>Ga0182008_10000073_pt1 | contig 78212 bp, 60 predicted proteins | sample Sormic07211129_1_FD_120482 | JGI IMG/M metagenome (GOLD analysis project Ga0182008, IMG submission 120482) | Rhizosphere microbial communities from Sorghum bicolor, Mead, Nebraska, USA - 072115-129_1 metaG | ecosystem: Host-associated > Plants > Roots > Rhizosphere | place: USA: Nebraska...
AAATTATAATTATGAGTTCCCATTTATTCTTGCTTTTCTATTGTATTTTTTGTAATTGTTGAACATACATCACTACTTTCCATCTCTCTTCAGGAGACAGCTGTGAAGCATGCGAGCCCATATTGTTTAAACCATACATAATTGTATGATAGATTTTACCGGCAGACAGATCTTTCATAAGACCACCTCTTGAAGAAGCAGCATCACCATGATAAGCAGGTACACCAGAAAACTTCTCAATCTGTACCAGGTGTCCTTTTCCATCTCCTTTATCACCATGACAAGGTGAGCAGAAAACGGTAAAGTAATGCTTACCAGATACCAGATTCGCTTCTGTCAAAGGCAATGGGTTAACCAGGTTCTTACCTGCGGCCTCATAACCTTCTTTGGTATTTGCATATTCATATTTTACAAATCCTACCGGATCTGTATTTGGCGGAGGCGTCTGCGCCGTCTGACCGTTTGCAAAGTTTTTATTCGGTTGATCCGGATTGTAAGCAATAGGATCATACATGTTCCTTGCGTATTCCAAGCCAGTACTGCGTTTATTTCTGCATGATGAAAGAGACACAGCTACGGTGAATGCAAAAAACGCCACACATACTATTTTAGTCTTATTCATAGCTAATATACTTCCTTTCATTATATTTTACTTCTAAAGCACCTGCGTCCTTTAATAAACCATCAATTTTGCTGTGTTCAGCATTTTCCTTAGCATCAATAGCGATAATAAACCGATCATCAGTTGCTCTCAGATCCATTACCCTTGGTGCTCTTCCCGGGAACAAATGCGTAGATGCATAATAAGAACCCACTAAACCAAAAGCACAGAATAAAATGGTCAGCTCAAAAGTAATCGGAATAAAATCCGGTAAAGCAAAGTGAGGCTTTCCACCTATATTAACCGGCCAGTCCCATGCAGCAGCATAGTAAACAAAGCTAAGCATGGTCATTGTTCCGGTAATTCCAAAACAAAATGCAGCGATATCCAACCGGGAACGTTTAACTCCTAATTTAGCCTCAATACCGTGGATTGGCATTGGGGTATATACATCATGTATCTTAATATTATTCTCCTGCAACTTTTCGATGCCATGCATCATTTCGTCAGGATCGCCAAAACTGCCTAAGATATATTTGATATTACTCATCGTTATATTTTTGCGTATTCTTCTTGTTTAACACTATCGAACTTCTCTAAGGACTCAACATATTCCTTAACCTGTTCTTTTTCTAAGTGACCATCTTTGATCAACTCCAATTTAGCCTGCTCACTCGCGCTTTTCAGCAATAACTTAACCTCGGCAATTGCAATAGAAGGTAATACCCTTAAGAACAACAGGAACAAGGTAAAGAACAAACCGATAGATCCAACGAACACACTCACGTCAACCCAGGTTGGATAGAACATAGCCCAGCTTGATGGAATATAATCGCGGTGCAATGAAGTTACGATAATTACGAAACGCTCAAACCACATACCGATGTTCACTACAATAGATAAAATCCAGGTTGCAGGAATGCTGGTACGGATCTTTTTGAACCACAATAACTGCGGAGAGATTACGTTACAAGTCATCATCATCCAGTATGCCCACCAGTAAGGACCAGTAGAACGGTTGATAAATGCGTATTGCTCATACTCAGAACCGGAGTACCAAGCGATAAAGAACTCTGTTAAATAAGCCACACCAACGATAGAACCCGTAAGAATGATGATTTTATTCATCGATTCAATGTGGAACATGGTGATGTAATTCTCCAGTCCCAATACCTTACGTGCAACCAACAGAAGTGTTAACACCATCGCAAAACCAGAGAAGATCGCCCCCGCAACAAAGTAAGGTGGGAAAATTGTGGTATGCCATCCAGGAATTACAGAAGTTGCAAAGTCCATGGATACAATGGTGTGTACCGAAAGTACAAGTGGCGTAGAGATACCAGCTAAGATCAGCGAAACCGCCTCAAAACGCTGCCATGTTTTCACATTACCTGTCCAGCCAAAAGAAAGAATAGTATATACTCTGCGTTTAACACCTACTGCACGGTCACGGATTGTCGCGATATCCGGTAATAGACCTGTATACCAGAATAATAAGGATACAGAGAAATAAGTGGAGATTGCAAACATATCCCATACCAGCGGCGAGTTAAAGTTTACCCACAAAGACCCGAACTGATTTGGCAACGGAAGTACCCAGTACGCCAACCACGGCCTACCCATGTGCGACACTACATAAGTCGCAGCACAAATAACCGCGAAAATGGTCATCGCCTCTGCAGAACGGTTAATTGAGTTCCTCCAGTTCTGGCGGAAAAGTAACAATACAGCCGAGATCAAAGTACCGGCGTGACCAATACCAACCCACCATACGAAGCCGGTGATGTCCCAGGCCCAACCTACTGTTTTATTTAAACCCCATGCACCGATACCATTCCAGAAGGTATAGCTTACTGCTACAACCCAAAGTAAAGCCCCCAGTGCGGAAACGATAAAGCCTATCCACCATGCCTTATTCGGCTTATTCTCTACCGGTGTTAAAATATCATCCGTAATCTTCGCATACGTGATGTTATTTCCGGTGATTAATGGCTCTCTTAATATTGATTCGTTATGTCCTGACATATTATATTTTCTTTAATATCAGCTTACGCTTGTACTGTATCTGTATTTCTAATTTTTGTCATATATCCAACACCTGGCTGAACGTTAAGTTCCTCCAGAACGTAGTAAGTACGCTCACTGCGCAATGCTTTAGAAACTTCCGATTCCGGATCGTTACCATCACCAAAGATGATTGCATTTGCAGAACATGCTTGCTGACAAGCCATTTTAATATCGCCATCTTTCAACGGACGTTTTTCAATTTTAGCTTTCAGTTTACCTGCCTGTATACGTTGGATACACATAGAGCATTTCTCCATTACCCCTCTTGAACGTGTAGTTACATCTGGGTTAAGCACCAGTTGAGTGAACTCATTGTTCAGATAATTATCGAAACGGGAATCGTTCCAGTAGTTGAACCAGTTGAAACGACGTACTTTATAAGGACAGTTGTTTGCGCAGTAACGTGTACCAACACAACGGTTATAGGCCATATGGTTCAAGCCATCCGATGAGTGTACCGTTGCCAGTACCGGACATACTGTTTCGCAAGGTGCGTGGTCACAGTGCTGACAAAGCATTGGCTGGTGAACAACTGTTACCTTGTCAAGATTTTCCATATGAGCAATCTCTTTCTCCTCAGTCACGCTCTTACCTTCTTCTTCGAAGCTGTAATAACGATCAATACGGATCCAGTGCATTTCTCTTCTTCTGCGAACCTCGTCACGGCCAACAACAGGAATGTTGTTCTCTACGTTACAAGCTACAATACAAGAACCGCAACCGGTACAAGCATTCAGATCGATTGCCATTACCCAGTTGTTACCTGGTTTCTCATATTTATCCCATAAATCATAAGATTTATGTTTTTCGCCATGGTTACCAGAACCAGCAGCAGGATCTTTTACATACTCTTTAAAAGTCGCTTCGCGGATGATATTTCTTCCTTCAAAGGAATAGTGTGTTTGCGTTTGAGCAAGTTCATAAGTTGAACCTGTTTTAGAAAGGCTTACCGTAGTTGCATATTGCAAGGTTCCGTTAGTGAAACTTACAAAAGGGAAAGCGTTCTTACCCACATTATCTCCTGCCTTACCTACTTTTGTACGGCCGTAACCTAAAGCGATAGAAACTGTTCCTACAGCTTGTCCCGGCTGGATCAATACAGGCAATTCAATTGTATATCCGTTTGCACCTTTAACAGATACAACGTCAAATTCTTTGAAACCTAATTTTTCAGCAAATTTAGGAGCAATAGCTACATAGTTGTCCCAGGTTACTTTAGAAACCGGATCAGGTAATTCCAGAAGGAATGCATTATTTGCATGTTTACCATCACGCATCGGTACACTTTCATAAACCTGCAACTCAATATCTTTAGCTAAAGCTTTAGAGCTGTTTGAGATAGATTGTGCAACAGCAGCCAGTGAAAGGCTGAAGCTATAAGCACCTGCAGATTTTGCAGGAGCTGAGAAAGCTCCCGTCTGCAACAACTCGTTCCAGGTTTTACCCAAAGAAGGCAAAATATTCTTCTCCCAGTTGTTACGAACATATTGGTAATATTCCTGAACAGGGCCATTAGACCAAACCAATAAACTTTGCTCTGCCTGACGGGAATTAAATACCGGATTAATTGTTGGTTGTATTACAGAATAATATCCTTCATAAGCATTTGCATCACCCCATGATTCCAGATAGTTCTGATTTGTTGCAATCACATCACACAAAGTAGAGGTCTCATCTTTTCTATCAGAGAAAGAAACCTTTAATCCTACTTTAGATAGAGCATCTGTAAATGCTTTTGTATTAACTGCATCATAAGCCGGGTTGCTGTTCAGGAAGAAAACTGCAGCGACTTCACCCCTGTTCATTTCATTGATCAGTTCTGCAAATTCCGCATCATTTCCTGAATAACGCTTACAAGGATTATCAAGATCAATTGTTGTTCCATAACTGCCGATAGCCGCATTGATCGCATTGACAAGGATCTGTGTAGATACATCATTCGATCCAGAAACCACAAGAGATTTTCCTTTATTCATTAACAATTCTTTACCTACCAATTTCAATGCTTTATCTGCACTTGTATTGTTTGGCAAAGATCCACCAGGGAGATTATTTCCAGTGATGGTATTATATAAGGTAATTAATGCAGGTCCTTCTTCAGATAATTTAATTGGCAAACGCGTATCTGCATTTGTACCAGTTAAACTCATTCCAGCCTCAAACTGGAAGTGACGGGACATTTTCCCTTTTGCTAAGGTTTTATAATTTCTGTTAGAGATATACTGGGCAGTAAATTCTTCACCACTGATCCAGGTACCTAAGAAATCTGCACCGAAACTTACGATCAGATCTGCTTTATCGAAATTATATTTAGGAATTACAGCCTTACCGAAACTGTTTTCGTTGGCTTTAATGATACCGGTATAAGAAACAGCATCATACTGAACATGTTTTGTATTTGGATAAGCCGCAGTAAAATCAGCTACAACAGCTTTTGTTGAAGGGCTGTTTACAGACGAAGAAACGATACGGATCTTTTTGCCTGAAGCCTGAACCTTATTCAGTTCAGCTTTAACAAACTCATCTACCTTGGCCCATGTAGTTTCATCGTTCTTTAAAACAGGTGCTTTAAGTTTTGAAACATCATAAAGATCCAGAACAGAAGCCTGAGCCTGTGCATCAGTACCACAATTGAATTCACCGGCATTAGGATTTGCTTCAATCTTAATTGGTCTTCCTTCTCTTGTTTTTACCAATATACTTTGTCCGTTATAAGTGGACACATAATAGTTAGGTATACCCGGAACAACCTCTTCCGGTTTTACTAAATAAGGAATTGATTTTACAACTGGTGTTGGCTGACAAGCCGCAAGGGTTACCGCACCTAAACCAAAACCTAACGCCTTTAAAAAGTCGCGGCGAGGAGTTACTGTACTTAATCCTGCTTCATTTAAAACATCTTCTATTGGAAGTGGCTCAGCAAATTCGTTTTTGTTGTTTTCAACAAAATCCGGAGTGTTTTTATACTCTTCTAGGCCTTTCCAGTATTTTTTATTGCTTTCCATTTAAGCTTTATTACTGTTTATCGAACGTTCTTTTTTAACTAAACTCTCTATTAATAGTGACATTTACCACACTCTAAACCACCAAGGGCAGCAGGCGTAATTTTTTCGCCTTTTTTGATCTTCTCATGTGCTTCGATGATCTTCGTATAGAATGCATTATCCTTCACATCCAATTTGGTGTCTTTATGACAGTTGATACACCATTTCATTGTCAAAGGAGAATACTGGTAAATTTCTTCCATTGTATTCACAGGACCGTGACAAGCGAAACAAACCGGCTCATTTGGTTTTAAACCTTTTGCTTTACGGATCGCTTTCTCTGCAACAACAACGTGTTGTGAGTGGTTGAAATAAGCAAAGTCAGGAAGGTTGTGTACACGAACCCACTCGATAGGTTTTTCCTTGGTTTTATCGTAAGTCATTTTGTCCGCATCATATCCAAGAGCGTTATAGATTTTCTGGATCTCGGGAGAAATGTTACCATCATATTTGTCCCTCGCTTGAACTTGTTTGTGACAGTTCATACAAACATTCAATGAAGGTATAGATGCATTTTTAGATTTGAACGCACCTGAGTGACAATACTGGCAGTCAATCTGATTCGTTCCAGCATGCAATTCGTGAGAGAACTTAATTGGCTGAACCGGCTGATAACCTGTATGAACACCTGTATTCCACATTCCCATCCATCCAAATGAACCTAGTGTAATCACCAGACACAGGATAAAGAAGAAAACGAATTTCTTGTTTTTAAATAAGACACCTAAACCAGCAGCCAGGGAAACTTTTTCTTCCTCAACCACCTCAACACCTTGTTTCTTCAGAATCAGACGCTCCAACATTTTAATTGCGCGACCCAATACAACAAGAACAACGATAGAGATCAGGATAACCGCAACCACACCAGCAAGAGAGAAGTTGGACACTTCTTCCTGAACAGCAGGCCCGGCTTTATCACCTTCTTTTTTAGGCTCACCTGCTTTTACATAAGCAAGGATACTTTTAATTTGCTCCGGAGTCAGCGAAGGAAATGCAGTCATCTCTGCATTTGGATTCCATTTAGAAGCTTCAACAGCTTCTTTGTCTCCCGAAGCGATAAATGCAGGTGCATTGTTAATCCACTTCAACAAGAATGCCTCACTTTTCGTTGGCACTATTGTTTGTAAAGCAGGTCCGGTCATATCACGGTCTAAAGCGTGACAAGAAGTACATTTTTCCTTAAAAATTTTCCTTCCTTCTGCTGCATCCTGTGCCTGTGTACCAGAAACGATTAAAACAGATAGAGCCGTTAACATGAATGCCGACTTCCAAACTCTTCTAATGATCAATGAGATATTCCTCATAATGAGTATTTTATACAATTTTTTAAAAAACTTACAGTTGTAATTGATGTTTAAACTTAGATCTATCATCAAAAACGTGAACAAAAGTAAAGTTTATTAAGTTATCAATGACAAATAAATGACAGGAAATACAATTTATAATCATTCTAAACTATGCCCTGAAATGCTCTAAACGAAGAAAATCAGCAGCTTTTTTAAAAACCACTGATTTTCACTCCCCCTAAATGTGAGAGATAATTTTGGATTTTAAAATTACATTTTTAATATCCATGCAAATATTAATGGTGCAACTATCGTTGCATCAGACTCTACAATAAATTTAGGTGTATGAATATCCAGCTTACCCCAGGTAATCTTTTCATTAGGCACAGCACCAGAATAAGAGCCATAAGAAGTGGTAGAATCAGAGATCTGACAGAAATAACTCCAGAACGGAATGTTCTCCATCTCCATATCCTGATACAGCATTGGTACAACGCAAATCGGGAAATCCCCGGCAATACCCCCACCAATCTGGAAGAACCCGATTCCTTTACCCGAACTGTTGGCAATATACCAATCTGCCAGCCAGCCCATATATTCAATACCGCTTTTCATGGTTGTTGCTTTCAGTTCACCTTTCATCACATAAGAAGCAAAGATATTACCCATAGTAGAATCTTCCCATCCCGGTACAACGATTGGCAGATTTTTCTCTGCTGCAGCCAGCATCCATGAATTTTTCGGATCAATCTCATAATATTGTTCAAGATCACCGCTCAACAGCATTTTATACATAAATTCATGCGGGAAATAACGTTCTCCTGCCGTATCTGCATCTTTCCATAATTTATGAATGTGTTTTTGCAGCCTGCGGAAAGCTTCTTCTTCAGGAATACAAGTATCTGTAACCCTGTTGTAGTGATTCTCCAAAAGGTCCCATTCGTCCTGAGGGCTCAGGTCACGATAATTAGGAACCCTTTTGTAATGTGAGTGGGCCACAAGGTTCATGATGTCCTCTTCAAGGTTCGCACCTGTACAGGAAATAATAGATACCTTATCCTGACGGATCATCTCCGCCAGCGAAATACCCAGTTCAGCTGTACTCATTGCACCAGCCAGGGTGATCATCATTTTACCCCCTTCATCTAAATGGGTTTCGTAGCCTTTGGCGGCATCCATCATAGCTGCCGAATTAAAGTGGAGATAATTCGTCTCCATAAATTTCGATATTGGTCCTCTTGTGCTCATCTTGTTTTTTAAATAAAGCGCAAAAATAGACAAATAATCTTAAACCCCCACAAGCTTATCTGTTCTGTACAGATCACCAATGCAATCCACCGTTCTTAAAAAGGTCGTAAGCGGTTTGATAATTAGAAATGGCCTGCTGTATAATAGGCTCAGGAAATTTAGCCGGGAGCTGTTCATTCGTATCCTTATTATATATATAGGTCTCTATTTTTTGCTGAGGACTTAAAATCACCAAACTATCTTTTTTCATATAAGCCAGTTTCTGATAAGTACCAAGAACAATCCTGGAATCATAACCCGGGTCCAGTACGTTTTTCCCATACAGGTTACTTTCATAATTCCAGCCCATCAGTTTAAACAAAGTCGGATAAAGATCAATCTGGGAGCAAGTCTGGTCAATCACCTTAGATGCCGCACCTTGCAGGTTTACAATAATACAGGGAATATGGTATTTGCTGATGTCGATCTCATTCTTCCCGGCACTGCTTGCACAGTGATCTGCCACAATAATGATTACAGTATTCTTAAACCAGGGCTTTGTTTTCGCTTTCTTTAAAAATTCACCGATCGCATAGTCTGTATACCTTACTGCTCCGTCACGTCCGCTGCCCGAAGGAATATTAATCTTACCTGCGGGATAAGTAAAGGGACGATGGTTAGAAGTCGTCATCACAAAATTATAAAAAGGTTTCCCTTCCTTGTTGTACTGATCAGATCCTCTGATCACGGCATCATAAAGATCTTCGTCACTAATCCCCCAGGCATTTTCAAACTTTACCTGATCATCTGTTATAATGGTCCTTTTGGTGGTATAAGATTCACCAACCATGATTTTTTTACCACGGTCCACGATATCAAAACCATTACTTCCAAAATACTGGTTCATATTATCGAAATAACCATCACCCCCGTAAAAAAAAGTACGGCTATAGCCGGCCTGCTGAAAAATACGACCTACTGTCGTCAGTTTTTCATTTCCAGGCCGCCGCACAATGCTGCTTCCAGGTGTTGGTGGCACGCACAAAGACAAAGCCTCCATACCACGTACAGTTCTGGTACCCGTTGCATACATATTTGTAAACAATACATTTTCCTTCGCCAGAGCATCCATTACAGGAGTCAGATTAGACTTACTTCCAAAACTTCCCAGAAATTCCGCACTTAAACTCTCCACCGTAATCATGATTACATTTGGCCTGTAAGCAGAATTGCCATTATCAATTTTTCTCCTTACCGAATTCCCTTCTTTCACATAAGCACTCCCCTGTTCAGACAATTCCTTTCGAATTGCCTGATAAGCCAGCTTCTTTTCTATCAAAGGATAGAAATCATTATAATTTAACTCGTTATTTTTAAATGCCGCAAAGAAAGAATATACGCCCGCCTTAGAAAGTTCATTCTGATACCGGTTCTGTGAGCCATCGGCCAGACTGTTGCTGACAAAAAAACCATACACCACGGCCAGACCAACCAGCAATCCTGAAATTAGTAACCGTTTAGAGAAAGGCGTGTTGGAATAAAAGCTGTTTGTAAAAATCTTCTTTTTATAAAAAAGGAACATCACCGCTGAAGTCAGCAAGAGAATTCCACCAATTAAAATAGGCAAAGGGTAAGACTCATTAATATTGTTAATCACCTCATAGGTATAAATCAGGTAATCAACTGCAATAAAATTAAAACGACTTTCAAATTCCTGCCAGAAAGTGATTTCTGCAAAAAAGGAAAACATAAAAATCAAAACCACCAGGAACAACCAGATATAGGTAGCGATCCGGTTAAATTTTGAATTGTTCCATTTCTGTGGCAATAAAAGCAGGTATAAAGCGTATGATGCAACGATAAAAAAGGAAACTCCTAAATCAAAGAAGGTACCTGTAATGTAAATTTTCAAAATTGCCAGAAAACTCAAATCTGTTTTCATTAAAGAGGCTACCAGCAAGCCTGTCCTGATTAAAAAAGAACTGATCAGGAAAACAATAATAAAAGAAAACAAAACACTGTATCTGTTTTTTAAGATATTCAACTGCATATTTAAGCTTAAATAAACTCCAAAACTACTACATTAATCTGAACAAATCCCGAAGAGCAATTCTTTTCCATATAAATATAAATTAAAATATTCCGTCAGTTCTAGTACTTTTGCGGCAATGAAGAAGATTACACTGCTCACTATTTTATTTTCCATAACCCTCCCTTCCTTCGCACAAAAGAAACTCATCAAAAAGATGCTCTCCAATGAAATTGATACCACCAGGAGACCAAGCTTTATGCCCATCCCGGTATTAGGATACAGCCAGGAAACTGGCTTTGAATTTGGCCTGGGAGGTCTTTTCTCTACGTATATGGACCGTAAAGACACGCTAAACCGAAGCTCAAATTTCTCATTGATGACCTCTGTATCTACCAAGAAACAGTACAATTTCACCCTCAGAAATGATATATATACCCGCCAGAATAAATTTCACCTCATGGGTGAACTCATTTTCAGAAGGAATCCGTTCAACTTTTATGGTATAGGCAATAAAACACATCATGCCGATGAGAACAAGCTGCTGGAAAAACAATTCAAAATCCTGCTTGAAGCCGAAAAAAGCCTAATCCCTTATACCTATACCGGTGTTTCAATTGGCTACGAAAATTACAGCTATACCGACAGAGGAAATGGCGGCATTTTTGCCACCAATCCCAATATCCATGGCAAAAACGGAGGAGATCTGGTCTATATTGGTGCCTCTCAAAGTTATGACACCCGAAATTCCAACAACTATCCAACCAAAGGTTTCTTTGGCCGGATTACCTACCAGTACGCCCCGCAATTTTTTTCCAGCAATGAATTCAACACCAGTCAGATCAAAATTACCGTAAGTAATTTCTGGCCCCTGGCCAACCGACTTGTTTTAGGCGTAAACGGATTCTATCATACTGTTCAAAGCAGGAACACCCCATTTTATCTTCTGCCGCAGCTGGGAAATGATGAAATGATGCGCGGTTACTATCGCGGAAGATACAGGGACGAAAATCTAATTACTGCTCAAACCGAACTCAGATACCGTTTCACCAATAGATTTGGTCTTGTAGCCTTTGCCGGGGCCGGACGCGTTTTTGCCAATGGTGATTTTTCCCTCAAATACTTCAAACCTACTTATGGGGGTGGCGGACGCTATTTCTTTGATCCGGCAAAAGGCCTGAGCGTACGGCTGGACTATGGTATCGGAGAAAAACCACCGCACGAAAAACGTCAAAGCGGTTTTTACATCAGTCTTGCCGAAGCCTTTTAATCAATATTTGATTTTAAAATGCTCCTTTACCTGTCCTTTTCTGAAATAGACTAAACCGATCCAGAATAAATCGACCGTTACGGTAACATCAGGATGTTGTTTGATCTCTTCCCAGGCCTCCTTCATGCCCTTACTCCAGTAAATATCATCGAAGATAAGCAAGGAATTTTCCTGCACTTTGGGGAGGCACCATTTAAAATAATTCAGTGTAGCCTCTTTGCGATGGTTGCCATCTACATATACAAAATCCAGTTTTTTCTGCCTGTTTATCAGACCCGGGAGGATTTCATCAAAATTCCCTACTTCCAGCTCCACCCGGCTCAAGCTCAAATCCTTAAAGTTCTGAGCAGCCACTTTAGCCGTTTGCGGACAACCTTCTATGGTGATTACTTTTGCCTCAGGTGATGACCTGGAAAGATAAGCTGTTGTGATGCCCAGACAAGTACCCAATTCGATGATCAGTTCAGGATTTCGTTCCCTGGCCAGACGATAGATCAGCTGAGCAAGACGAGGACTCTTAAGCGCATTTTTTGCAATTTCCTTTATACTTTTTTTCCTGTTTTTATTCAGGTGAGACCCTGCCCCCAAGTCTGTAACCTCGATTACGGCATCGTCATTCAAAAGTTTTTTTCTCTGTTCCTCTATACTTTTGTAATCATTTTTTGACTTAAAATCGTAAATTACCTCATCTGTTAATTTATAAACAAACGGAGAGTGCGTACCATGTCTGCTTTTAGCGGTAAAACGATGCTTTAAGTAATCGATAAAAAAATTAAAAACCATAGCTGCAAAAATAGACAAACGTACAATTGGAATTGCATATAATGGAAAATAGTACAGAAATAAGTGCATTGATCAAACTTCTGGATGACCCGGACAATGAAGTTTATGAACACGTGGAGCGTCGCCTGCTTGAGTGCGGGAATGCTGTGATCGATTATCTGGAAAGCACCTGGGAAAAATCACTTGACACGCTCGTACAGGAACGCATAGAAAATCTTGTTCACAGAATTCAGTTCACCAACGTTAAAGAAGATCTTAACCTATGGTTCCAGAGTGGTGCCTTCGACCTGCTGCAAGGGGCACTTGTAATCAACAGGTATCAGTACCCGGATCTGGACGAACAAAAGATCATTTTCCAGATAGAAGAAATCAAAAGGGAAATCTGGATGGGATTGCAATATGAAATGAGTTCCATCGAGAAGATCAAATTCATGAACCACATTTTCTACAGCATCTATGGTTTTTCCGGAAACACAAAAAACCATCATGATCCCCAGAATTCCTATATCAATCAGGTACTGGAGAGTAAAAAAGGAAACCAGATTTCTTTAGCCATTATCTATTCTACCATAGCCCAGAAACTGGATATTCCGGTATATGGCGTAAACCTGCCTCAACACTTCATTCTGGGCTATATAGACGAAAGCAAGAAGGAAGAACATGAGTTTGGCGTTCTGTTCTATATCAATGCTTTCAATAAAGGGGCCATCTTTGGAAAACACGATGTAGACCAGTTTCTAAGACAACTCAACCTGGAGCCGCAGCCGGGATTTTATGCCCCCTGCAGCAATGTAGAAATCATTAGAAGAGTGATCCGAAACCTGATTTCAGCCTATGAGAACCTGGGCTCCGCAGAAAAAGTCCAGGAACTAAAAGAATTGCAGGAAATTTTAAATAGCAGCCCGGTTTAGCCTATTTCAATAAATGATTCATGCTTAACCAGTTTACCAAGCGGTCAAACCATTGATCGGCAGTGGTCGGATTATTCAAACCAAAGCCGTGACCACCAGCCTGGTAAATATGCATTTCTACCGGAACCTTCGCTTTGACCAGGGCCTGGCTATAAACGATACTGTTTTCTACAGGAACCGTATTATCATCTGCAGCCTGTACCAGGAAAGTTTTAGGGCTTTCTGCATTTACACTCCGCTCATTCGAAAAATATTCTTTCTGCTGCATAGAAGCATCCTTTCCAATCAAATTCCTGAGTGAGCCTGTATGAGGCGATTCCAAAAAAGAAACAACAGGATAGATCAGTATCGAAAAATCAGGTCTGAGGCTCACCTGACCCGCAGCCGGAATCTTCACATCCATATAATGTACAGAAAGACTGGAGGCCAGATGCCCCCCGGCAGAAAAGCCCATAATCCCAACCTTAGCCGGATCTACATTCCATTTTCCTGCCTCATTACGCACTTTATAAATCGCCTGCTGTACATCCTGCAAAGGACCGAATGACTTATCCAGCATAATAGCCGTATCCGGTAACCTGTATTTTAAAACAAAAGCCGTAATCCCGATCTCATTAAATTTCTTGGCCACATCATAACCTTCATGTGTAATGGCGAGACCAGAATACCCGCCACCTGGACAAATAATGACCGCAGTACCATTTGCCTTATTCTCAGGTGCCTGATAAACGGTCAGGGTTGGCTCAGATACTTTGGTTATGATTACACCACCTTGTTTTCTTGGCGTTATAACCTCCTTAAAATCGGAAGGCACGGATTTCGCTCCAGGTATTGCACCAGGATAAAGAGGCACAACTTTTTGTGCCATCAAGCTGTTTGCCGACATCAGAGCAACCATACATAAAGTGCTTAAATATTTCATGATTAAAATTCCATTAAGTACGCTTTTAAAAAGTCATTCAGTTCACCATCCAATACTGCCTGAGGGTTAGAAGACTGGAAATTTGTCCGGTGATCTTTCACTCTCCGGTCGTCCAGCACATAGCTCCTGATCTGTGAGCCCCATTCTATTTTCTTTTTATTCCCCTCTATCAATGCCGTCGCTTCCATACGTTTACGCATTTCTACTTCATACAATTGTGATTTCAGCAAACGAATGGCATTTTCTTTATTCTGTAATTGTGACCTTGATTCCTGGTTTTTAATCACGATACCAGAGGGCTTGTGGTATAAACGTACCGCTGTTTCAACTTTGTTTACATTTTGTCCGCCTGCACCACCGGAACGGAAAGTTTCGAACTCTATCTCAGAATCCTTAACCTCTATTTCTATGGTATCATCTACCAGCGGATAAACATACACCGAAGCAAAAGAAGTATGTCTGCGGGCATTCGAATCAAATGGAGAAATCCTGACCAGACGATGCACACCATTCTCCCCTTTCAGATAGCCGTATGCAAATTCCCCGGAGAATTGAAGCGTAACTGTTTTCACACCCGCAATCTCTCCCTCCTGGTAATCCTGTTCGGTGATTTTGTAGCCGTTTTTTTCGCCCCACATCATATACATACGCATGAGCATATAAGCCCAGTCACAACTTTCTGTACCACCGGCGCCCGCTGTAATCTGCATAACAGCCGGAAGTTGATCTTCCTTATTCTTAAGCATATTTTTTAGCTCAAGCTCTTCTATTGCCTCTAAGCAAAGATCATATTGCTCCTGCATTTCTTCTTCGGTAGCATCACCACTTTGCAGAAAATCGAAAATGATCTGTGTGTCCTCAAGCAGCGCGTTTGCTTTCTGCCAGCCATCGGTCCACACTTTTTTTGAATTAATTTCTGCAATGTGTTTTTCCGCCTTTTTAGGATCGTCCCAAAAATTTGGCTGCAGGGTAAGTTCCTGCTCAATACGGATATCTTCTAGTCGGTCGTCGACGTCAAAGATACCTCCTCAGCGACGCTACTCTGTCCCTTAAATCCTGAATTTGTTCTTTAGTCATAGCCCAAAGATATAAAATAGAAAAGGCTATCTAAACAATCTTTAGACAGCCTTTTCCAAATCAGATGTTTTATGAGTTAAAACAACCCTTTTAATTTATCCATGATACCCCCTGTTTCCCCTTCCTTACTGGTAAAAAGGTCGGTCAGATCAGACAATTGAAACTTCCCGTCAGGACCGGAAATTTTGCTCAATACATCCTTGATATCAAATGAACTATCGTTCGGATCATTGGTTTTGTTCACAAATTTATCCAGGATACCAGGTATTAGGGAAGAAGCAATGTTTTTAGCCGATTCCGCATTAATACCCAATCCAGCCAGTTTATCCGTGAAACTCGAAGTCGCCTGCTGGGCAACATCACTATTGGCCACATTACCACCTTTAAAAGCATCAATAAGGCTTCCTATATTTCCAGAAGACAACTGATCTTTGAGCGTATCAAAAATAGACCCGGAGGCTGCCTCAATGGCCGCCTCATTATGTTCATTGGGAACCTCACTATTGTTTACAATAGCATCCTGAGCGCTTTCAGTAACCAGTTGTTTTAAATTTTCTAACATAGCAGTTTTTTTTTAGGTGAATACGTTATGTTTTATCATCTAAATATAATCAAAATTAAATCCAGCTTTCTCCATTCTATCAAATAAAATAAAGCCTTACATTTACAGAAATACCAAGATTATGCTACCAACAATAAATTTCACAGAAACAGAAGCCTATAAATATCTGGCAGATCACTTTATTGATATCAATGAGAAAAGTTTAAAAGACCTTTTCACAGAAGATAGTGCACGATTTGAGAAATTTTCTCTACTATTCGAAGACATCCTTCTTGACTTTTCAAAAAACCGCATCAACGACACCACCTTAGCCTTGCTGCTTCAGTTGGCCAAAGAATGTAAACTGGATGAAGCCATCAAGGCCATGTTCAGCGGAGAAAGGATCAACCAGACCGAAGACAGACCGGTACTTCATATTGCCTTAAGAAATCAAGGCGGCAAAAGCATCCTCGTAGATGGCAAAAATGTTATGGAGGACGTCAATAAAGTATTGGCCAAGATGGAGAAATTCAGTGAAGCCATTATTTCAGGCGCATGGAAAGGCTATACCGGCAAAGCCATCACGGATGTTGTTAACATCGGCATTGGCGGTTCAGACCTTGGACCCGTTATGGTCACCGAAGCTTTAAAAGCCTATAAAAATCATCTGAATCTTCATTTTGTTTCCAACATTGACGGCACCCATATTGCAGAAACGCTCAAAGCTGTAAATCCGGAAACCACCTTATTCCTGATCGCTTCAAAAACCTTTACCACACAAGAAACCATGACCAATGCCCACACAGCAAAAGACTGGTTACTGGAAAAAGGGGCTAAACAGGAAGATATTAAAAAGCATTTTGCCGCCCTGTCTACCAATGCAAAAGATGTGGAAGGCTTCGGAATCGATACTGAAAACATGTTCGAATTCTGGGACTGGGTAGGCGGCCGTTATTCTCTTTGGAGTGCTATCGGACTTCCAATTGTGCTGAGCATCGGTTTTGACAACTTCAAACAACTGCTGGCCGGAGCACATGCCACCGATCAGCATTTTGAACACAGCCCATTTGAAAACAATATCCCTGTTATACTTGGCCTTATTGGCGTATGGTACATCAACTTCTTCGATGCCGAAACACAAGCCATACTTCCATACGATCAGTATATGCACCGCTTTGCGGCCTATTTCCAGCAGGGAGATATGGAAAGCAATGGTAAACATGTAGACCGTAACGGCCATGATGTGACGTATGAAACCGGGCCGATCATCTGGGGCGAACCAGGTACCAACGGACAGCATGCCTTCTATCAGTTGATTCACCAGGGCACCCGTCTGATCCCTTGCGATTTTATTGCACCAGCACAAAGTCTCAATCCAATTGGTCAGCACCATCCAATCTTATTGTCTAACTTTTTTGCGCAGACAGAAGCCCTGATGAATGGAAAAACGAAAGAACAGGTAGAAGAAGAATTAAAAAAAGAAGGCAAATCAGCAGAAGAGATTAAAAAAATCGCCCCTTTCAAAGTTTTTGAAGGCAACAGGCCAACCAACTCTATTTTACTTAAACGTGTAACACCTTACACGCTGGGCAGTCTAATCGCCATGTATGAACACAAAATATTTGTACAAGGCATCATCTGGAACATTTTCAGTTTTGACCAGTGGGGAGTGGAATTGGGCAAGCAATTGGCCAAAAGCATCCTGCCTGAGTTAAAAGATGACAAGGAAGTATCCAGCCACGATGCATCAACCAACGGACTGATCAATCAATACAAAAACTGGCGATAACCAACTAAACTCAATTATCATAAAACAACTGACTGATTTGCAATGAAACAAAATCTCTTATTGACGCTGGCCATTTCCGGTCTTTGCCTCAGTGCGTCTGCACAAAAGGTAAAGTACACGGAATATGACCTGAACAACGGTCTTCATGTGATCCTGCATGAAGACAAAACAGCACCTGTGGTCGCTGTATCGGTGATGTACCATGTCGGGTCTAAAGATGAGAACCCCGATAGAACGGGTTTTGCCCATTTTTTTGAGCACCTGTTGTTTGAAGGAAGCGACAACATGAAACGCGGCGATTTCATGAAAATTGTAAGCAGTAACGGCGGACAGAACAATGCCAATACCACCCAGGACAGGACCTTCTATTATGAAGTATTCCCTTCCAATCAGCTGGAACTCGGTCTTTGGCTGGAAAGTGAGCGCATGCTCCATCCAAAAATTGACGAAGCGGGCGTTAAAACCCAAAACGAGGTGGTAAAAGAAGAAAAACGCATGCGGATTGACAACAAACCTTATGGAAAGTTCGCAGAAAACATCTTCACCCATTTATTTGAAGGGCATCCGTACAGCTGGCAGCCCATTGGTTCAATGGCCCACCTGGATGCAGCCAAACTCGGAGAATTCATTGCTTTCTTCAAAAAGTACTACGTTCCAAACAATGCTGTTCTGACCATTGCAGGAGACATCGATCCTGAAAAAACAAAAGCCCTGATTGCGAAATACTTTGATGAAGTTCCGAAAGGCGCTGAAGTGATTAAACAAACTTTCGAGCTGAAACCCATCACCAAACAGATCATTGATACCGCATATGATGCAAACATTCAATTGCCGGCCATCATGTCTGCTTACCGTGTACCTGGCATGAAAAGCCGCGACAATAAGGTGCTTGAAATGGTCAGCTCCATTTTATCCGGTGGTGGCAGTTCCAGACTGAGAATGAAAATGGTAGATGAGAAAAAAACCGCGCTTGAAGTTGGGGCTTTCAACTATACCCTGGAAGACTATGGCGCTTATATTACCTTTGCCATTCCAAACAACAACACACCGCTAAACGATCTGCTTAAAGATATGGATGCGGAAATCCTTAACCTGCAAACCAACCTGATCAGTGAATCTGATTATAAGAAATTGCAGAACCAGTTTGAAAACGCCTATGTAAGTGCAAACACAAGGATGATCGGCGTTGCTGAAAATCTGGCCAATGGCTATACTTTTCACAACAAAAACACCAATGACATCAATGAAGAGTTAGAGACTGTAAAGTCCATTACCCGGGAAGAAATCAGAGATGTTGCACGCAAATACCTGAACAAAGACCAGCGTGTAGTGCTTTATTACCTACCTAAAAAATAGAATTTCTAACCATTTAAAGATGACCATGAAGAAGATATTCCTATTTGCACTGGCCGCAATATCCATACATACAGCCTCAGCGCAAAAATTAGACAGGAGCCAGAAACCAAAACCAGGCCCTGCACCCATCATTACCATTACAGATCCGGTAACCTATAAATTACCAAACGGTATCACTATATTAGTTGTAGAGAACCATAAATTACCAAAAGTATCTGCCAGCTACAGCATCGATGCAGGCCCGATCACAGAAGGCTCAAAAGCAGGTGTAACCGGATTGCTGAGCGGCATGCTTGGAGAAGGTACAAGCACCAAAACCAAGGCACAGTTTGATGAAGCCGTAGATCAGCTTGGCGCGCAAGTATCCGCCTCTGCCAGCGGAGGAAGTGTTTCTGCGCTGAGCCGTTATTTCGACAGCGCGTTTTTGTTAATGGCCGACGCCATCAGAAACCCATCTTTTCCTCAAGCTTCTTTTGACAAGCTGAAATCGCAAACCCTTACTGGCTTAAAATCGAACGAACGCAGTGCCAAAGCCATATCCGGAAGAGTAGTTAACGCACTTTCTTATGGAAGCAAGCACCCGTTTGGAGAGTTTGAGACCGAACAAAGCATCAATTCTATCACTTTAGACGATGTAAAAGCCTTTTATAAAAAGCTGGTTACCCCTTCCAGGGGCTATCTGACCTTTGTAGGCGATATCAAACCAGAGGCAGCAAAAGCACTGGCCATTAAAGCTTTTGGAGACTGGAAAGGCACCACCCTCAGCCTCCCTGTACTGGCCAAAGTGAACAATCCGGCAAAAACGGAAGTAGATGTAGTAGATGTACCCAATGCAGCTCAGGCTGAAATTACGGTAACCAATCTGATTGACTTACCTGTGAGCAGCCCGGATTACCATGCGGTTTTACTGGCCAATGAAATCCTGGGCGGCGGAGCCGATGCCAAGCTGTTCCGTAACCTGAGAGAGAAACATGGCTTTACCTACGGCGCCTATTCCTCCACAGGCTCAGGTCGTTTCCAGTCTGCCTTCAATGCAAATGCAGCAGTAAGAAATGAGAAAGTAGACAGCGCTGTGGTAGAATTCCTAAGGGAAATCAACATTATGCGTACAGAAAAGGTGAGCCAGGAAGTACTTCAAAGTGCAAAAAACCTGTATAACGGAACCTTTGCCCTTGGACTGGAAAACCCTGCACGTACCGCCAGCTTTGCAAGCAACATCCTGATCAATAACCTTCCAAAGGATTTTTACCGCTCCTATCTGCAAAAGATCAACGCTGTTACTGCAGACGACATCCTTAGAGTGAGCAAGAAATACTTTGGACATGATGATGCCCGTGTGATCATCGTTGGTAAAGCAGATCAGTTTGTTCCTGCGCTTCAGAAACGCGGATTTACAGTAAAATCGTTTGACAAATATGCCGTACCTGTTACAGCATCTGCCACACCTGCCACAGTCAACAAATCTGCCGCTGAAATTCTCTCTAAATACATCAGCGCAATTGGTGGGGAAGCTGCATTAAAAAAAGTAAACTCTATTGTTCAAACTGCAGACTTTGAGATACAAGGACAAAAGCTGGCCTTAAACATCAAACAACTGGCGCCAAACCTGGAAAGCAATGAAGTTTCTATGGGTGGAAACATCGTCATGAAAGAGGCCTTCAACGGAACATCAGGTTATCAAAGCCAGATGGGACAGAAAAAAGACCTGGGTGCTGAAGAGCTCGCAGAAAAGAAAGCCAGAAAAGGCCTTTTTGATCAGCTTAACTACGCAGGGAACAAACTTGAAGTTACCGGCACTGCCAAAGTTGGACAAGCCGACGCTTATAAGCTGATCGTTACCTCCCCTTCTGGTCAAGCTACTACAGAGTACTATGATATCGCTACAGGCTACCTTGTAAAAGAAGAAAAAACAAGAAAAGCAAACGGAACAGACGTTAATCAGACGATTGAATACAGCGATTACCGCAAAGTAGACAATGTACTGCTTCCATTTAAAATGGTCCAATCTGTACAAACCCCTCAGGGCGGTCAGGAATTTGTGATCACGATAAAAGAGATCAAACTCAATACAGACCTTAAACCTTCCGATTTCAATTAACAGCACAATACTTTAAAAAGGGCGCCCGAAAGGCGCCTTTTTTGTTTACCTATCGCCTTGTATTTTAAACCATTCACGCAAAAAAATGTCTATATTCATAGTATAATCTTTATCAACATGAAAAGAATTCAAAATATATTAAGCATTTTGCTCATCGCATTGACCTTACCGGTTATTGCGCAGACAGATAAAGCGACTACCCAACGGGTGGTACAAGACCAGGATTTCGTTTTTCAGGCCACCAGTGCCATGCCAATGGCCAACATGGATGTCAACCGGGTACTCAACAGAATGAACAATCCGGGAGGTGCCGGAAATATCAATTTGAGCGGATCCCAATATGACCTGACCATTAAAAAAGATAGCATAGTAGCTTATCTGCCTTATTATGGCCGGGCGTATACCGCAACCATGAACCCCGACGATGCGGGAATTAAATTTAAGACCAAAGATTTTACTTATACCAATACCAAAAAGAAAAAAGGCGGCTGGACCATCACCATCATTCCTAAAGACGTCAAAGACAGTCAAAAAATGATTCTTGACGTATCGGAGAACGGCTATGCCACACTAAGTGTGACCAACAACAACAGACAACCCATTTCTTTCTACGGGTATATCAGCGAGCCTAAAAAACCAAAAAAATAAGGCCTACTCAAAAAACAAATCTGTCCTCCCGGCAACAGCCGGGACGGCAGATTATTTCTTCGGCACCAGTGAAATCTGGAACAGTTTATCGAATTTCTTTCCGGTCACAAACAGCCTCTTCCCTTTTGCGTCCCAGGCAATCCCATTTAGAACGTCTGTATTCGAAAATCTATCCTTGGCCGGAAGAATACCCGTCAAATCAACATAACTCTCTACAACGCCTGTTAATGGATTAATTATAGCGATTTTATCTGTCTGATAGATGTTGGCATACAACTTACCATCAATATACTCCAGTTCATTTAACTGGTCCACCTGTCCTTTATTGTCATACACCTCAATAAACCCTTCTTCCTGATAAGTCTCCTTGTTTAAAAACCAGATCTTATTGGTCCCATCAGATTTCAAAAGCCTGTTCCCGTCGAAAGTCAGGCCCCAGCCTTCTCTGCTGTTCTGATACAAAAAGGTTCCTGTTTGTTTAAAGGTCTTTGCATCGTATACAAAACCCGTGTTTTCCTGCCAGGTCAGCAAGATCACTTTGTCTCCCACCAGGGAAGAGCCTTCTCCAAAATATTTTTTATCCAGACTGATCTTTTGCAAAGCCTTGCCCGATTGCAGGTCTACCCATCTTAATGTAGAAAAACCATATTCCCCCGTACTTTCCAGGAATTTACCATCGTGGAATTCCAGTCCCTGTGTATAAGAAGTGGTATCATGCGGAAACGTATTCACCACCTTATAGCCAAACTCCGTAGGCTTCAGGGCTGATTTCAGCTCCATATTCACCGTCAGGGTATCTTTACTTCCAGAATGCTCTACCACTGCAGAAACCAGCCTGTAACCTAAAGGCAATTCTTTCGTATGTAAAGTAAATGCCTCAGCATTACTTTTCGAGCCCACAACCTTACCGTCTACCAGATAGGTTGCCGCTGTAACCTGCGTTCCTGCAGGGACATCCAGCTCAATTTTAAGGTCTTCCCCCTGCCCCACAGCCTTACCTTGCTCAGGCGACTTAAAGCCTATGCTGGCCGCCCCTTTATCTTGTTTACAAGCGAAAGTAAAAGTAACGCCCATTGCCACGCAAAAAGCGAGGAGATTTTTTTTTATCCTAAGTTGGCCAAAATGCATCTTCTATATGATTTATCGTATAAAGTTCTTTATTTTCAAACACAATTGCAATGATATCAAAACGAATCTCCCCCTGGTGGTTTTTCCGTTCTATATATTCCAGTGAAGCAAATTCCAGCTGCTTTTCCTTTCTCCAATCCACAAAATCCTCTGGTTCTCCATGCTCAGCTGAACGCCTGGTCTTCACCTCCACAAAAATGATCTGTTCTTTCCAGAAAGCAATCAAATCTATTTCTGCCCTGCCGTAAACCCAGTTTTGCTCTAAAATCCTGTAGCCCTTTTTCTCCAGATAATCTTTAGCCAGCTCCTCGCCATATTTCCCAAGGTCAATGTGTTTCGCCATTATTTCAAAATTACAGAACCCAGGAACTTAGAGATTTCCCTTTCTACCCCCTTAATAAAAGAATAACGCTGCATCAGGATTTCCTGGTTCACTGCATCCTGCTCATTTTTGATCTCCTGCAGCAGGTTTAACAAAATACGGTCTACTTTTCTTTTCTTCAGGTGAAAGATCCCACTCAAAATAGTCGCCTTTAAATTCACCGTCTCATCCCTGACATAGATCTGGTGCTTGTTGTACCAGTTCTCACTCAGGCTATAGGGTGAAGTAGACAAAGTAATCGCCAGGTTAACGATCTCCCTGTCCGGATTTTTAATAAACTGACTGGCTACAGGCAAATGTCCGTTCTCTATTTCTTCCTTATAGTGCGCAATGATCTTCGCACATACGCCATCCTCAAATGTAACATCAGACAGATTCTGCATGATAAAAGAACCAATATACATGTTGTCGATATTGTCCCAGCTCACCAGTTCATGACCAAAGGTTAGCAACAGCCGCACAATTTCCTGCTCCTGAAGAATGTCGGTTTCATTTCTGCTTTCTACCGGTTCTGCCGGAACACCTGGTGCGCCATCTTCAAAAAGATTATCCGGCGGGCCATCCTCATAGGGCGAAGCCGAAGGTGAAGGCGCTGAAGGCGAGGATTTCTTAAACTTTGCCGCCCGCATTTTGTTCAGTTCGGAAAGTAAAATTCTTTCCTCTACCTGGAGCAGGTGACTACATTCACGGATAAAAACAGAAGCCTTGATGTCATCCGGGATTTTCGCAATACTCTCTACGATATCCCGGATAATGCCCGCTCTTTTAATCGGATCATTTCCAGCTTCCTTAAGCAAGGTATTGGCCTTATACAGGATAAAATCCTTGCGGTTGTTCTCAATATATTCCTTAAAAGCACCCGAGCCTACATGGTGCATATAAGAATCCGGATCATGTCCGTCCGGGAAGTTGACCACTTTTACATTCAACCCCTCCTCCAGGATCATATCCAATCCCCTCAGGGAAGCCTTTATACCCGCAGCATCCCCATCATATAAGATAGTCACGTTTTGTGTAAAACGACTGATCAGCCTGATCTGTTCTGTGGTTAAAGAAGTTCCCGAAGAAGCCACTACGTTTTCCACACCAGCCTGGTGTACAGACAATACGTCTGCATACCCTTCTACCAGGTAACAGTTGTCCGTATCCCGGATGGCTTTTTTAGCGTGAAAAAGACCATACAGAACATTGGATTTGTGGTAAATATCACTTTCTGGTGAATTGACATATTTAGGAACCTTTTTATCGGTCTTTAAAGTCCGTCCGCCAAAGCCAATAATCCGGCCGGTAAAGTTGTGAATGGGAAACATTACCCGTCCTCTGAACCTGTCATAGAGTTTCCCCTTATCGTTACGGATCGATAAACCCACACGTTCCAGGTACTCTTCTTTGTGCCCGCTGTTTACCGCTTTAAGCGTCAGCGCATCCCATACATCAGGAGAATATCCCAGTTCAAACTTCTTGATGATGTCTTCCCTGAAGCCCCGCTCCTTAAAATAACTTAAACCAATGGCCCTTCCATCTGCCCCAGTCCAAAGTTCATTGGCAAAAAAACCTGCTGCAAACTGCGAAACCACATATAAAGTTTCCCTTGCGTTCTGTGCTTCCAGGTTTTGCGGAGACTGTACGGTTTCTTCAACCTCTATATTATATTTCTGGGCCAGGTATTTTAAAGCCTCCGGGTAAGAATACTTCTCGTGGTCCATAATAAAATGGACAGAATCCCCACCTTTACCGCAGCCAAAGCATTTATAAATCCCTTTGGTTACGGATACATTAAAAGAAGGCGTTTTCTCATTATGAAAAGGGCAATTGCCAATTAAACTTGTGCCGCGCTTCTTCAAGGCCACAAAATCACCAACCACCTCCTCAATACGAGCGGTGTCCATGATCTTGTCTATGGTAGCCTGGTTAATCATTTATCAATTTCTTTATTTTAGTCATTCATTTAAATCTTATTCTGACCTTTCTTAGTGAAATCCAGATCCTGGAAATCATAACTAAAATCAGTAAGTGGAGAAATCGCCTCCATCTTCATACCAGTGGCTTTACCCTCTTTATCTAAAGAAAATATGACATACGCATCTGCATTCATACTTCTTTGCACCCATTTCACCACAAAGGTATTTGCTTTATAAAACAGCATCTCCCCTCTCAATTTAGGAGAGTTTAACGACTGAAACCAGAGTTTTCCTTCTCGTTGCTGAATCTGCACCTCACCAAACCAGGAATCCCTAAAAAGCCCTTCATACCGACTTAAATCCGGCTTTTCCGAGTTCTTCTTTTGTTGTAGTTTAATGGCATCCCATACAGCTTCAGTTACTTTTTTACCCTCTGCTTCATTCTGTTCTTCCAGTTCTTTATAGGCCTTAATGCGATCCTTTTTCTTAATTCCAAAATAACTATCCTTAATGGAATTGGTAATAGAAGTAAATGCATAACCGGACTCCTGGTTGGTCAGAACAATGATTCCGAGTTTCATTTCCGGAATCAAAGTGACCTGAGAAACAATTCCACTTAATCCTCCTGTGTGTTCTACCTCCAGGTAACCATTTTCATCACTCAGGAACCAACCCAGGCCGTAACTTCTGAAATGGTTCCTATAATCGCCACCTCCGGGCATAATAGTTTGTGGTGACCACATTTCTTCATGTACTTCCGGACTGAATAATTTTTTAGCCAGACTTTCGCCATATTTCCCACCATTCATCTGCATAATAACCCACTTACTCAATTCATCAGCATTGGTCCATATACCTCCAGCCGCATTCGAAATCTCTGGAAAACCTTTACTGATCACCTTGAGCTTTCCATCCACAGGAGCATGTGCATCGATAGAATTTGCTTTATTCTTTAAACGCGGATAAGAAGCCGCACTCTGATCCATACCCAACGGCCTCATGATCCTATTTTCAATAAATTCCTCCCAACTCATCCCGGAAACCTTTGCCAATACCTCTCCCGCAACAATATACAATAGATTATCGTAATCAAACTTGGTCCTGAAAGCAGATACAGGCTTCAGGTATCGCAAATTATGGATCAATTCGTTTTTTGTTACCCGATTGGAATCCGGAAAGATCATCAGATCACCAGCGCCCAAACCAAGCCCACTCCTATGAGTCAGCAGATCCCTTATTGTAAACTCCTGTGTAACATAAGGATTATACAACTTAAATCCAGGAATCAGGTCTACCACTTTATCATCCCAGTTTAACTTTCCCTCATCCACCAAAATACCCAGTCCCGCAGCTGTAAAGGCCTTACTGTTGGAAGCTATACCGAAAAAAGTGTTTTCATTGACGAGCTCTTTTGTATTTAAAGAACGAACGCCATAGCCCTTACTATGAATCACTTTCCCATCTTTTACAATAGCTACAGCTATTCCGGGAACATCAAAGGTAACCAGTGCCTTCTGGACCAGGCTATCCACCTGACCGGAGCTCAATTGTGCCTTTGCCGCAAAGTTAAGCAGCAATAAAGTCACCAAACCCATGATTTTGTTTCTATTCATAGCAAAAGTACTGGTCTTATAAAGTTATAAAAAATCCCTCTTCTTTGTTATTTACCCAAATGATAGTCTTTTTGCAGAACCAGCACACTTGCACGCTCTTCCTTCTTCAACGGAACATTCCAGTTGCCCTGGTAAGAGATCTTTGAAGGCAGCTTGACCTCATTAAAATAACTCATTTCAATATTCATCTGTACATTAAAATCAAACAACATATTGCTGTATTTCATATCCACATACCGGCCCAGAATCTCAAAATTCCGCTTATCGAAAATGGTGGTCAGTTCTTTGATCATCAAGCCGTCTTTTGTCCAGCCGCTCAGATCAGGTTTAATGGAAACCTTGAACCGGTACACAGGAATAGAATCCAGGTAGGTTCCACTATAGAAAGTATAATCATAATACTGCCTCATATTTGGCGTAAAGATTTCGGTTTTGCTGCCAATAAAAGGAAGCCCTTTGACCGGTCTTCCCGGCGAAAAGATCAAGGTCTTCAGCTTATCCTTATAGCTTGCATTGGATCCTTCAGCCTTCCCTCCAAAAGATTCATCTGAAAATTCAGACTGATAGGCATTCATGAAGATATAGTCAAACATCTCTATGGTATACAACTGATACTTTCCATTCTTCTTGTACACCTTTCCGGTATCCTGTTTAACCAGGTATTCCAGCCGCGGAGCTGCGGTATTATGCCTGATCTTCCTGTAGATCCTGCCGTTCACCTTATTCTTCTTATCGTACGTATAGATGCGGTTCTCGGCAATAAACCCATATTTTTTCATCTCCCGGAAAGCCCTGTAGAAGCTGGTATCGGTGGTCACCGCATCAATAAAGGTTTGCACACTGAGTCTCCTTGCTGTAATATTGACCGTAGAATCCAGCTGGATGGTTTGTATCGTATCCGGGTTAAATCTTTTAATCTCCTGACCACTGGCTTTAACCATGGCCATCAGTCCTATGCTCCATAAAAGTAACCTCTTCATCCCTGCCCTATTCAACGCCTCCGTATAGTATTAATTGCCCAATTCTTTTAATGCAATATAAGCCATCAAGCCTGTTGAAACCTTTAGTGCGTCTTCATCCACATCAAAATTAGGATGGTGTACCGAATAGGTGGTTCCTTTTTCTGCGTTACCTGTACCCAATCTGTAAAAACAAGCATCGGTGACCTGTGAATAATAGGCAAAATCTTCTGCAGCCATCCAGATATCCAGATCCAGCACATTTTCCTTACCCAGGTAATCTTCTGCATAAGCACGCGCGTGATCAGTAAGTACCGGCTCATTCACCAGGAAAGGATAACCATTCATAATTTTAAATTCACAACTTCCACCCATACTTTCGGCAATCCCTTCCGCCATTTTTTTCATCAAACGCTTGGCTTCCGCACGCCATTCCTCGTTCAGGGTCCTGAAGGTTCCCTCCAGTTTCACCTCATTTGGAATAATATTCGTTGCCCCATTTGCGATCACCTTTCCGAAAGAAAGTACCGAAGGCAGGCGTGGATCTGCATTCCTGCTCACAATTTGCTGCAGGGCCACAATGATATGAGAAGCAATCAACACCGGATCTATATTCTGGTGAGGTTGCGCTCCATGGCCGCCTTTTCCAGTTACTGTAACATACAATTCATCAGTAGAAGCCATATAGATTCCCGAGCGAAAGCCCACTTTTCCCGCATCAATAAAAGGCATTACGTGCTGACCAATAATATGGTCAGGCTTAGGGTTTTCCAGTACTCCTTCTTTAATCATAATGCTTGCCCCACCGGGCAGCAATTCTTCTCCCGGCTGGAAGATCAGTTTAATGGTTCCGGCAAACTCTGCTTTAAGCTGGTTCAGGATATAAGCCGTTCCCAATAAAGAAGAGGTGTGTACATCATGGCCACAGGCATGCATCACGCCTTTATTTTTAGAAACATAAGGTTTGTCATTCGCTTCATGAATCGGCAAAGCATCCATATCTGCACGCAGCGCAATCACCTGATCAGAAGGTAAATCTCCTTTGATCATCCCGACTACCCCCGTATTGGCCATCGTTGTAAAAGGAATGCCCCAGGATTTTAATTTATGCTGTACAAATAAAGAAGTTTCAAATTCTTTAAAAGAGAGTTCCGGATTGGCATGTAAATGTCTGCGTGAAGCCACCACTTCATCAAAGATATGGGCGGCCTGTTGTTGTATCTGATCTTTAATCATCATTGCTGTAGTCTAAAGTAGGGGCATTAATTTTTTCTCTGAAAATGAAAAGCGTTGGAAAATTAGGCCGGAGCGCATTCATGAGTCGCTGCGCTTCCAGGCGTGTCCTGAAATCTCCCACCCGCAGATAATAATTGGGTTCCCTGTAAGTAATATAGGTATTTAGTTTAGGATAAAGGCTTTTAAACCTGGCTTGCTCCCGGAAGGTTTCTCTTCGGTCTGAGCCGTAGAAAACCTGCACTCTATATCCCATTTGTGCCACAACAGGTCCGGTTCTTTTGACCGTCGAGGGAGCTGTCTTTTTACTGAGTTCCAGTCTCTTCTCGATCATGCTGTCAATCAGCGGATCTTTAATAATAATGACCTCACCTTTCTTCTGGGCAAATACAGGAACACATAACAAACAAAACAAACAGGTATAAACTACTTTCATTTAAATTAGGTTTTCACAGTGCTGAAGCTTACATAAGCAATGCTTTTTAATGCAGGCTTATACAGGTTTCATGAAAAGGCTATAAAAAAAGAATGCCGAATTTCTTACAAAACTCGGCATTCTATATGTTTATTACAAATTACAATCCTGCACCATGGCAATTCTTGTATTTTTTGCCGCTTCCGCAAGGACAAGGTTCATTTCTGCCAATGGTAACCTCTTTACGTACCGGTTGCTGAGGCACTTGTTCCCGGGTATCTTCCATTACCGCTTCGCCACCGCCTTGCTGAAACTCAGGCTTAGACATTTTTAAACGGCTGGGTGCAGGCCTTGGTGCCTGCGGGGCACGAAGGTCTTCTGCTTCCTGATGCACAGGAATACCACCTTTATACAAGAAACTCACTACCTCTTTATTAACCGCATTCAACATGTTTTTAAACAGGTTAAAAGCTTCCATTTTATAGATAACCAATGGATCTTTTTGTTCGTATACCGCATTCTGCACAGATTGTTTCAACTCATCCATTTCACGCAAATGCTCTTTCCACGACTCATCAATTAAGCCCAAAACAATTGTTTTTTCGAAAGCTTTGGTTACTTCACGTCCATTATTATCAATAGCCGCTTTCAAGTTCACAGGAACCTGGATGCTACGTAAACCATCAGTAAACGGAATCACAATCTGCTCAATATGCTCTCCGCGTTCTTCAAACACCTGATGCAATACCGGCATGGCCTGGTTGATCATACCTTCCGATTTTCTGGCGTAGAAGGCAGCAGCCTCTTCAAACAACTTATCCGTTAAAGTATGGATATTTCTAGCACTGAAATCCGCTTCTGTAATTGAAGTATCCAAAGAGAAGTTTTTGATTACTTCCAGTTTAAACCCTTCGTAGTTTCCTTCTTCTTTATATTCTGTAACGATATCTTCTGCAACATCGAACACCATATTGTTCATATCCACATCCAAACGCTCTCCAAACAAAGCATTTCTGCGTTTTGCATAGATCACAGAACGCTGAGAGTTCATCACATCATCGTATTCCAGCAAACGCTTACGAATACCAAAGTTGTTTTCCTCCACTTTTTTCTGCGCACGTTCAATAGATTTGGTGATCATAGAGTGCTGGATCACTTCTCCATCTTCAATACCCATTTTCACCATGATGTTAGAGATTCTTTCGGAACCAAACAAACGCATCAGGTTGTCTTCAAGGGATACGAAGAACTGAGAAGAACCCGGATCACCCTGACGTCCGGCACGGCCGCGCAGCTGTCTGTCTACACGACGGGACTCGTGACGCTCGGTACCGACAATCGCCAGACCTCCGGCTTCTTTAACACCAGGCCCAAGCTTGATATCCGTACCACGACCCGCCATGTTGGTGGCAATGGTTACTTGTCCGGCCTGACCAGCTTCAGCAACAATATCCGCTTCCTTCTGGTGCATTTTTGCATTCAACACATTGTGTTTGATACCACGCAATTTCAGCATACGGCTCAGCAACTCTGAGATCTCTACTGACGTGGTACCTACCAGTACAGGACGCCCGGCCTGAGTAAGCTGAACAATCTCTTCTGCCACTGCATTATATTTTTCACGAATGGTGCGGTATACATAATCCTGATGATCTTTTCTGGAGATCACCCGGTTTGTTGGAATTTCCACCACATCCAGTTTGTAGATAGACCAGAACTCCCCAGCCTCTGTAGTTGCTGTACCGGTCATACCGCAAAGTTTGTGGTACATCCGGAAAAAGTTCTGTAAAGTTACCGTCGCATAAGTTTGCGAAGCATCTTCTACCTTTACATTTTCTTTAGCCTCAATTGCCTGGTGCAAACCATCAGAATACCGACGGCCATCCATAATACGGCCGGTCTGCTCATCTACGATTTTAATTTTACCTTCATCAATAATGTATTCTACATCGATCTCAAATAAGGTATAAGCTTTCAGCAACTGGTTTACCGAGTGGATACGCTCTGCCTTGATCGAATAATCACGCATCAGCTCATCTTTCCTGGCAATTTTGTCTTCACTGCTCAAAGTTGATTTCTCAATATCAGCAATCTCTGTCCCCACATCAGGCAAAACAAAGAAATGAGGATCTTCACCAGATTTCGTGATCAGTTCGATACCTTTTTCAGTCAGCTCTACCTGATTGTTTTTCTCATCGATATAGAAATACAATTCAGAGTCTACCTTAGGCATGTTCTTAGACTGATCTGCCATATAATGGTTCTCTGTTTTCAGCAAGGTTTGTTTTACACTACCCTCACTTAAGAACTTGATCAGTGCTTTATTTTTTGGCAAACCACGGTGTGCTCTTAACAGCGCCAATCCACCTTCACCCTCTTCGGTTCCGGTTTTACCATCATTGATTAATTTTTTAGCTTCATTTAAAGCTTTGGTTACATATTCCTTTTGTGCATTAACCAGACGCTCGATCCTCGGTTTCAGTTCATGAAACTCGTGCTGATCTCCAAAAGGAACTGGTCCTGAAATGATCAATGGTGTACGGGCATCATCAATCAAAACGGAATCGACCTCATCCACCATAGCAAAATGCAATTTGCGCTGTACCAGCTGGCCTGGTTCCTGCGACATATTGTCACGCAGGTAGTCAAAACCAAATTCATTATTGGTACCATAAGTAATATCTGCCAGATAAGCTTTTCTGCGTTCCGGAGAGTTTGGTTCGTGCCTGTCGATACAATCCACCGCTAAACCATGGAACTCAAATAAAGGACCATTCCACTCCGAGTCACGACGGGCCAGGTAATCATTCACTGTAACGATATGCACACCTTGTCCGGCCAAAGCATTCAGATAGGCAGGAAGTGTACTTACTAAGGTTTTACCCTCACCAGTTGCCATCTCCGCAATTTTACCGCTATGTAACACAATACCACCAATCAGCTGTACATCGTAATGTACCATATTCCACACCACCTCATTGCCGGCAGCATCCCAATGGTTGGCCCATATGGCTTTATCTCCTTCAATCTTTACATTACTCTTTCTTGCCGCATAATCCCGGTCAAACTGGGTTGCGGTTACTTCCAGAAACTGATTCTCTGAGAAACGTCTGGACGTTTCCTTCACTACAGCAAAAGCCTGCGGAAGGATATCCGACAAGACCACTTCGAGTTCTTTATCCCGGTCTTTGATCAACGCATCGATCTGATCATACAAAGCTGTTTTTTCAGCCAGGGACAATTCAGCTTGCTCTGCATCTGCTTTAAGTCCGCCAATTTTACCGTCTATATCTGCTAATGCTTTGGCAATAACATCTTTAAAATAGACTGTTTTATTCCTTAATTCATCATTAGATAATGCTGAAAGCTTAGCGTATTCCTCATTGATCTTGATGACGATTGGCTGTATGGCTTTAATATCTCTTTCTGATTTGCTTCCAAATACCTTGGTTAAAAATCCTAACATCTCTTTATGCTTGTGTTTATTTATTTTAAAATCATCAAATTACAACAACCAAGCCACAGCAAACTATAAGTCAGATTGGCAGTTGTCGGGCGCTAAAATTACAAAATATCCTGTACTTTGCTTTAGTCTAATGACTTTATTTAACATTCTTTCTTTAGAGGTAAAAGAAAAACCGGCACACCAATTAATCTTTTAGTTCAGAGGCCAATCGTTTTAACTCGTTCAGCTCTTCCAGATTGGTCTTAAAACCGTACCACTGCTTCTTGTTTAGATAGCCCATTCTTTTGGCAGCCAGATAAACCGCAGCAATAATAACCAGGGGCAGGAATACTTGGGCCAAACAGTGCCAAACATCCTCATGTTCCAGTTTTCTGGGCAAAAAGGTCAAAGGGATCAGGATACTACTGGAAACAAAAATAAGCACCACTAAGGAGAACAAAAGCCGTTGAGGTTTACAGTAAGCTTTAATGACCTCATCGAGATAGATCTGTGGACTTTGCAAATAGAGATCGGTACGTTTCAGTCCGGCACGGGCATATAGTAATAAAACGAGCACCACAATAAAACAGGTCAGCATGAGTAAAAGTGGGATGAACTGTAGGAAATAGGTATAGTCGAAAGCATTGCCCAATATAAGCGCAACAAAACAGAGCGCATAAAATCCGGCCATACAAATCCCGTAAATATAACTTTTCTGTATCCTGGAAACCACAGAGCCAGATTTTTCCCTCACCATACTGGCAATCGCTCCCTCTTCAATATCTGCCGTGGTCTTTACCCGGTCGCCGTAAGCATTCCATGCGCCTTTCAGTTCATCTAAGTTCATTTTCTGCAGTTTTAATGATACCTTCCAACTTTATTTTTATCCGGTTAATTTTCACGCCGGCATTCGTTTTAGTAATCCCCATAATTTCCCCGATCTCCTGGTAGCTTTTTTCTTCTAAATAAAGTAGGATAATCGCTTTTTCAATCTGACTGAGCCTTTCAATAGCTCGCTTTAGCAAACCCATATGTTCATGATCATCCGGATTGGAGCCCAGGTCAGGGATCTCAAATTCAGCACTGGAAATGGTCCTTTGCGGCGGGATCTTCTTTTCCTTTCTAAAACTGGTAATGGCTGTATTCAATGCGATCCGATACATCCAGGTACTCCGTTTAGCTTCGTTTCTAAAGGAGGGAAAGGATTTCCAAAGCTGTAAAACAATTTCCTGAAAAAGATCCTTCTGGTATTCCCTGTCCTGACAGTAGAGCTGACACACCTTATAAATAATCCCACGATGTTCGTTTATCATTTCGATAAATACTTTATCCATCATTTTTAATTTTTACAGTAAGTCGTCAGCACAGCACCTAAAATTACATCTCTTAATCCTATTATTTCTAAGATCCGGAAATTACAGGCATCAGCACCTGGCACTTTTAATCTAAAACTTTAACTATAATAATTTAGTTAAAGCGGTATATTTGCTGAAAACCACAAATTATACAACATAGATGAATATCTTACTATTAGGTTCTGGCGGCAGAGAAAGCGCTTTGGCCTGGAAAATGAGCCAGTCTGTTCAATGTGAACAACTCTTCATTGCACCTGGAAATGGCGGAACTTCTGCTTACGGAAAAAACGTTAACATCAGTCCGAACAATTTTCCTGCAGTAAAAGACCTGGTCCTGAAGGAAAAAATAGACATGGTTGTAGTGGGGCCCGAAGACCCGCTGGTCAATGGCATCCATGATTTCTTCCTTGCGGATGAAAGCCTGGCCGCCATTCCCGTAATTGGTCCAAAAAAAGAAGGCGCAATCCTGGAAGGCAGCAAAGACTTTTCCAAACAATTTATGGCACGCCACGGCATCCCTACGCCTGGATCAAAGTCTTTCACCAAGGAAACACTGGAAAACGGAATAGCTTATCTGGAAACACATAGTTTTCCTGTAGTTTTAAAAGCTGACGGGCTGGCCGCTGGAAAAGGGGTTTTGATTATTGATAATCTTGCCGAAGCTCAGGAAGAACTTAAACTGATGCTAAGTGGTAAATTCGGCGATGCCGGAACAACTGTTGTTATAGAAGAGTTCTTAACGGGAATCGAACTTTCTGTATTTGTATTGACAGATGGGGAGAATTATGTGATCTTACCGGAGGCCAAAGACTATAAGCGCATTGGCCAGGGTGATACGGGTTTGAATACCGGTGGTATGGGTTCGGTTTCTCCTGTTCCATTTGCAGATGAGAAATTCCTGTCTGAGGTAGAAAAGACCATCATCATTCCAACCATTAATGGTTTGAAGAAAGACAAAATAGACTATACTGGTTTCATTTTCTTTGGTTTGTTCAAAGTAGGCGATAAGCCAATGATCATAGAGTACAACTGCAGAATGGGCGATCCGGAAACGGAAAGTGTTATGCCTCGTATAGAAAATGACCTGGTAGAACTGTTCCAGGCCACAGCTCAAAGAAAATTAAAGGATGTAAAAATCCGCATCAGTCCTAAAAATGCAGCAACTGTAATGATCGTAGCTGGCGGATATCCCGGAACCTACGAGAAAGGCAAAAGCATCAGCGGACTGGATAATGTCAGACAATCGACTGTTTTTCATGCAGGAACCCTTTCTGAAGGAGGTATCATTAAAAGTAATGGTGGCCGTGTACTGGCAGTAACCAGCTTACAGGATAGCCAGTTTGAAGCTTTACAATCTGCAACCGCGGATGCGGCCCGTATCTATTTTGACGGCAAATACTTCCGGGAAGACATCGGTTTTGATCTGATGTAATTATACAAAAAATTCTAAACGAAGCCTGCTGCCAAAACAGCGGGTTTTGTTTTTTAAAGCCAATCCAGTTTTACCAGGAACAGAACAGGTGTGCAGGAGGTGTGTTGGAGGTAAATTGTTCGGAAAATTCTGTACAGCTGCTTCAAGACTAACGATATCAGACGGCTGAAGAAGCCGCAGATCTCTGAGGTCTTTCCGCAGCGTACGAAAATTTTCCGTAGCAAATTGCAGAGGGAGGGCGGTGACCGGACATGGTGCAAATAGGGTAAGACACAGGATGCAAATAGTTATGTTTTGGTTTATATTCCTAGCAGAGTGAGTCCGGTCTGAGTCCGGAGTAAGTCCGGGTTTTTCCGCAAAAACCCGGACTTACTCTGCTCTAATCAGGCACTAATTCTGGAGTCAATATAAACCAGGACTATACTGTCTTCCTACGCGCCATGCCTGGACTCCCCCTCCAGCTAAGTGCCTAAAAAAAACAATATTACTCAGGAGGAAACCTCAGCTTTCGAAGCAGCTCGCGCAGCGAGGCGCAGAAAGCGTAGTCTACGAAGAGTAATATTGTTTTTTCAACAAGCTTTTACCCAAACCTACCTTTTCTTAAGCACGATTTCAGGAAACGCAATACTACTTGCTACCCAGCAAGGATACTCTGAACCAATATCTACCCGGTGAAAGTAAAATGACCTGCCCTCATACCGACAGGCAGCTGCTTCATCTTTGCCTCAAAACGGACCTCGGATTCTTCTACCTTGCAGTCGCTGAAATCAATGTAAATTCTATTATTCTGCTCCTTTCCGGTCACATTTTTATTATTTAACGCTCTATACATGCCACTTAGCCCCTGTCTTTAGAAAAGACATCAAACACTTCACAAAAATAATGTATTTTGGTACTTCATAGAGGCAGCTGCCACTCTCTCTATTTTTCTATCTAAATGAACGCATATTGATATGATGCCTGTGAGTATGGTTACCGGACCTTTAAAACCGGAAATTCTTCGCGAGGAAACCTTGGCAGATTTGTTTCGGGAAACGGCTAAAAAACATGCGCAGCACACAGCGCTGATTTTTAACCAGATTTCCCTTTCTTACGCCGAACTGGATCAGTGGAGCGATGCTGTTGCCCGGTTTTTAAACCAGCAAGGCATTGGAAAAGGGGCTAAAGTAGGCATCTGGTGGCCTCGTGGCCTGGAATTACATGTGGCTATCCTGGGTATCATTAAGGCTGGAGCTGCTTACGTACCCTTAGACCGGGAAATGCCTGCAGAACGGGTGGAACTGGTCATGAATGAAGTAGGTGCATCAGCCTGTTTCTGTGAGCATCAGATCAACGCCAGCTGTTTACAGTTGGAAGTTCCACCGCGGGGAGCAGAGAAAAATGCAGAGGCTACAGTTGCGAGTGACGGTATCGGTGCCGGACCTGATGATGATGCTTATGTCCTGTATACCTCCGGCAGCACCGGAAAACCTAAAGGAATTCCTATTACACACCGCCAGATCTGTCATCTGGTCCGTGCCGAACAATATATTTTTAATATCCTGCCAACGGACAAAGTATACCAGGGTTTTTCTGTATCCTTTGACATGTGGTGTGAGGAAACCTGGGTAAGCTATCTAGCCGGGGCTACACTTTGGATAGCAGACAATACAACATCCAAAGCTATTGATGAACTCAGTGACACGCTGCGTACACAGGGTATCACCATCTTGCATGCAGTACCCAGCCTGCTGGCCGTTGTGGAAGATACCATCCCCTCCATCAGGCTGATCAATGCCGGAGGAGAGGCTTGTACGCCACAGGTATTGGCCCGATGGGCAACGCCTTCCCGAAGATTCTTTAACAGTTACGGACCTACCGAAACAACTGTATCGGCCACCATGGCTGAATTGCATCCAGGTGATAACATCACCATAGGATTGCCTATTCCCAATTATGGCCTTGCCGTTGTAGATGAGCAATATAACCCTGTACCATTGGGAGAACGGGGGGAATTGGTGATCTCCGGCCCGGGCGTCTCTAATGGTTATGTAAACCTTCCCGAACTTACCGCAGAAAAATTTTTGAATAAACCAGAGCCGCTGGCCCTGATGCCGGGAAACCGGATTTACCGTACCGGCGATGCCGCCACCATCAATACCGATGGGAGTATTGACTTTCTTGGCCGTCTGGATGACCAGATCAAACTCAGGGGCTACCGGATTGAACTGGGAGAAATTGAAAGCCGGTTAAATGCCCTTCAAGGGGTATCCGCCGCTGCTGTAGCCGTAAAAAAAGACAGCAATGACCAGGATCAACTGGTAGGCTACCTCGTTCCAGATGGCACCATCAATTTAGACGATGCACTGATCCGGCTGGAACTGGCCAAATTCCTGCCACCTTATATGGTTCCGGGTACCATAGCTATCCTCTCAGAAATGCCCCGGATGCCCAGCGGAAAAGTGAACAGGAAAGCGCTTCCAGTACCAGAAGCCATGTTAAGTACACCCGCAGACCTTTCCGGGGAAACACTGGATGTAAATGCCCCATTGCCAGACCGGGTGCTCGCCATGCTCAGGAAGATTTTTCCGGGCAGAGAGATTAGCCTTGATCTTGATTTTTTTACCGACTTAGGTGGACATTCCCTTTTGGCAGCAGCCTTTATTTCCAAACTCCGCAACGACTGTAATATCCCCTATGCCTCATTAAAAGATGTTTACACGCATCGGCCGCTCAGCAGCCTGGTCAAGGTATGGGAATCGGTTCCACAACAAGCGCCGCCAAAGCAAAGTATCTTTAACAAAATACCACAATGGAGATACTTCGCCTGCTGGTTTGCACAGAGCATTTCCCTGTTGCTCATCTATGGACTGTTTGCTATACAAATATTTGTTCCTTATCTGGGCTATTATTATGTACGGGAAAGTACAGAAAAACTGTCCTATGGAATTGTTACTGCTTTAGGACTTTATTGCCTGATTCCTCCGTTTTTCACTTCCCTGAGTATTCTGGCCAAACGGCTGGTCATCGGGAAGATCCGTGCCGGGGATTATCCACTCTGGGGAAGTTATTATTTCCGCTGGTGGTTTGTGAAAACAATACAAGCCATAATTCCCACCCAGTTTATGAACGGAACGCCCATTTATCCGGTTTATCTGCGGATGCTTGGTGTTAAAGTGGCCCCCACCGCACAGCTCAGTTCACTCACTATTGGTGCAGAAGATCTGCTCACCATAGGAAATGACGTCAGCATCAGTTCACAGGTGGTTTTTAACAATGCGGTTGTAGAAGACGGCTGGTTGAAACTCCGCAGCATTCATATTGGAGACCATGCCTATATTGGCAGCAGCGCCATTATTTCTGCCGATGCCACCGTAGAGGAATGGGGCGAACTTCAGGATTTGAGCCACTTGCAGTCCGGACAAAAAATAGGCGCCCGTGAAGTCTGGAAAGGTAGTCCGGCCCAGCTTAAAGAAACCAAAACCATGGAAGAGCTTCCACAGCCCTTACCGGTCACTGCGGCTAAACGCAGCTTGTACAGTTTTATTTTTACGGTATTGCTGATTCTTTTCCCTGTCATCATTTTATTGCCCTTGTTACCTACCATACTGGTTTTAAACGCGATGGATGATGCGGCACCGGATTATAATTTCAATTATATGATCACAGTGCCCCTCCTGGCCATTTCTTATATCATTTTATATGCTTTTGAAACCATAGCGGTGACCAGATTGCTACAGTATGGCATTAAACCGGGAAAACATTCTATTTACAGTGGTTTCTATGTGCGTAAATGGCTGGCAGACCAATTGATGTCCTTGAGTCTGATTGTCATGCATCCGATCTATGCCACCGTTTTCGTAGCTCCATTTTTCAGGTTACTGGGTGCAAAAGTGGGTAAGAATACAGAAATTTCAACCGCCAGTAATGTGACCCATCCTTTGCTTGAAATAGGTGACGGTGCCTTTGTCGCTGATGCGGTAACACTGGGCGAGTCGGATGTACGCGGACAACAGCTTATCCTCGATAAAACCATTATAGAAAGCAAAAGCTTCGTTGGAAACAGCGCCCTTATTCCACAGGGTTATCACCTGCCGGGAAATATGCTGATCGGAGTATTGTCTACACCACCAGATCAGCAGCAACTTGCCGGCTCTGATGCAAAAGACTGGTTCGGCTCTCCTGCCATTGCATTACCGCGTCGCCAGGAAAGCAATCCTTTTCCGGATGAACTGACCACCACGCCTTCGTTTCCAAGAAAAGTGGCCAGAACAATTACAGAGTTTATCCGCATCATTACACCAGAAACAGCCATCATTTGTTTCAGTATTCTATTTATCGCCCTTGGACATGATCTGATCACCCAAAAGCCGTTATGGAAAGTTCTATTGCTCTTTCCTTTCTATTACCTTGGCCTTATGGGACTTCCGGCTTTTCTGATCACCGTGATCTTTAAATGGCTTTTTGTAGGAAAATACAAAGCCAAGCAAAGCCCGATGTGGACCTGGGAGGTTTGGCGCAGTGAAGCCATTACTTCAACTTACGAGGCTTTATCCGTTCCTTTCCTGCTGGAATATCTGAAGGGTACCCCCTGGCTTCCGCTTGCCCTTCGTTTGCTTGGGGTAAAAACCGGGAAACGGGTCTGGATGAACACCACCGATGTAACCGAATATGACATGGTCAGTATTGGAGATGATGCTGCACTGAATGAAGATTGCGGACCGCAGACGCATTTATTTGAAGACCGGGTGATGAAAGTCGGTCCGGTAAAAATAGGCGCAAGAACAAGCATAGGCGCGCGCAGTATTATTCTATATGACAGCGAGATTGGCAATGACGTTAAGCTGGAGGCCCTCTCCCTGGTCATGAAAGGAGAAGTCCTGGCCCCAGGAACCTCCTGGACAGGCAGTCCTGTCAAACCTGTATAAATAAAAAAAGCTATCTGAAATCAGATAGCTTTTTTTATTTAAGTCATTATTTTACTTATTTGGAAGAACCCAGCAAGTCGGCCAGTTTCTTATGCAATTCTTCTCCTCTAACGTTTTTAGCAACAATTTTACCTGAAGGATCAATCAGGAAATTGGCAGGAATTCCACGAACGCCATACATCTTAGACGCAGCATTGTTCCAGCCCTGAAGATCTGAAACCTGGGTCCAGGTCAGGCCATCTTTTTGGATAGCTTGTAACCAGGCATCTTTTTTACCAGGCTGATCCAGGGATACACCTAAAATAGTGAAGTTTTTATCTTTAAATTTATTGTAAGCAGCTACTACGTTTGGATTTTCCCCGCGGCATGGTCCGCACCATGAAGCCCAGAAATCAACCAATACATATTTTCCACGGAAATCAGACAGTTTAACGGGTTTGTCATTCACGTCATTTTGCGTAAAATCCATTGCCATTTGTCCTACAGCTGTTTTTTTGCCTGATTCGATCTCTTCAGAAATACTTTTACCTAAATCTGTTGCTTTTACTGCAGTAGAGAATTTATTGAAATCTGCTTCTGTACCTTTTGCATCGGCGTCCAGATCCATACTGTTTCTGAAAGCAACCAAAGCAATGTAAGAATTCCTGTTTTCAGCAATGAATTTCTTATTGATCGGTGCCATTTCTTTTTCTATTGCATCAGAACGCTCTTCAATAGATTTCCTGTAGACAGGGTCCTGACGTTGCTCAGCTGTTTTGGCATAGTATTCTGCAGACAAAGCGTTCATCTTGTCATTTGGCGATTTTAACAAAGCTTTTAATTTGGCATTGTCGTCGTTCACCAAAGAGCCTTTAACCGTTGCTTTTTTTACAGAATCAGCTGCGTTAACAGTGATCACTTTGTTTTCTACATAGAAAGAAAGTACATCGCCTGCTTTTCTTTGGTCTACAGGGCTTGCATCGTGTTTCAGAATCAAACGGGCCTCAGCTGGCGCAGTTACTTTTCCTTTGAATTCAAAAACACCGTTCTTTAATTCTGCAGAATCGACCACTACGGCCTTTGCAGTGCGGTATTGTAAATACGCTTTAGCCGGTGCATTCAGTGCACCTACTTTACCTTTAATGGTGTATCCGTCTTGAGCCATCGCCGCTAATGGCAATAAGAAGGCAGCAGATAAAATGGTTTTTTTCATTTGTGGGTTTATTTTTATGATAATAGTTTGCGATTTATTAAAACGTTAATCAAAGCTAATTATTGTCTGCAAATTTCTGGTAATCACTACATAAAAATTACAGTAACTTTTGATAGGTACGCCACCAGAGGTCAGGAACTTCGCCATTTACTGCGGTGTTATAATCTTCATAACGGCATGGGATCAGGTGATAACGTTCATTTTTGGAAACCCCGCTGGGATAAGGAACCTGCATCCACCAGCGATCTGATTTTTTACTTTTTACAAAAAGCATTTCTCCGGGGCCCTCGTTCAGACTTGTTCTATAGATCAGGTACTGCGATTTGGGTGTTAAAGGAAAATCTTTTTTCCGGTTGTAATAACCGTCTACGAAATACCAAACCATTTGTGCCAGCAGCATTGCGCTTTGTCCGTTATTGTCAAAGGCCGGATTAAATTCATAGAAACCGATCGAACTGAGTTTATCGTTCATACCGGCATATCTGGTGATCCTGCAGGCCTGCTCTCCATAGAAACCATTTGGACCCGCATTGGCGTTGGCTCCTGCATCAGAAGACCGGATGGCAGAAATATCAAAGCTGAGCATATTGGCATTTCTGATGATGGGCTCTGCCGGGCTAATGTCTTCAGCAAATTCCCCTAAGCGGTGTACATCAAAATAAAGCTTGTTCATTACCCTAAGGCTATCCTGATTCACAAAATAAGTCTGATAACCGATATTGCTAAAGTTGAACAGGTAATTCGGCTGATGTAAGAAGATCTTGTTGAGATAGGTATCAGAACGGGCTTCTATTCCCTCATGATCATCTTCATCCAGGTCAAAACGGTTATCGACCACCACAAGATCTACTTTTTGTTCCAGCGCTTCATAAGCCATATATTGCGCATAGGTCAGGTCTTGTCCACCGCCAATAATGACGGGTAAGATGTGAAGTTTGATCAGTTCGGCTACCACCATTTTGACAGCAATATAGGTATCAGAGATACTGGCACCGGCTTTTATGTTCCCTAAGTCAACAATCTTACTGGTAAAATCGCCTTCATGGAGCAGATAGAATTGTGCCCTGAAATAATCCGGACCAAGTGCACAACCATTGTTGTTTACCGCAGCCCGGTCGTCCAGTACACCTATAATGGCAATATCATAGCTATTTTCTTCCAGTTCAGGAAATTCATCAGTGTAAAAACTGGCCTTTAATCCCAGCTGACTGGTATAAAACCCCGGCTTGGGCGTGATTTTATCAAGGCTTAAAGGAGAAAAAAAATCTGATAAGGACATAAAGTAATATAATCTATGGCATCAAATATCTATTTTTGAGAGCATATATTAATAAGAGTACGTTTAAATAAATTTTAAACATACCCGGAACATCCTAAAAGAAATGAAATGATACTGGTTACCGGCGCTACTGGATTTTTAGGAGCAGAACTGATCCAACAACTCACCCGTGAGGGCATCAGGGTACGTGCACTGAAAAGAACGACCTCTTTAATTCCTGAATTACTCGTTACCGAACCCTTAATTGAGTGGGTAGTGGCCGATATTAATGATCCGGCAACACTGGAGGAGGCCTTTGAAGGCGTTACGCAGGTTTATCATTGTGCAGCAATGGTCTCTTTCAACCCAAAAGACAAGGAACAACTGCTCAAAATAAACATTGAAGGCACCAGTAATGTGGTTAATCTTTGCCAGGAAAAAGGCGTCAGGTTGCTTCATGTAAGTTCTGTAGCCGCCCTGGGCAACCCTAAAAAAGGCATGACACTGATTACAGAAGATGATTATTGGGTTTATGATGCCCATGTGCATGCTTATGCCATTTCCAAATATGAAGGAGAAATGGAGGTTTGGCGCGGAATTGCCGAAGGCCTGGACGCGATCATTGTGAACCCTTCTGTGATTATTGGCGCAAATGCTGGCTTTGAGGGGAGCGGAGCGATATTCAAACTGGTCAAAGAAGGGTTATCCTATTATACCAAAGGGGCTACCGGTCTGGTGGATGTACGCGATGTTGCCCGTGCGATGATTGCCTTAATGAACAGCGGAAAAAGTGATGACCGGTTTATCCTCTCTTCCGAGAATTACAACTACCAGACTTTATTCAGTTCCATTGCCAGGGGTTTTGGCGTTAAAGCCCCGGCGAAAGAGGCCAAGGCCTGGATGCTTGGAATTGCCTGGAGAGCCGCAAAAATCATTTCTATCTTTACCGGCAAACCTGCTGCGCTAACCAGTGATGCAGCGAGGAGCAGCCTGAACGAGAGTTTGTACAGCAACGATAAAATTAAAAAAACCATAGGTATAGAGTTCAGACCACTAGAACTTAGTATTGCAGAAACCTGCACCGCCCTGCAAAACAGGGTTAAAAATTAAAATTGACATGAATCAAAAGAACTACTACATTATTGATTTCGACAGTACTTTTACCCAGGTGGAGGCCTTGGATGAACTGGCGCGTATTTCCCTTAAGAAGCATCCGGACAGAGAATTGATCTATAAAAAGATTGAAGACTATACCAATCTGGCCATGGAAGGAAAGCTTTCTTTCGGGGAGAGCCTGGCACAGCGCGTAAAATTACTGGAAGCAGACGAGAACCACCTGAAGCAGCTGATCAAACACCTGAAGAAAAAAGTTTCCAGTTCTTTTTCCCGTAATGCAGAATTTTTCAAGAAACATGCCGACGAAGTACTTATTGTTTCAGGAGGATTTAAAGAATTTATTACACCAGTGGTGAGCCAGTACCACATCAAGAAGGAAAATATTTATGCCAATACTTTTGTAACCACTGGCGATGGCAAGATTATCGATTATGATCATGCCAATCCTTTAAGCGAAGAGGGTGGCAAAGTGAAGCTGATGCAACACCTGAACCTGGAAGGTGATCTGTATGGTATTGGGGATGGCTATTCTGATTTCCAGCTCCGGGAGAGCGGGCTGATCAAAAAATTCTATGCGTTTACAGAGAATATTGCCCGGGAGAGCATTGTTAAAAAAGCCGACCACGTTACACCAAGTTTCGATGAATTCCTGTACGTAAACAACTTGCCAAGGGCCATTTCTTATCCTAAAAACAGGATTTTATGCCTGGTGATCGGCGATGCAACTCCTGAAAGCATTGATCTGCTAAAAAAGGATGGTTTTTCGATACGTCACAAAGAGACTTTTGAAGAGAAATATGTAGCTGATGTGCATATGCTGCTCCTGGCTGATGGTGTGCATGTTGAGCCGGAGACTTTAAAAAGAGCCGTTAAACTTAAAACCATTGGTTACCTGGGCAACGCCAAAAGGCTGGAACTTCAAACCTGTACGGAGATGGGCATAGTGGTCTTTGATGATCCGAAACACAATCCGCGCAACCAGAATTTTATCCCCAAGCGGATGATCGACTTTATGAATACCGGTACCACCTATATGAGCCATAATTTCCCTAACCTGCAATTGCCAAGGATAGAGAAATCACACAGGCTGATCCATATTCACCACAATATTCCTGGAATTATGGCGAAGATCAACACGATTTTTGCCAAACATGACATCAATATCGTAGGGCAGTTCCTGATGACCAATCCGACGATTGGTTATGTGATCACAGACATTAATGCCCAATATGATAAAGCCCTTTTTAAAGCGCTTAAAAAAATTGAGCAGACCATTAAATTCAGGGTATTATATTAAGACTAAAGTATGGGTTTTCAGGGCTCTTAGTGTAACAAACACACCATTTAATCTGAAATTAAACCAGCGCGGAATAGGTTTTTTTAACTACTTTTGATTGAATTTTTAGAATATACGGCAGTGACAGAGACTTTAAACATTAAAACCACTAAAGCTACGCAGTCCAGATTAGCTGGGACTGACTTAACTAACCTGCCTTTTGGCAAGGTTTTTACTGATCACATGTTTATCGCAGAATACGATAATGGCGAATGGACAAACCTGCAGGTCCTACCTTATGGTCCGATCCCAATGAGCCCGGCGATTTCTGCCCTACACTATGGACAGGCTATCTTTGAAGGCATGAAAGCCTACCGCCAGGCGGATGGTAAGATCAGTGTTTTCAGAGCAGACAAGAATTTTGAGCGCTTCAACAAATCAGCGGTCCGGATGTCTATGCCGACCATTCCTGAAGAAGTCTTTATGCAGGGTATTGCAGCCCTGATTAAAACTGATGAGGCCTGGGTTCCTAACCAGGATGGTTATTCCCTGTACCTTCGTCCGGTGATGTTTGCTACAGACCCTTATTTAGGTGTCCGTGCTTCAGACAAATATATTTTTGCTGTACTGACCACGCCAACTGGCCCTTATTACAGCAAAGCCCTGAAAGTTAAAATTGAAACTGAATATACGCGTGCCGATGAAGGTGGTGTTGGTTTTGCCAAAACTGCCGGTAATTATGCCCGTTCTTTATATCCTTTTGCGGAAGCGTTAAAAGAAGGCTTTGACCAGTTGATCTGGACAGATGCAGTTTCGCATGAGTTTATTGAAGAGGCTGGTACGGCCAATTTGCTCTTCGTGATCGACGGCAAACTGGTTACGCCTTCTGTAAGAAACACCGTACTGGATGGGGTGACCAGGGATACGATCATTCAACTTGCCCATAAAGCAGGTGTTGAAGTAGAAGAAAGACGGGTAAGTGTTAAAGAAGTGATTGCTGGTATCGAGAGCGGCCGTTTAACGGATGCTTTTGCTGCAGGAACTGCGGCAACAGTAACCCCAATCGGAGAAATCAGCTACGAAGGTAAACTGTATACCTTGACTGATCCTTCTACCCGTACGGTTTCTGCCGGTATTGCAAAAACCCTGAATGATATCCGTTACGGACTTGCCCCGGATGAATTTGGCTGGAACTGGGTATTGTAAACCCGGTTAAAATTTACGTCATGTTTTTTTCGGCATGATGATTTTCTTTGAGGCGCCTGAGAACCACAGGCGCCTTCTTTATGTCCTTAAATTGGTAACATCTGTCAGACAATTTCTTCCCTTCGTTCTTCTTTACTAATTTCAACATTTCAAACACACCTTACAAAAATGAAAAGAATTCTACTCTGCAGTTTAGCTGTCGTTTGCGCATTCAGCTTTTCAGTACATGCACAACTGAAAAGGCTCAGCAAACAGCAAACTTTTGGCAGCCAGCCATCTCTAACCACTTCTTTACCTTATCTTTCCGGCTGGAGCGATGACCAGCATTTTATTGAATACAATACAAAGGCCGGGAAATTTGAAACGGTTGATGTGAAAACCGGAGCTCATGCGGTATATACCCCGCCGGTTAAACAGAAGGAGGAAAGTCCGGTTAAAGAAGGCGACAAGAACCCTACCTTATCTCCGGATGGAAAATACATGGCGTTTACCCGTAACAATGACCTCTATGCGGTGGAAGTTGCGACCGGAAAAGAGATCCGGTATACGACTGATGCTACCGATGTCATTTACAATGGTTATTCTTCCTGGGTTTATTTTGAAGAAATTTTAGGCCGCCCTACAAAATACAAAGCTTTCTGGTGGTCGCCAGACAGTAAACATCTGGCCTTTATGCGTTTCGACGACACCAAAGTTCCAATGTTTCCAATCAATGGATCTACCGGTCAGCATGGTTATACGGAGAAAACCAGGTACCCAAAAGCAGGCGACCCCAATCCTGAAGTGAAAATTGGCTTTGTAGCTTCAGCGGGCGGAAAAGTGGTTTGGGCAGACTTCAATGAAAAAGACGATCAGTATTTTGGCACACCGTATTGGAGTTTTGACAGCAGAACCATGATGGTTCAATGGCTAAACCGTGGTCAGGATAACCTGAAATTCTACAGCGTTGACCCTTTGACCGGGTCAAAGAAAGAGATTTACGATGAAAAGCAAAGTTCCTGGATTGATCTGGATTATGATGGCCGTATTGAATACCTGAAAGACAATAAGCATTATATCCTTAAAAGTGACAAAACAGGCTGGGCACACTTTTACCTGTATACCCTGGCCGGCAAACTGGTCAATCCAATCACCACCGGAAAATGGCAGGTCACCCATTTACTCAAAGCAGATGAACAGCATAAGGTGATCTATTTTATGGCACGCAAGGAAGCTTCTACGCGTACAGATTTGTACCGTGTAGATTATAGTGGTAAAAATCTGAAGCGGTTAACCTTTGGCGATTATACCCATCAGGTAGACCTTTCCCCTTCCGGCGATAAATTTATAACCACCTATTCCAATGTTTCTACCCCACCAAAAAGAGCCTTGCTGGACAATAATGGAAAGATCCTGAAAGAATTGGGAGACAGCAAATCAGCCGAATTTGGCCAGTATGCTGTTGGTAAAACAGAAATGATCACCATTCCTACAGATGATGGTTACCTTTTGCCTGCAGTGATCACTTACCCAACAGATTTCGACAAAACCAAACGATATCCGGTTATTTTCAGCATGTATGGTGGTCCGAATGCAGGGACCGTAACCAATACCTGGAAAGGAACAGCCAATCAATGGTGGGCAAATGAGGGCATCATACAAATTTCGGTTGACCACCGGGCTTCCGGCCAGTTTGGAAAAGAAGGCGTTGCTTTAATGCACCGCAACCTTGGCAAATGGGAAATGAAAGATTATATGACCGCAGGCAGATGGCTAAAAGCCCAGCCCTGGGTAGACCAGAATAAGCTCCTCATTACCGGGCACAGCTATGGAGGTTATATGACCTGCATGGCCTTAACTTATGGAGCAGACGTGTTTGACTATGGATATGCCGGCGCTCCGGTAACCAGCTGGGAGCTATACGACAGCCATTATACGGAACGTTTTATGGATACACCACAGGAAAATCCGGAAGGATATAAGAATGCTTCGGTGTTGACTTATGCCGATCGTTACAAGGGATTGCTGAGGATTATGCACGGAGATATGGACGATAATGTACATATGCAAAACACCATACAACTGATTGATAAGCTGGAAAATCTGAACAAACATTTTGAACTGATGATTTATCCGGGTGGAAGGCACGGCTGGGGCGGGGTAAAATCCGCCCATGATCTTTCTGAAAGGATTCGCTTTTATTACACGAATTTGCTCAACAAACCAGTCCCGGCTGAATTGTTATAATCCTATTCCACAGAAAAGGGCTGCGTATTGCAGCCCTTTTCATTGATGCTCCTGTTTGCGTTGTGCCCTTCTTTTCTGGCGGTTTGCCCTGCGCTTATCTCTTTCAGTTTTCATTTTTTCAAACCGGGCAACCTGGGCTTTGATTTGCGCCTCCTTTTGAGGAGTTACACCAACACTATATTTAATGCCCTGGAACAGCGATTTCCAGATCAGGTTAAAGAAAGAGCGGTCGGGCGCACGTTTATAGTTAATGACGGCTTTACTCAGCCCCCCTTCTTTACTGGGATTCTGCGGATTAATAATCAGATTATTGGCCAGAAAGGACAGAAAACCCTGCCGGATCAACCAGGCCGTTCCAGCTTCCTTCTTCAGGACTGCGATGGCCAGGTCATGATATTTAAAAATCATATTGCCAGATGCGCCATATTCATTTGCTTTCAGATCAAAACTCAACTCATCCACTACACCACTTTTGATATGTACCATTCCCAGGGGTTTGGTTACAGCATTCATTGCCGGACCATTCAGTCCGTGAAGAAGGCCCGAATAAGTAAAAGCACCATCCTCTGCCAGCAAATCAAAGCTGAATTTTGTATCTAATTTTCCCTGTCCCATCATATACGTAGTCAGGTCTGCAACCATAAGCTTGTTCTTTTGCTTTTCGGCCGGAGCATTGGTAATGTTGGTGATGGTTCCTGAAGTGTTTTCGAAGGTGATCTTTCCCTTTTGCTTGCTGTTCCGGTCAAACTCTGCGTAAGCGATATTAAGGTGGTAGAGATCCAGTTTCCGGATCGTGATCTTACTGCCCACTTTCTGTAAAAGCTGGTGCGGATATTTTCCCATTTTAGGTTCTTTTGGCTTTTCCAGTTCATTGTTGTTAAACACGGAAACTGCACCGTCACCAATACTCATTTGCCTGGCAAACAATTCCTGCTTCTTAATATACAGCGGCAAATTAATCCCGGCCAGCTGAAGATCGTTCATCCGGATACTGTATCTGTCTTTGGCATAACCTGCCTTCAGACCAAATTCCATTTCACTGTACCTGGGCAGCAACTCAAATTTATCTACATGGAGCAGTCCTGTCGAAGCCTTAAAGTTCATTTCCGAAAGGTGAATGTTGTAAAGACTGTCGGGGGTGGCATAGGAATAATCATCAAGATGGAGCATGATGTCTTTAAGCAGGTACATCCTGGTAGTATCTTTTGCAGAGTCTTTGTCAATCAGCCAGTCGGCAAGGGTAACATTCAGGTTGGCAATGGAGTCTATGATGGGCTTTGCCTTGTTGTCATCCACGTATTTGAAAGCGGCCTCCCGGAAATTCACCGTATCTACACTCAGTTCTTTCAGCACTTTCGAGATATAATCATAGGGTGACTTTAGAGGCCGGGGAGCCCTGTTTTCATTATAATCCATCTGGCGGTTCACCATAGTGATCATTGGCCGGTTAATTTCTATCTCATCTATATTCAGCTTTTTGTCTCTGAACATCCGGAACAAATGAAAATTCAGTGCAGACAATTTCCGGAGTTCTATATGATAGACATTATTGGGCGCTTTTTTTAATAGCCTCAGCTTTTCCAATACCACTGGATCCGGAGTTAGTTTCACATTGGAAAGACTCGCATTAGCCGTCAGAAGGTTGATGCTTAAACCTGTAAAATCAAGATGGTACAGCCCTTGCGTTGAACGAGGCACAAGTTCACGGAGTTCCTGTTCAATAAGGGGTTTAATGCGGAGTTTAAAATATATAAATCCCGTTCCAAAAACCAGAAAGACAACCAGTGCCGCCAGGGCCATCCATTTAACGCTATTGAACTTTTTCGTGATCTGATCTGGCATTTGTTAAGGCAAATATCTTTTCTAAGATACAATTTTATCCATACAGAGTACATCTGGTCTCTAGCCTTTTGTTTTCTTTTCCAGACGTTGTTTCTTTTTATCTTTTACCTTTTCATAGGCTTTCTCCGGACTTTTGACTTCCACCATCCCAATGCCTATGGTCTCCCGCATGCCTACAAAAACACCTTTCCAGAGCAAATTAAAAAAAGAAGCTGCCGGGCTGCGTCGAAAAACAATATGTGCGGTCCGGGGGGCTTTACCTTCAGAGGGGTTGGCGTCAATAATCACCAGTTTATTGGCCAGAAAGGATAAAAATCCTTTTTTCTTCGCCGGTGCCCCTTCTTTGAGTATAGCAACCTTAAGATCCTTATAGTAAAAGTGCATCGTTCCCTTTGAGCCCCGAAGATTGGCCTGAATATCAAAATCAGCCTTCTGCACTTTCCCTTGTTCAATTTTAACCAACCCCAGCGATTTCGCCAAAGGATTGAGTGCAACCATATCCATTGGACCAATATTACCGGAATAATGAAAAGCACCATTTTTATCCAGTAAGTTAAAATCAATTTTCACATGCAGATCGGCCGCTTTTAAGACTCTTGTCCGCAGATCAGCATAGGCATGGCTTTTCTTAGGCAATTGCAAGGTATCATTGGTGATGTTGAACAATTGTCCGTGTAAATGGTTCAGTTCAACAGTTCCTTTTTGTTTTGAAATAGGATTGTATTCCGTATAGGCTACATTTATATCGCGTAACTGTATGGTATCCATCAACAATTGCAAAGGCAAACGCTGGAGGGCAATATGCGGATAATTCCTTCCTTTATCAAAAGAGGGAGGCGGAAGTTCCCGGTTCATAAAGATCGCGGCTTTTCCCGGACCTATCTGGAGAGAACTGGCATGTAGCCGGCCTTCGTCGTCCAGCCGGGTAAAATTAAGTCCTTTAAAATCCAGGGCAGAAAAGTCCAGATGGTAACGGTCCTTTTGGACTTTATATTTCCGTGTAAACTCGAGTTCTGAATACATTGGAACCATTTTGAGGCCCCTGATTTTCATCGTTCCACCTGTAGCGGAACCCCGAAGGGTATCTATCTTCATGGTATACATCTTGTCTTTACTGAGTGCACTGTAACCAAACATTTCAAACGCGACATCTTTTGCATAATAAAACCGGCTTGGATCATGCCTGGAAGCAGAGTCCAGCAACAAGTCCTCTACCCTAAGATTGAAATGTCTGATCTGGTGTAGTTTCTCCCAACTGGTTCCGCTGATATAGTCTATATCCGCATTGTTCATCTTAATTTGTCCTACATGCACAGATTTAAATGTTCCTGAAAGCATTTCAAACAAAGAAGGTCCTTCTTCTTTTTTCTTCCTGGCCCTGTCATTGTGGATCATATCTACAGACGGCTGGTCCAGAAGGATGCTTGAAATATCGATCTTCTTTTTAAAATAAGCTTTCAGCACGGATATTCCTGAAAGCCTGAGCTGAGCCAGTTTCACCCGGAAGATGTTGGAAGGCGCCAGACCACGGTCTCTTAGCGTACGAAATTGAGCGGTATCCGGTATCAGTCTAAGGCTATCCAGCGTTACATTTCCAAGAAGTATGTTTAAATGAATGTCTTTAAAATCTATTTTATATAAATGATGTGAGCCGTTGTATACTTCCGTCTTGATCCTTTTGGTAATACGTGGTTTCCATTTAATGCTAAAATACAGAACAGCTGCTCCGATAAGCAGAAACAGGGACAGAAAGGAGACTATGATCCATTTCCATATTGCAGACATTTTTCTTTGTTTGGCCATAAGCATCAGATCCGGAAACAGAATCTACACAATATCTCTGCCACTTTGTCATTTACGAAATTATTTATGTATTTTTGGAGTCCCAATAAAGAGTAACTATATATGATTGATTTACAGCTAACAGATAAGACACACGATGAAGGACGCCAGGGTGAGGCTTTAGTAATAGATGCACCCGCAAAGCGCAACGGCAGAAAGCTCTATATCGAAAGTTATGGTTGCCAGATGAATTTTGCAGACAGCGAAATTGTAGCGTCTATCTTGCTTGACCAGGGTTTTGAAACCACAGGAGATTATAAAGAAGCGGATGTGGTGTTCATCAATACCTGTTCGATCAGAGAGAATGCAGAACAACGGGTTAGAAACCGTCTTTCTCAGTTCGGTGTCGAAAAACGCCGCAATCCAAAACTTATCGTTGGTGTACTGGGCTGCATGGCCGAGCGCTTAAAATCAAAGTTTTTAGAGGAAGAAAAACTGGTGGATGTTGTGGTTGGACCTGATGCTTACCGGGATCTTCCACAGCTGATTGGTCAGGTAGAAGACGGGCAAAAAGCCATCAATGTACTGCTGTCAAGGGAAGAAACTTATGCAGACATCAGCCCGGTGCGTTTAAATGGAAATGGCATTACTGCTTTTATTTCGATTATGCGGGGCTGCGACAATATGTGTTCTTTTTGTGTGGTTCCTTTTACCCGCGGAAGAGAGCGCAGCAGGGATCCACATTCTATTTTAGCTGAAGCACAGGATTTGTTTGACAAAGGCTATAAAGAAGTGACCTTACTGGGTCAAAACGTTGACTCCTATAAATGGAAAGGTGCAGATGCAGAGGAAAGTGCTGAAATAGAGGTCAACTTTGCGCAATTACTGGAAAAAGTAGCCTTAGTCAGCCCGGAACTCCGGATCCGGTTCTCTACCTCACATCCTAAAGATATTACCGACGAAGTTTTATATACTATTGCCAAATACGATAATATTTGCAACTATATCCACCTTCCTGTTCAATCCGGAAGCAGCAGGGTCCTGGACCTAATGAACCGTACGTATACACGCGAATGGTACATCAACCGGGTCGATGCCATCAGAAATATCATTCCTGACTGCGCCATCTCTTCTGATATCATTGCGGGTTTCTGTACCGAAACCGAAGAAGAGCATCAGGAAACGCTGACCATGATGGATTATGTGGGTTACGATTTCGCTTTTACCTTCAGTTATTCTGAAAGACCTGGTACACTGGCTGCAAGAAAACTGGAAGATGATATTCCTGACGAAGTAAAAAGACGCAGGTTAAGTGAGATTCTGCTTAAACAACAGGAATGGTCCTTATACAGGCTGCAGAAAAATGTAGGTAAAACACTCCGCATCCTGGTAGAAGGCCCTTCTAAAAAATCGGATAAAGATTATTGCGGCAGGACAGATCAGAACGCAATGGTTGTTTTCCCCGCTTCTGAAGAAATTAAGGCAGGGCAATATCTGAACGTATTCATTGAACGTTGTACTTCAGCTACCTTATTGGGCAGAATAGCAGATTAATATATGGATATACAAGACATTAAAAACCGCTTTGGTATTATTGGGGGCTCTCCTCTTTTAAACCGGGCTATAGATACCGCGAGACAAGTTGCCCCTACGGATATGTCTGTTTTAATTACAGGTGAAAGTGGTAGTGGTAAGGAGGTTTTTTCGCACATCATACATCAGTTGAGCGCCAGAAAACACGGGGCATTTATCGCCGTGAACTGCGGTGCTATTCCGGAAGGAACAATTGATTCAGAATTATTCGGACATGAGAAAGGATCTTTTACCGGTGCCCACGAAGCCCGGAAAGGTTATTTTGAAGTGGCCAACGGAGGCACTATATTTCTCGACGAGGTAGCAGAACTTCCACTGGGTACCCAGGCCCGTTTGCTGAGGGTGCTGGAAAGCGGGGAATATCTTAGGGTAGGTTCTTCCAAAGTTCAAAAAACGGATGTAAGGATTATTGCAGCCACCAATGTCGATGTGTACAATCGTGTAAAGTCGGGAAAGTTCCGCGAGGATCTTTATTATCGTCTAAACACTGTTCCTTTGAGGATACCTGCCTTACATGAGCGTAAAGAGGATATTTATTTATTGTTCAGAAAATTTTCGGCAGATTTTAGTGATAAATACCGCAGTCCGGGCATTCAACTGGAACCAGATGCCATACAAATGCTCAGCAATTACAGCTGGCCGGGTAATGTGCGCCAGTTAAAAAATATCGCGGAGCAAATCTGTGTGCTGGAAAAAGACAGAAATGTAACTGCACAGGCGCTGCTGAACTACATTCCTAATGAAAGCTCCGGAAACCTGCCTGCCTTAAGCGGACAGCACAATAAAGAAGATTTTACAGAACGTGATATCCTGTACAAAGTACTTTTTGACATGAAAAAGGATATGATGGAGCTCAAGAAACTGGTTGCAGAGATTATCCAAAGCGGAGGAAACACCTCTCATATTATTGCAGACAATCCTCACTTCATCAATCAGCTTTACCAGGATACGGAACTGGGTTCAGGGCTGGAACCCACGCTCACCATCAAGAAACCTGTATCGAATACTCCCGTAGAATATAATTATGCACACGATGCAGAAGAGGTGGAAGAATCTTTGTCTTTAATTGATAAAGAATCTGATCTGATCAAAAAAGCATTGAAGAAGCACAAAGGCAAACGTAAATTTGCAGCGCAGGAGCTGGGCATCTCCGAACGGACATTATATAGAAAGATTAAGGAATTGAACTTGAATTAATATGAAGAAATTATCGATACTGCTGGCACTTATTGTGGTTACTTTCAATTCCTGTTCGATCAGTTTGAAAGGAATCTCCATTCCAGACAGCATGAAGACCATCAATGTACAGTTCTTTGAGAACAATGCGCCTCTTGTTATCCCAACATTAAGCCAGGATTTCACTGAAGCCCTGAAGAAACGCATCCGGGAGCAGACCCGTTTAAGCCTCAGTCAAAATGAAGCCGATGCAACGATTGAAGGCCGCATTACCAATTATGAGATTGTACCTGTAACCATCACGGATAACCAGCAACTTACTCCTGGAACCAACAGGATCACGATTACCATTACGGCAAAATACACCAACAATATCAACCCAAAACAGAGTTTTGAAGAGACTTTTACCAAGTTTAAAAATTTCCCATTAAACGGATCTACGATACAGCAACTTGAACCCCAACTGATTAAAGATGTCAACGTGATGCTGATAGACGATATTTTCAACAGGGCTTTTGCACAGTGGTAAACTAAATGAATTTCAATCCCTAACTTAGCAACGTGGAGCTGGAAAAAAATAGACAAGATAGACTTTCAATATTGCTTGCTGAGCCAAACCTGGCAGATCAGCAGGATATGTCTTTATTAGAAGATCTGACAAGGCTGTATCCTTATTTCCAACCAGTGCACCTGCTTTCGGCAAAAGCAAATACGGCCGATGACCGTTCAAGGAATAAGGCTGCATTTTACACCAACGGTACTTTACTTCACAAAGTACTGGAACAGCGGGAATGGCCACTTCAGAGAGACTTTGAACTGATTGGTGCAAGCCCTCAGGCAGATGTTGAAGAAGAAGAAATATTTGAAGAAATCTCAGAATTGAATGTGGAAGATTTTCGTCCTGCTGCTCATCAGGCCTCTCCTGCCCTGGATAATCCTTCTTCCAGAATAGAAACCATTGAGGATGACTTTGTACTGGAAGGCATGTCCGTTGACTTCTTTGCTTTCGAAGAAAAATTTGCGCCTGAAGATTCCAGGGAAGAGCCTGCTCCTCCTGCGGATGTTCAGCCCGAAGAGACGGCAACGGTGAGCAATTATCATGACGACACCCTCCCTTATACCTTTTTATGGTGGCTGGCCAAGACACGAAAAGAGCATCAGTCCATTTTTCAACCTTACGCCTCTCCCAAAAAAAGCAACACCCCTGGTGAGCTGCAGCAGCAGTATGTAGAACATATATTTCATCTTCAAAGTCCTTTTGATGCGGATGAAGTAGCGGGCAATACACCGCTGGGAAAACCTGCTGACCATAAGGAAACGGAGATCATTGACAATTTCTTAAAAAAAGATCCGCAGATCAGCCCTCCGAATGCAGAGCAGATCGATAATGAGAATAAAGCCAAGAAAAGTGCCGAAGACCACAATGATCTGGTATCGGAAACCCTGGCCAAAATCTATATTGAACAGATGCTTTATCACAAGGCAATAGATACTTATCAAAAATTAAGTTTGAAGTTTCCAGAAAAAAGCCGTTACTTTGCCGACCTTATCCAATCTTTAGAAAAGAAAATTTAACTATATAAACGACTATGATTTTTTTAATTATTTTATTGATCATCATTTGCATCGCATTAGGCCTGTTTGTTTTGATACAAAATCCTAAAGGCGGTGGTTTAGCTACAGGTGGTTCGGGAAGTAACATGTTTGGTGTTCAGCGTACAGGTGATGTTCTGGAAAAAGGTACCTGGATTTGTCTGACTTTAATCGTTGTGATTTCTTTAACTGTAACCACAATCGCAAAAACAGGTAATACAGGATCCGGACCTTCCAAGATCCAGGAGCAGCTGGATAAAACTGTTGCACCTTCCCCGCTTGGCCAGTTGCCAGCAAACAATACACAAAAACCTGCTCCGGCGCCGGCTCCTGCTGACCAAAGTAAGCCAGCTAAATAAGACGGTTCCATTAAACATATAGAAAGCCCGTTAAGATTTACTCTTAGCGGGCTTTGTGCTTTCTGCCACTCTGACACAAAACCTAAACACCTCAAACCATTAGCTGACAAGGCTGTGTAAATTTGGCAAGCTATCAAGGCTTGGCATAAAAACTGATACTATGAGTACGGCGTATTATGCGCTTTTCATATTTAATATAAAATTTAAATTTAAGAATAAGTTATGGCTTTAAACTTTAAACCTAATGCAGATAGAGTAGTTGTTGAAGCTGCCGCTGCAGAAGAAAAAACAGCTTCAGGTATCTATATCCCTGATACCGCTAAAGAAAAACCTCAGCAAGGAGTAGTAGTAGCAGTTGGTCCGGGTAAATATGCAGATCAGACTGGAAATTTAATTCCTTTGAGCGTTAAAGTTGGAGATCAGGTTTTATACAGCAAATACGGTGGCACAGAAGTAACCATCGAAGGTAAAGAGTATTTAATCATGAGAGATTCTGATATTTTAGGAACTCTTTAATCAATGAAATTGATGAAATGCTAAATTAAACTTTCGCATTTTAACTTTAAAACATTAAATCAACAAAAGAAAATGTCAAAACAAGTAAAATATAATGTAGAAGCCCGTGACGCCCTGAAAAGAGGTGTTGATACTTTGGCTAATGCTGTAAAAGTAACTTTAGGTCCTAAAGGCCGTAATGTAATTATCGATAAAAAATTTGGCTCACCTGCTATTACCAAAGATGGTGTTACTGTAGCTAAAGAAATCGAATTAAAAGACCCAATTGAAAACATGGGTGCTCAAATGGTTAAAGAAGTGGCTTCTAAAACTGCAGATATCGCAGGTGATGGAACTACAACTGCAACTGTATTGGCTCAGGCTATCGTTACTGCTGGTATTAAAAACGTTGCTGCCGGTGCAAATCCAATGGATTTGAAACGTGGTATCGACAAAGCGGTTACTGCAATTGTAGAAAACTTAAAATCTCAATCTCAAACTGTTGGCGAAGACAACAACAAGATCAAACAAGTTGCTTCAATTTCAGCAAATAACGATGAAGTAATCGGATCTTTAATCGCTGAAGCCATGAGCAAAGTGGGTAAAGATGGTGTAATTACAGTAGAAGAAGCAAAAGGTACTGAAACTGAAGTAAAAACAGTTGAAGGTATGCAATTTGACCGTGGTTATTTATCACCTTACTTTGTAACCAATGCAGATAAAATGGAAGCGGAATTAGAAAACCCTTACATTTTGATCTATGATAAAAAGATCAGCAACATGAAAGAATTGCTGCCGATCCTTGAAAAACAAGTTCAAACCGGAAAACCTTTATTGATCATCGCTGAAGATTTAGATGGTGAAGCACTGGCAACTTTGGTAGTGAACAAAATCCGTGGATCTCTGAAAGTAGTTGCTGTTAAAGCGCCTGGTTTTGGTGACCGCAGAAAAGCTATGCTGGAAGATATCGCTATCTTAACTGGTGGTACAGTGATCTCTGAAGAAAGAGGTTATAAACTGGAAAATGCTGACCTGACTTATTTAGGTACTGCTGAAAAAGTGGTTGTTGATAAAGACAATACAACTGTCATCAATGGTGCTGGTCAGTCTGAAGACATCAAAGCTCGTGTTAACCAGATTAAAGCTCAGATCGAAACGACAACATCTGATTACGATAAAGAAAAATTACAGGAGCGTTTGGCTAAATTAGCTGGTGGTGTTGCTGTTCTTTATGTAGGTGCTGCTTCTGAAGTAGAAATGAAAGAGAAAAAAGACCGTGTTGATGATGCTTTACATGCAACCCGTGCGGCTGTTGAAGAAGGTATCGTTGCTGGTGGTGGTGTAGCTTTTATCCGCGCTATCGAAGCTTTAGAAGGTATGAAAGGCATTAACGATGACGAAACTACAGGTATCGCTATCGTTAAACGTGCTGTTGAAGAGCCTTTACGTCAGATCTGCGAGAATGCAGGTATCGAAGGTTCTATCGTGGTTCAAAAAGTAAAAGAAGGCAAAGCTGATTTCGGTTACAATGCCCGTACAGATGTATATGAGAACTTAATTGCAGCTGGTGTTATTGACCCAACTAAAGTGGGCCGTGTAGCATTGGAAAATGCAGCTTCTATCGCAGCAATGTTGTTAACAACAGAATGTGTATTGGCTGATGATCCTGAAGATGCTCCTGCTGGTGGTGGTATGCCTCCAATGGGCGGCGGCGGCATGGGTGGAATGATGTAATTCCCCATCTCAAAGCATATTTAAACAGAAAAGCCTCACAAAAATTTGTGAGGCTTTTCTGTTTAAATTATATGTTTGTTAATTTTTGTTTCCGTATTGTAAATTATTAAATAGTTATTTACATTTATGGAAACAAACACATGGGGAAATTTAAACGCGCTCTCGTATTTGTTACCTTCTTTTTAATCGCTTTTACTTCTCAGGCACAAGTTACGCTTGATCCGGTAAATACTGGACCTTACTCGCCCGGATCGAGTATTGCTATTTCTTTTACGTCTGACGCAAATACTTGTATAGCACAGAATAATATATTTGAGCTTTATCTTTCAGACGCAAGTGGAAATTTTGTTTCGACAACTCCAATAGGAACTTATAAAGGATTCTATTCGGCTTTTGTAAATGGCACCATTCCCATCGGAACACCAGCAGGGACAGGCTACAGGTTAAGAATTAAAACTACATCGCCAGCCTCAGTTTCCACTGCATCGACGCCCTTTGAAATCAGGGCAGGAACCCCGGTTAATGCAGGTTTGACTTCGGAAGGTAACATCATCAGTAACAATCCAACTACTTTTGGTAAGTGCAACAGTACACAAAGCACACTCGACTATATTTTTTCCAATACATCAAACACCAATAGTGCAACGGCAACGATTACCAATTTATTAACGTCAGAAACACCGGTAAGCCTGAGTTTTACCACTGCAGGCGAGTTGAAAACGTTTAAGGCAAAGCAAGCGCATTACCTTGTTTTTACGACAGCAACAGGTGCAGACGGCTCGATAGGCACCCATGCCTATTTCCTTGTAAACAACCGGGCAGTCACTGCATTTGCAACCACCAGCGGAAATACGGTATGCTTTCCTACAGGCACCTTTGAATACTCTGTAGATGTTTCGGAAACTGGTATCAAAGCAAATTTTCCCGGAAGTACTTATCAGATTACCTGGGGTGATGACCAGGTCGACACCTATACTTACTGCGATATCATCCAACAGCAGAATAAAGTGAAGCATAGTTTTAGCAGGTCGTCCTGTGGCGTTTCTTTCGGATCTGGAGCCAATACCGCTTATAATGCTTTTGGTGTCAATGTACAACTGACAAGCCCATTTTGCGGACCTATTGGAACCGCACTTTCCACGACAGCCCGCGTAGTCACCCGGCCTGTAAATAAATTCACATTTCCCCCGATCATCTGTCTGGGTGATGAGGCAAGTTTTGTAAATCAATCTACAAAAGGACAGAAGCCGAATGAAACCAGTAATGGCTGTTCAGAAAACAATGTAACCTACAGCTGGTATGTAGACGGAAATCCAATAGCAACAGGAAAACCAATAGATTTTGTATTCAAACATACTTTTACGACCAAAGGTCAGCATAAAGTGCTTTTGGTTTCTAACAGTGACGGCGATTGCCAGGCCGATCCGGTAGAAAATACGGTCTGTGTTCAAGATCCGCCAAAGCCAGCTTTCACACTTTCCAGCAAACTCATCTGCCTTTCAGCAGCCACAATTACAGCGAACAGTTCCGCATCAATCTTGGACAACACCTGCCCTAATACTCCGGTTTATACCTGGACAATTACACCGGCGGCAGGAGTTACTTTTGATAAAAATGCGGCAAACCCAAATTTTACGTTTGCCCAGACAGGTGTGTATAGCATCGTTCTTTCGATCAAAACAGGAACCTGCGAGGTCTCTGCAAATGCACAGGAAGTCGTGGTCAACACAAGTCCTCAGGCTAGTTTATCTAAGGACAACGATCTTTGCGCAAGGGGCGACTATACCTTTGGGCCCAATAGCGACGTGACCAAAACACTCTCCAATGGTACGGTAAAACCGCTTGCAGATACTTATACCTGGACAGTTACTGGCGCTGGTGGGTATAGCTTTGTAAGTCCGAGTACACCAAATTCTCAATACCCAACCATCAATTTCCAGGATTTTGGAACATATACAGTTACTTTAACCCATAAAAATAACTGTGGTGAGGTTACCGTGTCTCAGAAACTTAATTTTACTGCATCGCCAACTGCCAGCATTACAGCAACGCCAACAGCCGTTTGTTACAATGACAACATTAACCTGGAGGGAAAAATTGAAAATGCCATATCTAAAACCACCTTTCAGTGGGTGGGTGCCGGAACTTTTCTTCCGACAGATAATCTTAAAACAGTTTATACCCCTACCCTTGCCGAGCGCAATGCCGGTGTGGCGAATATAAAGCTGGTGGTTAACACTGGCATCACGGGTACCTGTGCGGTAATTACATCCGATGCAGCGGTGGTGATCTATCCAAAAAATACGGTTAGCAATCCTTTGCCTTCCCTTACACAAAACATATGTACAGGAGATTTCGCTGTATTTACCCCCCAAACCAATGTGCCCGGCAGTACGTTTAAATGGACTGCAGTAAATACTGCAGGTACCGCTACTGGTTTCAGTGCAAGTGGAAATGGCAATATTAATGAGGCCATTGTAAATACAGATGCTGTACAAACAGCGACAGTTGAATATACAATTACTCCGGAATCAAACGGATGTGACGGTGTTCCTTTTAAGTTTACGGTCAATATTGCGCCCAGACCAGTGATCACAGCAGCGGTTCCGGAAAAAACGATTTGTCACAACAATCCGGCAGCCATTGTGATCAATTCAAATATTCCGGCAACTTTTACATGGACAAGTACGGCAACAACTGGAATTACAGGCAATACTTCCAATTTGGTTCAGGGCACTGCTGCAAACTCACTAAACATCAATGACGTTTTATTGAACTCTGCTTTTAATCAGGGAACGGTAACTTATACCATTACACCTTATTCTTCCACCGGTTGTAAAGGAAAAGATATTCAGGTCATTGTACATGTTGACCCAGCAGTTACCCCATCAAATGCAGGTCCCAACGAGAATATTTGTTCCGCCAATTCTTATGTCCTGAAAGGGAATAAACCAGATGTAGGTACCGGTCTGTGGAAGGTGGTTTCTGTACATGCCCAGGTACCTCAATTTGCTGATGCCACAGATGCAGGAACTAAAGTCAGCAATTTAGTCCCGGGAGAAACGTATACCTTCAGCTGGACAATTACCGGAACCGGTAAATGTGCGGCATCGAGCAGCGAAGTAACCATTACCGTTAATGAACCAACACTACCTGGCACGACAGCAACAACAACAGCCTTGGTTTGCCAGAACAGCAACACTGGTGTAATTACATTGAGCGGAAACAGGGGCACGGTCAAAGGGTGGCAAAGTATGACCAGCGGCGCTGCCGTGTGGACAGACCTTCCGGGTATCAATACCGGAACCACCTACACCTTTAAAGATTTAACCTTAACCACCCAATTCAGAGCAGTCGTTCAAAATGGTGGCTGTACAATAGAATATTCAACACCGACGACCATCACTGTCAGCCCGGCAACGACTATTGCAAAAGCAGGTAACGACCAAACCTTGTGTGCCAGCGGGACTGTGCTGCTGGAAGCCAACCCACCTGCCGCAGGCGAATCCGGACTGTGGACAAAAGTTTCAGGTACAGGAAATATCACCATTGCTGACCCTACTTCGCCTAAAACAGAAGTTACAGGTTTATTAAGCCCGCAAACTTATGTTTTTAAATGGACCATTACCGGCAACTCTCCCTGCGGTCCCTCAGAATCTCAGGTAAATATCCGCAATAACGAAGGCATTAACCAAAGCATCTCCAGCAACAATACCGTAGTCTGCAATGGGCAAACAGCCACCATTACCGGCAACACCCCAACCGGTGGAGATGAAGGAAATTACCAGTACCTATGGGAGCTGAAAGAAGGCTCGGGGGCATGGACAGTAATTGCCGGTGAAACGAGTCAGAACCTGAGCATTCAATTAAGTACGACAGGTACGGTCATCTTTAGAAGAACTGTAAAAAGTGGCAGTTGTACCTCCATCAGCAATGAATTTCAGATCACGGTTCAACCGCCGATAACAAAAAACACCATCACTGCAGAGCAGACCATTTGCAGTGGAAAAGCCCCGGAGATTTTAACAGGAAGTACACCCGAAGGCGCAGATGGACAATTTCTATATCAGTGGCAATCTAGCCCGGATGGAAACAACTGGACAAACATCAGCAGTGGAATTGCTAAAGATTATCAGCCGCAAAGCCTCACCGCAACTACATATTACAGGCGCCTTGTGGGTACAGTTCAATGCAGTGGTACCCTTCAAAGCACCAGCAATGCCATTAAAGTAACTGTAAATCCTAATGCCATAGCAGAGTTTAACTGGACATCTGACAAAGGCTGTATTCCATTTAAATTAGACATTCATGCCGTTCCATACACAGACCGGAACAACACCTATACCTGGTATGCAGATGACGTTCAAATCGCCACCGGCATCAATTTCCCGGAATATATCCTAAAAACAAGCAATACCAGTGTAACCATCAAACTCGTGGTGAGCAGTTTACTGGGCTGTTCAGAAGCGGAATTCTCACATGTATTCAGCACCAACCAGGCTGTTCCGGCAAGCTTTACCCCGCTTACTTCAGAAGGCTGCGATCCACTCAAGGTAACTTTTGTAAACACCTCCATACTTACAGCAGGCGCTACATTTAAATGGGATTTTGGGAACGGGGAACAGTCAGATCTGGCCAATCCTGCACCGGTTACCTTTTATGCCAACCCATCCGGCAAAGACAGTCTTTACACCGTAACCTTAACCGCCACGACCACCTGTGGAAGCAACTCGGTAACCGCTACAGTATTTGTCAAAGCGAAACCAATTGCTGTATTTTCGCCAAGCAAAACGGACGGCTGTTCGCCAATGAGTGTAGATTTTACCAATACATCTCCGGGAGGCACCAACAAATATTATTACGATTTTGGAGATGGAAGTCCAATTGTCGAAAAGACAGATAAATCGCCGGTAAATCATATTTACAACACCACAAAAACACAGCTTTTTAAAGCAACATTAACTGCTGTAAATGACTGCGGGACCGATATTAAGAGTTATGATATCCGTGTAGCTCCTCAAAATATTACGCCAGAACTCGTGGTAGATGCCAAAGAAAAACAAGGCTGCGCACCCTGGACAGTGCATTTCGACAACAACTCTATTGGCGCAAGCCGCTTTACATTTGATTTCGGCGACGGAGGTACAAGAAATACTGTAACGACCGGAACAGAAACCTATACCTTTACCAAAACAGGTACCTATACCGTTAAAATGACAGCATTCAACAGCTGTTCTGAGATTTCCACAACAGAAACCATTACCGTACTTCCTCAGCCACAAGTCGCCTTCGATGCCGACATCACCCTGGGCTGTGCAGGCCTTGCCGTACAGTTCAGAAACCATACGCAAGATGGTTTTAGCTACAGCTGGGACTTTGGTGACGGAAGTCCCTTGTCTAATGAAATTGCACCAATACATACTTACACCGGCGACCAGGAATATTATACCGTAATCCTTACCGCCACCAATTCACTCGGATGTACGCAGACGATTTCCAGGAACCAATACATCCATATTGTACCACCTCCTGTTGCAAAATTTAATATTTCCCCTTCTACAGTAATCAGCATTCCTGATTATACCTTCAGGTTCGAAGATGAAAGCACCAATCAGCCCAGCAGCTGGCTCTGGACTTTTGGAGATCAACAAAGTTCCACCCTGCAGAACCCATCTCATACCTACGCAGATACAGGAAAATACACGGTGACCTTAAATGTCATTAATCAGCAAGGCTGTGTGAGCAGCACCTTTAAGCAAGTTACCATTCAAGGTGTTCCAGGCTATTTATACCTTCCTAATGCCTTTATGCCCGGAGGTTCAAGACCAGAACTCAGGTCATTCCAGGCCAAAGGCTCGGGTATTAAAACCTGGAAGTTGACTGTTTTCAACAAATGGGGGCAAGCGTTATGGGAAACCAGTAAACTCGAGGAAGGTCGTCCCGTTGAAGGTTGGGACGGAACCTTTAGCGGCTCCCCTGCGCCACAAGGTGTTTACTTCTGGAAAGTCGATGTTGAGTTTATTAATGGTACCGAATGGAAAGGAATGAGTTATGATAATTCTACACCAAAAAGAACCGGACCAATCCACCTGATCAGATAAGAAGAAATGAAAAAGAGATATCTATTCCTGATAATTGCCGGATTAATCTGTTCCTTTGCAGCCAATGCGCAAGATCAGCTCTTTTCGCAGTTTTTTAATGCACCTTTGTACCTTAACCCTGCTCTTACCGGACAATTTGAAGGAGACATCCGGGCCAACCTGATCTACAGGAACCAATGGTCAAGCCTTACCGGGAATCTGCAATACATCAATGCTTCAGCCGACATCAATATACCCAGCTTTGCCGGTGGTGTTGGTTTGATGTTTAACCGGAGCAATGAAGGATCAGCCGGGCTCCTTAAAAACAACATTGCAGCCACGTATGCTTACAGTGTAGGTACAGATGAATTTGTACTTTCATTTGGTATAGCCGCAGGCTTAACCAACCGTACCATCAACTGGAATAAACTGGTCTTTTCGGATCAAATTGATCCCAGATTAGGTTATATTCCAGGTAGTGTATCTTCTGCTGATGTACCTAACATCAGCAGCCGTTACTATTTTGACCCGGCAGCAGGAATCAATCTTGTATACGGCTCCTTTATGCTTGGCGCTGCAGTAAACCATATCAATCAGCCTGATGAATCCTTCACTGGTGCGCAAGCAAAACTGCCCAGAAGAATCACCGTCAATTCCAGTTACAGAATTCCGCTGATGAATAGCCCAACTTTCCGTGATTACGAAAGCCCCTATATTATCCCCTCTATCGTTTACTACAACCAGGACAAAATGCAGTCTTTAAGTATGGGTGCCCAGTTCAAATACAAAAGCATCAATACCGGGATATGGTACAGGACCACCGGACAAGGTGGACCCGATGCGATTGTAGTTTCCCTGATATTTGACCTCTTTAAAAATTCATCCAAGGGAGAAAGAGTACGTCTGGGTCTAAGCCATGATGCCACAACATCAAAAATCAATTACACCAATACCAGCGGAACAACGGAGGCCAGTGTGGGTTATCAGCAATACTTCAGGAACAGCGACAATTACGAAAAATTCAACGGGCTCCGCTGCTACGATTTCTATTAGGGCCAAAAAGCAAAATTCTGCTGTACACCCTAAAATATTATTATAAATAGACCTGCGGCAACCAGCCTTAATCCAATTTTATCTAAGTTTGTATTATTATGCAAAGAGAACAGATCTCGGTTTTTGATATTTTTAAAATCGGTGTCGGGCCGTCAAGCTCACACACACTGGGTCCATGGAGGGCCGCACAACAGTTTATCAGTTTACTGGTTAAAAACAACCAGCTGGAGCAAGTGGAACAGGTTAAGATTCTCCTGTATGGCTCTCTGGCCAAAACCGGTAAAGGCCATGGAACAGATGTGGCTATTTTATTAGGTATGAGTGGTGCCGACCCGGTAACATTCGATGTAAATGCCATTGATTCCACTGTTGAAACGATTAAAAACAATCAGCAACTACACCTCAACGGCACCAGCAGTATACATTTTAATTATACCGATGATCTGATCTTTCTTTTTCATGAAAGTCTTCCTTTCCATCCAAATGCAGTGACCTTTCAGGCCTTTATGAACAATGGCAAGGCCGTTTCAGAAACGTATTACTCTATCGGAGGCGGTTTTGTGGTCAAAGAAGGTGAAAACGGCAGTGAGAAAGAACAAGTGGAGCTGCCTTTTCCTGTAGAAAAAGCTTCAGACCTCCTGCACTGGTGTCTGACCACAGGGCTTAAGGTATCCGAAGTCGTACTTGAAAACGAACTGGCATGGAGGAAAGAAAATGAAACCAGGGAGGGTATTCTTCAGCATTTCCATGTGATGAAAGACTGCACCTACAGGGGCTGTCACACCACCGGTTTCCTGCCTGGCGGATTAAATGTAGCCAGACGAGCTGCAGCTTTGAATAAACGATTGATGGGAGATCAGCCGTATAGCGATTACAAGAGCTGGATTATGGCCATCAGGAATGGCGGAAACAGCTTTAACTATATATTAGACTGGGTTAGTTGTTTTGCCCTGGCAGTTAATGAGGAAAATGCTTCCTTCGGCCGGGTTGTTACCGCACCTACCAATGGTGCTGCCGGAGTTATCCCTGCTGTACTTCAATACTACATTGCTTTTTGTAATGGATATGAAGAGGAGAAGATCATCCAGTTTATTGCCTGTGCATCTGAAATCGGCAGTATATTTAAAAAAGGAGCCACAATATCTGCTGCAATGGGTGGCTGTCAGGCTGAGATCGGTGTATCCTCTGCCATGGCAGCAGCGGCACTGACTGAATGCCTTGGAGGATCCCAGAGACAGGTGCTTATGGCCGCTGAAATTGCCATGGAACACCACCTTGGCTTAACCTGTGACCCTATTGGGGGGCTTGTTCAGGTGCCTTGTATTGAAAGAAATACGATGGGCGCGATCAAAGCCATTACCGCAAGTCAACTGGCACTTCAGAGCAACCCGGACAAAGCCAAAGTAAGCCTGGATGCTGTAGTCAATACCATGTGGGAAACCGCCCTGGACATGAACTCTAAATATAAAGAAACTTCAGACGGCGGATTAGCAACCAATATTCCAATCAGTTTGCCTGAATGCTAGTTAAATTTTCTGCTGTGCTTTAATAGCCAGGTATTTGTTCACTACATTTATACTGAGCTTCTCCGGAGGCGTCAGGATGCTCAGTATACCATGTTTTGCCAGTTCCTTCACCATCAGCTTTTTTTCGTACACGAATTTTTCTGCAATGGTTTTGATATAAATCCCTTCTACATCGGTCACTGGTTGATCGGTGAGCGACTTCAGTCCGGTGTTCTCGAAGAAAACAATCAATAACAAGTGAAACTTGGCCATTCTTTTTAAAAAGGGAAGTTGCCTGTTTAAAGCAGACATGCTCTCAAAATTGGTAAAAAACACAATCAGGCTTCGTTGTTTCAAAACAGAGCGAACACTTAAATACAACGCTTCCATATTGGTTTCCAGGTACCGGGTTTTCTCCTTGTAGAGTACCTCCATGATCTTTCCCAGTTGCGTAGGTCGTCTGTCTGCCTGAACAACACTGCCAACTTTTTCTGCAATGGTCATCAGTCCGGCCTTATCTTCTTTAAGCAAAGCAACACTAGACAGGATCAAACTCGCATTGATGGCATAATCAAGTAAAGTCAGTCCGTCAAAAGGAAGTTTCATGGCTCTTGACTTATCGATGATACAATAGACATGCTGGGCCTTTTCATCCGTAAATGAATTGACCATCAACTCCCCTTTACGCGCAGTTGCTTTCCAGTTCACTGTCCTGTAATCATCCCCCTGCACATAGTTTTTTACCTAATCAAACTCCATACTATGGCCCAGCCGCCTGACTTTCTTGATTCCAATTTCAGTTAAGCGGTTGGAAATGGCCATCAACTCATACCTGCGCAATTGCAGAAAAGATGGGTATACAGGTACTGTGACCGGCGTTCCCAGATTGAATCTTCTGATGATCAGCCCCAGTGGTGATCTGACATACAAACGAATCTGGCCAAAAGCATATTCTCCCCTTTTTGTCGGTCTCAGGCTATAGTGTATCGTCTTTTGTTCCCGGGCTTTGAGCACGCTTTTAAACCAAAGGTCTCTTTTCTGGAATTGAAAAGGTATTTCATCGATCAGGCCTACACGCGTGGGGAAAGAATAGAAACTCTCCAGGAACAGTTTAACTTCATTGTCGTCACCATTACTTAATCTTTCAGGTAAACTTCTGCTCGCAAAAACCCCCTTCTTCTGCCCATAGATCAATACTAAATCAATAAAGACCAGTATGACCAGCAGGCCAAAAAAGATAAAGGGAAGATCCTCCATCCAGGTCAGGAAGAAGGAAAACAGAAAAAGGCAGGAAGAAACCCCGATGCCTGCAAAAAACATTCTGCCTAAAAAAAGATTCTTATAAGAGTTACTGAAAAAGTTTTTCAAAAGATTCTGTATTTACCTTGGCACCTCTATTTTTTGAATAATCTGCAGCACAATATCAGCAGCTGTTAAACCCTCCATTTCTTTATCAGGCGTTAGCATAATTCTGTGGGCCAGAACGGGCACACTTACCTTGATGATATCTTCAGGGGTTACAAAATCGCGTCCTTGTATTCCGGCTATCGCCTTTGCACTATTGATCAGGGCCAGGGATGCGCGGGGAGAAGCCCCCAGGTAAAGCGATTTGTTGTTCCGGGTTTCCTGGGTAATTTTGACAGCATACTCTACCAGCTTTGGTTCCACATGCAGCGCTTTTACCAGTTTCCTGCAAGCCTTGATCTGCGCTGTACTCAACACTGCCTTAACCTCGCTGATTTCTGCACTAAGGTTCTGCTGGTGCTGATTTTGTAACATCAGGATCTCCTCTTCAAATGTAGGGTATTTAACCTCGATCTTAAATAAAAAACGATCCAGCTGTGCTTCCGGTAACCTATAGGTTCCTTCCTGTTCAATCGGGTTTTGAGTAGCCAGAACCATAAATGGCTCCTCCATCAAATAGGTATGACCATCAACGGTTACTTGTCTTTCTTCCATCACTTCAAATAAGGCAGATTGTGTTTTCGCCGGTGCCCTGTTGATCTCATCCACCAGGATAATATTTCCAAAAACAGGACCTTTTCTATATTCGAAGGAAGAAGACCTTGGATCAAATACGGAAGTCCCTAATACATCAGAGGGCATCAGATCAGGTGTAAATTGTATCCGGGAGAAAGAAGCATCTATACTTTTAGCCACCAGCTTTGCACTTAATGTTTTTGCCACCCCCGGAACGCCTTCCAGCAACACATGACCATCTGCCAGCAATCCGGCAATCAGAAAATCTACCGTATTTTTCTGCCCTATGATGATTCGGCCCAGGTTTTCCCTCATTTGCTCTACCGCCTGGTTCAGTTCCGCCAGATCGGTTCTTTCACTAAAAATTTCCGGTTCCATAATTTATTTGGCTTGTTTATAAAATTGTTCAATTTTTTGGTTAAGATCAATCAGCAGCGCATCGTCAAGACCAACACCTTCTGTTACCCGATCGATCGTTTTGAATAAGGCATTTACAGCTGCGTCTCCGGCCCCGGATTTCAAGGCCAGTGCAGTTTTAAATTCCTGATCTATAATTGTTGTCTTTAAATGATAATTTGTCCTGATGTGTTCCATAAGATAGTTCATTTTCTTCTGAGCAATATCCCGGTTATCCCGTTGCTGGTAGTATACCTTACCCACCAGCTCCACAAACTCGACCGAAGAATTCTTTAGGGGCGCTATGATCGGTATGATCCGCTGACGTCGTTTCATTTCAAACAACACAAAAATAACCAAGCCGATCAGCGCGAGCTCATAGGCCCATCGGAGTTGTTCATGCCCAAAAATTACCCGGAGCACAGATTGGTCTTCTGTATTGCCCCTCGTATTGTACTCATCCCAGATTATAGTACCCGATGCAGGAAGATAGGATAGCGCCTTTCCGGCGTATTCTGCCCCCAAGGGATCCAGTAGATTATAATTGGTCAGTAATTGCGGATTAGGAAGGATATACAATGCACCTTTGCCAATGGTGTATTTGATAAAATTGACATGTCCCTCCGCATCTTTACCAAGTACAGTTACTTTAGAGGTATCAAATTTACTAAAGTACTGGTCACCAATCCCCTTATTAAAAGTATATCCTGCGGTAGATTTCAATTGAGGATTTACAAAATTGACCCTTGTTTTCTTTTGTTTCGCAAAATTGAAGGAAGACCCCGTCTGCAATTTCAGCGTATCACTTATAAATTTGCCAAAATCAAATGCCGCAATAAAAACACGATTCCCGCGTCCGGCAAATTTAAGCAGCTCCCCGCAACCTGTTTTATCCAGTTCCAGTCCGCCACTGATCAGCAAATAACTGCTATTATTGGAATGGTTATCCTTTAAAGTATTGTACACAGGCAATCCTGAGACTGTAATTTTAGTGCCTGGAAAGAGATGTCCCATTTGATGGTAAAGGATATACAAACCGAAAGGGATTTTATCTTCTTTTAAATAACTTGTCCGCCAGTCCGTTGGTTTGGGTTTGTAATACTGGGCCAGTAAATAACCAATTACAAAAATGGCACTAACGATCAAATATCTTCTTAATCCTTTCATGAGGCCTTTCCAATAAATTGATCAAAACCCTGTTTAATCAGCCCAAAATTATCTTTATCGATAAAGAACTCCCCATACCAGATATACTCAAACTGATGCGTAAGCAGAGTGAACTGCTTTCTCCTCTCCAGATCCTGAATCTCTCCAATATAAATCTGATTTGTTTTTCCTGGCTTCCAGTCAATCCGCCCGCCATCACTTAATTTCTTCAGTGACTTCAAATACAACAACCTTACAGCAATCCTGTAATTTCCTAAACGGATAGCCTTATCTATTTCTTCAGTAAAATTGATTTCATGGATATTATCGTCAGATTCGCTGTAGGGTACTTCAATTGATTTTGATCGACCGGAAAATATCTTCAGATCTGCGCCAATGAGTTTCAATACAACAAAGACCACCAATCCTGCCGACACAATAATGAAAAAGTACTTCACAAAAGGCACTGTTGCCTTATTACCCAGAATATGTTCAAGAAGCGCCCAGAACCACCTCCAAAAACGACTCCACCAACTTTGTGAGGGCACAGCATCATCGTAAATAAATGATTTTTCTTTACTGTAAGCGCTAAGTTGCTCTGCATCAAATCTTCGCCATACCATTTGTGCCGTATCTGATTTCAGCACAGCAGTTTTAACAACTTCGCCCGAGGGAGTGGTCTTTGCTTGTAACTGGCCAAAACTCAAAAAAAGAAAAATCAAGAGCAGAAACCTCATGTTAATATTCCTCCGGAGTCGAATTCAGATCTTTTTCTCCCGTACCAAACTGGTCAATCCTATTCATCAGCCCTGTACTCTCCTGGCGTTCAGCCAAATTGAAATAACAAAGTGTAACACCAATAACCGGCAAGACCATAAACAACTGGCAGACATACTGGATAACCGTAGAAATAACAACAATAGTACTGCTCAATCCACGTCCACCCGAAGTAAATGCCCCAACCAAGCCTAATATTATAGCGGGTAAAGAAGCAAAAGACATGGTCGCATAAGCAATGATCCAAATCACAAAAATGGTCGCAGCAGTGGTCCACCATTGATCCTTTAGCAATTTGAAGGACCGGTTAAATGAATATCCAAGTGTGCCATTTTCCAGAACCATGATCGGATAAAATATCGACATCGCGGGAAAAACATACACCCCCGGGAAAAAACAGCACATAAAGGCCAGCAGCATAAAGATACTAACCACAATACCACTTCCCATGACCCTAAAAAAGTAATACTTAAAATATGCCCAAACCTCTTCCACTGTGGGCGCCACATTCCCTTTTTCGATATATAAAGCAATAAAACTTAATGTAGCGACATACATCGAGGTATAATTGGCCATGACCAGCAGGATCACCATAAAATAGCTGATGGAAAAGACCTGTGATAACCGGCTAAAGCCATAGGGATCTGCGGAGTTTGGAGCCGCCAAATTCTTTTGCAAAGACAGCTGGTAAGTAATGGCAGCGATCATCCCCGCAAGGATAAAAAATCCGCATAAATACACAAGTACTTTCAGTAAGGGCTTAAAATTTTGTTTTATAAACAAAAAGGTGTCATTAATGATCTCGCCGAATTCTCTGACTTTCTTAAATTCTAATTTATCTAACATTTTTAAGGGGTTTGAGTGCGTTTAATAATTTGTTGTGGATAAAGGACCACGTACCACAACATAAAGGCAAGAGAGCAGCTTAAAATGAATATACTCAGCCATAAAGGCATTTCAGTATGCCGCGTTACAAAACTCTCAAAAATAGCTGCAACAACAATAATGGGTAAAATACCCAAAGCAATCTTACTTCCATCTTTTGCACTCTTTGCAAAGGCTTGCGCGCGAGTATAGGTTCTTGGAAAAAGTAAACCATGTCCCAGTACCAATCCTGCTCCTCCGGCTATAATTATTGCGGAGATTTCCAGAGTTCCATGAATCCATATCACAAGAATAGATTCCAGACCAAGCCCTTTACTGAAGAAGTAATACTCAAATGAACCGAGCATAATTCCATTTTTCAGGATAAAAAAAACAGGTCCTATTGAAACAAAGACGCCGCTCACAAACATGAGTAAACTTACATACAGGTTATTGAAAGCAATCATCAAAAACATGGGTAATTCTGATTGTCCTTTATATACGCCAAAAGGATCGCCTTTTGCTATATTTTCATTTGTCATATTCACATAATTGTCCCCAAGGATCAGTCTTACAAAGCTATCATCATATTTAGCAGAAAGTATACCTATAAGGGCAGACAACACAAAAAACAGGAAAGCATATAGCAACTGTCTCCGGTAGGTATAAAAAAGAACAGGGAGTTCCGATTTCCAAAAATCAGCAAACCTTCCAGTACCTTCCTTCTTATTTTTGTAAATCGACTGATGCAGCAAAGAGGCAATCCCATTCAGGTAAGCAGTGGTCTTTGATTTAGGATAAAATGTCTTCGCATAAGCGAGATCATTGGTGATGTCAACAAAGCGGTCAGCAAGTTCGTCAGGATTTAAAGACTGCATTTGCTCATAGGACTTCCATTTTTCCGAATTCTGTTTAACGAACAATGCCTCTCTCATAGACTATGCAAGATGTAATTTTTTGTTAAAATAGCTAAAAAAACAATTTTTCAACAATAAATTGAACATCAACATTATATTTGGTCTTTATGGAGACAATACAGGTAAACACAAGCCAGCACGTTGACATTGACTACCCTCTTGCAGGCCTGGGGGAGCGTATCGCCGCCAGACTGGTAGATCTGGCCATTTTTTTCGGATTAGCAATACTTTTCTTTTTCTTTGGATCCATCAGTGGCATCACCAGTACTCCCGCTATTTTATATACGCTTATTATTCTTTATTCAGCGGGTTATATTTTTTACACGCTGGTCTGCGAAATCTTTATGAATGGCCAGACACTTGGAAAAAGAGTGATGAAAATTAGAGTGATCAGTGTAAATGGTGCCCAGCCCACCATGGGGCAGTATTTCATACGCTGGGTATTCAGATTGGCAGACTTTGTACTTACAGGTCAGGTTCTGGGTTTAATCGTTATTGCTATAACCGATAAAAAACAAAGGATTGGTGATATCGTTGCTGGTACCACAGTCATTAAGACTGTTCCCCATACTACTTTTGAGCACATTGCCTTCCAGCCTGTGGAAGAGGCATATATACCCGTATTCAGCAATATAGAACAACTCACAGACAGGGACGTGGAATTGATCCACGAAGTGATCAGCACGTATTACAAAACCCATAATCCTGATCTCATCTATGGCATGGCTTCCCGGGTTGGAAAACATCTTTCTATTACCCCACCACCGGAGATGAACCAGCTCGATTTTTTAACTACGGTTGTTAAAGATTATAAGCACCTGACTTCCAAAGTAGATTAACTCCATTAAACAAGCCTCCCTGAATAGACCTTAAAGATATAATTAACCAGAATGATGGATCCGGTAATTATATACAATACCCGGATGAGATTTTTGCTTCGATTTCCGAACCAGTAATTGGCACATAGAGCAATAACAACCGTGAACAGAAGGGGAACAGTTGGAGGATACAGAGAAAAACTATTTTTAAAATCGCCCTTTAAAAGTGCTAATAAGGAGCGCTGGAAGCCACAGCCAGGACAATCATAACCAGTGAGGTGTTTAAATGGGCAGGGTATAAAAAAATTATCCGCCTTTACCAAAAATGAGGTCCAGGCGGATAATATATATAAACTGAGCAATTGCACCTATAAATTACAGGTTAGTCGACTGATCAGAAGAATCGTCTTTTTTATTCTGGAAAGGATTGTTTTCTCCGAATGGGTTGTTCACTCCACCAAAAGGATTATTTGCTCCGTTAAAACCACCTTGCGCCTCTGCTGCAGATGGACCAAGATATCTTGCATCGCCAAAACCCAGCATTGGATAAAATACAAAAGGCAAAATAATCAGTCCTACAGTATAACCTTCTGTTTTACCAAAGCTTTTGCTTAATAAGTTGATGAGCCAGATTCCAAAAACGAAATTGACACAAGGAATGAGTAACCATAAAATCCAGATGGTTGGCTTTCCAACTATTTCGATCAGGATAATCGCATTGTAAATGGGTATAATAGCCGCCCAGCCAGGTTTACCAGCTTTAACGAATACTTTCCAAAGTCCCGCATAGGTGAGAACAACAAATAATAAGTAAAAGAGTCCAGCTCCGAGCCCTATTCCGGCTCCTGCTGATGAGTAAGGTGATGAATAATCCATAGGTTTTTAGCTTTAATTTCTAGTAAAGATAATATTCTATATGAAAAATCAAAACTAATTACCTCTCTTTAAGCATTTAACATCTTCCAAAAGAGCCATAACGTTAACTCCTTACTATGGTCCAAACCGTCTCACTTTCCTGATGATTCTTCTGAAGATCATCCCCAGTGGGGATCTGACGTATAAACGAATCTAACCAAAAGCAATACGAATCATTTCACCATCTTCCTTAAAAACATAAAATTCAAAATATTAGCTACGCATTTAACTGATTAATCAAGTTTATCTTTTCCTGGATACCTTGTTTTTCAGTCCTCGTTTTAGCTAAATCATATGCCCTTTCTAAATGGAGCCTGGCTTTCTGCTGGTCAAGGTCAGTATAAAGTTCCGCCAGCAACATAAAGTAAAAATGGTTGTTCTCCAGCTTAAGCTTTTCTGCTTCAACTAATGCCGTTTCCTTTCCTTTCACCTTATACAAAGCATAGGTCCTGTTCAGGGCTACTGCTGGTGAATAATTAATTTGCAGCAGCCGATTGTACAATTGCAGGATCTCTTCCCACTTCTCCTGGGTTCCTTCTTTTCTGCAATGCCAGTAAGCAATTCTCGCTTCCAGATGATAAGAACTCAGCTCCTCGCCCTGCACAGAAAGATTTAAAAAGTATATACCCTGATTGATCAATGTTGCATCCCATAGTTCCTGATCCTGCTGTCCGTATAAAACGATCGTATTGGATTGCCTGGCGCTGAACCTGGACGCATGGAAGCACATCAATGCAATTAACGCATTTGTTTTGGGCAAATTAGTCTTTTCATATTCAGTAAGCATAAGCCCTAGTCGCAAAGCCTCCAGGCACAGGTCTTTTTGCAGGTTCTGATTTTGGGTCTGTGAATAATAGCCTTCACTGAACAGCAAATAGATGATATGCAAAACAGTGTCCAGCCGCTTAGTGATCTCATTCTCAGAAGGCAGTTCCATCAGCACTTTTTCGGCGCGCAGTTTTTCTTTTGCCCTGAACAGTCTTTTATTAATCGTTTCTTTATTGGATAAAAATGCCTCCGCAATCTCATCAATTCCAAAACCACATAAAATACGCAGTGCGAGCCCTATCTGGGCCTCACTTGCAATAACCGGGGTACATATAGCAAATAGCATCTGCAGCTGGCTATCTTTAATGTTTTCCACGGAAAAGTTCACTTCCTCTATCTCCTCCATAACGTTTCCTGAGATGATTTCCGGAAGTACCTTTTCATCATAGATCTTATTCCTTCTAAAATGATGCAGTATCTTCTGTTTGGCTACAGCATATAGCCAGGCCGTAGGGTTTGGAGGAATACCTTTCGCTTTCCAGGCTTCAGTAGCCTGTAAAAAGGTTTCGCTGACCACATCCTCGGCGATCTCAATATGTTGCAAACCAAAGGTCTTGCTGATCACAGCAACCATCTTTGAAAATTCCTGTTGAAACAGTTGCTGTAGAGATTCGGAACTTTTTTCCATAATGAATAACAGCATCCATCCCATGAAAGGGAGGATGCTGTTTCTTAAATTCTAAAATTACACAAAAAGAGGGCGGATCTCAACGCTTCCATTACCATCCAATGCCGGACAACCATGGGCCAGTGTAGTCGCCTCTTCCAGGTTATCGGCCTTAACCAAGATAAAGCCTCCTAAGATCTCTCTGATTTCAACGAAAGGACCATCGGTAACGACACCTCCGGCCTTAAGCACTGTGCCATCTGCGGCAAGCCGAGAGCCCCCGACGGCTAATTTTCCTTGTGCAGCAATGCCGCCAATCCAATTCTGCCATCTTTTATTAATCTCCTCCATTTCTTCTGGAGAAATCTTGCTGTAGTTGTAATCCGCTTGTCTGAATAATAACGCAAAATCTTTCATTCTAAATTTTCTAATGGTTACTGAATATATGAATTACTCCGCTTCCGCCGAAATTAAATCTTCTCTGTGCGAATTTTAAAGGCTCCGGGTTTATACGTACCTACCAATGGCCTGAATGCAATATTGATCCTGTTATAGGTATTGATGGTCGTTACAGCCAACGTCAGATCAATCAGCTCTTCTTCCGAAAATTCCTGACGTGCAGCTTTATACACTTCATCAGATACCTGCCCTCCTGTGATTTTGGTAACCGCTTCCGCCCAGCTCAATGCCGCGCGTTCCCTATCTGTATAAAAAGGTGCCTCCCGCCAGGCATCCAGGACATATAGCCGCTGTTCGGTCTCACCAATTGCCCGTAAATCTTTGGCATGCATATCCAAACAAAAAGCGCAGCCATTGATCTGGGAGACTCTGAAATAAATCAGATCTAAAAGTGGTTCCTCCAGCGGAGATTTTGCCAGATAAACGCCCAAACTATACAGGGCTTTCATCGCGCCCTGACCTTTTTCAAAAACATTGATTCTTTGTTCCATTTTATTTGAGTTTAATTATTTTATTAAATTATACCCCTATAATGAATGAGATCTCAGAAATTGGACAGGCTAAGTATTTTTTTTTATATTTTTTTTGCTCTGAGAACCG
>Ga0182008_10000075_pt1 | contig 77531 bp, 67 predicted proteins | sample Sormic07211129_1_FD_120482 | JGI IMG/M metagenome (GOLD analysis project Ga0182008, IMG submission 120482) | Rhizosphere microbial communities from Sorghum bicolor, Mead, Nebraska, USA - 072115-129_1 metaG | ecosystem: Host-associated > Plants > Roots > Rhizosphere | place: USA: Nebraska...
CGTGACGCTGCTGAACACCGAGAACCTGCACAAGGGCCGGCACATCGCGAAGTCGCTGCGCGCCAGCGAGTACTCCTCGCGTGCGGTCGCGATCGTGCGCGAACTGCTCGCCAGTGGTGCATCGCAGGGCCTGTTCCGCACCGACCTGGCGGCCCGCGACGTCTACCTGCTGATCGCGGCCACCGGCTATTTCTACACCTCGAACCGGCACACGCTGACGACCTTCCTCGGCGAGCCGCTCGAGACGCCGGAGGCGGTCGCGCACTGGGAAGACTTCATCGTCGAGACCGTGCTGCGCACCGTGCGTGCGGACGAGAACGAGAACACAGAACCCACCCCACCCCACGAGGTAAACATGACCCCCATCGCTCACGTTCGTTCACGGCCCCCCAAGGGGGCGCAAGCCTCCCTTGGGGCGGCCCGGCGGGAGGCTTGACATGGCAGAAATCGCAGCCGGCGCAAAGTCGGGCAAGGTCGTCATCAAGAACATAGGCTTGCTGCTCTCGGGCGACATCGACAAGCCCATCCTGGACGCCGACACCATCGTGGTGAACGACGGCCTGATCGTCGCGGTCGGCAAGGAGAAGGACTGCGACCTCGAAGGCGCGAAGACCGTCATCGATTGCCGCCAGACCACCGTCGCGCCGGGCCTGATCGACAGCCACGTGCACCCGGTGTTCGGCGACTGGACGCCACGCCAGAGCCAGCTGGGCTGGATCGACTCGTCGATGAACGGCGGCGTCACCACCATGATCTCGGCCGGCGAAGTGCACCTGCCGGGGCGGCCCAAGGACATCGTCGGCCTCAAGGCCCTGGCCATCACCGCGCAGCGTGCCTACGACAACTTCCGCCCCAGCGGCGTGAAGGTGCTGGCCGGCGCGCCGGTGATCGAGAAGGGCATGGTCGAGAGCGATTTCAAGGAGCTGGCCGAGGCCGGCGTGGGCCTGCTGGGCGAAGTGGGCCTGGGCACGGTCAAGGCCGGCTACGAGGCCAAGGAGATGGTCGCCTGGGCGCGCAAGTACGGCATCCAGAGCACCATCCACACCGGCGGTCCCTCGGTGCCGGGCTCGGGCTACATCGACAAGGACGTGGTGCTCGAGGCCGACGCCGACGTGATCGGCCACATCAACGGCGGCCACACCTCGCTGCCGGAAGCGCACGTGTGCGAGCTGTGCGAGAAGTCCTCGCGCGCGATCGAGATCGTGCACAACGGCAACGAGAAGACGGCCATCGCCGCGGCCCGCGCCGCGATCGAGCTCAAGTGCCCGCACCGCGTGATCCTGGGCACCGACGGCCCGGCCGGCTCGGGCGTGCAGCCGCTGGGCATCCTGCGCATGGTGTCCTTCATCTCGGCCTTCGCCAACATCCCGGCCGAGCAGGTTTTCTGCTTCGCGACCGGCAACACCGCGCGCATCCGCAAGCTCAACTGCGGCCTGATCGAGGTGGGCCGCGATGCCGACTTCGTGTTCATGGACCGCGCCCAGCATTCGCCCGCCCCGGGCCTGCTCGAGAGCGTGGCGCTGGGCGACATCCCGGGCGTGGGCATGGTGATGATCGACGGCATCGTGCGCAGCGGCCGCAGCCGCAACACGCCGCCGGCCACCGAAGTGCCGGTGGTGCTCTGACGCCCTAACGCCCGCGCGCGCCGGGCGTCGAGAAGTCGTAGTGCGGGCCCGGGCCGGCCACCACGGGCGGCCCCGGGTCGGCCGGCTGCACCGGGGTGCCTGATGAACCCGCGGGCACCGCCGCACCCGCGGCGGGCCCGGGGCCCGGCACGATCGGCGGCCCATCGTCACGGTAGCTCGGCAAGGAGGTCATCGCGGGCGGCCGCGAGGGCTCGACCCAGGCGCCCGCGGCGGCGTCCCCCGCGCCCGCCTCGGCCGGCGCCGCCCGGGCGCGCGCGCGCGCGGCGCGGCGCTGCTGCGCGGACGGGGGCGGCGTGTAGGGAAACACATCGGACGGCGCGGCCGCGGTGCCGGTGGTGGCGGGCGGCGGGGCCACCGGCGGCGGCGAAGAGGCCACCGACGGCGCGGTGGCGACCGGCGGCGGCGATGGGGGTGGCGACGGCGCCACCGGCACCTCGGGCACCGCGGCGCCCTGCCCGGTCGGCGGTGGCTGCGGCACCTTGCTGCCCGTCAGCATGTAGAGCGCCCAGCCCATGAAAGCTAGCAGGATCACCAGCCCGCCGATGAAGACCTTGACCCAGATCGTGCCGGTGTCGGCCGTGGCCGGCGCCGCCGGCATGGCGGACGAGACGGGCACGGCCTCTTCGCCGATCGAGGGCTCGGCACCCAGGCGCGCGGCGCAGGCCGAGCAGAACCGTGCGCTCGCGGGGTTGCGCGCGCCGCATTCCGGGCAGACCGTCGTCGAAGACCGCTGGCTGAACATGCGCAGAACTTTGCATCAGAACCCGGGACTCCGGCAGCCCTGTGACGTTTCCACATGTCACGACCTATGTCATGGCGGGCGGCCGTCGCGCCGCCTTCATCAGCAGACGCGCGGCTCAGAGGCCAGCGCCACGGCCTCGGGAAGATCCGGCTGCGCCTCCCCGCGCAGGAAGCCGAACACCGCCAGCGCGGTCAGCACCGTCACGGCTGCCAGCACGCACAGCAGCGTCGCGAAGGCCGCGCCGTAGGCATGCAGCACTTCGTCCCGGCCCAGCCCCGGAAGAAGCGCCAGCGCCTGCGACAGGTCACCGGTGGTCACGCGTTGCGCAGCCTGCGAGGCGGCCAGCGCGCCGTGGCCCGTGAGACCCAGCTGCCGCGCCACCAGTGCCGTCAGCCCCGCGCCGACCAGCGCCAGCGCGATGCCCTCGCCGGCCACGCGCACGGTGTTGAAGATGCCCGAGGCCATGCCGGCGCGCTCGCGCGGCACCACGCTCACCGCCAGACCGTCCATCAGGCCCCAGGGCAGGCCGATGCCCGCGCCGATCAGCAGCAGCGGCCCCACCATGCCGGGCAGCGGCGTGCCCGGCGCGCAGCGGCTGAGCCAGAACAGGCCGGTCGCACACATCAGCAGGCCCAGCGCCGACAGCACGCCCGCCGGATGGCGCTGCGCGAGCCAGGCCGCCAGCGTCGGCACCACCAGGATCGGCCCCGACAGCGCGAACATGAAGCCGCCCGCCTCCAGCGCGCTGCGCCCCTCGAGCCCGACGAAGCGCAGCGGCAGCAGCACCAGCAGCACCACGAAGCCGTAGGCCGGCGCCGCGGCCAGCAGCTGCACGCCGACGAAGCGCGGGAAGCGGAACAGCGACAGGTCGAGCATCGGGTGCGCGACGCGCCGCTCGATGGCGACGAACACCGCGCCCATCAGCGTCGCGCCGGCCAGCGCACCGAGCACCCACGGGCTGCCCCAGCCGCTGTCGGGCGCCTGCAGCACGCCCAGGGTGAGCAGGCTCAGCGCGGCGGTGAAGCTCAGCGCGCCCGGCAGGTCCAGCCCCTGGGCCTGCGGGTTGCGCGATTCGCGCATGCCGGGCGCGGCGATGCACAGCGCCAGCAGGCTGACCGCGCCCGGGCTCAGCATCACGGCCTGCCAGCCGAAGGTCTGGGCCAGCCAGCCCGAGAGGATCGAACCGCAGGACAGCCCGACGCCGAAGGAGGTGCCGATCAGGCTGAAGGCGCGCGTGCGCGCCGGCCCGTCGAACACCTGCGCCAGCGCGGCCGTGCCGGCCGCGAAGCCCGCTGCCGAACCCAGCCCCTGCAGCGCGCGCGCCAGGTCGAAGGCCACGATGCCCGGCGCCCAGGTCAGCAGCGCGCAGCTCAGCGCCACCACCGCCAGACCGAGCAGGAAGACCCGCTTGCGCCCGAAGGCATCGGCCAGCGCGCCGGCCGCCAGCAGGGTGGCGCCAAAGCTCAGCATGAAGGCGTTGGTGACCCAATTGAGCTGTACCGGGCTGCCGCCCAGCGCGGCGTGGATCGCGGGCAGCACCACCGCGGGGCCGGTGAAGCTCAGCGGCATGCCCAGCGCCGCGAGGCAGACGGCGGCCAGCAGCCAGGCCCTGGAGGCCGGAGAAGAAGACGGGGAAGACATCGCAAAAGGCTTTCACGCAGAGACGGAACGAGGCATCGAAACGCCCAGGCGGGGCGTGGGGAGAAGATAGAAAGGATTCAATGCAATGAAAATAGCGGCCCGATTCCTCACACCCCCAACCTCAGGTTGCCAATCCCCTCGCACCCATGGACAGCTTCAGCGGACTCGAATCCTTCGTGCGGGCGGCCGACCTGCTGAGCTTCGCGGGCGCCGGCCGGCAGCTGGGCATCTCGGCCTCGGCCGTGGGCAAGAACGTGGCGCGGCTCGAGGCGCAGCTGGGCCTGCGCCTGTTCCACCGCACCACGCGCCAGGTGCGGCTCACGACCGAAGGCGCGCTGTTCCATGAACGCTGCCGCCGCATCCTCGACGAGCTCGACGATGCGCGCGCGATGATGCAGGACGCGGTCGCCACGCCGCGCGGCCACCTGCGCGTGAGCCTGCCGACCATCGGCTACCGCTTCCTGCTGCCGGTGCTGCCGGAGTTCAAGGCCCGCTATCCGCAGATCGAGCTCGACCTCGACTTCAACGACCGGCTGGTCGACGTGATCGCCGAGAACGTCGACGTGGCGATCCGCAGCGGCGAGCTGGTGGATTCCGGCCTGGTGGCGCGCCGGCTCGGCCCCTTCAACTTCGTGCTGGTGGCCTCGCCCGCCTACCTGGCGCGCGCGGGCGTGCCGCAGACGCCGGCCGATCTGGCGCATCACTTCTGCCTGCGCTACAAGTTCGTGACCGACGGCCGGATCGAGGAATGGGACCTGGCCGGCCTGCCCGCGCAGCTGCCGCTGTGCCTGGCGACCAACAACATGGAAGCCATGCTCGGCGCCGCCGTGGCCGGCCTGGGCCTGGCCTACATGCCCGACTTCCTCGCGCGCGATGCGCTGGGCCGTGGCGAACTGCAGTGCGTGTTGGGCCCGCACGTGGTGCGCCAGGGCCAGTTCTCGGCGCTCTGGGCGTCGAGCCGGCAGCTGTCGCCCAAGGTGCGGGCCTTCGTCGACTTCGCGTGCGAGCGGCTGTTCAACGAAGCCGATGCGGCACCGCGCCCGGTTCAGTCCGCGCTGAAGTCGGTCGAGGCCGCCACCTCGGCCCATTCGGCGGTCTCGCGCTCGAGGTAGGCGATCTTCTCGCCGATGGCCTGGAGGGTGTCGGTGCCCAGCGGCAGGCGCATCGGCGGCGTCGGCGAGGCGACCAGCGCCAGCACGGCCTGCGCCAGCTTCTGCGGATCGCCCGGCTGGTTGAGGCTGATCGCGCGCGCGGCCGCGCGCACCTGGCCCGCCGTGCCTTCGTAGTCGGCGATCCGGCGCGGCGACACGGTGAGCGACGTGCTTTCCAGGAACTCGGTGCGGAAATAACCCGGCTCGACCGCGGTGACGTGGATGCCCAGCGGCGCGAGCTCGTGGTGCAGCGCCTCGTTGAGCCCCTCGACCGCGAACTTGGTCGAGCAATAGACGCCGAAGCCCGGGCCCGAGCGCTGGCCGCCGACCGAGGACAGGTTGAGGATGTGGCCGCTGCGCCGCGCGCGCATCGCGGGCAGCACCGCGCGCGTGACGTTCAGCAGGCCGAAGACGTTGGTCTCGTAGAGCTTGCGCACCTCGTCGGCCGTGGCCTCCTCCACCGCGCCCAGCAGGCCGAAGCCGGCGTTGTTGACCAGCACGTCGATGCGGCCGAAGCGCGCCAGCGCGGCCTCGACGGCCCGCGCGATCTGCGCCTCGTCGGTGACGTCGAGCGACACGCCCAGGAGCGCCGGGTGCTCGCCGAAACGCTGGGCGATGGAGGCCGCGTCGCGCGCCGTCGCGACCACGGCGTCGCCATGCGCGAGCGCGGCTTCGGCCATGCGGGCGCCGAGGCCGCGCGAGGCGCCGGTGATCATCCAGACGCGTGGGAATCCGGTGGAGGTGGAAGCAGGGGTGGCGGTCATGTCGGGTCTTTCAGGAAGGTTGCGATGAGGCCAATGTAGGTTCCCGATCCGCATCCGAATAGCCCACATTCCTTGGCTTCATTGACAAGGCAATCGTGATAATCGAGCGATGGCCTTCAACGAACTGCGCGCGATCTCCACCTTCATCCAGGCCGCCGAGCTGGGCAGTCTGCGCCAGGCCGCGGCCGCGCAGGCGATCACGCCGCAGGCCGCGAGCCAGGCGCTGGCGCAGCTCGAATCGCACCTGGGCGTGCGGCTGTTCCACCGCACCACGCGCAAGCTGAGCCTGACCGAGGAAGGCAGCCAGTTCCTCGAGGCCGCGCAGCCCGGCCTGAGCACGCTGCAGCGGGCGCTGCAGGGCGCGCGCCGCGGCCGCGAGGAGATCGCCGGGCCGCTGCGCATCGTGGCGCCGCGCGCGACCATGCTGCGCATCCTGTGGCCGGTGCTCGAGGAATTCTGCCGCCGGCACCCGCGGATCGAGCCCGACGTGCAGCTCGACGACCGGGTCGGCAACTGGGTCGAGGAGCGGGTCGACATCGGCTTTCGCGTGGGCAGCGCGCCGCAGGACGGGCTGATCGCGCGGCGCCTCATGCCGGTGCAGCTGGTGGTGTGCGCCGCGCCGGCCTACCTCGCGCGCTTCGGCACGCCCACGCACATCGACGACCTGGCCAGGCACCGCTGCAGCGGCTTCAGGCACCCGGCCACGGGCAAGGTGATGCCCTGGGAATTCAAGGTCGGCGAGGAGATCGTGTCACGCGATCTGGCACCGGTGTTCTGTACCAACGACATCGACCTCGAGGCCCAGGCCGTGGTGGCCGGGGAAGCGATCGGGCAGCTGGTGGGCGCGACCGCGGTGCCGCTGATCCGCTCGGGCCAGCTGCTGCCGCTGCTGACCGACCACGTGACCGAGCACCTGGGGCTGTACGTCTACTACGGCAGCCGGGTAGCGCAGCCGGCGCGGGTGCGGGCCTTCATCGACCTCGCGGCGGAGATGCTGGGCGACAACGAGGACTTCGTGCTCACGCCGCGCGACCTGGCGAAGGCGCCGCGGCGGCGCAAGCCGTCGGCGGCGCGCTGAGCGGGTTGTTCAACCCATGCGCCCGTCGGCCGGCCGCAACACCTGGCCCTTGAGCGTGACCGGCTTGCCGATAGGCGGCGCGGTGCGCGTCTCGACCGTGCGCAGCGCGCCGTTGTCCATGCGCACGCGCACCTGGTAGAAGGTCTCGGTGCGGGTGCGCTTCTCGATCTCGTTGCCCGCATAGCCGCCGCCGACCGCGCCGATCACCGTGGCGGCGGTGCGTCCGCCGCCATGGCCGAACTGGTTGCCGACCACGCCGCCCAGCACGCCGCCAGCCACGGCACCGACGCCGGTGGCCGGGGCCGCGCGCTTCACGACCTGCACCGATTCGACCCGGCCGCACACGGTGCAGACCGGCGCGGCGGGACGCGCGGCGGCGGGCGCGCCGTTGCCGGCCACGGCCGTCGGCGGCGCGACCTGCGCGGCCGGTGCCGGCGCCTGGACGGGCGCCGGTGCGGTGATGGCCGCCGGCGGTACCGCGGCGAGCGGTGCCGGGGGCGGGGTGCCGTCGTCCGGCGCATGCAGCGGCTGCGTGGCAGCCGTCGGCGGGGCGCCGGCATTGCGGCCGCCCTGCTGGTAGAGCAGCGTGCCGCCGAGCGCGGCGACGGCGACGGCCAGGGCCCCGATCACGCCCCAGAGCGCCTTGGGCGCGCTGGAACGCGGGGCTGTTTCGGGGGCCGATGGGGAGGAAGAAAAGCTGTCCATCGCGGATGTCCTTTGCTGCGCGCCGCCATCGGCGCGACAGCGCCAGCATGGACGCATCCGCGCGCGCGGCGCGTCAGCCGGCGCTTGCAAGCCCCGTCGGAACAGGGCTCAGAGATTGGGCGCGAGCAGGCGCTCGAGTTCGCTCTCGGGCTGGCCGCGGCGCGCGGCTTGGTCGGCCAGCTGGTCGTGGCCGATCTTGCCGACGTTGAAGTAGACCGCCTGCGGATGGCTCAGCTGGAAGCCGCTCACGCTGGCGGCCGGCGTGATCGCCAGGCTCTCGGTCAGCGTCATGCCGATGTCGGCGCACTGCATCACCTCGAACATCGCGCGCTTGACGCTGTGGTCCGGGCAGGCCGGGTAGCCCGGCGCGGGGCGGATGCCGCGGTACTTCTCGGCGATCATGTCCTCGTTGCTCAGCGCTTCGTCGGCCGCATAGCCCCAGAGGTCGGTGCGCACGCGGTGGTGCAGCGATTCGGCGAAGGCCTCGGCCAGCCGGTCGGCCAGGGCCTTGAGCATGATGGCCGAGTAGTCGTCGAGGTCGTCGACGAAGTACTTCTCCTTCTTCTCCACGCCCAGGCCCGCGGTGACGGCGAACATGCCCACGTAGTCCTTCAGGCCGCTCTCCTTGGGCGCGACGAAGTCGGCCAGGCAGCGGCTGGGGCGCATCACGCCGTCGATCACCTGCTTCTCGGTCTGCTGGCGCATGCCGTACCAGGTGAGCGCGACTTCGCTGCGGCTCTCGTCGGTGTAGAGCTCGATGTCGTCGTCGTTGACCGTGTTGGCCGGCCAGAAGCCGACGATGCCGCTCGCGCTGAGCCAGCGGCCTTCGATGAGGCGCTTCAGCATGCGCTGTCCGTCTGCATAGACGCGCACGGCCTCGGTGCCGACGATCTCGTCCTTCAGGATCGCGGGGAAGGCCCCGGCCAGGTCCCAGGTCTGGAAGAAGGGGCCCCAGTCGATGTACTTCGCGAGCTCCGTCAGGTCGTAGTTCTTGAACACGCGGCGGCCGATGAACTTGGGCACGGGCGGCGTGTAGTTCGACCAGTCGATCGGCGTCTTGTTGGCCCGCACCTTGGCCAGCGGCCACAGCGGCACCTGCTTCTTGTTGGCGTGCTGGTGGCGCACCTTGTCGTAGTCGGCGTTGAGCTCGTCGATGTACTTCGACGCCTGGTCGGACAGCAGCGACTGCGCCACGCTCACGCTGCGCGAGGCGTCGGGCACGTAGACGACCGGGCCTTCGTAATGCGGCGCGATCTTCACCGCGGTGTGCACGCGGCTGGTGGTGGCGCCGCCGATCATCAGCGGGATCTTCTTGATGCGGAAATGGTCGTCGCGCTGCATCTCGCCGGCCACGTACTGCATCTCTTCCAGGCTCGGCGTGATCAGGCCCGACAGGCCCACGATGTCCGCGCCCTCGACCTTGGCGCGCGCCAGGATCTCGTGGCACGGGACCATCACGCCCATGTTCACGACTTCGAAGTTGTTGCACTGGAGCACGACGGTGACGATGTTCTTGCCGATGTCGTGCACGTCGCCCTTGACCGTCGCGATGATGATCTTGCCCTTGGTGCGCACGTCGCGGCCCGCGGCCTCGTCGCGCAGCTTCTCTTCCTCGATGTAGGGCAGCAGGTGGGCCACGGCCTGCTTCATCACGCGGGCCGACTTCACCACCTGCGGCAGGAACATCTTGCCGGCGCCGAACAGGTCGCCGACCACGTTCATGCCGTCCATCAGCGGGCCTTCGATCACATGCAGCGGGCGGCCGCCCTTGGCCAGGATCTCGCGGTAGGCCTCCTCGGTGTCCTCGACGATGAAGTCGGTGATGCCGTGCACCAGCGCATGGCTCAGGCGCGCGCCGACCGTGACCGGCGCCTCGGGCGTGCCGCGCCAGTCGTTGCGCTTGCTCTCGTCCTTGGCGCCGCTCTTGGCGGTCTCGGCGACTTCGACCAGGCGCTCGCCGGCGTCGGGGCGGCGGTTGAGGATCACGTCCTCCACGCGCTCGCGCAGCACCGGCTCGAGGTCGTCGTAGACGCCGACCATGCCGGCGTTGACGATGCCCATGTCCATGCCGGCCTTGATCGCGTGGTACAGGAACACGGTGTGGATGGCTTCGCGCACCGGGTCGTTGCCACGGAAGCTGAAGCTCACGTTCGACACCCCGCCCGACACCTTGGCGCCGGGCAGGTTCTGCTTGATCCAGCGCGTGGCCTCGATGAAGTCGACCGCGTAGTTGTTGTGCTCCTCGATGCCGGTGGCGACCGCGAAGATGTTGGGGTCGAAGATGATGTCCTCGGCCGGGAAGTCGATCTCGTCGACCAGGATGCGGTAGGCGCGCTCGCAGATCTCGATCTTGCGTTCGTAGGTGTCGGCCTGGCCCTTCTCGTCGAAGGCCATCACGACCGCGGCGGCGCCGTAGCGGCGCAGCAGCTTGGCATGGTGGCGGAACTGGTCCTCGCCCTCCTTCATGCTGATCGAGTTGACGATGCCCTTGCCCTGGATGCAGCGCAGGCCGGCCTCGATCACCTCCCATTTGGAGCTGTCGACCATGATCGGCACGCGCGCGATGTCGGGCTCCGAGGCGATCAGGTTGAGGAAGCGCACCATCGCGGCCTTGCTGTCGAGCATGGCCTCGTCCATGTTGATGTCGATCACCTGCGCGCCGTTCTCGACCTGCTGGCGCGCGACCGCCAGGGCCTCCTCGAACTGGCCGTTGAGGATCATCCGCGCGAAGGCCTTGGAGCCGGTGACGTTGGTGCGCTCGCCGATGTTGACGAACAGCGTGCCGTCGCCGATCAGCACGGGCTCGAGGCCCGACAGCTTCATCGGGGGAACGGTTTCGGCGGCAGCGGCGGACGGGGAAGGAGCGGACATGGAACTCACCTGGATGCACAAGGTTCAGGTGAGCGTCGTTGCGGGGACAGACCCGAGCCTGGCGGGGCGGTGAAGCCGGCCGCTGCAACGCTCCTCGGGGGTGGGGATTTTAGGCGGGATTCGTGTTGGGAGGCGGATGAGGGGCTTGCCAAGGTGTGGGCGGTGTTCAGGGGGTGCATCGGGCGAGGGGCGTCGGCGGACGGCATGCCTTTGGGCGGCAGACGCCTGCGGTCCTTCGGACTTCGCTGCTGCTCCTCGCGCCGGGCGGGGTCCGCGCAAACTCGCTGCGCTCAAACATGCGCGGCCCTGATCCGCCCGCCGCTGCGGTGCTCGCCGCAGGCTCGACAGCCGCCCAAAGGCATGCCGCCCACCGACGTGGATGCCCGCGTGGTGCACTCTTCTTTCCCCTCTCCCTCTGGGAGAGGGCAGGGTGAGGGCATGGGCGGTGGATCAGGCACGCGTGATGTGAGGCTGACGCCCTCACCCCTGCCCTCTCCCAGAGGGAGAGGGAGAAATACCTCAGGCCGCGGCCGCTTCCCCGGCCGCCTCCCCCGCCCGCACCGTCGTCAGCGCAAACGGCGGCAGCCCCTGCAGCAGCCGTTGCCCGTAGGAGGTGCGCACCAGCCGGCGGTCGTAGCAGTACACGCTGGCCCGGTCGTCCTCGCTGCGGATCGCGCGGCCCACCCATTGCGCCAGGCGGATCGCGGTGGCGGGCACCACCAGCTCGGTGAAGGGGTCGCGGCCCACGGTGCGCAGCCATTCGGCGCGCGCCTCGCCCACCGGGTCGTCGGGCGGCGCGAAGGGCAGCTTGGCGATGAACACCGATTCGCACAGCTTGCCCGGCAGGTCCAGCCCCTCGCCGAAGGACTGCATGCCGAAGATGACCGAGGGCAGGCCCTCGCCCACGCGGTGGCGGTGCGTGGCCAGCAGCTGCTGGCGCGGCAGGGCCGTCTGCAGCAGCACGCGCGGGCGCAGCGCCGCCGGCAGCGCCTCGACCGCCAGCCGCAGCTGCTCGCGCGAGGTGAACAGCACCAGCGCGCCGTGCCTTACCTCGGCCAGGTCGCGCACCAGGGCCTGCACCATCTCGGCCACGTAGCCGGCCGCGTCGCGCGGGTCGGCCCGGGTCTCGACCGCGATCAGCCGGCCCTGCGCCGCGTAGTCGAAGGGGCTGGGCACCTCCAGCGTGGTGGCGGCCTCGTCGCCGTGCAGGCCCGATTCGCGCAAAAAGAAATCGAAGCGCCCGCAGCTGGTGAGCGTGGCCGAGGTCAGCACCGCGCCGCGCACCTTGTTCCAGAGCTGATGGCGCAGCGTGGCGCCGGGCAGCAGCGGGCTCGCATGCGCCTGCAGCACCTCGCGCTCGCCGTAGACCTCGAGCGTGAACCACTTGGCGGCCGGCACCGCGTCGGGCGCGGCATCGCGCAGCAGCAGTTGGGCGGTGTCGAGCATCTGCTCCAGGCGCGGCGCCAGCGCGCCGAGCTGGGCATACATCGCCGACAGCTTGCGCGCCATGGCGGGCTGCTCGCGCATCTCGGCGCGCAGGGCGTTGGCGATCACGCGCAGCGCCTCCAGGAAGCCCGAGGCGTGATGCGCCACCCGGCCCAGCGGGCCCTGCAGCACCTCGGGCAGTTCGCCCAGCGGCAGCCGGGCCCGCGCGGGGCCGCGCGCGGCCGGGCCGTCGAGGCCGGCGCGCAGGGTGTCGCCGTACAGGTCCATCACCAGCCGCTCGGTGTCCTGCAGCGCCTGGCGCATCTGTGCGGCATGGGTCGGGATATCGGCCACCTCGGTCACCTCGAAGCGCACGCCCACGCGCACCGCGCGCCGGGCCAGCCGCTCGGCCCAGGCGTGCTGGCCCAGGTCCATGCGGCAGCCGAACTGGGCCAGCGCGGTGGCGGGCAGGTGGTGGGCCTCGTCGAGCACCAGCAGGGAGTTGTCGAGTTCGGGCAGCTGCCGGTTGCCCAGCGAGGCGAGCAGCAGGTCGTGGTTGACCACGATCACCTGCGCGCCGACCAGCGCCTTGCGGCGCTCGTAGTACACGCACTGGTTGAACGAGGGGCAGTGCTTGCCGCTGCACGAGGCGGCATCGGCCGCCATGGGCAGCCAGGCCTCGGCGGCGGGGGGCGTGTCCAGCGTGTCGCGGTCGCCGTCCCAGGCGCCGGTGGACAGGGTGTGTGCGATGCCGGTGTAGAACTTGAGCCGCGCCTCGACCTCGTGCGCCGGGCGGGTGGCGCGGGCCGCGGCTTCGCTGGCCTGTTCGTCGGCGAACAGGTCGTAGCCGCCCTCCTCCTCGTCTTCCTCGTCCAGTTCGCCGGCCATGCCGGTGAGGCGCTCGAGCTTCTGCTGGCACACGTAGCGGCCCCGGCCCTTGGCCAGCGCGAAGCGGAAAGGCTGCGGCAGCAGCGCCGCCAGGGCGGGCAGGTCCTTGTGGACCAGCTGCTCCTGCAGCGCCACGGTGGCGGTGGAAATCACGACGCGGGTGTTGCGCGCCAGCGCGAGCGCGATGGCCGGTGCGCAGTAGGCCAGCGACTTGCCGACGCCGGTGCCGGCCTGGATCACCGCGATGGCGCGCACCGGCGGGGCGGCCTCCTCGTCATCGACCTTGCCCAGCGTGGCGGCGCCCAGGGTGTTCGCCACCTGCTCGGCCATGCGCCGCTGGCCTTCGCGGCCGCGGAAACCCTCGCTGGCCTGGACCACCGCATCGAACGCCTGCAGGGCGGACGCGGCCCATTCCAAAGAAGACATGCAGCGAGTGTGCACGACCCGCGCGCTTCGGCGCGGCGGGTCGTTCCGGCGGCCTCAGGCCGGTTGCGGCGCGCCCTTGGGGTCGACGGCCGAGGCCGGCAGGCCGAAGATGGCGTCGAAGGCCCAGTTGAAGACGAAGGTGTAGACCAGGAAGAAGACCACCAGGCCCAGGTCCATCACCAGCGCGGCCCAGAGGCTGATGTCCAGCCACCAGGCGATGGCCGGCACCAGGAAGGCGATCAGGCCGCCCTCGAAGCCGATGGCGTGGGCGATGCGGCGGCGCAGGCTGCGGCCGCGCACGGCCTGGCGCGACTCCCAGCGCTCGAACAGCCAGTTGAACGTCAGGTTCCAGCACACCGCGATGGCCGAGGCGATGACCGACAGCACGCTCGAATGCGCCAGCCCCTGGCCCGACATCAGCGCCAGGCCGATGCTGGCCGCCACGATGGCGATGCCTTCGTAGAGGGTGATGTAGACGACGCGGCGCTTGAGCCCTTGCATGATGAGAAACCTCAGGAGAATTCGGTGAACAGGCCTGGACTTTATGTGTCGACGGCTGATATATAAAGTCATCTTCTATCAGTTGAATTGACAGGTCGGCCGCCCATGGCTTTTTCCTCCGACAACCTGCAGGTCTTCCTCGCGGTGCTCGACCACGGCTCCTTCTCGGCCGCCGCGCGCTCGCTGGGCCGGGTGCCTTCGGCCGTCAGCATGGCGATCGCCGGCCTCGAAGCCGAACTCGACCTGCCCCTGTTCGACCGGAGCGGCCGCGAACCCAAACCGACCGCGGCAGCGCGCTCGCTGGAGCCGCAGGCCCGCCTGCTGGCCGCGCAGTTCAAGCAGCTGGAGGTGCAGGCGCTGGCCCTGACCCAGGGCCTGGAGAACCGGCTGACGCTGGCCATCGCGCCCGAGTTGCTGGCCGCGCCCTGGAGCGGCGCCCTGGCCGCCCTGGCGCAGGAGTACCCGCTGCTCGAGGTGGAGGTGCTGGCGGCGCCGCAGGCCGACGCGCTGGCGCTGCTGCACGCCGGGCGGGCCCAGCTCGCGCTGGTGTTCGAGCGGCCCAGCCTCGACGGCCGCGAAGGTTTCCAGGAGGTGGCGAGCGACACCATGGTGGCGGTGATGGCGCCCGACCACCCGGCGCTGGCCGCGGCCGGCGGGCGGCTGCGCGAGGAGCACTTGCACAACACGCGGCAGATCGTGGTGGCCGGCCGCGACCTCGCGACCAGCGACCCGCGCTTCGTCTTCGGCCGCCATGTCTGGCGCACCGACAACGCGCTGGCCGCGCTGAGCCTGATCACCGCCGGCCTGGGCTGGGGCTGGCTGCCGCGCAACTTCGCCAAGCCGCACGTGGCGGCCGGCGCGCTGCTGGAGATCCCGTTCGAGAACCTGAGCAACGGGCTGGACCTGTGGGTCGACGTGGTGTGGTCGCGCGAGCGGCCGCTGGGGCTGGGTGCGCAGCGCTTCGTCGCGCTGATCGCGCGCGACAAGGGGGCAGAGAAGGCTTAGCGCCCGTGGCGGCCCTCGCCGCCGCCGCCCCGGTGCTCGCCACCGCCACGGTGCTCACCGCCGCGCCCCGGCCCCTGGGGCCGGCCGCCGCCTTCGCGCGGGCCGCCCTGCCCGCGGATGTAGAGGCCGCCGCCCGGCTGCTGGGCCTGCGGACGCGGCCGATCGGGCCGCACCTCGGGCCGCGGACCCGGCGGTCGCACCGGGCGCACGCCCGGATCGGGCCGGGGCCGGAAGCCGTCGTCGCGTGGCGGCCGGAAACCCGGACTGGGCCGCGGCTCCGGCCGCGGGCGGAAGCCCGGACCGGGGCCGCCCGGGCCGCCGGGGCGCCACGGATTGGGCCGCCATTCGGGCCGCGGCGGCGGCGGCGGGCGCCAGCCCTGCACCGGCGGCGGCGGGCGCTGGCCCCACCAGCGGCGGTCGCCGTACCAGGGCCGGTCGCGGTAGTAGTTCGACCAGTAGCTGCCCAGCGTGAAGGCCACGATCGGCACGCCGATCACCGCGCCGTAGGTCGCGAGCGGCACGCGCTGCTGCTCGTAGGCGTAGTCGAGGCTGGGCGCATAGACCCAGCCGCGCAGCCCGTCGGGCAGCACCACGTCGCACCAGCTGTAGCCGTTGGTGCAGCCCATCACGTCGACCGGCTGGCCGCCGCCCAGCGTGGCGACCACCGGGTAGTCGGGTGCCGGGCCGGCGCGCAGGTTCAGCGCGCCGCGGGTGAAGGCCTGCTGCGCGACGGCCGCGAGCGGCAGAGAGAGGGCGATCGCGCCGATGCCGATCCAGCGCCAGGCAAGCTTGTTCATCATGTCGGGATTCCTTCCCGTGCAGGGTAGGCGCCGCGCCGAAGCCCTGTCAATCGGCCGAGGCGCCAACCGCCCGGCCCGCCGCGACCGGCCTCAGGCCGCTTCGCGGTAGAACAGCGCGCGGCCCGGGACCGGCGCCACGGCTTTGCCGATGGCCGCGATGTGGTCGGGCGTGGTGCCGCAGCAGCCGCCCACGATGTTCACCAGGCCGTCGGCCGCGAACTCGTGCAGCAGGCGCGAGGTGACGTCGGGCGTCTCGTCGAAGCCGGTGTCGCTCATCGGGTTGGGCAGGCCGGCGTTGGGGTAGCAGCTGATGAAGGTGTCCTCGGCCACGCGCGCCAGTTCCTGGATGTAGGGCCGCATCAGCGCCGCGCCCAGCGCGCAGTTGAGGCCGACCGCCAGCGGCCGCGCATGGCGCACGCTGTGCCAGAAGGCGGTGACGGTCTGGCCGCTGAGGATGCGGCCGGAGGCATCGGTCACGGTGCCGCTGATGAGCAGCGGCAGGCGGTGGCCCGAGTTGTCGAAGTACTCGTCGACCGCGAACAGCGCGGCCTTGGCGTTGAGCGTGTCGAAGATGGTCTCGACCAGGATCACGTCGGCCCCGCCCTCGACCAGCGCCTCGGTCTGCTCGTAATAGGCCGCGCGCAGCGATTCGAAGTCGACGTTGCGCGCGCCGGGGTCGTTCACGTCGGGGCTGATGCTCGCGGTCTTGGGCGTCGGGCCCAGCGCGCCGGCCACGAAGCGCGGCTTGTCGGGCGTGCTGAACTTGTCGCAGGCCGCGCGCGCGAGCTTGGCGGACTCGAGGTTCATCTCGCGCGCCAGGTGCGCCATCTTGTAGTCCTCCTGCGCGATGGTGGTCGCCCCGAAGGTGTTGGTCTCGATCAGGTCGGCGCCGGCCGCGAGGTAGCCCTCGTGGATGTCGGAGATCACTTCGGGCCGCGTGAGCGAGAGCAGCTCGTTGTTGCCCTTCACGTCGCGCTCGAAATCCTTGAAGCGCTCGCCGCGGTACTGTTCTTCCGTGAGCTTGAAGCGCTGGATCATCGTGCCCATGGCGCCATCGAGGATGGCGATGCGTTGGGCGAGGATGCCAGGCAAGGCCTGGCCACGGGTATAGACGACGGGCTTCATAGTGCCCGATTGTAGAAAGCGGTTAAAGAGCTTGCAGCACGGCCAGAAAGCGCGCGTTCTCCTCGGGCGTGCCGATCGAGACCCGGATGAAGGTCTCGAAGCCTGCGTCCTTCCACGGCTTGACGATCACGCCCTGCGCCAGCAGCGCCTCGTTCACCGGGACGTTGGGCCGGCCCAGGTCGAGGAACAGGAAGTTGGTGGCCGAGGGTGCGATGCGAAGGCCGGGCAGGTTCAAGGCCTGCAGCTGCTCGGCCAATGCCTCACGCCGCTGCACGGTCTGGGCCACTGCCTGCGCCATAAAGGCCTCGTCGCCCCAGGCCGCCAGCGCCGCGACCTGCGCCGCCTGATTCACGTTGAAGGGCGTGCGCACGCGGTCGAGCAGCTGCACCAGCGCCGGGTCCGACGCGATGCCGTAGCCCACGCGCAGTCCCGCCAGGCCCCAGGCCTTGGAGAAGGTGCGCAGCACGATCCAGGGCTGCGCGCGGCCGCGCAGCAGCGCGAGCACGTCGGGGTAGCCGGGCGCGAGCCGCGCGTATTCCACGTAGGCCTCGTCGACCACCAGCAGCGTCTGCGGTGCCGCCGCATCGAGCAGGCGCGCGAAGTCGCCGGTGTCGAACATGCAGCCGACCGGGTTCGAGGGGTTGGCGATGAAGGCGATCTTCGGGCCGCGGGCCAGCGCCGCGCACCAGGCGTCGACGTCGAATTCGAGCGAAGGCGTGAGCTGCAGCAGTTCGACCTCGGCGCCCATCATCTTCGGGTAGATCTCGTGCAGGCCGAAGGCCGGGCGCTGCGTGAGCACGCGCTCGCCGGGCGAGAGGAAAGCCTGGCACAGCATCTGCAAGATGTCCTCGGAGCCGTTGCCGACCACGATGGCCTCGGGCGCGCAGCCGAGCCGCTGCGCGAGGGCCGCGCGCAGCGCGCTGCAGTTCGCGTCCGGGTAGCTGCCGACCGTCGACGCCAGGCCGGCCAGCGCACGGCCGACCGCCGGGCTCGCGCCGAAGGGGTTCTCGTTGCTCGCGAGGCGCGCGATGTCGCTCACGCCGTAGCGCGCACGCACCGCAGCGGAAGAGAGGCCGGCGTTGTAGACCGGCAGCGGCGGCACTTCGGGCCGCGCGAAGGCATGGAGGGCGGGAGCGTTCATCGGAGATCGAAGACCTTGCCGGGGTTGAGGAGGTGGAGGGGATCGAGCGCCTGCTTGATGGCGCGCATCGCGGCCAGCTCGGCCGGTGTGCGGCTGGCGCCCAGCCAGGGCTTCTTGTGCGTGCCGATGCCGTGCTCGGCCGACACGCTGCCGCCGCAGGCGGCGACCTGTTCGTAGACGATGCGCTCGACACCAGCCGCGTCGCCGTCAACGGTGCTGGCATCGGTGGAGATGTGCAGGTTGCTGTCGCCCACGTGGCCGAAGAAGAGCGAGACGTTGGCGGGCCAGCGCGCGTCGAGCGCGGCCCGGCAGGCCTCGGCGAAGCGGCCGATCGCGGCCATCGGCAGGCTCACGTCGAAGTTGATCGGCGGATGCATGTTCGCCGGCAGTTCGGCCGTGGCCTCGCGGATCTTCCACAGCACGCGGGCCTGCGCCTGCGACTGCGCGACGACCGCATCGCGCGCCTCGCCGGCTTCCATCGATTCACCCAGCACTTCCTCGAAGGCCTTGCGCAGGCTTTCTTCGTCGGCACCCGTCACGTCGACCAATGCGGCGAAGGGATGCGTCGCATCGAAGGGCTCGCGCAGCGACTGCCATTGCAGCGACGCGGCCACGAAGTCGCGCCACATCAGTTCGAAGGCCGCGACCGCGCCCGGGAAGCGCGCCTGCAGCCGGCCCAGCAAGGCCAGCGCCTCGTCGAAGCCCGCGAGCGCCACCAGCACCGTGGCCCTGGCGCGCGGGGCCGGATGCAGGCGCAGCACCGCGCGCGTGATCACGCCCAGCGTGCCTTCTGCGCCGATGAAGAACTGCTTGAGGTCGTAGCCGGTGTTGTTCTTGATCATCGGCCGCAGCATCGGCAGCAGCGTGCCGTCGGCCAGCACCACCTCCAGGCCCAGGGTCTGCTCGCGCATCATCCCGAACTGCAGCACGCCGTTGCCGCCGGCATTGGTCGCGAGGTTGCCGCCGATCTGGCAGGAGCCGCGCGCGCCCAGGTCGACGCCGAACTGCAGGCCGTGCGCGGCCGCCGCTTCCTGCACCGCCTGCAGCGTGGCACCGGCCTGCACCGTGACCGTGGACGCGGCCGTGTCGACGGCCTCGATCGCGTGCATGCGGTCGAGCGACAGCGCGATCGCATCGGCGTTCGGCACGGCCGCACCGGCCAGGCCCGTGAGGCCGCCTTGCGGCACGACGGGCACGCGGTGCGCGCTGCACACGCGCAGCACGGCCGCGACCTGCTCGGTGCTGCGCGGGCGCACCAGCGCCAGCGGCTGCACCGGCGCGGCGCCGCTCCAGTCGGTGTGGTGGCGCGCGGGAATCGCCTCGCCGGTCTGCACCGCGTCGGCGCCGGCCGCGGCGACCAGCGCGTCGATGAAGGCCGCGAACTCAGCCACGCGGCGACTCGACGAAGTCCAGCACGGCCTCCAGCATGCGCCGCACATGCGGCTGCACACCGGCAGCGACCTCGGGCAGGTAGTCGAAGGGCAGCGCCTCCTGCATGTAGCTCGACTGCGTCATCTCCAGCTGCACCGCATGCACGTCCTGCGCGGGCTGGCCGTGGTGGCGCGTGATGTAGCCGCCGGTGAAGCGGCCGTTGAGCACGCCGGTGTAGCCGGGCGCGTTCTCGGCGATGCCGCGCAGCGTCTGCGCGAGCGCGGGGTCGCAGCTCGTGCCCTTGCCGGTGCCCAGGTTCAGGTCGGGCAGCTTGCCCTCGAAGAAGCGCGGCAGCACCGAGCGGATCGAATGCGCATCCCACAGCGCGGCGATGCCGTGCCGCGCCTTGATGCGCGCCAGCTCCTCGCCGAGCTTGGCGTGGTACGGGTGCCAGACGGCGTCGCGGCGTGCCGCGATCTCGGCCTCGTCGGGCAAGTCGTCGGCGCGGGCATAGATCGGCGTGTCATCGAAGGTGTCGACCGGGCACAGGCCGGTGACGCTCTGGCCCGGGTAGAGGCTCGCGCCGTCGGGCGCGCGGTTGAGGTCGATCACGTAGCGCGAGTGCGTGGCGACCAGCACGGAAGCGCCGAGCGCATCGGCGAAGTCGTAGAGGCGTTCGAGGTGCCAGTCGGTGTCGGGCACCTGGCGCGCCTCGTCGGTGAAGCGCGCGGCCAGCGCGGGCGGCACGTGCGTGCCGACATGCGGCATCGAGATCAGCAGGGGCCGCGTGCCCTGGCGGAAGCGGAAGGCGGGTTCGGTGGTGTGGAAGCTCATGGCTTGTCCTCCTGAAGCAATTGGCGGCGCGCGGCGATGAAACCGGCGGTGGCGCTGTCGTGCAGCGGATGGCGGCCGGCCTGCACGCGCGGACGGCCCGCGACCCAGACCGCCTCGATGGCGCTGCTGCGGTGGCTCGCGAAGACGTGCGACGAGAGCATGGTGGGCGCATCGAGGCCCGCGAGCGCGGGGTGCGCCGCATCGAGCACGGTGAAGTCGGCCTGCTGCCCAACCGCGAGGCCGCCCAGCGCGCGGCCCGAGGCACGCGCCCCGCCCTGCACGGCGGCCAGCGTCATGGCCGTGGCCACGTTCGGCTGCGCCGCTTCGGCCGCGACGTTGCGCCGGCGCGTGGCCAGGCGCTGGCTGTATTCGAGCATCAGCAGTTCCTCGGCCGCGTTGACGCAGATGTGGCTGTCGGAGCCGATGCCCCACGTGCCGCCCGCGGCGCGCCAGGCAGGCAGGTCGAAGAGGCCGTCGCCGAGGTTGGCCTCGGTGGTGGGGCACAGGCCCGCGACGGCACCGCTGGCGGCCGCGCGGCGGTACTCGTCGGCGTCCATGTGGGTGGCGTGCACCAGGCACCAGCGCGCGTCGACCGGCGCATGGTCGAGCAGCCAGGCGACCGGGCGCTGCCCGCTCCAGGCGATGCAGTCGTCGACCTCCTGCGTCTGCTCGGCGATGTGGATGTGCACGGGTGCGGTGGCGTCGATGGTGTCGAGCCCGGCCAGCGCCTCGCGCAGCGCATCCGGCGGCACCGCGCGCAGCGAGTGCGGGGCCAGGCCGAGGCGCGCGCCCTGGGCGTCGCACAGCGGCTTGAGCCTTTCGAGCAGGCGCAGCATCGAATCGGTCGAGCGGATGAAGCGCCGCTGCCCTTCGTTGGGCGGCTTGGCGCCGAAGCCGCTGGTCTGGTAGAGCACCGGCAGCAAGGTGAGGCCGATGCCGGCGCGCTGCGCGGCGCGCATCAGCGCATGGGCGAGTTCGGCGTCGTCGGCATAGGGCCGGCCGTCGGCCTGGTGGTGCACGTAGTGGAACTCGCACACCGACGTGTAGCCCGCTTCGAGCATCTCGACATAGAGCCCGAGCGCGATCGCTTCGAGCTGCGCCGGGTCGAGGCGCAGCGCGAAGCGGTACATCAGCGTGCGCCAGCTCCAGAAACTGTCGCTGGCCTCGGCGCCACGGAATTCGGTGAGGCCCGCGATGCCGCGCTGGAAGGCGTGCGAATGCAGGTTGGGGGTGCCGGGGATCAGCGGGCCCTGGGTGGTGGACGCGGCGTCGGTGTCGGGCTCGACGTGGGTCAGCCGGCCCTGGTCGTTCCAGGCCAGGCGGACGTTGCGGGCCCAGCCGGTGGGGAGCAGGGCGTGGGCTGCGATGAGGGATTGGGTCATGGGTGTCGTTGGAGAAGAGCGTCCTTCTTTTCCCTCTTTCTCTGGGAGAGGGCAGGGTGAGGGCATGGGCGGTGGTCAGGGCGCAGCTTGTCTAAGGCTGCCGCCCTCACCCCCGCCCTCTCCCAGAGGGAGAGGGAGCAAGACCGGCTCACAGCACCACCCTCCCCTGCCGCACCACCCCGCGCACCGGCCGCTGCCCGAACCAGTAGGCCAGTTCCGCGGCTTCCTTCAAATCCCACAGCACGAAGTTCGCCGGCATGCCGGCAGCGATCGCGCCGTGCGTGTCCTGTAGGCCCAGGGCACGCGCCGCATGCACCGTGACGCCCGCGATGGCTTCGGGCACGGTCAGGCGGAACAGCGTGCAGGCCATGTTGGCCATCAGCAGCAGGCTCAATGCGGGCGAGGTGCCGGGGTTGTGGTCGGTCGAGACGGCCATCGGCACGCCGGCCGCGCGCAATGCGGCGATCGGCGGCACCGTGGTGTCGCGCAAGGTGTAGAAGGCGCCGGGCAGCAGCACGGCCACGGTGCCGGCGTCGCGCATCGCGTCGATGCCGGCCTGCGAGAGGTGTTCGATGTGGTCGCAGGACAGCGCGCCGTAGCGCGCGGCCAGCGCGGCGCCGCCCATGTCCGACAGCTGTTCGGCATGCAGCTTGACCGGCAGGCCCAGGGCCTTCGCCGCCTGGAACACGCGCTCGGTTTCCTCCAGCGAAAACGCGATGCGCTCGCAGAACACGTCGACCGCATCGACCAGGCCTTCGGCGGCCAGCGCGGGCAGCATCTCGTCGCACACGAGGTCGATGTAGTCGCCGCTGCGCCCCGCGTACTCGGGCGGCAAGGCATGGGCGCCGAGGAAGGTGGTGCGCACCGTCACGCCATGCGCTGCGGCCAGGCGGCGCGCCACGCGCAGCTGCTTGCGTTCGTGGGCCAGCGACAGGCCGTAGCCCGACTTGATCTCGATCGCGCACACGCCTTCGGCCAGCAGCGATTGCAGCCGTTGCGACGCGCTCCCGAACAGTTCGTCCTCGCTGGCCTCGCGCGTGGCGCGCACGCTGGAGACGATGCCGCCGCCCGCCCTGGCCACTTCTTCATAGCTCGCGCCGGCCAGCCGCATCGCGAACTCGTTGGCGCGCTGGCCGCCATAGACCAGGTGCGTGTGGCAATCGACGAGGCCGGGCGTGACCAGTGCATCGCCGCCCTCGTGTGCGGGCAGCGATGCGAATTCCGTAGGCAGCTCGGCACGCGGGCCGACCCAGCGCACGGTCCCTTGGTCCACCACGATCGCGGCCTGCACGCCGGCATCGGAGGCCAGGCGCAGGCCGGTCCACAGGCCGTCGGCCGAGGGCGAGGCATCGAAGTCGTTCATCGTCAGGTCTCCTGGGATCTCGTGCGGAAGCGCACCGCCACGAGGCGTGCGTCGTCATCGCCGGGTGTCAGTGTCCACGCCATCGCGTCATCGGCCCACCAGAGGCCTTCGCCGACCGAGAGTGTCTGGTCGTTGGCCCGCCATCGGCCGTGCAGGCTCATCAGCAGGCCGCCCGATGCGGCGGGCAGCGATTGCGCACCGGCCAGCACGCGCACTTCGGCCTCACAGCGCGCGCGGCGGCTCATCACGTTGAAGTCGTTCGATGCGCCGCCGAGCAGCGCGCAATCGAGTGCGACGTCGCCGCTGAAGGCGAAGGGCAGCAAGGGCGTGTCGAGCCGATGGTCGAGGCCGGCTTCGGCGGCCTGCAGCCGCACGCCGTCGCCCTCGAGCAGCATGATCGTGCGGTCCACGCCCGCGAACACCGAGAACGGGCCGCCGCCGGCGATGGTCGCGATGCTCACGCGCCAGTCGAAGGCCTCGATCCCGGCGCCCGGCGGCCAGCTCGCGATCTCGCGCGTGCTGCCGCCGCCGTTCTTCCAGGGCGTGGGCCGGAGTTGCGCGCGCGAGAAGCGTTGCATGGGCATGGCGTCGCGCCTACTTCACCATCGGCAGCTTGAGGCCCTGCTTCTTCGCCGTGGCGATCGCGATGTCGTAGCCCGCGTCCGCATGGCGCATCACGCCGCTGGCCGGGTCGTTCCACAGCACGTTGCCGATGCGCTTGGCGGCGGCCTCGGTGCCGTCGCACACGATCACCATGCCGGCATGCTGCGAGTAGCCCATGCCGACGCCGCCGCCGTGGTGCAGGCTGACCCAGGTCGCGCCGCCCGCGGTGTTGAGCAGCGCGTTGAGCAGCGGCCAGTCGCTGACCGCATCGGTGCCGTCCTTCATCGCTTCGGTCTCGCGGTTCGGGCTCGCGACCGAACCGGTGTCGAGGTGGTCGCGGCCGATCACGATCGGCGCCTTGAGCTCGCCGTTCTTCACCATCTCGTTGAAGGCCAGGCCCGCGAGGTGGCGCTCGCCCAGGCCCAGCCAGCAGATGCGCGCGGGCAGGCCCTGGAAGGCGATGCGCTCGCGCGCCATGTCGAGCCAGCGGTGCGTGTGCTTGTTCTCGGGGAACAGCTCCTTGATCTTGGCGTCGGTCTTGTAGATGTCCTCCGGGTCGCCCGAGAGCGCGACCCAGCGGAACGGGCCCTTGCCTTCGCAGAACAGCGGCCGGATGTAGGCGGGCACGAAGCCGGGGAAGTCGAAGGCGTTGGCCACGCCTTCGTCGAAGGCGACCTGGCGGATGTTGTTGCCGTAGTCGACCGTGGGCACGCCCATGGCCTGGAAGTCGAGCATGGCCTGCACATGCACCACGCAGGACCTGGCGGCGGCGGCGCTCAGCGCCGCGTGCTGCGATGCGTCCTTCATCGCGGCCTGCCATTGCGGCACGCTCCAGCCCGCGGGCAGGTAGCCGTGGATCAGGTCGTGGGCCGAGGTCTGGTCGGTCACCAGGTCGGGCTTGATGGCGGTGCCGGCCTTGGCGCGGTGCGCGAGCTCGGGCACGATCTCGGCCGCGTTGCCCAGGAGCGCGATCGACACGGCTTCCTTCTTCGCCGTGTGGTGCGCGATCAGCGCCAGCGCGTCGTCGAGGTCCTTGGCCTGCTTGTCGACGTAGCGCGTGCGCAGGCGGAAGTCGATGCTCGACTGCTGGCATTCGATGGCCAGCACGCAGGCACCGGCCAGCACGCCGGCCAGCGGCTGCGCGCCGCCCATGCCGCCCAGGCCGGCGGTGAGGATCCACTTGCCCGACAGGTCGTTGCCGTAGTGCTGGCGGCCGGCTTCGACAAAGGTCTCGAAGGTGCCCTGCACGATGCCCTGCGCGCCGATGTAGATCCAGCTGCCGGCCGTCATCTGGCCGTACATGAACAGGCCCGCGCGGTCGAGCTCGTTGAACTTCTCCCAGTTCGCCCACTTGGGCACCAGGTTGGAGTTGGCGATCAGCACGCGCGGCGCATTGGCGTGGGTCTTGAACACGCCGACCGGCTTGCCCGACTGCACCAGCAGCGACTCGTCGTCCTCGAGTTCCTTCAAGGAGGCGAGGATCTGGTCGTAGCACTCCCAGTTGCGCGCGGCGCGGCCGATGCCGCCGTACACCACCAGGTCCTGGGGGCGTTCGGCGACCTCGGCGTCGAGGTTGTTCTGCAGCATGCGGAACGGCGCTTCGGTGAGCCAGCTCTTGCAGCTGAGCGTGCTGCCGCGCGGGGCGCGGATCACACGGGTCGGGTCGTGGCGCGGGTCGGTGGCGATTTTTTCGGGTGCGTTCATGGTTCGGTTCTCCTCAACTGCGACTAGGCGGCAATGGCGTTGGACGAATGGCTGGGCAGGCAGGCCAGCAGGGCGGACGGCAGATCGGCGGCCAGCGCCCACTGGCGCATCGCCTCGATGTCGGGTGCGAGGTAGCGGTCGCGCTCGAGGAAGGCGACCTGCGTGCGGATCCGGGCGAATTCGGCTTCGACGAGCGGAGAACTCTTCAGGCCGCCGCCGCGCTTGAGCTCGATACCCTGGGCAGCGCACATGGCTTCGATGCCGACAACCACGGCCGTGTTGTCCACCATGTCGCCGAGCCGGCGCGCCGCGAAGGTCGCCATCGACACATGGTCTTCCTGGTTGGCCGAAGTGGGAAGGCTGTCGACGCTGGCCGGGTGCGCGAGCGACTTGTTCTCGGACGCGAGCGCGGCGGCCGTGACCTGCGCGATCATGAAGCCGGAGTTGAGGCCGCCGTCGTGCACCAGGAAGGGCGGCAGGCCCGACAGGCCGGTGTCAAGCAGCAGCGCGATGCGGCGCTCGCTGATCGCGCCGATCTCGCTCACCGCCAGCGCGATGATGTCGGCCGCGAAGGCCACCGGCTCGGCGTGGAAGTTGCCGCCCGAGATGACTTCGCCGGTGTCGGTGAAGACCAGCGGGTTGTCCGAGGCCGCATTGGCCTCGATCACCAGCACGCGCGCCGCATGCGCGAGGTTGTCCAGGCAGGCGCCCATGACCTGCGGAATGCAGCGGATCGAGTACGGGTCCTGCACGCGACCGCAGTCGGCGTGCGAGGGCACGATCTCGCTGCCCTCGAGCAGTTCGCGCACGGCGGCGGCCACCGCGATCTGGCCGGGCTGCCCGCGTGCCGCATGGATGCGCGCATCGAAGGGCTTGATCGAACCCTGGATGGCTTCGAGCGACAGCGCGCCCGACATCAGGCCCGCAGCGAAGACGTTCTCGGCGCCGAACAGGCCCGCCAGCGCCAGGCCGGTCGACACCTGCGTGCCGTTGAGCAGCGCCAGCCCTTCCTTGGGGCCGAGCACGAAGGGCGCGAGGCCGATGCTGCGCATCGCTTCGGCACCGCCCACGACCTGGCCGTCGGCCAGCGTCGCCTGACCTTCGCCGATCAGCACACAGGCCAGGTGCGCCAGCGGCGCGAGGTCGCCCGAGGCACCGACCGAGCCCTTGGCCGGGATGCGCGGCATCACGCCCGCGTTGAACAGCGCCAGCAGCGCCTCCACCAGTTCGGGCCGCACACCCGAGTGGCCGCGCGCCAGGCTCACCGCCTTGGTCGCCAGCACCAGCCGCACCACCGGCGCGGCCAGCGGCTCGCCCGTGCCCACGCTGTGCGAGAGCACGAGGTTGCGCTGCAGCTCGGCCAGGTGATCGTTGCCGATGCGCGTGCTCGCCAGCTTGCCGAAGCCGGTGTTGATGCCGTAGACCACCTGGTCGTTGTCGACGATGTGCTGCACGGCGGCCTGGGCGGCGCGCATGCCGGCGGTGGTCGAAGGGTCGAGCGACAGGCGGACGCCGCCCGCATGGATGGCGCGCAGCAGCGGCAGGTCGACCGCGGCAGGTGTGAGAACGCGGGCGATCGGGGAGGCAGTGGAAAGACCGGTCATGTGAGTTGTCTATACAGGTGGGTCGGCGCGTGAGCGGGCGGATGGTGACAGCGAGAAAAAAGGCGGCGGCCTCAGCCGAAGCGGGGGTTGCCGTCGGCGCGGAAGCGGCTGCCCAGGCGGTAGCGCGAGGCGGGGTGCAGGCAGCGCACCCAGGTGACGGGCGTGCCGCGCGTCCATGTGCGGCGCGTCAGCAGCAGGCAGGGTTCGGCGACGGACATCGCGAGCCGCTCGGCCTGCTCGGGGCTGGGCAGCACCGCGTCCACCAGATGCTCGATCTGGTCGAAGGGCACGTTGCGCACCAGGTACTCGCTGGGCGGAATGGCTTCGAAGTCCTGCACCAGATAGTCGGGCACGACCAGCGGATTCACGTAGCGCTCCTCGAGCTGCACCGGCGTGCCGTTCTCGAGGTGCAGGCACACGCTGTGGAACACCGACGCGCCGGACTGCAGCCCCAGCCACACGGCCACCTCGGGCGCGGCGGCGATGCGTTCGACGGCCAGCATCTCGCAGCGGTAGTCGTGGCCGCGCTGGCGGATCTCGCTTGCGATGTTGGCGATCTGCAGCAGCGTCGACTGCGGCTTGTTCTCGGCCACGAAGCTGCCCACGCCGGCCACGCGGGTGATGCGCCCCTGCTCGACCAGCTCGCGCAGCGCGCGATTGACCGTCATGCGCGCCACGCCGAACTGCGCGACCAGTTCATGCTCCGACGGCAGCCGATGGCCGGCCGGCCAGGTGCCGTCCTGGATCTTGCGGGAGATGTGGTCCTTCACCTGGGCATACAACGCCAGGCTAGGCGGCACGCCGGCCTCCGGGCGTGAAGGCCGGGACGATTCCACCGCCTTGCCGACGGCCTCGGTTCCTTTCGCGTCCTTCGCGCGCTTCTGCGCCCCCTGCGTCCGGCTGCCCGATTCCGTCTTCATCTCAATGCTCCGCGGCCGCCATGGATTCGGCGCGAATCTCTTCGGTGAGCTGCGCCTTGATCGCCATGAACTCGGGCGAGGTCTTGATCGTGTAGTGGCGCGGGTGCGGGAAGTCGACCGCGATCTCGGTCTTGATGCGCCCCGGCCGCGCGCTGAACACCGCCACGCGGTTCGCCATGAAGATGGCTTCGTCGATGTCGTGCGTGACGAACAGCACCGTCTTCTGCGCCGACTCCCAGATGCCCAGCAGCAGCTCCTGCATCAGCACGCGGGTCTGGTTGTCGAGCGCGCCGAAGGGCTCGTCGAGCAGCAGCATCTTGGGGTCGTTGGCCAGCGCGCGCGCGATGGCGGTGCGCTGCTGCATGCCGCCCGAGAGCTGCTTGGGGAAGTGGTTCTCGAAGCCGCGCAGGCCGACCTTGGCGATGAAGAAATCGCTGCGCTCCTTCTGCTGCGCCTCGCTCATGCCACGCTCGCGCAGGCCGAAGCGGATGTTCTGCGCGATGGTGAGCCAGGGGAACAGCGTGTAGCTCTGGAACACCACGCCGCGGTCGGCGCCCGGGCCTTCGATGCGCTCGCCGTCGAGCAGCACCTGGCCGGTGGTCGGGAAGTCGAGGCCGGCGACGATGCGCAGCAGCGTCGACTTGCCGCAGCCCGAAGGGCCGAGGATGGTGACGAAGTCGTTTTCCTTGACTTCGAAGTCGATGGGTTGCAGTGCCTGCGTGCGCTGGCCCTTGGTGCCCTCGAAGACGCGGGACACGCCCTGGATGGAGAGTTGGTTGCGCGACATCAGATCGTGCTCCATGCAAAGAGCTTGCGGTTGACGGCCTTGAACGCGAAGTCCGAGACCAGGCCGATGATGCCGATCACGATGATCCCGAAGATGATCTGCCCGGTGTTGAGCAGCGCCTGGCTGTCGGTGATCATGTGGCCGATGCCCGAGGACGAACCGATGAGCTCGGCCACGATCACGTAGGTCCAGGCCCAGCCCAGCACCAGGCGCAGCGTCTCCGCGATGCCCGGCGCGGCGCCCGGGATGAGCACCCGCTTGACGATGCCGCCGCTGTCGGCGCCCAGCGTGTACGCGGCCTCGACCAGGTCCTTGCGCGCACCGCCCACGATGACCGCGACCATCAGGATGATCTGGAACACCGAGCCGATGAAGATGACCAGCAGCTTCTGCGTCTCGCCGATGCCGGCCCAGAGGATCAGCAGCGGGATGAAGGCCGACGCCGGCAGGTAGCGGCAGAAGGACACGAAGGGCTCGAGGAAGGCCTCGACGGGCTTGTAGGCGCCCATCGCGATGCCCAGCGGCACGGCGACGACCGTGGCCAGCACGAAGCCGCCCAGCACGCGCCACACCGTCATGCCGATGTCGTGGATGAAGTTGTATTCGGTGAAGAGCAGCCAGGCTTCCTTCACCATCGTGACCGGGCTGGCCAGGAAGGTCGGCGACACGAAGCCGCCCAGGGTGAAGAAGGCCCAGACCGCGACGAACAGCACGAAGAAGCCGACGCCGAGCAGCCAGCGGGCGCGGGCGCTCACTGGTTCCAGCGGCGCGATGCGCCGGCGCCGCGCGGGCGTCGGCGTGGCCGCCGGGATCGAAGGGGGGGGCACGGGCATCGGTGCCGTTCGCGTGTTCGCCATTGTCTGTCTTGCTTGCTGCTTTACTTGATGAACGAGGCGTCGAAGGTCGTGGCCAGGTCGTCCGGCGCCTTGCGGATCACGCCGGCTTCCAGCAGGATCTTCTCGGCGTCCTTCATGAAGGCCGTGAGTTCACCCGCGAAGAATTTCTGGTTGGCCGCCTTGTCCTGCCAACGCAGGTAGGCCGCCGACTTGGCGAACTGTTCGCCGGTCTGCTTGACCGCCGAGCCCATCAGTTCGTTGGACTTGGCCGGATCGGCCTTGATCATCTCGAGCGCCTCGAAGTAGGAGTTGGTCAATGCCTGGGCCGCCTTGGCGTTGGCCTTGAGCCAGGTCGGCGCGCAGCCCACCGTGTCCATCACCATCGGGTAGTCGAGCGTGGTCGCGAGGATCTTGCCGGCAGCCGGGTTGCTGCGCACGGTCGAGAGGTAGGGCTCGTAGGTCATGGCGGCATCGTTCTGCCCGGCCACGAAGGCCTGCGCGGCGGCCTGCGGCGACAGCGTGGTGGTCTTCACGTCCTTGAGCGTCATGCCGTTCTTGCTGAGCATCCAGGCCAGGCCGAAGTAGGGCGCGGTGCCCGGCGCATCGACGCCGATGGTCTTGCCCTTGAGGTCGGCGAAGTTCTTGATGTCGCCGCGCACCGCGATGCCGTCGGCGCCATAGGACTTGTCCATCTGGAAGATCTGGACGATGGGCACGCCGTTGGCGTTCCAGGCCACGTGGGTCTCGATGGTGGTGGCCGCGCACTGGATGGCGCCCGACGCCAGCGCCAGGTGACGGTCCTTCTGCGGGATCATCTTGAGTTCGACGTCCAGCCCGTTCTTCTTGAAGATGCCCGCCTTGTCGGCCAGCGAGAGCGGCGCGAAGCCGGTCCAGCCGGACATGCCGAGCACGATCTTGGTGTCCTGCGCGGAAGCGGTGGTGGCAATGCCTGCTGCGCACAGGCCGGCTGCGAGCAGCGAGGTGACTTTGACGACCATCTTGACCATGGGTACTCCTGGATTCCGTTCGTGATGAAAAGCGAGCCGTTCGACGCGCCGGGGGCGGATGTCCCGCGACGGTGTTGAACGAATTGTGGCCGCGCGCCCCAACTTGTCTATACAGGGTTTTCCCAGCGCTCTTTCTCGGTGCATTGCCTCAGGGTAAATGCACCAATTTGCTGTCTAGACAGGAAGGTGTCGCGTGAACGCTGAAACGTTGCAAAGCGCGTGCCAGCCACGACACGGACCGATCGGGGACAATGGCCGCGTGTCCCTCGCCACCCTCCCCCACTCCACCGAAAACCAGGGCAGCGCCGCGCCCGCCGACATCCTCCACGAGGTGTTCGGCTACACCCAGTTCCGCGGTGCCCAGCAGGCCATCGTCGACCATGTGGTCGGCGGCGGCGATGCGCTGGTGCTGATGCCCACGGGCGGCGGCAAGTCGCTGTGCTACCAGATCCCGGCCATCGCGCGGCAGCGCGCGGGGCACGGCGTGTCGATCGTGGTGTCGCCGCTGATCGCGCTGATGCACGACCAGGTCGGCGCGCTGCACGAGGCCGGCGTGAACGCGGCCTTCCTCAATTCCACACTCGACTGGGAACAGACGCAGGACGTCGAGCGCCGCATGCTGCGCGGCGAGATCACGCTGCTCTATGCCGCGCCCGAACGGCTCAACACGCCGCGCTTTTTGTCGCAGCTCGACTCGCTGCACGAGCGCGGCAAGCTGAGCCTGTTCGCCATCGACGAAGCCCATTGCGTGAGCCAGTGGGGCCACGACTTCCGCCCCGAGTACCGCTCGCTCACCGTGCTGCACGAGCGCTATGCGGGCGTGCCGCGCATCGCGCTCACCGCCACGGCCGACGACCTGACGCGCGCCGACATCGTCGAGCGGCTGCAGCTGGAGGAAGCGCAGCAGTTCGTCTCGAGCTTCGACCGGCCCAACATCCGCTACACCATCGTCGAGAAGAAGGACGCCACCACCCAGCTGCTGCGCTTCATCCAGCGCGAGCACGAGGGCGATGCGGGCGTGGTCTATTGCCAGTCGCGCAAGCGCGTCGAAGACGTGGCCGTCGCGCTGCAGGACGCGGGCATCAATGCCCTGCCCTACCACGCGGGCCTGGATTCGGCGGTGCGCCAGAAGCACCAGGACCGCTTCCTGCGCGAGGAAGGCATCGTGGTGGTCGCGACCATCGCCTTCGGCATGGGCATCGACAAGCCCGACGTGCGCTTCGTCGGGCACCTCGACATGCCGAAGAACATCGAGGGCTACTACCAGGAAACCGGCCGCGCCGGCCGCGACGGCGCCCCCGCCGACGCCTGGATGACCTACGGCCTGCAGGACGTGGTGAACCAGCGCCGCATGATCGACGAGAGCCCGGCCGGCGAGGAGTTCAAGCAGGTCATGCGCGGCAAGCTCGACGCGCTGCTGTCGCTGGCCGAGGCGAGCGACTGCCGGCGCGTGCGCCTGCTGGGCTACTTCGGCGAGAAGAGCACGCCCTGCGGCAACTGCGACAACTGCATCACGCCGCCGCAGGTCTGGGACGGCACCGACGCGGCGCGCAAGCTGCTGTCGACCATCTACCGCGTGAACCAGCACAGCGGCATCAGCTTCGGCGCCGGCCACATCATGGACATCCTGCGCGGCAAGCCAACCGAGAAGGTCAAGCAGTTCGGCCACGAGAGCATCAGCACCTTCGGCCTGGGCGCGGAGTTCAGCGAGGTGCAGTTGCGCGGCGTGCTGCGCCAGCTGATCGCGACCGGCGCGCTGGCGGTGAATTCGGAAGCCTTCAACACGCTGCAGCTCACCGACGGTTCGCGCGCGGTGCTCAAGGGCGAGCAGGCGGTGAGCCTGCGCGAGTCGGTGTCGACGCCGGCCGAGCGCAAGCCCCGGCGCGAGAAGGCCGCCCGCGGCGCGCCCTCGCCCGCGGCCGCCACGCTGGACGAGGCCGGCCAGAAGCGCTTCACCGCACTCAAGGCCTGGCGCGCCGAGGTGGCGCGCGAACATAACCTGCCGGCCTACGTGATCTTCCACGACGCCACGCTGGCCGCCATCGCCGAACGCGCGCCCGCCACGCTGGAAGACCTGCAGGGCATCAGCGGCATCGGCACCAAGAAGCTCGAGGCCTACGGCGAGGACGTGCTGCGGGTGTGCAGCGCGTTCTGAGCCGCCGACCCATAAAAAAACCCGGTCAGGCCTGAGTGAGGCCTGCCGGGCTTGGAAGACGCCGACGGCGCACAGGGCGCCGTGGAGGCGTCGCCTTGGACTTACCAGGAGAACATGCCGCCCACACCGGCCGCGGCACGGCCGTCGGTGCCGGTGCCGACGTTGAGCTTGATCTGCAGCGATTCGGAAATGCGTGCCGCCAGGCCCACGGCCACCGCCGAGCGGCCGTCATAGGTGCCCACGCCCACGCCCATGCCGAAGTTCTTGCCGGCCTCGAGCGCCGGCATCGACGAGGCCGCCACGGCGATCGCGACGCCGGTGCCGGAAACCTTGCGGTTGTCGCTGAGCTGCTGCTGAACCTGCGCGTTGGTGCGCGCCTGCGCCGCGTTGGCATTGCCCTGCGCGTTGTTGAAGGCCGCCTGGTTGGCGTTCACCACGCTCTGGTTGCTGTTGATCACGGCCTGCTTGTTGTTCACCACCGCCTGGTCGCTCACCACCTGGTTGAGCTGGTTCACGTTGGCCGCATCGGTGCCCGCCACACCGGCCGCGACGCCGCTGATGGTCTTGTTGTTGTTGTTGATGCCCTGGGTCGAGGTCACACCGCTCACGCTCAGGTTGCCGCCCACGGTGGCCGCGCCGGTGGTCGACAGCGTGGTGGTCGCGATGTTGCCGGTGTTGGTGAGGCCGGTGGTGGTGGTGGCGCCGGTCACGTTCAGGTTGCCACCGACGTTGGCCGCGCCGGTGGTCGTGAGCGTGTCGGTCTTGATGTTGCCGGTGTTGGTGAGGCCGTTGGTGGTGGTGGCACCCGTCACGCTCAGGTTGCCACCGACCGTGGCCGCGCCGGTGGTCGTGAGCGTGTCGGTCTTGATGTTGCCGGTGTTGGTGAGGCCGTTGGTGGTGGTGGCACCCGTCACGCTCAGGTTGCCGCCGACCGTGGCTGCGCCGGTGGTCGTGAGCGTGTCGGTCTTGATGTTGCCCGTGTTGGTGAGGCCGTTGGTGGTGGTGGCACCCGTCACGCTCAGGTTGCCACCGACCGTGGCTGCGCCGGTGGTCGTGAGCGTGTCGGTCTTGATGTTGCCCGTGTTGGTGAGGCCGTTGGTGGTGGTGGCACCCGCCACGCTCAGGTTGCCGCCAACGTCAGCCGCGCCGGTGGTCGTGAGCGTGTCGGTCTTGATGTTGCCGGTGTTGGCGATGCCGTTGGTGGTGGTGCTGCCCTGCACCGTCAGGTCGTCGGTGAGCGTGGTGTCGCCCAGGATCGTGTTGGTACCCGCGGCGCCACTGCTGCGGATACCGGTGGTGAGCACGTTCGACGACGTGCCAGAGAAGATGCCGGTGTTGGTCGTGCTGGTGCCGCTGGCGGCGTCGTAGGCGGTGTGCGTTCCGCTGAGCATGACGTTCGTTGTCTTGTCGTAGGTGCCCATGCTGGTCCCTGCCTCCGAAGCAACGGCGGCCGTGACGATGGGGGCCGCCGCGCTGACGTGATACAGCTGCGCACCACTGGGCGCTACGGAGACCTCCGAGGATCCACTTTTCATCGAGGCCACCGTCGGCGTCTGGCTGATCGTCGTGGAATTGCCGGCACTGTCCTGGACGGTCGAATTGAAAGTCGTCGACGATTGTTGGAGGACGGACTCGTTCCCCGCAGTGTCAACCACGCCTAAAACGGTGCTCGTCACTGTCTGTGCGAGCCCCGACCCATTGCCGGCAAGGTCGCGGACCGCACTGTTGGAACTGGTCGCCGTCTGGTTGAACTGCGCCGAGTTTCCGTTGCCATCGATGACGTGGACGGCGCTCTTTGTCGCAGTCTGGTTTAGTGACGTCTGGTTTCCGTTGCTGTCTATTGCCCGGACATCATTTTCCGTTGCCGTCTGGTGGAGCGCCGCTTGGTTTCCGTTAGCGTCTTTCACCCCGACGTCACTGGTCGTCGCTGTCTGATCGATCTGCGACTGATTGCCGGAGTTGTCGCTGACTAAGGAGTCGGACCTCGTCGCCGTCTGACTAAGCGACGCGTTGTTTCCGTTGCTGTCTTTCACTGCAACGGAAGCACTCGTACTCGTCTGTTGAATGGCTGAGTTATTGCCAGTGCCGTCAAAGGCCCGAGTGTTGGTAGTGGTCGTCGTCAGGGTGGTTTGCGTCCCATGACCTGCACCGTCATCGGCAGTGATGTATATCCGTTGCGGATTGCTAGCAGCCGTCGTCATGGAGGTGGTGCTCGTGGGTGTTATCACAGTGGAATCGTTGTCAGCCTGAAGAATGACATTGGTCACCGCTGTCTGAGCCGAAGCATTGACGGCGCAAACGGCCAACACGGCAAGCGCCACCGGACGGAACAAGAAAGTCATGAAATTCCCCTGAATGTTTTGGAAGCAACCGCCACGCACAGTGCGTCGCCGTGCGACCTGGATCCTAGGGACTTCTGTTTTCAGACCGATAGAAAGGAATCAATAGAAAGTTCAGACGTGAAATAAGTCACGCTTTTGAAGAATTTGCAATCCTTAATGAATTGACAAATTTCAACGGATGTCAGCACTTTTCAGTAGAAACGCCGATTTGCCGTCTCGCTGGCCGCAGCGCCGGCGGCCCAGTCCGCCAGCGCTGCTTGCCCTTTACCAGGCGTAATTCCCACCCACGCTCGCGGCCACACGGCCGTCGTTGCCGGTGCCGAGGTTGAAGCGGAGCTGCAGCGCATCGGACACCCGCGCGGCCAGGGCCACGGCGAGCGCCGAGCGGCCGTCGTAGGTGCCCACGCCCACACCCAGGCCCACCTTCTTGCCGGTGTCGAGCGCCGGGATCGAGGCGATCGCCACGGCGGCGGCCACGCCGGTGCTCGCGAGCTTGCGGTTGTCGCGCAGCTGCCGCTGCACCTGCGCATTGGTGAAGGCCTGCGACGTGTTGACCTGGCGCTGGTGGTCGTTGAACACCGCCTGGTTGGCGTTGACCACGCGCTGCTGGCTGTTGATCGCGGCCTGGTCGTCGCGATGTGGCCGGTGTTGCTCAGGCCGCTGGTGGCCATCGCCCCCGTCACGCCCAGGCTGCCGCCGACGTTGGCATTGCCGCTGCTCGACAAGCTGGTCGTCGCGATGTCTCCCGTGTTGGCGAGGCCCTGGGTGCGGCCCTGGCCGAGCACAGCGAAGTCGCCGCCCACGCTGGCATGGCCGCCGGTCGACAGCGTGGTGGTCGCGATGTGGCCGGTGTTGCCGAGGCCTTGAGTGCTGCTGCTGCCCGTCACGCTGAAGTCGCCGTCGACACGGGCATCGCCGCTGCTCGACCAGGTCGAGGTCGCGAGCTGGCCGGTGTTGCCGAGGCCGTGGGTGGTGGTCGTCCCTGCCACGTCCAGCTTGCCGCCCACCGTGGCATCCCCGGTGGTCGACACGGTGGTGGTGGCGATGTGGCCGGTGTTGGTCAGGCCATGGGTGGTGGTGGCGCCCTCCACCGTCAGGCTGTTGGTGAGCGTGGTGTCGCCCAGGATGTAATTGCTGCCCGCGGTGCCGTCGCTGCGCAGGCCGGTCGACAGGCGATTGCGCGCGTCGAAGCTGCCGGTCTGGACGGTGTTCGTCGATTGGGCGGCATCGTAGTGGGTGAGCGTGCCGTTGCGCAGCTGGTCCTGGACGGCGCTGTTGTCGTTGTTCAGATCGGCTGCGTTGCCCATGAAGCTGCCGTCGTCGCGCACGATCGCGGCACTGAAGCCCTGGCTCCCGGGCGTCCAACCCGTGGGGCTCCAGTGCGCCTGCGTCGCGCTGGCGTCGCGCACGACGACCTGGGACCGCATCACCGCCGTCTGGATGCCCTCGGCCATCTGGAGCACCTGCGAGACGTTGCCGGCGCCGTCGCCGACCGTCGTCTGGATGTTGGGTGCCTTTTCGGAGACCGACGGCGCGGTGCCCGCCGGCCTGAGGTCGGAGGCCTGGGTGCCGTTGTCGATGTGGACCGTGGCCGTCGCGGTCTGGGCCGCAGCCCCGAACGCACAGACGGCCCATGCGGCGGCGAGCACCGCCGGGCGAAGAAAGAAGTTCATCGGATTCCCTGAATGTTTTTTGATGAAAGGCACGGACCACCGGCGCGCGGCGTCCTGCTCTCGCAGGAGAGCCGCCGGGCACGGGGTCTTTTTTTTGGAAGTCTGGGGACGCGGCGGCCTGCTTCGGCCGGGCGTCCTCAACGGTTGTCGCGCTTCAGGGGGGCGTCTGGAGAACGCCGCCCCGCGACCGGCCTACCAGGCGACCATGCCGCCGGCGCCAGCGGCCGCGCGGCCTTCGCTGCTGGTGCCGGCGTTGAGCTTGAGCTGCAGCGCTTCGGACACGCGTGCCGCCAGGCCCACCGCAACGCCCGAGCGGCCGTCGTAGGTGCCGACGCCCACCCCCAGACCGATCTTCTTGCCGAGGTCGAGCGCGGGCATCGACGCCACCGCCACCGCGGTCGCGACGCCGCCGCTGGCGACCTTGCGGTCGTCGTCGAGCTGCTGCTGCACCTGTGCATTGGTGCGGGCCTGGGCCGCATTGATGCGGCGCTGCTCGTCGTTGAAGGCGGCCTGGTGGGCGTTGAGCACGCTCTGGTTGTTGTTGATGGCGACCTGGTTGCTGTTCACCGTCGTCAGGCTGCTGGCCATCTGCTGGAGCTGGTTCACGTTGACCGCATCGGTGCCCGCCACGCCGGCGGCCACGCCGCGGATGGTCTTGTTGTGGTTGTCGATGCCGTTCGTCGACGTCGTGCCGCTCACCTGGAGGTCGCCACCGACGCTGGTGTCGCCGCTGGTCGACAGCGTGCTGGTCGCAAGCTTGCCGGTGTTGGTGAGGCCGTTCGTGGTGGTTGCACCCGTCACGCCCAGGTTGCCGCCGACCGTGGCATTGCCGCCGGTCGTCAGCGTGGTGGTCGCGAGCTCGCCGGTGTTGTGGAGGCCATGGGTGCTGCTGCTGCCGACCACGCTGAAGTTGCCGCCCACGCTGGCGTTGCCGGTGGTGGACAGGGTGGTCGTCGCGAGGTGGCCGGTGTTGACGAGGCCATGCGTGGTCGTCGCACCGCTCACGCCCAGGTTACCGCCGACATTGGCGTTGCCGCTGCTGGACAGCGTGGTGGTGGCGAGATGGCCGGTGTTGCTCAGGCCGTGGGTGGTGGTGGCGCCGCTCACGCCCAGGTCGCCGCCGACGTTGGCGTTGCCGCTCGTCGACAGCGTGCTCGTCGCGAGGTGGCCGGCGTTGCTGAGGCCGTGGGTGGTGGTGGCGCCGCTCACGCCCAGGTTGCCGCCGACCGTGGCATCGCCGCTGCTCGACAGCGTGGTGGTCGCGACGTGGCCGGTGTTGCTGAGGCCGTGGGTGGTGGTGGCGCCGGTCACGTCCAGGTTGCCGCCCACGCTGGCGTCGCCGCTGCTCGACAGGGTGGTGGTGCCGATGTGGCCGGTGTTGGCCACGCCGTGGGTGGTGGTGGCGCCCTCCACCGTCAGGCTGTCGGTGAGCGTGGTGTCGCCGAGCATCGTGTTGCTGCCCGCGGTGCCGTCGCTGCGCAGGCCGGCGCTCAACTGGTTGTCGGTGCCGAAGATGCCGGTCTGGACGGTGTTCTTCGACGCGGCGGGGTCGTAGCTGGCGACCGTGCCGTTGCGCATGGACAGCGGGTTGCCGTCGGCATCGACCCGGAAGGTGCCGATGGCGGCCGCGTTGTCGTTCACGTTCACGGCGCTGCGCACACCCGTCGGGCCGTCGTGTTCGAGCGATGCGCCATCGTTGCCCACGCGGCTGCGCGAAGCGCCCACCGTCGCCGTGATGTCCGTGGCGGTCTGGTCCAGCACCGAGGTACGACCGTTGGCATCGCCGACCATGTTCATGACCGAGGGCCCACGGGAAGAGGTGGGGTTCGGGCCGTCGGGCCCGATGTTCGAAGCCTGCACGCCATCGTCGACGTGGATAAAAGCGGTCTGGGCCGCGGCATGCGAAGCGCACACGGCCAGGACGGCGGCACAAGCCGCCGAGCGAGAAAAGAACCTCATTGAAAACTCCCTGGATGTTTTTTTTGAAAGCATCGACCCCGCACAGTGCGTTGCCGTGCGGCCGGGATCCTAAGGAATTTCTTTTAAAAGCTCTTCAAACTGTCAATAACTTGGGTTTTGTTCGTGCAAAAGTACTCTTTTTGACCCAAGCACGGACTTCCCGCGCGCAGGGCGCAGGTCGCTTGCGGCATCGGCGGCACATCGCAGCCGCCGCCGAGCCGTGACGCAGCGGCGCTGCAGCCTTCTCTACTGGAGGTCGGCGGACTCGATGATCCGGTTGGAGCGCAGCATGTTGCGATCCAGGTAGGGCGTGCCGCTCGCTTCGGGCAGCGGTGCCGCAACGGCGCTGCGCCGCGCGGCCGAGGCCTGGGCCGGCACCGGGCAGACACCGCTGGCGCGATAGCTCAGCGCCGCCGCGAAGCGGCCCTCGGCCGGGTCGCCCAGCGCATGCTCGAAGTCGTCGGCCACGGTGCAGTTCGGCGCCATGCCGTCGCCGTAGTCGCCGAAGCCCTTGGCGTTGACGCCCTGGAACTGGATCGCGAAGTAGGTGGTGCCGCAGTTGTCCTGCGGATAGAAGCCATAGGGCTTGCCGCAGGTGGCGGCGCCGATCAGGTCGACCGTGACGCCGATGCCGCGCAGGCCGTTGACCACCGACTCGCTGGCCGAGCAGGTGTCGGGCCCGGCCAGCACCGACACGCGCGAGAGGCCGAGCCGCGGCAGCGGCTGGCCGGCCGTGACCGAGTAGCCGCGCGTGGTGGTGGGGAAGATCACCGACGAACCCGTGGCCGACACGTTGAAAGGATTCTTGCGGTTGAACTGCAGCTTTTCGAACACCGCGCCCTGGCTGGCCTGGGGCGTCGCGATCATGCTGGCCACCTCGCTGGCGATGCCCAGCAGGCCGCCGCCGTTGTAGCGCATGTCGAGCACCAGGTTGGTCACGCCGGCCGCGCTCAATTGGCCCATCGCCGCCACCAGCTGGGCTTCGGACTTTGCGACGTGGTCGTTGAACTGCAGGTAGCCGACGCGGCCGCCGGGCGTGTCGATGGTGCGCACGTTCTGCACCGGCGAGCGCTCGATGCCGGCGGACACCAGCGTGACCGTGCGTTCCGTGCCGTCCTTGGCGCGCAGCTTGAAGGCGTGGCTCTGGCCGCTGGTGGCCGGCGCCAGCGCGCTGTTGAGCTGGTCGACATCGGCCTGGCTGCTGGCTTTGGACGCGTCGATCCCGTCGATGGCCAGCAGGGTGTCGCCGCGCACGATGCCGGCGCGCGAGGCCGGCGAGTCCGGTTCGGTATAGGCCACGCGGATGGTGCGCGGCGCCGTGCGCTGCAGGAAGGCGAACTCGACGCCATAGCCGACCTCGGTGCCCTGCTGCACGTCGCCGTAGGTGGCCGTGGGATAGCTGAAATGGAAGCGGTCCTTGGCGCGGCCGGACGCGGTGAGCACCGGGGTCTTGAGCACGTCGAAGTAGGCGACCGGCGTGGCGTAGCTGGCGGCCTGGAGGTTGGTCGGCACTTCGTCGTACCAGAGGTAGGTCTGGTCGATCCAGCTGCGGACCCAGTTCTTCTCGTCGGCCACGGTGCCCGCGCGGTCGGCGTAGGCCAATCCGGTGGACGGGTTGAGGCCGGTGCGCGGCGCGACGCACTGGGCCGCGCTGCTGGCCGCGCTCGGCGGCGGCTCCGTCGACGGGGTGGCGCCGGACGACGATGCGGCACCACCGCCGCCGCCTCCTCCGCCGCAGCCCGCGATCGACAGCACGGCGGCGCACGCCATGCCCTGCAGCACGAGGCGCACCGCGCCGTCCGGGTTCCGGTGAGTCATCTCTCCCCCCATCGCTTTCTTCGGGTGACGCCGCATCGGTCGCGACGCGGCCGTTGCGTCTGTTGTGGTGGCTGCCCCCTCGGGCAGGGTACGGTTGTGGCGGCCGATGCTATTGCACGAAGCCTATGCCGCGCGATTCGCGCACTTCGGGCTTGATGCGGTGCTCGGCCTCGAGCTGGTCGAGGAATTCGGCCGCCGAGAACACGGCCGCGAGGATATCCGTTTGCCGCTTCACGGCCGCGAAGTCGCCCGGGCACAGCTGCGTCAGGCGCGCCAGCCGCTGGCCGTGTTCGGCGTGCATCAGCGAGGCATCGCCGCCCAGCGCCTCGGCCACGAACATGCGCTCGCGCTGCGGCGCGGTCAGCGGCATGAACTTGATCTTGAAGGTGAAGCGGCGCAGCGCCGCCTGGTCGAGCCGGTCAAGCAGGTTGGTGGTGCAGACGAAGATGCCGCCGAAGCGCTCCATGCCCTGCAGCATCTCGTTGACCTCGGTCACCTCGTAGGTGCGCTGGGCGCCGCGCCGGTCCTGCAGGAAGGAATCGGCCTCGTCGAGCAGCAGCACGGCCTTCTCGGCTTCGGCTTCCCTGAACATGGCGGCCATGTTCTGCTCGGTCTCGCCCACGTACTTGCTCATCAGGTCGCTGGCCTGCTTGACGATCAGCGGCCGGCCGATGGCCTGCGCGATGTGCTCGGCCAGCGCGGTCTTGCCGGTGCCGGGCGCGCCGTAGAAGCACAGCGTGCCGTGGCCGCGCACGCGCAGCGCCTCGACGATGCGCGGGATCTCGAAACGGGTCTCGACGTTGAGCATGCCCAGGTCGTAGGTGGTCACGCTGCGGCGCGCGCCGGGGGATTTGTCGACCGTGCCCAGCGCCAGGTCGGCGTTCCGGAGCTGGCGCTCGATCAGGCCCTCGACCGAGGCGTCGTCGGTGCGCGCCAGCTGCGCGAAGCGCACCGCGGTGCGGATCTGCGCGGGCGTCAGGCCGCGGCGCTCGGCCAGCTTGGCGGTGAAGGCGTCGGACACGGTCACGCCCTCGAGCGTCTTGCGCACCAGCTGCTCGCGCGCGCCGGGCGGCGGCGACTTGAGCTCGAGGTGGTAGGCGAAGCGGCGCCGGAAGGCCGGATCGATCTGCTCGATGCGGTTGGTGACCCACAGCGTGGGCACGGCGTTCGATTCGAGGATCTGGTTGACCCAGGCCTTGCCGCTCACGCTGCCGCTGGTGGGCGCGGGAATCTGCTCGGCGCGCGCCATGAACTGCGCGGCCTCAGTGCTGATCGGCGGGAACACGTCCTCGACCTCGTCGAACAGCAGCGCAGCCTGGGCGCTGCCCTTGAGGAAGACCTGCGCGATCTGCAGCGAGCGGTAGCGGTCGCGGCCCGAGAGCGAATTGCCGTCGCGGTCGGCGTACTCGACCTCGAACAGGTCCAGGCCCGCGGCCTGCGCCACCACCTTGGCCAGCTCGGTCTTGCCGGTGCCGGGCGGCCCGTAGAGCAGGACGTTGACGCCCGGCTCCTTGCGCGCCACGGCGGCGCGCAGCAGCGTGACCAGCATCCGCGCGTCCTCGGCCGCGAAGGAGAAGTCGCCGATGGCGAGCGTGCTCTTGGCCGAGGGGCGGGTGAACACCGCCATCAGCTCGCTGTGGTCGCGGTACTCGCGCATCAGCACCGGCGGCAGCTTCTCGCTGACCTTCATCAGGTCGGCCAGGTCGGTGATGTTGTGCTCGGAGATCAGGTTCTCGACCAGCCCGATGCGCTCGAGCCGCGAGCCGGCGCGCAGCGCCTCGCCCACGTCGCTGGCGCTCACGCCCGCCACCTCGGCGATCGCGGCATAGGCTTCCGGCGCGTTGTTGACCTTGAACTCGACCAGCAGCGAGCGCAGGTCGCGCTGGTAGCGTGCCAGCGTGCCGTAGAGCAGCAGCGCGCGTTCGGCCTTGTTGAGCTGCAGCAAACCGGCCAGCGCCTCGATGTTCTTCTCGACCAGCGTCGATTGCTTGCGCAGCGCATGGGTGAGCCAGTCGCGCGTGACCGACAGCACCGTCAGCAGGTCCTTGGGCTGGTCCTTGACGTATTCGTCGAGGTAGAAGAACAGCGTGCCTTCCTCGTAGGGGCCGCGCCAGACGCCGTGGCGCTCCAGCAGCGTGCGGCCGTCGAAGGCCTCGACGCCCTTCCAGACCTCGTTGCCGGCGCAGCGGCGGCCGAGGAATCCGCGCAGGCGCTGCAGCACCGGGGCGGGCCACACCAGGTGGCGGCCGGTCAGCGAGAGCAGGCCGTTGAGGTCGCGGCGCACGTTGAAGCGCGGGCCCTGCTTGGCCGCGAGCGTGAGCACGAAGTGCGAACACATGAGCTCGAGCACCGGTGCTTCCTTGAGTCCGGGCGACGGCAGTGCCTGCCCGCGCAAGGGAGCAGTCACCGCATCGATACCCGCGCGCTTGACCATTCGACGACCTCCAGTGAAGGAATCCCAGCGCGACCATAACGCAGAGTTTTGCGTTGTGGAAGACAGCGCATCGGTAAATGTCCCGATGTTGCAATTCCCTCCACAATGCCATGCATGATCGGTATCCAAGACATCGAACGCGCCGCGGCGCGCCTGCAAGGTCAGCTGCTGGCCACGCCCTGCGTCGAATCGCGCACCCTGTCCGACATCGTCGGCGCCCAGGTGTTCCTCAAGTTCGAGAACCTGCAGTTCACCGCCTCCTTCAAGGAGCGCGGCGCCTGCAACAAGCTGGTCGACCTGTCGGAGAACGGCGTCCAGGGGGTGGTGGCCATGTCGGCCGGCAACCACGCCCAGGGCGTGGCCTACCACGCGCAGCGCCTGGGCATGCGCGCCACCATCGTGATGCCGCGCTTCACGCCGGGCGTGAAGATCGAGCGCACCCGCAGCTTCGGCGCCGAGGTGGTGCTGCACGGCGACACGCTGGACGCGGCGCGCGCCCATGCGGTGGAACTGTCGGAACGCGACGGCCTGGCGCTGGTCCACCCCTACGACGACGAGGCCATCATGGCCGGCCAGGGCACGGTGGCGCTGGAAATGCTCGACGCCGTGCCCGACCTGGACATGCTGGTCGTGTCGGTCGGCGGCGGCGGGCTGATCGCCGGCATGGCGGTCGCGGCGCGGGCCCGCAAGCCCGGCATCGAGATCGTCGGCGTGCAGACCACGCGCTTCCCCGCCATGGTCAACGCCGTCCAGGGCACCCACCACCCGCAGGGCACCAGCACCATCGCCGAAGGCATCGCCGTGGGCACGCCCGGCGTGCTGACGCGCGCGGTGATCGAAAAGCACGTGGACGACCTGCTGCTGGTCGACGAGGGCGACATCGAGCAGGCGGTGCTGATGCTGCTGGAGATCGAGAAGACCCTGGTCGAGGGCGCGGGCGCGGCCGGCCTGGCGGCGCTGATCCGGCATCCGGCGCGCTTCCAGGGCAAGCGGGTCGGGCTGGTGCTCTCGGGCGGCAACATCGATCCGCTGCTGCTGGCCGCGATCATCGAACGCGGCATGGTGCGCGCCGGCCGGCTCGCCCGGCTGCGCGTGAGCGCACGCGACGTGCCGGGCATGCTGGCCCGGATCACCACGACCGTGGCCGAAGCGGGCGCCAACATCGACGAGGTGCACCACCAGCGCGCCTTCACCATGCTGGCGGCCCAGAACGTGGACATCGAACTGGTGCTGCAGACCCGCGGGCGCGAGCATCTGGCGGCGGTGCTGTCCGCCTTGCGACAGGCGGGCTTCGAGGCCGAGGAGCAGCATTGACCTGCTCCGGGCAAGCCCTCGCAGGGCGGCCGGGGCCCCTTGGCTAAAATGCGGGCAGTCTTGCCTTGCCAGAATTCAAAGGAATCCCCCATGTCCAACCCTACGCCCGTCGAACCCGGCCACGCCGCCACCGTTGAAAAAGACGCGGTCGAGTCGGTCGTGCACCTGATGCCGATCGTGCTGCCGCTGGTCGGTGGCGTGCTGATGCTGTTGCTAGCCTCCATCGCCGTCTACATGGCTTGAAGGTGCGGATGGACCTGCTGCGCGATCCGATCTCGCACCTGCGGTCCTCGCCGTACCGGAGTACGGCTGCGGTTCTCGGCGCAAGCTCGGACCGCTCGCGACGGTCCCTCCACACCTTCAACGTCCCGAAGGGCTGAGCCTTCGTGCCGCGCCTGATCGGGCTGTAGCGCAGACGCCTGCGCACCTGCGCCCCATCGCCCTCTCCGACGAAAACGTTTTTTCAAACGGCTCTCCCGCCGACTCCGAGCCCCGCTCGAAAAGACGAATTTTCAACTCCGGAGATTTTCGATGAACGCACCTGCAATGAATGGCCTGCCCATTCAGGCGCCCCCGCACGTCAGGAACGCCAGGCTGATCGCCTGGGTGGCCGAGATGGCCGCGCTGTGCAAACCCGACAACATCTACTGGTGCGACGGCAGCACCGCGGAATACGACCGCCTGTGCCAGCAGCTGGTCGACGCCGGCACCTTCAAGAAGCTCAACCCGGCCAAGCGCCCGAACTCCTTCCTGGCGACCTCCGACCCGACCGACGTGGCGCGCGTGGAAGACCGCACCTACATCTGCTCGGCCACCAAGGAAAACGCCGGCCCGACCAACAACTGGATGGCGCCGGCCGAGATGCGCGCCACGCTGCAGCCGCTGTTCGACGGCTGCATGAAGGGCCGCACGATGTACGTCGTGCCCTTCTCGATGGGCCCGCTGGGCTCGCCGATCGCGCACATCGGCATCGAGCTGTCCGACAGCCCCTATGTCGCGGTCAACATGAAGATCATGACCCGCATGGGCAAGGCCGTGTACGACGTGCTGGGCACCGACGGCGAATTCGTGCCCTGCGTCCACACCGTGGGCGCACCGCTGGCCGCGGGCGAGCAGGACGTCGCCTGGCCCTGCAACAAGACCAAGTACATCGTCCACTACCCGGAAACGCGCGAGATCTGGAGCTACGGCTCGGGCTACGGCGGCAATGCGCTGCTGGGCAAGAAGTGCTTCGCTCTGCGCATCGCCTCGACCATGGGCCGCGACGAAGGCTGGCTGGCCGAGCACATGCTGATCCTGGGCGTGAGCAATCCCCAGGGCCAGAAGTACCACGTGGCAGCCGCCTTCCCCAGCGCCTGCGGCAAGACCAACTTCGCGATGCTGATCCCGCCGGCCGGCTTCGACGGCTGGAAGATCACCACCATCGGCGACGACATCGCCTGGATCAAGCCCCAGGCCGACGGCTCCCTGCGCGCCATCAACCCGGAAGCCGGCTACTTCGGCGTGGCCCCGGGCACCAACGAGCAGACCAACCCCAACTGCATGGCCAGCCTGCACCGCGACGTGATCTTCACCAACGTGGCGCTGACCGACGACGGCGACGTCTGGTGGGAAGGCATGGGCGAGGCCCCGGCCCACGCCATCGACTGGCAGGGCCAGGAATGGACGCCGGCCATCGCCAAGGAAACCGGCGCCAAGGCCGCGCACCCGAACGCCCGCTTCACCGTCGCCGCCACCAACAACCCGGCGCTCGACGAGGCCTGGGACGACCCCAAGGGCGTGAAGATCGACGCCTTCATCTTCGGCGGCCGCCGCTCGACCACCGTGCCGCTGGTGACCGAGGCGCGCAACTGGACCGAAGGCGTCTACATGGCCGCCACCATGGGCTCGGAAACCACCGCCGCGGCCACCGGCCAGGCCGGCGTGGTGCGCCGCGACCCGTTCGCGATGCTGCCCTTCATGGGCTACAACATGAGCGACTACTTCCAGCACTGGCTCGACCTGGGCAGGAAGCTCGAGGCCTCGGGCGCCACGCTGCCGAAGATCTACACCACCAACTGGTTCCGCAAGGGCGCCGACGGCAAGTTCGCCTGGCCGGGCTACGGCGAGAACATGCGCGTGCTCAAGTGGATGATCGACCGGATCGAGGACAAGGCCGCCGGCACCGAGCACGCCTTCGGCGTGTCGCCGCGCTACCAGGACCTGAACTGGACCGGCCTGGACTTCAGCACCGAACAGTTCGAGACCGTGACCAGCACCGACAAGGCCGCCTGGCTGGCCGAGCTGCAGCTGCACGGCGAGCTGTTCCAGCAGCTGGCGCACCACCTGCCCAAGGAACTGCCGGCCACCAAGGCCGAGATCGAGCAGCGCCTCGCGGCCTGAGATCGCCAGCCAGCGAGCGCCCACAAAAAAACCGCCCCTCGGGGCGGTTTTTTCGTGGGGCCGGAGCCGCGATCAATAGTACTTGCCGAGGTTCACGCGGCGCATCGCTTCGTACAGCGTGGGCACCTTCACGTCGGCCGAGCGCTGGGCGACGATCGCGCGGGCCAGCTGGGCCGGCACCTTGGCGGGTTCGCCGGTCAGGGCTTCGTGACGGGTCACGGCGGCCTGGATGTCGTTCATGATGCGGGCGTCGTGCTGGGCGTAGGCCAGGAAGCGCGCATCGCTGCGGGCCGCTTCACGGCGCTGGGCATAGGCGCTCCAGCCGGCGGTGGCACGGGCGGCCAGGGTGCGGGCCGTGCCGGCGAAGAAGGCCAGCACCACGAAGGCGACGGCCCACATCACGAGCCAGGCGACGAGCAGGCCGCCTTCGTCGATGTTCGACACCAGCTTGTCGGCGACGACGAGCAGGGCCGAAACCACGGCGGCCAGCAGCAGGGCGGCGAGGCCGCGCGAGCCGTCGACGTCATGCGAGGCGGTACGGAAATGGTCAAAAACGGCTTCGGCGCGGGTGACGCCCGGGTGAGCCGCCGGTTGATCAACGTGGACAAAGCTGGTCATGAGAATTTCCCTCCAAAGGGGTGAATGGCCGAAGCCGATGGACTGAATATTAGGGGTTACCCTAGTGTTCCGCCACTTTATCTTCTTGATGTTTATCATTCACAACGATGATGAACGTCAACTTCCGCACGCTGGACCTCAACCTGCTGCGCGTCTTCGACGAGGTCATGGCCGAGCGCAACCTGACGCGCGCCGCCCGCAACCTGTCGCTGACCCAGCCGGCCGTGAGCAACGCGCTGCGGCGGCTGCGCGAGGTGCTGGGCGACGAGCTGGTGCGCCGCGCGGGCGCGGGCGTCGAGCCCACGCCGCGCGCGCTGGCGCTCTGGCCGACGGTGCGCGAGGCGCTGCTGCAGCTGCAGCACACGCTGGCGCCCAACGAGTTCGACGCCGCGGTGGCCGACACCACCTTCGTGCTGGCCATGGCCGACGCCACGGCCGCCGAGCTGATGCCGGGCCTGATGCAGATCCTGGAAGCCGAAGCACCGGCGATCTCGGTGCGCGTGGTGCCGCTGACCACGCGCGACCCGCGGCAACTGCTGGAGAACGAGGAGGCCGACATGGCGGTCGGTTACTTTCCGGCCGTGATCGCCAGCCTCACGGCCCGCGGCCAGACCGGCGTGGCCGTGCCCTTCGAGGCCCAGCGCCTCTATGTGGGCCAGTACGTGTGCGTGATGCGGCGCGACCATCCGCTGGCGCAGAAACCGCTGACGCTCGACGACTACTGCGCCGCGCGCCACCTGCTGGTGAGCTTCTCGGGCCGGCCCTACGGCTTCATCGACCAGACGCTGGCGGCGCTCGGGCGCGAGCGGCGCATCGTGGTCACGGTCAACCAGTTCTTCACCGCCGGCCGGGTGGTCGCGAATTCCGACCTGCTGACGGTGCTGCCGCGCCACTTCGTGAGCGTGACCGGCATCGATGCACAGCTGGTGCTGCGCGACCTGCCCTTCGACCAGCCGCTGGTCCACGTGGACGCGGTCTGGCATCGGCGCGCACAGCACGGCCATGCGCACGAATGGCTGCGCGCGGCGCTGGTACGCTCGGCGGCAGCGGCTTTCGCGCGCTCGCTGCTGGGGTCGGGCCCGGTGGCCGGGGCCGAAAAAAACTGAAGCGGGATCAGCGGACGACGCGCAGCCAGGCGCTGGCGGCTTCGCGCAGTTCCTGGGCGTGGTGGGCGTCGAGGCCGGCGCGCAGGTCGGCGCTTTCCATCAGCGTGGCGGCATAGCTGGCCGGCACCGGGGCGGTGGAGGAACGGAAGAAACTGGCCACTTGGGCGATCAGACTGGACATGGTGTTTGCGCGGCCTGCCCGCGCTGGTGTTCAAAGGATTGACTCAAGAATAAGGGTTATCCCTAGCTTTTCAACACGAACTTCATGCGCCTTGTGCATAGGGCGATCCGAAACCCGCCCGCGCCGCAGCCTCTAGACTGGGGCCATGAAGCTTCAACTGCTGTCCGACCTGCACCTGGAATCGCACCCGAACCTGCAGATCACGCCCGCGCCGGGCGCCGACCTGCTGGTGCTGGCCGGGGACGTCGGCTCCTACCAAGAGGGCTCCCGGCTGGCCGGCGACGACTTCGGCCTGGCCCGCTTCTCGCCGCGCCACGGCTGGCCCACGCCGGTCTTCTATGTGCCGGGCAACCACGAATACGACGGCGCGGACCTCGACGACACCCACGCCCGGCTGCGCGCGCTGTGCGCCGACCTGGACATCACCTGGCTCGAGCGCGAGACGGTGGTGCACGGCGGCATCCGCTTCGTCGGCACCACGCTCTGGGCCGACTTCGACGCGCTGGTGGCGCCCACCGACGACCTGGGCGAGCGCCTGAAGAAGCGCGGCAAGGCAATGCGCGCGGCCGACTTCTACCTGGTCAAGGCCGCGGCCACGCGGGGCGGCCATCCCTTTCTCGCGGCCCAGCAAAGAGAGCACTCACTCGCGTGCCAGGATTGGCTGGCTAAGGCTTTGGCCGAACCCTTCGACGGCACCACCGTGGCCGTGACGCACTTCGCCCCTACCCTGGCCAGCGCCGATCCGCGCTACGGCCTGCGCCCGGGCACGGCCGGCTTCTGCAACAGCCTGGACGAACTGCTGCCCCGCGCGCAGCTGTGGTTGCACGGCCACCTGCACTGCGCCTTCGACTATGTAAAAGACGGCTGCCGCATCGTGGCCAACCCGCTGGGCTACGCGTCCAAAGGGGAGCAGGAAGGCTTCCGGCCCGACCGGCTGATCGAGGTGCGCTGACGCCGCCCCCTATGATCGGCCGGCATCCGCCGAACGAAACACACGGGGAAGAACGCATGCTCAACGGCCTCTGGCTGGGCTTTTTCATGGTCGCAGCCGTGGCCGCGCTGGGGCGCTGGCTCATCGGCGGCGACCCGGCCGTGTTCGCCGCCATCGTCGAGAGCCTGTTCGCGATGGCGCGGCTGGCGGTCGAGGTCATGGTGCTGCTGTTCGGCACGCTCACGCTGTGGCTGGGCCTGCTGCGCATCGCCGAGGCGGCCGGGCTCGTGGCCTGGCTGGCCCGGCTGCTCGGGCCGCTGTTCCGGCGCCTGATGCCCGAGGTGCCGGCCGGCCATCCCGCGCTGGGCCTGATCACCATGAACTTCGCGGCCAATGCGCTGGGCCTGGACAACGCGGCCACGCCGATCGGCCTGAAGGCGATGCGCGAGCTGCAGACGCTCAACCCGCGGCCGGACACGGCCAGCAACGCCCAGATCCTGTTCCTGGTGCTCAACGCCTCCTCGCTCACGCTGCTGCCGGTGACGATCTTCATGTACCGCGCGCAGCAGGGCGCGCCGGACCCGACGATGGTCTTCCTGCCGATCCTGCTCGCGACCAGCGTGTCGACGCTGGTGGGCCTGCTGTCGGTCGCGCTGGTGCAGCGCCTGCGGCTGTGGGACCCGGTGGTGCTGGCCTACCTGCTGCCCGGCGCGCTGGTGCTGGGCGGCTTCATGGCGCTGCTGGCCACGCTGTCGTCGGCGGCGCTGGCCGCGCTCTCCTCGCTGATGGGCAACCTCGCGCTGTTCGGCCTGGTGATCCTGTTCCTGGCGGTCGGCGCCTGGAAGCGCGTGGGCGTGTACGAGCGCTTCATCGAAGGCGCCAAGGAAGGCTTCGACGTGGCGAAGAACCTGCTGCCCTACCTGGTCGCGATGCTGTGCGCGATCGGCGTGCTGCGGGCCTCGGGCGCGCTCGAGGTCGCTTTGAACGGCATCCGCTGGCTGGTGGTGCGAAGCGGCTGGGACACGCGCTTCGTCGACGCGCTGCCGACCGCGCTGGTCAAGCCCTTCTCGGGCAGCGCGGCGCGCGCCATGCTGATCGAGACCATGAAGAGCCAGGGCGTCGACAGCTTCCCGGCCCTGGCCGCGGCCATCATCCAGGGCAGCACCGAGACCACCTTCTACGTGCTGGCCGTGTACTTCGGCGCGGTCGGCATCCAGCGCGCGCGGCATGCGGTGGGCTGCGCGCTGGCGGCCGAGTTCGCGGGCGTGGTGGCGGCCATCGGCGTGTGCTACTGGTTCTTCGGATAGCCCGTTCGCAAGTGCGGCCCGGGCGCATCGGCCAGAATAGCCTTCCGCCTCCTTCCCTCTTCCTTCCTCGTGAACGTTCCCGTCCAGGCGCAGCCGCCCTCTTTCTCGGTCGATGAATTCCGCCAGGCGCTCGGCATGTTCGCCACCGGCGTCACCATCGTCACCGCGCGCGCCGCCGACGGTTCGCTGGTGGGCCTGACGGCCAACTCCTTCAACTCGGTGTCGCTGACGCCGCCGCTGGTGCTCTGGAGCCTGGCCGTCAGCGCGGGCTCGATGCCGGCGCTGAGCGCGGGCTCGCACTACGCGGTCAACATCCTGGCGGCGAACCAGAAGGAACTGGCCGAGCGCTTCGCGAAGAAGCGCGACGACCGCTGGCAGGGCGTGGAATTCACCGAAGGCCTCGGCGGCGCGCCGCTGCTGGTCGGTGCCGCGGCCAGCTTCGAGTGCTTCAACCGCAGCCGCTACGACGAGGGCGACCATGTGATCTTCGTGGGCGAGGTGGAGCGCTGCAGCCACACGCCGGGCGCCTCGCCGCTGCTGTTCCACGGCGGGCGCTTCTACACCGAGCACCCGCTCTAGCTTTTCCCGTAGGTCGCGGCGAAGCGCTGCTGCAGGTAGTCGTCGGCCGTGATCGGCGCGTAGCGCGGCGCCTGGCCCGCGGGCACGCAGGACGGGATCGCGCTCACCAGCGCGTCCGGATTCGGGTCGAGGAACACCGCGATCGAATAGCGCTCCGCCGTCGGCGCGGCCACGCGGTGCGGCGTCGAGACGTAGACGTCGTCGGTCCAGCGCATCAGGCAATCGCCGACGTTGCAGACGAAGGCGCCGGGCAGCGCGGGCACGTCGAACCAGACGCCGTCGCGGCGCCGCACCTGCAGGCCGGCCACGCCGTCGGTCGCGAGCAGCGTGACGTTGCCGTAGTCGGTGTGGGTGCCGGCGCCGATCTGCGCGCTCGGCTCGGTGGTCGAGGGCATCGGGTAGTGCAGCAGGCGCAGCGTGGCCAGCGGGCGGTCGATCTTGTCGGCGAAGAAGTCCTCGGCCAGGCCCAGGTCGAGCGCGAAGGCGGTGTGCAGCCGCCGGCCCACCGCCAGCACCGCATCGAAGTAGGCCTGCACCGTCTCGCGGAAATCCGGCAGGTCAGGCCAGACGTTGTCGGGCCGCGTCCGGCCGTCGGTCCAGATCAGGTTGAAGGCTTCCTTGTGGTCGGCCGCGGTCTTCTCGTCCAACGCTTCCACGCCCAGGCCGACGTAGCCGCGGTTGCTGCCCAGCTTGTCGATCGCCATCGCGCGCTTCGCCTCCGTCGGCTGTGCGAACAGCCGCGCGCTCTGCCCGAAGGTGGCGGCGACCTGCGCCGGCGCCACGCCATGGCCGACGATGGCGAAGAAGCCGACCTCGCGGCAGGCGGTGCCGATCCGGCGCGCGACGGTGCGGCGCGCGGCCGCATCGTCCGACGCCAGGGCCGTGATGTCGATGAGCGGGATGTCGTTCATGCCCGCATTGTGCTCAATGGCCGAGCGCGGACTCGTGCCAGTTCTTGAGCAGCCGGTTGCCGATCGCGCTCACCACCAGGAAGAACAGGAAGCCCAGCAGCGTGGCCGCGATCACCTCGGCGAAGAGCAGCGCGGTGTACATGCGACCCTGCGCGAACACGATCTGCACGCCGAGCCCGCCCTGCGCATTGCCCGACCCGATGATGAATTCGCCCACGATCGCGCCGATGACCGACAGGCCGGCCGAGATGCGCAGCCCGCCGATGATGTGCGGCAGCGCGCCCGGCAGCTGCAGCTTCCAGAAGGCGGTGAAGCGGCTCCTGTTGTGCAGCGCGAACAGCTCGGTGAGGTTGCGCGAGGTCGAACGCAGGCCGAGCAGCGTGTTGTTGACGATCGGGAACAGCGACATGATCAGGCTGATGATGACCACCGACAGGTCGTTGTAACCGAACCAGAGCACGATCAGCGGCGCGACCGCCACCACCGGCACGGTCTGCAGCAGCACCGCATACGGATAGATGCTGCGCTCGAGCAGCTTCGACTGGCTCAGCACCGCGGCCAGCGAGATGCCGCCCACGATCGCGAGCAGGTAGCCCAGGGTGGCTTCCTTGAGCGTGGTGAGCGTGGCGACGAGCAGCACGCCCGCGTTCTCGGCCACGGCCGCCGCGACCTCCTGCGGCGAAGGCACGAGATAACCCTTGCCGGCGTAGACGGTGGCGGTCAGCAGGGACCAGCCGGCCAGCGCGATCACCGCCACCAGCACCACGGGCCAGCCGTCGCGCAGCAGCGTGGCGACACGCGAAGGCGCGCCCCGGGGGGCGTCGGGCAGGTTGGAAGACATGGGATTTCCTTCAGGCGTTGGGCTGGCGGCGCAGCGCGGCCGTGACCTCGCCGGTCAGGCGGGCGAACTCGGGCGTGGCGCGCAGCTCGGGCGCGCGCGGGAAGGCGAAGGGCACGTCGATCACCTCGAGGATGCGGCCCGGACGCGGCGACATCACGATCACGCGGTTCGACAGGTACACCGCCTCATGCACGTTGTGCGTGACCAGCACGCCGGTGAAGCCGGCCTGCTGCCACATCGCCGACAGCTCTTCCTGCAGGATGTCGCGCGTGAGCTCGTCGACGGCCGCCAGCGGCTCGTCGAGCAGCAGCAGGCCGGGGCGCAGCGCCAGCGCACGTGCCAGCGACAGCCGCATGCGCATGCCGCCCGAGAGCTGGTGCGGATACGACTGCTCGAAGCCGGCCAGGCCCACCAGCGCCAGCGCTTCGGCCGCGCACGGCCGGTAGTCCTCGGGCTTGTGGCCTTCGAGCTCCATCAGCAGTTGCGCGTTGCGCTCGACGGTGCGCCAGGGCAGCAGCGCCGCTTCCTGGAACACGAAGGCGGTCTCGGTGTCGGCGGGCCGCCGGCAGGCACCGGTGCTGGTGGCGATCAGGCCCGCGACGATGCGCAGCAGCGTCGACTTGCCGCAGCCCGAGGGCCCGACGATGGACACGAACTCGCCGGCCCGCAGGTCGAAGTCGATCGCGCCCAGCGCCTGCAGGCCGCTGTCGAAGCGCTTGGAAACACCCCTGAGCTCGACGGCGGCGCCGCTCATGATCCGCAGCCGGGCACCAGCGTGCGGTCGTAGGCCTGCTTCTCGTTGAAGTTGGCGGGCAGGAAGGCCACGCTGCGCAGCTGGGTCGCCAGTTCGGTCCAGCGCGCGTCGTTCATGCAGCCGATTTTGCCGAGGTCGTGCGAGAGCAGCTTCTCGATCATTTCCTTGTTGGCCGCGTCGTACACGGCCGGCGAGATCTGCTTGTTCATTTCCAACAGCATCGGCTTGATGCCCGAAGGGTTGCGCACGAAGTTGCTCCAGCCCTTCTGCACCGCGGCGAGGGTGGCCTTCACCAGCGCCGGGTTCTTCTGGATCATCTCGTCGGTGGTGAAGAGCACGTTGTAGGGCCGGTAGCCCAGCGACGCGAGCGAGATCGACTGCACGGCGATGCCGGCTTCTTCCATGCGCGCCGGCAGGTAGAGCGAGTAGCCCTGCTGCACCATCCTGGCGTCGTTGCGGAACAGGCTCAGGTCGCCGCTGACCGGGATCTCGCGCGTGTTCGCGAGCTTGTACTGTTTCTTGGTCCACTCCCAGTAGGCGTTGCCGATGTTGACCGCGAAGGTGCGGCCCTGCAGGTCGGCGATGCCCTTCACGGCCGGGTCGGCGTGATAGACCAGGGCGTAGGGCACGTGGTCGAGGTGCGCGAACACCGCGCGCACCGGCGCGCCGCGCAGCCGGGCCAGCATCACGTCGTCGGCGTTGCCGATGCCGAACTCGGCCTGGCCCGAGGCGACCTGCGGGATGGTCTGGATCTTCGGGCCGCCCTGCAGCACGCTGATCCTGATGCCGGCCTCGGCGCCGAGCTTGTCCTGCTGCGCCTGCCAGTAGCCGGCCTGGTCGGGCTGTGCGAACCAGTTGGTGAGGATGCGCACGGGCTTGGCTTCCTGGGCGGCGGCGGTCAGCGAAACGGCGACCAGGGCCATCGCGAGGGCGGTGTGGCGGAAGAAGGTGGCGGTCATGGGATGTCCTGAATGAAAGAGAGAGGATCGGCGAGCCTTCAGGCCCGGAGCCAGGGCAGCTGCTCGGCCGAATAGCGCCAGGTCTGGAACACGCTGTTCAAGCGGCCGGGGCCGGTCTTGCGGGCCGCCGCATCGGGGTACTCGGCAAACCACGGCAGGATGTACTCCCACACCACTTCGCCCTCGGGGTTCACCTCGAACAGGCGGCCGGTGGCCGATTCGGTGATGTGCGTGTTGCCGTTCCACAGCCGCTGCGCGTTGCCCATGAAGGCCGTGTAGAAGGCGTTGACCATCTCGTCGGCATAGGCCCAGACGATGCGGTTGTCGGCCGGGTCGATCTCGAGCACGCGCGAGAACGCGACATGCGCGCCGCTGCGGAAGTTGCCGTTGTCGAAGGCCAGGATGTGGCCGTTGGGCAGGGCCTGCGGCGCATGCTGGTGCGACACCACGCTGGGCGGGATGTGCAGCGCGACCGCGCCGCTGGCCTTGTCGACGCCGATGATGCCGGCGGTGGTGCGCAGGCTCATCAGCACGCGGCCCTGGGCGTCGACGTCGAGGCCGTTGACCAGCGGCCAGTGGTAGCGGCCAAAGCCGGGATGGATCGGGAAGTCCTCCGGCTTGAGGTGCTCCCACGACTTCCATTCCCAGACCAGCTCGCCCGCGCGGTTCACCTCGCGGATCACGTCGCCGTACATGGTTTCGTCGGCGCCATGGGCCGTGCCGCCGGGCACGCGCTCGGCGAAGCCCGCGGGCACCGGCGCGCAGGCCGCGTACAGCAGGTGGCCGTTGGCCAGCCACTTGGCGTCGTGGTGGTGGGCCGGGTCCTCGTGGTGCCAGACCACCTCGCCCGCGGGCGTGACCTCGGAGAAATCGCCGCCGTGCCACATCGACCAGGCGGCGTAGAGATCGGGCGAATGCGCATGGTTGCCGTTGTAGCCGAGGTTGCCGTTCGGCAGGATCACCGCGTGCCGCCCGGCGCGCAGCGGCATCTTCCAGTGGTGGACCACCGCGCCGTCGATGCCGACCAGGTAGACGTGGCCGTCGGCCGTCTGCGGCGCGATCAGCGTGTAGCCGCCAGCCGAAGCCGCCGGATCGTGGGCGATGAGGCCGACGCCGCGGCGGCGTTGGGTGACTTGGTCGACGGTGGTGGTCAAGGCGGCTCCTGAAGAAGGGAACAGGCCGCGCGCTGCGGCCTGGTTCTGGAGCGAATCTAGGCTTTTGCGCCCGTCTGGAAAATCTGATTCTTTTGAACAGCGCGTTTGGAAATTCCGTACAGTTTGGAATGGCCGCCATTTCCCAGTCCTTCCGCTGTTTCGACGAGGTCGCGCGACGCGGCTCCATCCGCAAGGCGTCCGACTCGCTGCACCTCACGCCCGCCGCGGTGCACCAGCAGATCCTCAACCTCGAGGAGCAGGTCGGCACGCCGCTGTTCGAGCGGCTGCCGCGCGGCATGCAGCTGACCAACGCGGGCGAGATCATGGTGGCCGCGGTGCGCCGCAGCCAGCGCGACTTCGACAGCGCGCTGGCCCACATCGAAGACCTGCGCGCGCTGCGGCGCGGCCACGTCAGCCTGGCGGTGTCGCATTCGTCGGCCGAGCAGTTGGTGCCCGACGTGATCGAGATCGCGATGCAGCGCTACCCCGGCGTGACCTACAGCGTGCGCTCGGGCAGCGGCGAGAACATCCTCAAGTGGGTGGCCACCGGCGAGGCCGACATCGGCTTCTGCCTGCGCCGCAAGCCGCCGCCGGGCGTGGAAGAGGTGCGCAGCTTTCCGCAGCAGCTGGGCCTGGTCACGCCGCCCGACCATGCGCTCACGCAGCTGGGCCGCGCGCCGCGGCTGCGCGACTGCCTCGACCATCCGCTGATCCTCATGACGCCCGACACCGAGCTGCGCGCCATGGTCGACCAGATCGACCACCGCGAGCACCGCAAGGCCCGGCCGCTGGTCGAGACCAGTTCGGTCGCGATGGTGCGGCGGCTGGTGCGCGGCGGCACCGGCATCGGCTTCCTGATCCCCGAGAACGTGGCCGAGGACGTGGCCGCCGGCACGCTGGTGTGGCAGGGCCTGGCGGACGCGGCCGCCTGGTCGGCCGACTGCCTCTACCAGCGCAGCGGCCAGACCACCACCGTCGCGATGGGCATGTTCCTGGAATTCCTGGAGGTGCAGCTCACGGCCATCGGCAAGCGCTTCGAGGGCGCGGGCTCGCCGCTGGCGGCGGCCCGGTTCGCGGTCTAGGGCAGGCGGCTACGATCCCTGGCAGCCCCGCCCCTACCACCCGAGCCCCATGACCGATCGCAAGAGCCACCTCGACCCCCGTGCCACCACCCTGCTCGTGGCCTGCTGCGCCTTCTGGGGGCTGCAGCAGATCCTGATCAAGACCACGGTCACCGAGGTGCCGCCGATGTGGCAGGCCACCCTGCGCATGTGCGGCGCGGTCGCGCTGCTGTGGTTGTGGTGCCTGGCGCGCGGCGTGAAGCTGTTCGAGCGCGACGGCACCCTGTGGAGCGGGCTGCTGGTGGGCGCGCTGTTCGCGGGCGAGTTCCTCTGCATCTACACCGGGCTGCAGTACACGACGGCCTCGCGGCTCACGGTCTTCCTCTACTGCTCGCCCTTCGTGGTGGCGGTGCTGCTGCCGCGCTTCGTGCCGGCCGAGCGGCTGCACGGCGTGCAGTGGGCCGGGCTCGCGATGGCCTTCGCGGGCGTGCTGTTCGCGTTCAGCGAGAGCTTCACCCACGCCGCCAGCCCGACGCAGCTGCGCGGCGATGCGCTGGCGCTGCTGGCCGGCCTGCTCTGGGGCCTGACCACGCTCACGCTGCGCACCACGAAGATGGCCACCGCCAGCGCGGAGAAGGCGCTGTTCTATCAGATCGCGGTCACGGCCGCGGCCTCGCCGCTGATGTCGGTGCTGCTGGGCGAACAGCGCGGCTGGTCGTACTCGGGCTATGCCTGGTTCTCGATCGCGCTGCAGACCGTCATCGGCGCCTTCGCCAGCTACCTGACCTGGATGTGGCTGCTGCGGCACTACCCGGCCACGCGCATCTCTTCCTTCACCTTCCTCACGCCGCTGTTCGCGCTGGTGTTCGGCGTGGTGCTGCTGCGGGAGCCGCTGACGGTGCAGCTGGTGCTGGCACTGCTCGGGGTCGGCGTGGGCATCCTGCTGGTCAACCGCAAGGCGCGCGTCGCGTGATGCCCGTGGCCATCACGGGCGCCCATCTCGCGACCTGGGCCATCGCGGCGCTGGCCACCGCCGCCGTGATCGTGCGGCCGGGCCGCTGGCCCGAGGCCGTGTGGGCCGTGGGCGGCGCGCTGGCGCTGGTGGGTGCGCAGCTGCTGCCCTGGCGCGAGGCGCTGCAGGCCGTCGGCAAGGGCCTGGACGTCTACCTGTTCCTGGCCGGGATGATGCTGATCTCCGAGCTCGCGCGGCGCAAGGGCCTGTTCGATTTCCTCGCGGCACGCGCGGTGCACCATGCGCGCGGCTCGGCGCCACGGCTGTTCTTCGGCATCTACGCGATCGGCGTGGGGGTCACGGTCTTCATGTCGAACGACGCCACCGCGGTGGTGCTCACGCCGGCCGTGTACGCGGCCGCGAAGAAGGCCGGCGCCAGGCCCCTGCCCTACCTGCTGGCCTGCGCCTTCATCGCCAACGCGGCCAGCTTCGTGCTGCCGATTTCGAACCCGGCCAACCTGGTGATCTTCGGCGAGCACCTGCCGCCGCTGGGCGCCTGGTTCGGCCAGTTCGCGCTGGCGTCGGTGGCCTCGATCGGCGTGACCTACGCGGTGCTGCGCTGGCTGCAGCGCGACGCATTGGCCGCGCCGATCGCGCAGGACATCGCACAACCCGAACTCTCGCCGGCCGGCCGCTGGGCGGGCGCGGGCATCGCCTTGGTCGCGGTGGTGCTGGTCGCGACCTCGGCACTGGGCGGCCCGCTGGGCGCGACCACGCTGGCGGCCAGCGCGCTGGCCTGCGGCGGCGTGCTGCTGCGCGAACGCAGCGCGCCCTGGGCACTGCTGCGCGGCGTGTCGTGGAGCGTGCTGGCGCTGGTCGCCGGCCTGTTCGTGCTGGTCGAGGGGCTGGTGCATTCGGGCCTGATCCCGCTGCTGAGCCATGCCCTGCGCGAGGCCGCATCCGCCTCGCCCACCGGCACCGCCTTCGGCAGCGGCGCGCTGGTGGCCGTGCTGTGCAACCTGATGAACAACCTGCCGGCGGGGCTGATGGCCGGCTCGGTGCTGGCCAGCGCCGACGCCGCGCCGCTGCTGCGCAGCGCGGTCGCGATCGGCATCGACCTGGGGCCCAACCTCTCGCTCACCGGTTCGCTGGCCACGCTGCTGTGGCTGGTCGCGATCCGGCGCGAAGGCGAGAACGTCACGGCCTGGCAGTTCCTGCGCGTGGGCGCGCTCGCGATGCCGCTGGCGCTGGCGGCCGCGCTGGGCGCGCTGTACCTGCAGCACCGGCTCTGGGGCGGATGAGCACGCTGGTCGGCCCGCTCGCCTGGCTGCTGATCGGCCTCGCCGTGGCGCCGCTGCTGGTGCTCGGTCTCTACGCGCTGGCCGACCGGCTGGGCCTGCGCATCGCCGAACGCCTGCTCGATGCGCTGCTGCCGCTGCTCACGCTGCAGTGGCTGGGCGGCGGCCTGCTGAACATCGTGGGCGGGCTCGCGATCTGTGCGCTGGGGGCCTGGGCCGTCGTGCACGACGGCGGGCTCGTGGGCTGGGGGGCGGGCGCGCTGCTGGTGCCTTTCGGGCTCTGGCGCACGCTGCGGGGCGTGGGCGTGACGCGGGCCTTCATTGCACCGCGGGACCCGCCCTGAACGGTCGCCCCGGCTCCCGCAGAATCGAGCCATGCAATTCCAGCCCATCCTCGACCAGATCAACGAAGAGATCCGCCCGCTGCTGGGCCAGGCCGGCACCGTGGCCAGCTACATCCCGGCGCTGGCGCGCGTGCCGGCCGCGCAGTTCGGCATCGCGCTGCGCACCTGCGACGGGCAGCAGGCCGCGGCGGGCGATGCGGCCGTGCCCTTCTCGATCCAGAGCGTGTCCAAGCTCTTCACGCTGACGCTGGCGATGCAGCGCATGGGCGAGGACCTGTGGCAGCGCATCGGCCGCGAGCCCTCGGGCAATCCCTTCAACTCGCTGGTGCAGCTGGAGAACGAACAGGGCAAGCCGCGCAACCCCTTCATCAATGCGGGCGCCATCGCGGTGGCCGACCGCCTGTTGAGCCACGGCGACGCGCAGCGCGACATCCTCGCGCTGATGACCAGCCTGGCCGGCGAGCCGATCGCCTTCGACGAGGAAGTGGCGGCCTCAGAGGCCGCGACCGGCTATCGCAACATCGCGCTGGCCAACTTCATGAAGAGCTTCGGCAAGATCGACCACCCGGTCGACGCGGTGCTCGCCGTCTACTTCCACCAGTGCGCGCTGCGCATGAGCTGCACGCAGCTCGCGCGCGCCGCAGCCTTCCTGTGCCGCGACGGCGCGCATCCGCAGGACGGCCTGCCCGCCATCACCTCGGAACGCCAGACGCGCCGCATCAACGCGCTGATGCTGACCTGCGGCACCTACGACGCGGCCGGCGACGTGGCCTTCTCGATCGGCCTGCCCTGCAAGAGCGGCGTGGGCGGCGGCATCGTCGCGGTGGTGCCCGACCGGCTCACGCTGGCCGTGTGGTCGCCCGCGCTCGACGCGACGGGCAATTCGCTGCTGGGCATGAAGGCGCTGGAGCTGTTCGTGGCCAAGACGGGGCTGTCGGTGTTCTGAGCGCCCAGGCAGCCCATGCCCTCCAGCGCGGCCTCGACCGCCGCATCGAGCGGCGTGTGCGGCTCGTGGCCCAGGAAGGCGAGCAGCCTCGCGTTGTCCATGGCCACGGGCGTGCGCCACAGGTAGCGCATCTCGCGCAGCTCGCGGAAGGTGGTGACGAAGGGTGAGGCCAGCGTGAGCAGCCACCACGGGAAGGCACACACCCGCACTGCGGTGCCCAGGCGCCGGGCGCCGACGCGGCGGATGGCTTCGGCCATGCGCGTGCCGTCGGCGTCCCAGTGGCCCGCCATGTGGAAGCGCGCGAAGGCCGGCAGCCGCTCACGCCGCGCCAGCAGCTCGACCATGGTGCGCGCCACGTCGGGCAGGTAGGACCACTGGTGGCCGACGCCGGGCCGCCCCGGCGCGCTCACGGCGCGCAGCGGCCGGCCCGGCTTCACCAGCCCCTGCGAGAACCAGTTGTTGCCGGCGCGCGGCCCGAAGAAGTCGCCGGCGCGCACGATCAGCACGCGCGCGCCCTCGCGGCTCGCGGCCTCGAGGCGCCGCTCCATCTCGACGCGGATCGCGCCCTTGCGCGTGCGCGGGTGCTGCGGCGCGTCCTCGGCCAGCAGCGGGAAGGCGTCGGGGCCGTAGTTGTAGACCGTGCCGGGCAGCACCAGCGTGGCGCCCTCGGCCTTCGCCGCGGCAATGCTGTGGTCGAGCATCGGCAGCACCAGCTTCGCCCAGTCGCGATAGCCCGGCGGGTTCACCGCGTGCACGATCACCGCGCAGCCCGCGGCGGCGCGGCGCACGGCCTGCGCGTCCATCGCGTCGCCGGCGATCCAGCGGATGCCCTCGCGCTCTTCTTCGGCCGCGCCGCGCCGCAGCGCGCGCACCTGCCAGCCCGCGTCGCGCAGCTGGCGCGCCACCTCGCCGCCGATGCCGCCGGTGGCGCCCAGGACCAGGACCGTGTCGTTGCTTGCCATGAAATGCTCCTGAAAGCGTTGTCGATGGAGGAATTCTGGGCCGCCGTGGGTTCCATTGGAATTGCCGAACATGGTGCAGCAGCTATACATTTCCGTATGACCTCGAACATCGGCTGGGAGCTCTACCGCACCTTCCTGGGCGTGCTGCGCGAGGGCTCGCTCTCGGGTGCCGCACGCGCGCTCGACATCACGCAGCCCACAGCCGGGCGCCATGTGGCGGCGCTCGAAGCCGCGCTGGGCACGGTGCTGTTCACGCGCTCGCAGGTGGGGCTGCTGCCCACCGAGGTGGCGCTGTCGCTGCGCACGCATGCCGAGGCCATGGAGAGCACGGCCGCCTCGCTGCAGCGCGCGGCCACCCCCCAGGGCGAGGGCGCGCGCGGCGTGGTGCGGATTTCGGCCAGCGAAGTGATCGGCGTCGAGGTGCTGCCGCCCATCGTGGCGCGGCTGCGCGAGACGCATCCGCTGCTCAAGGTGGAGCTGGTCGTGACCAACCGGCTGCAGGACCTGCTGCGGCGCGAGGCCGACATCGCGGTGCGCATGGTGCGGCCGAAGCAGGAACAGCTGCTGGCGCGCCGCATCGGCGACATCCTGCTGGGCCTGCATGCCCACCGCGACTATCTCGCGCGCCACGGCACGCCGCGCCGCCCCGAGGACCTGGCCGGGCACACGGTCATCGGCTACGACCAGCCCACGCCCTTCATCCGCCAGGCCGGCAAGGCGCTGCCGGGCTTCCACCGCGAAGCCTTCTCGCTGCGCACCGACAGCGACCTGGCCCAGCTGGCGCTGATCCGCGCGGGCGCGGGCATCGGCGTGTGCCAGGTCGGGCTGGCCCGGCGCAGCGAGGCGCTGTTGCGGCTGATGCCGCGCACTGTCTCGCTGCGGCTCGACACCTGGGTCACGATGCACGAGGACCTGCGCCACAGCCCGCGCTGCCGCGTGGCCTTCGATGCGCTGGTCGAAGGACTGCAACAGTACGTGGGTATGGCACAGGCGCCCGTCGCACAGGGGAAAATGCCCCGCACAAGAACACCCGCATCCGAATGACCGACTCGACCGACCCGACAGATTCCGACACCCTCCCCCTGCAGGAAGCCCGCCTCTGGCGCGACGACAACTGGACCGCCCGCATCGTCAAGAACGAGGAGGACGACGGCTGGGCCGTCGCCATGACCCGCCACGGCGATCCCGAACCCGCGCTGGTCGGCCCCTGGACCATGGGCCGCGACAAGAAGAACCCCAAGCCGCTCGACACGCCGGCCTTCCACACGCTGGTCAAGACCGCCAACGAGGTGCTGCGCCGGCACGAACAGCAGCTGCACGCGCAGCTCAACAAGCAGGTCAGCGTAGGCCATGGCGCCGATCGCATCCGCGTGGCGCTGCGGATCGTGCCGGATGAGGACAATCCCTATGCCGTGTTGAGCGCGCAGGACGACACTGGCGAGACCCTCGGCGAAACCCGGGTCGCACCGAATTTCAAGCTCAGCGCCACGAGCGCCGAAGCCTGGATCGAGAGCGGCTACGCGCCGCGGCCGCGCTGAGCGGCCGCCAGCACCGCCGACATGCATTCGACGCAAGCGCCGGAACGTCCTCGCCTCGGCGAGGTCACAAGGCATTCTTCCACCCACAACGAACGGGCCTGAACATGCATCTTCTTCGTCTGACGTCCACGCGCCTTCGCTCGGGTCTGTGCCTCGCCGCCATCGCGGCCCTCGCCGCCTGCGGCACCACCACGCCGCTGCCGCCCTTGCCGCCCCTGCCCTCGGCCCCGGTGCAGCCGCCGGCACCGCCCGCGCCCGTGATCCGCCCGGCCCCGGCACCGCTCGTGCCCGCGCCGGCGCCGCAGGCCTCCAACCCGAACGCGAGCTTCGGCCGCCCCGCCCTGGGCCCGGTGCTGGCCCGCTTCGACGGCGAGGTGGTCAAGGGCATCGACATCGGCGGCCGCCTGGGCGAGCCGATCCAGGCCGCGCGCGACGGTCGCGTGGTGCTGGTCAGCAGCGCGCTGCCGGCCTACGGCACGATGGTGATCCTCAAGCACGACGACGACTTCATCACCGCCTATGCCCATGTGAGCAAGGCGCTGGTCGCCGAAGGCGAGACGGTGACGCGCGGCCAGCCGATCGCGGAGATGGGCCAGAGCGGGACCGACCGCGTGAAGCTGCGCTTCGAGATCCGCAAGGGCGGCGCGGCGGTGGACCCCGAGCCCTACCTCAACGGCAGCGCCCACTGAGCCTCTAGCAGCGCCCCTTCTTGGCCTGGCCCGGCGGGCAGTGATCGTGCCCATGCCCGTGGCCATGCCGGTCGTACCGGCGTTCCTCCCGGCGCCGCTCCTCGCGACGCTCGGCGCGCCGTTCGGCCCGGCGCCAATCGCCTTCACGCCAGCGCCAGCCGTCGTCCACGCGCACCCAGGCGCCCGGCGCATAGGCGTAGTCGCGCCGCGCGGCCTGCCAGTAGCCGCCGCGCCAGGCGTAGTCGCGCCCGTTCCATTGCCAGTGGCCCGGCACCCAGACCTGGCCCGCGCGCGGACCGGGCATGCGCTCGTAGCGCGGCGGCGGCGGCGCGGCCTGCACCACGCCGGGCAGGTTGATGTTGACCGAGACCTGCGCGGTGGCAGGCAGGACAGCCGCGGCCATGAGGGCGGCAAGCAGGAGGTGACAGCGTTTCATCGTGGAATTCCTTATCGCGATCGCGGGTCGTCCTACAACGTCTGACGCCCGGCGCGCGCCCTCAGGATATTCCATGAGGGCCGACCGCCTAGCGCAGCGCCGTCGCGGGGCGTGCGGCCGTCCGCCGGAACACCGCCCACCAGGGCGAAGGCGGCAGCGGCGCATGGCAGCGCCACTCGGCCGCCTCGCCTTCGGCCGCCAGCACGCACCAGCCGCCCTGCGCGAGCCGGTGGCTCTGGCCTTCGGACAGGCGCAGGGTCGGCCGCACCACGCTGCCGCCGATCCAGCGCATGGGCTCGTGCAGGGTCAGCGTGCCGGCCGCCACCTGCAGCACGGTGCCGGCGTCCAGCGCCAGCTGCAGGGACTGGCCGGGGCGCAGCCGCGGGGCCGGAGAAGAGGAAGTCGCAGAGGTCATCGAAAGCTCCTTGGATCGAGCCTCCATGTTCGGCAGCGCGGCCCTTCGGCGACAGGCACAGCGCCCCGCATTGCGACCGGAACAGCCACGGCAAAGCCTGATCTGTTATGGTCGTTTTGGCGGAAACTGCATCTGTTTTCGCCGCCCCACCCAGGCCAGCATCGCCCCATGTCCCTCTCGACGACCGCGTCGGCCGCGCCGCCGCTCTACCGCCGCCTCGCCACGCACTACCGCGACGCGATCGAGGCCGGCTCGCTGCAGCCGGGCGAGCGCATGCCCTCGCTGCGCGGCCTGATGCGGCTGCACGACATCAGCCTGTCGACCGCGCTGCAGCTGTGCCGCACGCTCGAATCCGACGGCTGGGCCGAGGCGCGCGAGCGCTCGGGCTACTTCGTGCGCCGGCCGCAGCGGCTGCACATGGCGCCGATGGACGAGCCCTCGGCCCATGCGCCGCCCGATCCGGCGCGCTACGTGGGCATCCACGGCCGGGTGTCGGCCTTCGTGGCCCAGCGCCGCGCGGCCAACGTGAAACTCAACCTGTCGATCGCGCGCGCCGCGCCGCAGTTCTATCCGGCCGAGGAGCTGCGCGCCGCGATGACGCGCGCGCTGCGCCTCAAGCCGGCGCTGATCTCGGGCGTGCCGCCGCTGCAGGGCGACCCGCCCTTCCGCAGCGTGCTGGCCAAGCGCGCGGTCGCGGCCGGCATGGCGCTGTCGCCCGAGGAACTGCTGGTCACCAACGGCTGCATCGAGGCGCTCAACCTCGCGCTGCGCGCGGTGGCGCAGCCGGGCGACACCATCGCGGTCGAATCGCCCACCTTCTACGGCCTGCTGCAGGTGCTCGAGAGCCTGGGCCTGCGCGCGCTCGAGATCCCGACCAGCCCGCAGACCGGCCTGTCGATCGGCGCGCTCGAGCTCGCGGCCCAGACCTATGGCGACATCAAGGCGGTGGTGGTGGTGCCGCACCTGCAGAACCCGCTGGGCAGCGTGATGCCCGATGCCCACAAGGAGCAGCTGGTGGCGCTGTGCGAAGCGCAGCACATCGCGCTGATCGAGGACGACACCTACAGCGAGCTGCTCGACGTCGACACGCCGCCGCGCGCGATCAAGTCCTGGGACCGCAGCGGCAACGTGATCCATTGCGCGTCGATGCACAAGATCCTCGCGCCGGGCCTGCGACTGGGCTGGATCAGCGCCGGCCGCTGGCAGGCGCGCGTGGAGATGCTCAAGTACACGCAGAGCCGCAACAACGAGGTGCTGTCGCAGCTGGGCGCGGGCCAGTTCATGGGCACGGGCGCCTACGACCGCCACCTGCGCCGGCTGCGCACCGCGCTGCGCGGGCAGCGCGAACGCACGGCCGAAGCCATCGCACGCTACTTTCCAGAGGGCACGCGGATCAACCTGCCCAACGGCGGGCTGCAGCTGTGGGTGGAACTGCCCAAGGGCTGCGCCTCGGCCGCGGTGTTCGACGCGGCGCTGCAGCAGGAAGGCATCGTGGTGGCGCCGGGCTACCTGTTCTCCAACGGTTCGCGCAGCGACCACTTCATGCGGCTGAACTGCGGCTGGCCCTACGACGAAGAGATGGATGCGGCCCTCAAGAAGCTGGGCCGGATCGTGCGCACCGTGGCCGACGCGGACTGAATTTCAAAAGAACGCTCAGCGGTGGCGCTGCCGGCGGCGCGAACGCGCGAGCGCGATCGACTCGGCCAGGCCCCAGGCCAGCGCACCCGCGATCGCGCGCAAGCCGTGGGTCGTCATCATCAGCTGGGGTGCAAAGCGCATGGAAAGCCTCGTGGAAAAGAGTGGTGACCGGGTGCCAGCCTAGGGGCCTCGTGTGACGCTTTGATGGCAGCGCGGGGGGGCTATCCTGCAGGCATCTTGCGCCCTTCCGACCTGCCCGAACTGCTCGAACTCCAGGCCCTCGTCGACCTCGCCGGGCCGTCGATGGAACGCCGCGTGCTGTGCGAGGTCGAGGTCGGCGAGGAGCGCTTCGAGGTGCAGGCCTTCCTGCTCGGCAGCACGCGCAGCGACGTGCCCGCGGTCGGCATCTTCGGCGGCGTGCACGGCCTCGAGCGCATCGGCGCGCAGGTCACGATCGCCTACCTGCGCAGCATCGTGACGCGGCTGCAGTGGGACACCACGCTGCAGCGGCAACTCGAGACGCTGCGCCTGGTCTTCCTGCCGATCGTGAACCCCGGCGGCCTGTGGCTCAACACCCGCGCCAACCCGCGCGGCGTGGACCTGATGCGCAACGCGCCCGTCGATTCGCAGGAGCGCGTGCCCTGGCTGCTCGGCGGCCAGCGCCTGAGCGCCACCCTGCCCTGGTACCGCGGCGTCGAGGGCGCGGCGATGGAGGCCGAGAGCGCCGCGCTGTGCGCGCTGGTCGAGAGCGAACTGCTGAGCCGCCCCTTCAGCATCGCGCTCGATTGCCACTCGGGCTTCGGCCTGAGCGACCGGCTGTGGTTTCCCTATGCCCACACGCCGCAGCCCATGGCGCACCTGCCCGAGATGCATGCGCTGGGCGAGCTGATCGACCTGAGCCTGCTGCACCACCCCTACGTGCTCGAGCCGCAGAGCCGGCAGTACATGGCGCACGGCGACCTCTGGGACCACCTCTACCTTGCGGCCTGCGCACGGCCCGACACGCTGTTCCTGCCGCTCACGCTGGAGATGGGTTCGTGGCTGTGGGTGAAGAAGAACCCGCGCCAGCTGTTCTCGCGCCACGGCATCTTCAACCCGGTGATCGCGCATCGCCAGCAGCGCGTGCTGCGCCGTCACATGTGGTGGATGGATTTCATCACGCGCGCGGCCAGCAGCCACGCGCAGTGGGTGCCGGTGGACGAGGCGCGGCGCCGCCACCATGCGCAGGCGCTGGCGCGCTGGTACGCCGCATGACAAACGCGCCGACCGCCCCCACCTGGGTGCTGCTGCGCGGCCTCACGCGCGAGGCCGGCCACTGGGGCGCGCTGCCCGCGCTGCTGCCCGCCGCGCTGCCCCCCGGCGCCCGCGTGCTGGCCCTCGACCTGCCGGGCGCGGGCGCGCTGCATGCGCTCGCGAGCCCGGCATCGATCCGCGCCACCATGGAACACTGCCGCGCGCAGTTGCGGGCGCTGGGCATCGCGCGCTGCCACCTGCTCGCGATGTCGCTGGGCGCGATGGTGGCGGTCGAATGGGCGCACCGGCATCCGCAGGAGATCGAGAGCGCGGTGCTGGTCAACACCAGCCTGCGGCCCTTCAGCGCCTGGCACCAGCGGCTGCGGCCGCGCCACTACGCGGCCCTGCTCGGCGTGCTGTGGCCCTGGCGCGATGCGCGGGCGCGCGAGGCCACGGTGCTGCGGCTCACCAGCCGCCACCACGCCACCGGCACCGCCGCGCCCGGCATCGTGGCCGACTGGGTCGCGCTGCGCGAACGGCACCCGGTGTCGACCACCAACGCGCTGCGCCAGCTCTTCGCGGCCGCGCGCTACCGCGCCCCGGCCGAGGCCCCGCGGGTGCCGCTGCAGGTGCTGGTCGGCGCGGGCGACGGCCTGGTCGACCCGGGCTGCTCGCGCCGGCTGGCGCAGGCCTGGCGCTTGCCGATCGTCGAACATCCGACGGCGGGGCACGACTTGGCGCTGGACGATCCGCGCTGGGTGGTGGCGCAGGTGGGGCGCTTCAGTCCAGGTTCTTCCGCAGGAACTGCTCCACCTCGGTGAGGAACTGCACCCGGTCCTGCTGGCGGCTGAGGGCATGGTCGCCCAGCGGCAGTTCGACATAGCGCACGTCGGTGCGGCCGGCCTTCTGCAGGGCTTCGGCCATGTCGCGCGACTGGGCCACCGGCACCGTGGCATCGTTGGCGCCATGCACCAGCAGCACCGGCACGCGGATCTCGGCCGCGCGCAGCGCCGGCGAGGTCTGGCGCAGTTGCGCGCGATCGCCCCACCAGGTGCCGATCTCGGCCTCGGCGTTGACGGCGTAGCCGACGAATTTCTGCGAATGCGCGAGCAGGTCGCGCAGGTCGGCCGGGCCGGCCAGGCTCACGGCGCACCGGTAGAGCGCGGGGTCCTTCACGACGCCCATGAGCGCCGAGTAGCCGCCATAGCTGCTGCCCGCGATGCACACGCGCCCGGCATCGGCGATGCCCTGGTCGACCATCCAGCGCAGGCCGTCGGCCAGGTCGTCCTGCATCTCCAGGCCCCAGCGGCGGCGGCCGGCCTCGCGGAAATCCTGGCCGTAGCCGGTCGAGCCGCGGAAGTTCAGCTGCAGCACCGCCCAGCCGCGGCTGGCCATGAACTGCGGCCAGTACGCGTAGCTGCCGTTGTCGGCCGCGGCCGGGCCGCCATGCGGCAGCAGCACCGTGGGCAAGGGGCGCGCGGGCCGAGTGTCAGGCGCGACGCCCGGCGGCAGCGTGAGGTAGCCCTCGAGCGCCAGGCCGTCGCGGCTGCGCAACGCGACCTGCCGGGGCGTGGCCAGCGCCTGGCCGTCCAGCGCGGGATGGTTGCGGCCGAAAGGCTCGACCTGGCCGTTCGCCCAATCGACCATGAAGTACTCGGGCGGCCGGGCCGCCTCGCTGGCCACCACGATGCTGCGCTGGCCCGCCTCGTCGCTGCCGAGCACCTTGAGGGCGCGTCCCGGCAAGGCGGCCGACAGCAGTTCGCCGCGTTGGCGGGCCTCCGGGTCCCAGTACAGGACATGGGAGGCGTCGGTGACGTACTCGGCACCGACGACGCGCCCCGTGGCGGGGTCGCGCAGCAGCGTGGCGCGCACGTCGAGCCGGGGATCGGCCTGCAGGGTCTCGCGCGCGAAGGCCGGGTCGTGCAGGTCGATGCGCACCAGCGCATCGCGGCCATCGACCGGTGCCAGCGCATAGAGAAAGCGCGGATCGGCATCGAAGCCCAGCGGCGTCAGCGCATGCACGCGCGTCTGGGCCGCATCGGTGGCGTCGTAGCGCGTCAGCGCGGTCCATTCGGCGGGGCGCGCGGGCGAGGCCGTCGGCCTGACCATCACGCGCGCGATGGTGCCGCTCGTGCCGTAGCCGAGCCGCACTTCGCCCTCCCGGTCGGTGAGCCAGGCATGGATGCCGCCGAGGTTGCGCTGCGCGAGCCGCGATCGCCCGCTGCGCACGTCCAGGCGGTAGACATCGGGTTGGCCCGGCTCCCGGGTGTCCAGGGCCAGCAGCACGGTCTCGGGTTCGCCGCGCAGCCCGGTGAGGACGCTGTCGTGGACCTGCGGCATGCGCCGCATCCGATTGGAGAAGCCGTCGTCCAGTATCGAACGCGTGAGGTCGGCCTTGAGGTTGCCGCCGTCGGCGTCCATCGCGATCAGCCGCGTCTCCTGCGTACGCACGCCGCGCAGGTCCTCCGAGAAATGCGCGCCGACGAGCAGGCGCTGGTTGCCGGCCCAGCGCAGCGACCAGAAGGTGTACTTGGCGTTGTCGGTCTTGAACAGCACCTTCGGTTTCTCGCCGAAGCGGGTCACGACCACATAGCTCATGCCGTCGACGTTCTGGACCATGGCGGCCGCCCGGCCGTCGGGCGACAGACTGGGATGCTGGATCGCGGGCAGCGCGGCGAAGGCCGCCAGCGGCACGCTCGCGCGGGCCATGGCGGCATCGGCCACGGTCGACGGCCCCTCGGCCGCGCAGGCCGCGCCCAGGCCGCAGGCCCAGGAGACCGCAAGGGAAAGAAGGCGCTGACGCAAGACGGGCATGGTGATTTTCTGGACCGGAAAAAAGAGCCGGGGGCAGTGTATCGACCCGGCGCGCGCGCTCAGCGCTGGCGGAAGCGCGTCAAGGTCTCGACCACCCGTTCGGTCGCGCCGTCCATCGCCCCCTTGTCGCGGTGCGCGATGCCCAGCCGCCGCGTGAGCGGCGGGCTCAGCGGCAGGATCTGCACGCGCTCATGCCACGAGGCGTCGGTGCTGGGCGTCAGCGGCAGCATCGCGGCGCCGTAGCCCGCGGCCACCAGGCCGCGGATGGCGACGTCGTAGTTGAGTTCGATGCGTGCGCGCGGCGCGTGGCCCGCGTTCGCGAACCACTCCATGGCCAGCCGGTACATGTGGGTGCGCGCGTCGTTGAAGATCAGCGGCTGCGCGGCCAGCCAGGCCGGGCTCACGCGCCGCGGCGCCTTCCACTTGGGCGGCACGAAGGCCATCATCGGCTGGCTGCGCCAGGGCGTGACGACCAGGCCGCGCAGCGGTGGCTGCGGCACCGCCACCAGGCCGATGTCCAGCGTGCCCTGCGCCAGCCGCGCCATCGCGTCGGCCGAGCCCAGGATGCTCACCTCGACATCGATGCCCGGATGGCTGGCCTGCAGCGCCTCGAGCACCTGCGGCAGCAGGTCGATCACCACGCCGGTGGAGGTGCCCAGGCGCACGCGGCCGAGCCGGCCTTCGGCCTGGCGGTGCACGGCTTCGACGGCTTCGTCCGCATCGCGCAGCAGCCGGCGCCCGCGTTCGACCAGCGCCGCGCCCGCGGGCGTCACGGTCACGCTGCGGCTGCCGCGCGCGACCAGCGTCGCGCCCAGCCGTGACTCGAGCTCGCTGATGTGCAGGCTCACGGTGGGCTGCGCGAGGTGCAGCGCCTGCGCGGCGGCCGAGAAGGTGCCGAGGTCGGCGATGGCGATCAGCGTGCGCAGCTGGTCGAGGTTGAGTTGGCGCATGGGGGTCCTTTGTCGCTCGATCAGGAAAGCTGATCGATGGCCTCAGAAATCTCAACTTCCACAATAGCACCTGGAAGCAGAAGATCGCGGCTCACCCCACCCTGGAGCCTTTCGATGACCCGCCCGTCCGCCGCCCGCCCCTCGTCCGCCCTGCTCGCCGGGCTGCGCCGCTGGGTGGCGCGCCGGCGCGCCGCCGCCATCGAACGGCGCGACGTGCTGGCGCTGCGCGGCATGAGCGACCGCGAGCTCAACGACCTGGGCATCGGCCGCAGCGAGATCCAGGAATGGTCGCGCGGCCGGCCGCCGAGCGCGCGGCCCGGCACCGAGGCCGCGCCTCAGGCCGGTCGCGTGGCTTCGGACGGCGAGCCCTCGACTTCGTCGGCCGGCGCTGCATCGGCGTCGTCGAATGGCCAGACCTCTTGGACCGGCAAGGGCGTGCCGATCGGCGCGCCGGCCTTGCCTTCCCTGACCGCCGCCATGTCGGCCTCGTTGGGGTACAGGCCCGAGATCCAGTAGTCGAACACGCGCCGCACCATCGGTGCGGCATGCGCCGCGCCGAAGCCCACGTTCTCCACGATCACCGCCACCGCGATCGTCGGCTCGGCGGCCGGCGCGAAGGACATGTAGAGCGAATGATCGCGCTGGCGCGGGTCGAGCGCCTTGCCGCTCGCGCGCGCGGCCGCGCTGAGCGATACCGCCTGCGCAGTCCCCGTCTTGCCGGCCGAGGCATAGGCCGCCCCGGCGAAGACGCGGGTGCCGGTGCCGCCCTGGGTCACGGCCACCATGGCGTTGCGCACCACCTCGACATGCGCGCGGGCATAGCCCAGGTCTTCGCCGGGCGGCTGGATCTTCTGCACCACCGCGCCGGTGATCGGGTCCTGGATGGCGCGCACCAGGTGCGGCGTGTACTTCACGCCGCCGTTGGCGAGCGTGGCGTTGGCCGAGGCCAGCTGCAGCATCGTGAAGCTGTTGTAGCCCTGCCCGATGCCCAGCGAGATGGTCTCGCCCGGGAACCAGGTCTTCATCGAGGCCTTCCTGTAGGCGTTGCGCTTCCAAGCGGTGCTCGGCAGCACGCCGCGGCTCTCGCCCGCGAGGTCGATGCCGGTCAACTGGCCGAAGCCCAGCGGCTTCATGAAGTCGTGGATCCGGTCGACGCCCATCTCGTTGGCCAGCGAATAGAAGTAGGTGTTGCTGGAGCGCTGGATCGCCCGGTGCATGTCGACGCCGCCGAGCCCGCCGTCATGGCTGCGGAAGGTACGGCCGCCGAAGTTGTAGAAGCCCGGGTCGTTCTGCACCACGTGGGCCGCGCGTGTACCGGTCTCGAGCGCGCCCAGGGCCATGAAGGGCTTGTAGGTCGAACCGGGCGGATAGGTGCCGCGCAGCGCGCGGTTGAGCAGCGGCTTGTCGAGCGATTCGTTGAGCGCCTTCCAGTTCTCGACGTCGATGCCCTCGACGAAAAGGTTGGGGTCGAAGCTGGGCTTGCTGACGAAGGCCAGGACCTCGCCCGTGCCCGGGTCGATCGCGACCAGCGCGCCGCGGCGTTCCCCGAACATGTCCTCCACCAGCTTCTGCAGCTTGATGTCGAGCGACAGCATCACGGTGCGCCCCGCGGCCGACGGGTGGCTGGACAAGCGCCGCACCGCATAGCCGCCCGCGGAGGTCTCCATCAGCTCGGCGCCGGTCTGGCCGTGCAGTTCCTTCTCGTAGCTCTGTTCGATGCCCAGCTTGCCGATGTGGTCGGTGCCGCGGTAGTTGGCCTTCTCTTCATCGTCCCAGTCGTCCATCGCGGTCTTCTCGCGCTGGTTGATGCGCCCGATGTAGCCGATGACATGCGCGCCGGTCTCGCCGTGCGGGTAGGTGCGCAGCAGGCGTGCCTTGATCTCGATGCCTGGAAAGCGGTAGCGCTGCGCGGCGAAGCGGGCCATTTCCTCCTCGCTGAGCCGGCTGCGCAGCAGCACGGCGTCGAAGCGGCGCGACTCGCCGAGCTGGCGCCTGAACTGGCGCAGCTCGCGCGGCGACAGCGGCACGAACGCCTGCAGGTCGGCCAGGGCCGCATCGATGTCGCCGGCCTTGGAGGGTGTCAGCTCGAGCGTGTAGGCCGCCTCGTTCGAGGCCAGCACGATCCCGTTGCGGTCGACGATCAGGCCGCGGTTCGGCACCACCGGCACGATGGCCGTGCGGTTGCTTTCGGCTTGCCGGGACAGGTCCTCGTGCCGCGTGACCTGCAGGTAGACGAGCCGGGAGGAGAGCAAGCCGAAGCCGAACAGCACGACGCCGGCGATCACGAAGACGCGGCGACGGAAGCGCATTTGATCGGCAACGGCGTTGCGGATTTCTGTCATGGAAGCGGGGGGAGAAAGAAGAAAAAGGCGCCGAGGCGCGCAAGTGCTGCGCCCGGCCTGAGGGGCATAGGAGCGCGAGGCCGCACTGTGGTTCCCCGGTCTCTGCATCCTTCTGCGCATCGGCCGGCTCTAAGGGCTTTGCACACGCCGGCCATCGCGATGGTCTACGCTGCGGCATGTTCCTCACGACCTCCCTCTTCCTCCTGCTGCACCTGCTCGCCGTGACCTTCTGGGTCGGCGGCATGGCAGTGATGCATTTCGCGGTGCGTCCCGCGGCCGTCGCCACGCTCGAGCCGCCGCAGCGCCTGCCCTTCATGGCCGCGGCGCTCTCGCGCTTCTTCGTCGGCGTTTCCATCGCGGTGGCCACCGCGCTCGCCAGCGGCCTCGCGCTGGTGATGGCGGCCGGCGGCTTCGCGCGCGTGCACTGGAGCGTGCACGGCATGTTCACGCTGGGGCTGGTGATGATGGCGTTGTTCCTGCACATCCGCTTCGCGCCCTACCCGCGCCTGCAACGCGCGGTGGCGGCCAGGGAATGGCCGGTGGCCGCGGCGCAGCTGAACAGCATCCGCAAGCTGGTGGCGGTCAACCTGTCGATCGGTGTCGCGGTGTTCGTGCTCGCGATCGTGGGCCGCGCACTCTGAAACGCGTCATCGGTGCAGCGGCTCCGCCGCATGCGCCACGCAGCCATGCGCCGTGTGCTGCGGATGGGCCGCCAGCAGCGCGCGCGTGACGCCGTTGGTCCAGCCGAAGCCGTCCTGCAGCGGGTACTCGCCGCCGCCCCCGCCGGCCGAGCGCTGGTGTTCCTGCTGGCGCAGCGCGTACTTCTCGACCAGCTTGCCCTCGCGCTCGTAAACGGCGGCCACCGTGGCCAGCCAGCGCTTGCCGATGGTGCCGGCCAGCCCAAGGTGGCCATGGCGCGCGAAGCCGTCGATCGCCATCCACTGCAGTGCCGCCCAGCCGTTGGGCTGGTCCCACTGCTGGTCGCTGAAGCGTTCGGTGGTCGACAGGCCGCCGGGCGCGAGCAGGCGCTGCCGCACCGTCTGCGCCAGCGCGTCGGCCTGCGGGCCATCGACCAGGTCCGCGAACAGCGGCGCGACGCAGGCCGCGGTCAGGCCCCTGCGTTGCCGGCCCTGGCGCCAGTCGTGGTCGAAGAAGGCGCCCTGTTCCCCATTCCACAGCCAGTGCGTGACCGCATCGCGGCGGCGCTGCGCCTGCTGCGTGAAGGCCTGCGCGGTCGCCGCGTCGCCGGCCTGCGCGGACAGCGCGGCGATGGTGGTCTCGAGCTTGAACAAAAAGGCGTTGAGGTCGACCGGCACGATGTCGGTGGTGCGGATGCTGGCCAGCACCGGCGCCTCGCCTTCGTCGAGCCAGCGCGTGCTGAAGTCCCAGCCCGATTCGGCCGCGGCGCGCAGGTGGCGGTAGACCTCGGCCGGCTCGCGGCCGCTGGCCTGGGCGGTCGCCACGTCCTCGGCCCAGGCCTCTTCGCGCGGCGTGTCGCGCGCGTCCCAGTAGCGGTTGAGCAGCGCGCCGTCGGGCAGCCGCACCACGCGCGCCTGCGCGCCGCCGGGCGCGAGGCCCTCGCCGCCGCGCATCCACCACGCGTGCTCCAGGCGCAGCTGCGGCAGCTGGTCGAGCGCATTCGTCGCACCCAGCCGCCCCGAGAGTTCGACCATGCAGGCGAACAGCGGCGGCTGCGAACGGCTCAGGTAGTAGGTGCGCGTGCCGTTGGGCACATGGCCATGGTCGTCGATCAGGTGCGCGAAATTGCGCACCATGTCGCCGACCAGATCGTGTCGCCCGCTGGCCGCGAGCCCGAGCATCGTGAAGTACGAATCCCAGTAGTAGAGCTCGCCGAAGCGCCCGCCCGGCACCACGTAGGGGTGCGGCACCTGCAGCAGCGAACCGTGGGCCGGATGCTGGTGCGGATGGCGCGTGAGCACCGGCCACAGGTCGTCGATGTGGGCCGCGATCGGCTGGCCGGGCACCGAGACGTAGTCGCTCGGTGCCGGATGCTGCTCCTCGAAATGCGCGGCCACGAAGGCCCGCAGATCGAAGCCCGACGTGCCGCATTGCGCGCGGTAGGCCGCGAGGATGGCGGCCGGCTCGCCGCGCGGCGCGCAGTCGACGAAGGTCTTGCTGTCGGGGAACACGCGCGCACCCTGCACCGCGGTGAAGAGCTCCGCGTAGCGGTCCGCGGGCGTCAGCGCATCGGGCGCCGGCGCCGCGGACGCGAGGCGGGCGGACGCCGTCAGAGCACCCCGCTGGCGCGCAGCGCCGCGATCTTTTCCGCACCGAGGCCGAACTCGGCCAGCACCTCGTCGGTGTGCTGACCCAGCGCGGGCGGTGCATGGCGCAGCACCGGCGGCGTGGCCGACAGGCGCAGCGGGCTCGCCACGCCGGTGATGCTGGCGATGCCGTCGCCCGCATCGCGCGGCAGCGTCACGGCCAGGCCACGCGCCTTGACCTGTTCGTCGTCGAAGGCCTGCGCGATGTTGTTGATCGGGCCGCAGGGCACGGCCTTGTCTTCCAGCAGCGCGATCCAGTCGGCGGTGCTGCGCGTGCGCGTGACCGCCTGCATCTGCGGGATCAGCACCTCGCGGTGCGTGACGCGCAGCGTGTTGCTCGCAAAGCGCGGATCGGCGGCCCACTCGGCATGGCCGGCGGCTTCGCAGAAGCGCGCGAACTGGCCGTTGTTGCCGATGGCCAGCAGCATCGAGCCGTCCTGCGTCTGGAAGTCCTGATAAGGCGCGAGGCTCGGATGGCTGTTGCCCTGGCGCTGCGGCACCACGCCCGCGTTGAGGAAGGCGCTGGCCTGGTTGGCCAGGATCGCCATGCCCACGTCGAGCAGCGCCATGTCGATGTGCTGGCCTTCGCCGGTGCGATGGCGCACCTCGAGCGCGGCCAGGATGGCCGTGCTGGCGTAGACGCCGGTGAACAGGTCGGTCAGCGCCACGCCCACGCGCAGCGGGCCGCCGCCGGGCACCTCGTCGGGCCGGCCGGTGATGCTCATCATGCCGCTGGTGGCCTGGATCATCAGGTCGTAGCCGGCGCGCTGCGCGTGCGGGCCGTCGTGGCCGAAGCCGGTCACGCTGCAGTAGATCAGCCGCGGATTGGCCGCGCGCAGGGTCTCGTGGTCGAGCCCGTACTGCTTCAAGCCGCCGGTCTTGAAGTTCTCCACCACGATGTCGCTCTGCGCGGCCATCTGCTGCAGCAGGGCCTGGCCCTCGGGCGTGGCCATGTCGACCGTGACCGAGCGCTTGTTGCGGTTGCAGGCGGTGAAGTAGGTGGCCTGGTCGGTGTCGTTGCCGTCCGCGTCCTTGAGGAAGGGCGGGCCCCAGCCGCGCGTGTCGTCACCGACGCCGGGGCGTTCGATCTTCACGACATCGGCGCCGAGGTCGGCCAGGATCTGCGTGCACCAGGGGCCCGCGAGCACGCGGGAGAGGTCGAGGACTTTGAGGCCGTCGAGGGCTGCGGGGGTCATGGAGATTCAGGAATGCGGGGACAGGACGCAGAGCTCGCAAAGGTTGCGCAGAGGTCGCAGAAAGGAAACCGGAAAAATTTCTTCGGCTTCTTCTGCGACTTCTGCGTCGCCTTGGTATTTCTTCTGCGTCCGGCTGTCCGGTTTCAGTTCGCGAAAGCGGCGATGCCGGTGATGGCGCGGCCCAGGATCAGCGCATGGATGTCGTGCGTGCCTTCGTAGGTGTTCACGACTTCCAGGTTCACCAGGTGGCGCGCCACGCCGAACTCGTCGCTGATGCCGTTGCCGCCCATCATGTCGCGCGCCAGGCGGGCGATGTCGAGGGCCTTGCCGCAGTTGTTGCGCTTGAGGATCGAGGTGATCTCGACCGAGGCGATGCCCTCGTCCTTCATGCGGCCCAGGCGCAGGCTGCCCTGCAGGCCCAGCGCGATCTCGGTCTGCATGTCGGCCAGCTTCTTCTGGATCAGCTGGTTGGCCGCGAGCGGGCGGCCGAACTGCTTGCGGTCCAGCGTGTACTGGCGGGCGCGGTGCATGCAGTCCTCGGCGGCGCCGAGTGCGCCCCAGGAGATGCCGTAGCGCGCGCTGTTGAGGCAGGTGAACGGGCCCTTCAGGCCCTGCACTTCAGGGAAGGCGTTCTCTTCGGGGCAGAACACGCCGTCCATCACGATCTCGCCGGTGATGCTGGCGCGCAGGCCGA
>Ga0182008_10000076_pt1 | contig 77484 bp, 65 predicted proteins | sample Sormic07211129_1_FD_120482 | JGI IMG/M metagenome (GOLD analysis project Ga0182008, IMG submission 120482) | Rhizosphere microbial communities from Sorghum bicolor, Mead, Nebraska, USA - 072115-129_1 metaG | ecosystem: Host-associated > Plants > Roots > Rhizosphere | place: USA: Nebraska...
AGCTGGTATGGCGAGGAGATGTGGGCCTTGTTCGAAGCCGGCGACCTGCTGCCCGACAGCCCGCTCACTGGCACCTTCGTGCATGACGAAACCACCATCGACCTGGACAGCGTGCGCCACGCCATCAACGATGCGCGCGAAGAAGCGCTGATCCGCCAGCAGGGTCGCGAGGCCGCGGAAGAAGACGAGGATTGATCGGGCCGCGGGTGGAGCCCCCCCATGGGGGGGCTGCCCGTCGTTCCGGCACCGTGCGCAGCCGACCAACGGTCGGCTCTACCCCTGCAGTACTGCGTGCAGCCGACCAACGGTCGGCTCTACCTTTTCGGCACCGCGTGCAGCCGACCAACGGTCGGCTCTACCTTTTCGGTACCGCGTGCAGCCGACCAACGGTCGGCTCTACCTCTTCGGTACCGCGTGCAGCCGACCAACGGTCGGCTCTACCCCACGATCAGGCGTACAGGGCCTTGGCGTGGTGCGCGATGTGGTCGCCGATGAACGTGCTGATGAAGTAGTAGCTGTGGTCGTAGCCCGGCTGCAGGCGCAGCTGCAGCGGGTGGCCGGCGGCGGTGCAGGCGGCCTGCAGCCACTGCGGCTGCAGCTGGCTGTCGAGGAATTCATCGCCACCGCCCTGGTCCACCAGCAGCGGCAGCTTCTCTTCGGCGGTGGCCACCAGGTCGCTGGCGTCCCACGCCGCCCAGGCGCTGCGGTCTTCGCCCAGGTACGCAGTGAACGCCTTCTGGCCCCACGGGACGCGGGTGGGCGCCACGATCGGCGAGAACGCCGACACGCTGTGGTAGCGGCCGGGGTTCTTCAGCGCGATCACCAGCGCACCGTGGCCGCCCATCGAATGCCCGCTGATGCTGCGCGCACCGCTTGCCGGCAGATGCGCTTCCACCAGCGCCGGCAGTTCGTCCACGATGTAGTCGTACATGCGGTAGTGCGCCGCCCACGGCTGCTCGGTGGCATTGAGGTAGAAGCCTGCGCCCTTGCCCAGGTCGTAGCCCTCGGCGTCGGCCACGTCGTCACCGCGCGGGCTGGTGTCCGGGGCCACCAGGATCACGCCGTGCTCGGCCGCATAGCGCTGCGCGCCCGCCTTGGTGATGAAGTTCTGCTCGGTGCAGGTCAGCCCGCTCAGCCAGTACAGCACCGGCAGTGTCTGCGTAGCCGCCTGCGGTGGCAGGTACACCGCCACCTTCATCTCGCAACCCAGCACCGCCGAGCGGTGCTGGTACACGTCCTGCCAGCCGCCGAAGGCGGCGCGATGTTCGATGCGTTCCATGGAAGTTCCTTCAGAGGCGGTCGCGCACAGGCGCGCCGCCGATGTTGATGTCATGGTCCAGCTGCGCAAGCAGCTGGAGCAAGGGCTCGCATTCGTCCTGACCATCCAGGTTGCGCCGCGCCGCCACCGCAACCTGGCTCTGCGGCGGCCATTGCCCGTCGCGGCGTGCTTCCTGCAGCCGCGGCAGGAACACCTGCACCAGCCACTGTTCGAACGGCATCTCGTCGATGCCGAACGGTGAATCGACCTGGCGCGGCGCGCCGACCGGCCCCTGCAACCAACCGAGCGCACGCAATGCCTGCTCGATCTGGTCGACCAGCACATCACGCAGCGGCACGGCCGGACGCTTCCAGAAGTCGGTCAGTCCCATGGGGCGCTCAGTAATGCACCACCGAGCGGATCGACTTGCCTTCGTGCATCAGCTCGAAGGCCTCGTTGATCTGCTCCAGGTCCATGGTGTGGGTGACGAACGGCGCCAGTTCGATGTCGCCCTTCATGGCGTCCTCGACCATGCCCGGCAGCTGGCTGCGGCCCTTCACGCCACCGAAGGCGGTGCCCTTCCATGAGCGGCCGGTGACCAGCTGGAACGGACGGGTCGAGATTTCCTGGCCCGAGCCGGCCACGCCGATGATCACCGACTGGCCCCAGCCACGGTGCGCGCATTCCAGTGCCGCACGCATCACGTTGACGTTGCCGATGCACTCGAAGGTATGGTCCACGCCCCAGGTGGTCATCTCCACGATGACCTGCTGGATCGGCTTGTCGAAGTCCTTCGGGTTGACGCAGTCGGTGGCACCGAACTGCTTGGCCAGTTCGAACTTGGACGGGTTGGTGTCGATGGCGAAGATGCGGCCGGCCTTGGCCTGGCGCGCGCCCTGGATCACCGCCAGGCCGATGCCGCCCAGCCCGAACACGGCCACCGAATCGCCTTCCTGCACCTTGGCGGTGTTGTGCACCGCACCGATGCCGGTGGTGACGCCGCAGCCCAGCAGGCACACGTGCTCCGGGTTCGCCTCGGGGTTGATCTTGGCCAGCGAGACCTCGGCCACCACGGTGTACTCGCTGAAGGTGGAGCAGCCCATGTAGTGGTAGATCGGCTCGCCGTTGTAGCTGAAGCGGGTGGTGCCATCGGGCATCACGCCCTTGCCCTGCGTGGCGCGTACGGCCACGCACAGGTTGGTCTTGCCCGAGGTACAGAACAGGCACTCACCGCATTCGGCGGTATACAGCGGAATGACGTGGTCGCCCGGCGCAACGCTGGTGACGCCCTCGCCCACTTCCACCACGATGCCGGCGCCTTCATGGCCAAGTACGGCCGGGAACAGGCCTTCGGGATCATCGCCGGACAAGGTGAACGCATCGGTATGGCAGACACCGGTATGGGTGATCTTGACCAGCACTTCGCCCTTCTTCGGCGGGGCGACGTCGATCTCGACGATCTTCAACGGCTGGCCGGGACCAAACGCTACAGCGGCACGGGATTTCATCGGGAACTCTCCAAGGCAAGGAACAAGACAGGTGCGCGTGCGGGTGTCCGCGCGCTTATTTCAGGTAGGAACGGATCAGCGCGCTCATGTCGCGCACACGCTCGGCGCGCTGCGCATCGGACTGCGCCGGCTGGCCGAATTCTTCACGCAGGTGGGCTTCCATCACTTCGGACATCAGCCCGTTGACCGCACCGCGGATCGCCGCGATCTGCTGCAGTACCGGCCCGCACTCGGCCCCGGCGTCCAGCGCCCGGTCCAGCGCATCGCACTGGCCGCGGATGCGGCGCACGCGGGCCAGGACCTTCTTCTTTTCTTCCGGGGAGTGCGGCACGGGCGAATGACCAGAGAACTATACTGGGGGATAGTATACACGACTGGGCTCTGCCGTCGCCGCGCGGTTGCCTTGGCGCAGGGCATCGGCTAGAACGGGGCTCCCCCTCGTGAACCGCCCGCATGGACCGCCACGCATTCTGGACCCTCATCGAGCAGGCCCGGCAGGACGCGCCGTCGCCCCGCGCGATGCCCGCCCTGCTCACCCAGCGATTGGCCGCACAGGACGCCGAGGCGATCCTGCGCTGGTGCGGGTACTTCGACCTGTACCATGCACTCTCGTACAAGAGCCGGTTGTGGGCCGCGGCGTACATCATCACCGACGGCTGCAGCGACGACGGCTTCGACTATTTTCGCGGCTGGCTGATCGGGCAGGGTCAGGCATGTTTTCTCGCCGCCCTGCGCGACCCCGATTCCTTGGCCGCCCATCCGCTGGGCGCCACGCCGGCCGAGGGTGAAGACATGCTCGTGGTGGGCGCCAATGCCTGGTTCCAGCGCAGGGGCATGGCGCCGGACTACGCGGCCCTCGCCGAGGCGATGCGTGCGCACGCGCCCAGTGCCGCCGACCACGCCGCGCTTGTGGCCACCATCCACTGCGCCGCCGATATCGATGCGCCGTGGGACGACGTCGATGGCGACGTGGAGGCGCTGGTGCCGCGGTTGGCGGCGCGGTTCGGCTGAGCCAGGCCTATCGATCGTGCTGGCCGCACCAACCGCTCGCCCTGCTCAGTCGAACGCACCGGCATCGGCCAGCGTCGCCAGCGCATCCACCACGTAGCGCACCTTCGGGCGCAGGTGCCGGGTCTGCGGCCACAACGCGTGGATCTCCACATGGTGCTGCATGCAGTGGCCCAGCACCTGCTGCAACGCGCCCGTCTGCAGGTGTCGCTTCACCAGGAAGTGCGGCATCTGGCAGATGCCCAGGCCGGCGATGGCCGCCTCGATCACCGCATCGCCATCGTTGAGCTGGTGGGTGCCGCTGGGAATGAAGCGCGCTTGCCCCGCGTCTTCTCCGATCCGCCACGCCACCGGCTGACCATACCGATAGCCGACGATGCTGCGATGCGCATGCAGGTCGTCCACGGTGGCGGGCGTGCCGTGCTTGTCCAGGTAGGCCGGCGATGCGCAGGTGATCAGCCGCTGGGTGCCCAGCCGTCGCGCGACCAGGTGCTGGGCCTGGTCCAGCCCACCGAAGCGGATCAACAGGTCGATGCCTTCTTCGACCGGGTCCACGAAGTGGTCGGTGAAGGTCATCGTGAGCTGCAGTTCGGGGTGTTCGGCACAGATGCGCAGCAGCACCGGCAGGATCATCAGCCGCCCGAACGAGGACGGCATGTCGATGCGCAGGCGCCCGGTAGGCAGGTGCGAGGCCGAGCCCAGGCATGCCTCGGCCGAGGCGATCTCTTCCAGCGCGGTGGCGCAGGAGGCGAAGTAGGCCTGGCCATCGGCGGTGAGCGAAATGCGCCGCGTGGTGCGATGGAACAGCCGCACACCCAGGCGCTCTTCCAGCCGCGCGATCGCCTTGCCGACTGCCGAACGCGAGATTCCCAGGGTCTCGGCCGCTTCGGTGAACGTGGCCGAGCGCGCCGTGGTGACGAAGGTGACCAGCCCGTTCAACGATTCCACTGGCAGCATCACCGCGCTCCATTGGGGACACAATGTCCCACTCGCTGGGAAATTGAAGTCCTTTATGCGCCTCCAGGTCAACCCTATCTTGAAGGGGTCGCGCCGCTGGCGCCCCCTTCCCCACGAGTTCCGCCTTATGACCGCCCTGCTCTTCCAGCCCTACGACCTCGCCGGTACCCCCCTGCGCAACCGAATCGCGATGGCGCCGATGACCCGCGCACGCAACCCCGGCACCGTGGCCAACGCCCTGACCGCGCAGTACTACCGGCAGCGCGCCAGTGCCGGGCTGATCATCAGCGAAGGCACCCCGGTGTCGGCGCAGGGCCAGGGCTACATTGACGTGCCGGGCATGTGGTCGGCCGAACAGGTGGAAGGTTGGAAGCACGTCACCGCGGCCGTGCATGCCGAGCACGGCGCGATCTTCGCCCAGCTCTGGCACGTGGGCCGCATGTCGCACGCCTCGCTGCAGCCCGACGGCGGCCAGCCGGTCAGCGCGGGCACCCGCCCGGTGGCGAGCCACCCGAAGAACACCTCGTTCGTGTACCACGAAGATGGCAGCCGGGGCCACGCCGATCCGACCCCGCCGCGCGCGCTGCGCACCGACGAACTGCCCGGCATCGTGGAGGACTTCGCGCGCGCGGCCGACAACGCGATCGCCGCCGGTTTCGATGGCATCGAACTGCACGCGGCCAACGGCTACCTGTTCGAGCAGTTCCTCAACCCGGTCACCAATGACCGCACCGACAGCTACGGCGGCACGCTGCAGAACCGCGCGCGCCTGATCCTGGAAACCGTCGATGCGATGGCCGCGCGGATCGGGGCGCACCGCGTCGGCGTGCGGCTGGCACCGAACAACCTGCAGTTCGACATGCCGGAGTACGTCGGCAACGAAGCGGCCTACCTGTACCTGGCGCAGGAACTGGGCAAGCGCGGCCTGGCCTACGTGCACCTCAACGACAACCACGCGCGCGGTGTGTCGGTGCTGAGCGAGGCGTTCCTGCGCACGTTCAAGCAGAGCTACGGCGGCACCCTGATCCTGGCCGGCAGCCTCACCCGCGAGCGCGCGCTGCGGCTGGTGGACGAGGGCATCATCGACCTGGCCGCGTTCGGCCAGCCGTTCATTGCCAACCCGGATCTGGTGGCGCGGCTGGAGAACGACGTGGCATTGGCGGTGCCGGATCGGGCCACGTATTACGGCGGTGGGGTGGAGGGGTATACCGATTACCCGGTTGCCCGCTGATCGTGGGGCCGGCGCGGGCGTGGTGATTCCGTGGGTGCGGGCAGCCACCCGTGGGGTGGCTCTACCGTCCGACCCGCGGGGTCATCGCAACATCAGGCCCCGCCAGGGGTTGGGTACGTCGCCCATGAGGGCCACCACCGCCGCGTCGAGTTGCCCGGTGGCGGCCAAGGTGGCCACCGGGTGCGCGCGCAGGTGCGGCGGCAACGGCGCCGGCAACCGTCCGGCGTCCAACGCCAGCAGATGGTCGGCGAGCTGGCGGAAATCCGCGTCGCTGAGTGCAGCAGGCCCAGGCATGGCCGCCGTCATGCCTGCACGTAGGGAATGCGCTCGTTGATGCGCTCGAACCCGATTACCTCGCGGATCAGCGCATCGGCCTGGTCTTCGTGCAGTGCGCCGTCGGCGATGGCCTCGGTTTGCCCGAACCACGTTTCCAATGCCTGCACCTGGTCGGCACGCAGCCACGCGCGGTGCGTGTCCAGCCAACGCTGCAGGTTGTCGGCCAGCGCGCCGTCGTCCAGCAGCGACTCTTCCAGGTCCAACACCGACTCCACCATCTTGCGGAACAAGAAGTCCTGGTAGTTCGCGGCCAGCAGGTCGGCGCGGTCGTCGTCGTGCCAGACCAGCAGCACCGGCGGTTCGGCAAAACCCGGTGCGTTGGTCCAGAAGCAGTACACATCGCCGGCCCCGGTCTCGGCAAACGGCAGCAGCTGCATGTCCGCGCGCAGCGGGTTGTAGTGGTCGGCGGCGGTCAGGTCCGACCACGCCTCGTGCAGCCGCTCGCGCGCGATCGGCTCGTAGTCGTAGGCATACAGCAGCACCGGCGGTGCGGCCTGCAGGGCCGGAAACACGACCTTGAACCACTCCGGGTGCGGGCCACCAAAGCCCAGCCGGTCCTCGGCGTCCAGCTGCCGGTAGAGCGGCGGGAAGACTTGGCCGGTGGCCTGTTCGATATCGGAAAGCGTGTGCATGCAGGATCCATGAAGCCGAAGAGAGGCGCGCTCAGCGCGCGGTGTAACGATAGACCACGCTGGACGAAGAAGGGCGTGCAATCGACTGCCCGAACACGGCGACCATCGGCACCGCATAGCCGCCGTCGCGCATCACGCCGGCATGCTCGAAACGCGCATGGCCTGCCCGCCGCGACGCCAGCATGGCGTGTGGGCGTGGCTCAGTGCGTGCGCCTGCGCGGCTAGGCGGCGGTGTCGCGCACCATGTCCACGAACGCGCGCAGCGCCGACGACATCTGCCGTTGTCGCGGGTAATACAGCACGAAGCCGGGGAATGGTTCGCTCCAGTCCTCCAGCACTGCCACCAGGCGGCCATCGTCCAGGAACGGGCGCGCGGCGTCTTCAAGCACGTAGGCCAGGCCAAGCCCGTCGATCACGGCCTGCAGGATGGTGTGCTGGTCGCCCAGGGTGAGCCGGCCGGGTACGTCCACCTCCAGCTCCTGGCCGTCGCGTTCGAACTGCCACTTGTACAGATGGCCACTGGCGAAACGGAAGCGCACGCACTCATGCTGCGCCAGTTCGCGCGGATGCGCTGGAACGCCGCGGCGCTGCAGGTAGGACGGCGCGCCCACGATCAGGCCGCGCAACGGCGGGCCCAGCGGCACCGCCACCATGTCTTCGGGCACCGACTCGTGCAGGCGCACGCCGGCATCGAAACCCTTGGCGACGATATCCACCAGCCCATCGTCCTGCGCCAGTTCAATGCGCACATCCGCATGGGCCTGCAGGAACCGCGCCAGACGCGGGCCCAGCTGGGTCTGCACGGCGGCGCGGGTGGCATTGATGCGCAGCAGCCCGGCCGGGGCGGCGCGGAAGTGATTCATTTCCTCCAGCGCGTCATGTACCTGATCCAATGCCGGCTGCAGCCGTTCGAGCAGGCGCTGGCCGGCCTCGGTGAGGGCCACGCTGCGGGTGGTGCGATGGAACAGGCCCACCCCCAGCCGCTCTTCCAGCGCGCGGATCGCATAGCTCACCGCCGAGGTCGACAGCGCCAGCTCGGCCCCCGCCTTGCGGAAGCTGCGGTGGCGGGCCACGGCCGCGAAGGCGGCCAGATGGGTCAAATTGTCAGTGGCCATGATTATCCCGTTTCACTTGATGAATCATGCCGATATCCTGACTTTTTGTGCACGTGATCGGGGCGTATTGTAAAGCGCCTTTCTACAAACCTGCCAAGGATTCACCATGTCCCTCGCCCATGGTTATGCGGTGCACGACCAGACCGCCCCGCTGGTGCCGTTCTCCTTCGAACGTCGCCCGGTCGCCGCTGGCGACGTCCGCATCCAGATTCTGTACAGCGGCATCTGCCACTCCGACCTGCACCAGGCCCGCGACGACTGGGGCAACGCGAAGTTCCCGATGGTGCCGGGCCACGAGATCATCGGCCGGGTGACCGAAGTCGGCGCCGGTGTCACCGCCTTCAAGGTCGGCGACTTCGCCGGCGTCGGCTGCATGGTCGACTCGTGCCGCCATTGCGCGGCCTGTGACGAATCGCTGGAGCAGTACTGCGAGAAGGGCGCCACCTTCACCTACAACAGCACCGAACGCGACACCGGCCAGCCCACCTTCGGCGGTTACTCGGACCACATCGTGGTCGAGCAGCGCTTCGTGGTGAAGGTTTCCGACACGCTGGACCTCAAGGCCGCCGCGCCGCTGCTGTGCGCCGGCATCACCACCTATTCGCCGCTGCGCCACTGGAAGGTGGGCCCGGGCCAGAAGGTCGGGATCATCGGTCTGGGTGGTCTGGGCCACATGGGCGTGAAGTTCGCCAAGGCGATGGGCGCCACGGTGGTGATGATCACCACCACCCCGGAAAAGGGTGCCGATGCCAAGCGCCTGGGCGCCGATGAAGTGCTGGTCTCGCGCGATCCTGCGCAGATGCAGGCTCACGCCGGCAGCTTCGACTTCCTGCTCAACACCATCCCGGTGAGCCACGACACCAACCCGTACATGGGCCTGCTCAAGCGCGACGCCACCATGTGCCTGGTCGGCGTGCTGACCGAACTGGACCCGCCGCTGATGGGCGCTGCGATGATGTTCGGCCGCAAGCACATCACCGGTTCGGCGATCGGTGGCATGGCCGAAACCCAGGAAATGATGGACTTCTGTGCCGAGCACAACATCGTCAGCGACGTGGAAGTGATCGACATCAAGACCGTCAACGAAGCCTGGGAGCGCATGGCGAAGAACGACGTGCGCTACCGCTTCGTGATCGACATGGCCACGCTGGAAAAGGCGGCCTGATCCTTCCGCACCGGCATGAAAAAACCCCGGCAATGCCGGGTTTTTTTTTTCAGCTGTACGCGTGTGGTCGGGCAGTCCAGGCGCCGCATGGATCCTGTTGTGTATTCGCCCGGGTCTGTCGCGAGCGTGAGGGCCCCGTAGCAGCCGGTAGACCCCTGGCGCAAATGTCCCCCGGCCGCGGGCGGCCTCCTCCTTTATTTTGCCCAGGAGCCTACCGGCTGCTACGGGGCTCGGCTTGCGGTAAGGACGGGAAGCCAGTTTTTTCTGGCGCTGTCGGTGGGTCGGGCGCTGGGCGCCCATGCCCTTGGAGGCAAAATAAAGGAGGAGGCGGCGGCGGCGGCCGCAGGCCGACGCCGGGGGACATTTGCCGGAAAGGGCATGGGCGCCCAGCGCCCGACCCACCGACTACCGCTTTGTCCCACTCAGTACGCAAATTCCTTGAACACCGGATCGATGTTGCCGCCCCACTCGCCGTGGAACAGCGCCAGCTTGCGGTCGGCCGGGGTCAGCCCGGAATCGACGATCTCCTGCAGCACGTCCAGGAACTTGCTTTCGTCCTGGCCATCGGCGTTACGCGCGGCGCGGCGCTTGAGGCCGGCCACGGCGATCTTCAGCGCCTCGCGCGACAGGTCCAGCACGGTGCCGTTGCGGAACGGCAGCTTCAACCCATGCTTCGGCACGCCGTCGCGCAGGACGTTGCGCTCGACCAGGCTGAAATCACGCACCAGGTCCCAGGCCGCATCCAGTGCGGCATCGTCGTACAGCAGGCCCACCCAGAACGCCGGCAATGCACACAGGCGGCTCCACGGGCCGGCATCGGCACCGCGCATTTCCAGGTACTTCTTCAGCCGCACTTCGGGGAAGGCGGTGGTCATGTGGTCCGACCAGTCGCGCAGCGTGGGCAGCTGGCCCGGCAGCACCGGCAGCTTGCCGACCATGAAATCGCGGAAGCTCTGGCCGCTGGCATCGTTGTACTTGCCATCGCGGTAGGAGAAGTACATCGGCACGTCGAGCAGGTAGTCGACGTAGCGCTCGTAGCCGAAGCCGTCTTCGAACACGAAGTCGAGCATGCCGGTGCGGTCGTTGTCGGTATCGGTCCAGATGTGCGAGCGGTAGCTCTGGTAGCCGTTCGGCGCGCCTTCGGTGAAGGGCGAATCGGCGAACAGCGCGGTGGCGATCGGCTGCAGCGCCAGCGACACGCGGAACTTCTTCACCATGTCCGCTTCGGTGGCGTAGTCCAGGTTGACCTGCACCGTGCAGGTGCGGGTCATCATGTCCAGGCCCAGCGTGCCGACCTTGGGCATGTACTCGCGCATGATCTTGTAGCGCCCCTTGGGCATCCACGGCATCTCGTCGCGGGCCCACTTGGGCTGGAAGCCCATGCCCAGGAAGCCCAGCTGCAGCTCGCCGGCCACCTGCGCCACTTCATTGAGGTGGGTGCCGGTTTCCACGCAGGTCTGGTGGATGGTTTCCACCGCCGCGCCGGACAGTTCCAGCTGCCCGGCCGGTTCCAGCGTCACCGAAGCGTTGTCGCGCAGCAGCGCGATGGTGCGGCCGTCTTCCTGCACCGGATCCCAGCCGAAGCGGGTCAGGCCGTTGAGCAGGGCTTCGATGCCGCGGTCGCCGTCGAAGGTGGGCGGGCGCAGGTCGTCCAGGCGGAAGCCGAACTTCTCGTGTTCGGTGCCGATGCGCCACTGCGCCTTGGACTTTTCGCCGGAGGCCAACGTGGCGACCAGTTCATTTCGGTCGGTGATCGGCGTCTCGGCGACGTGGCTGGGGCTCGACAAGGGGAGGCTCGCAGGATTCTGGTCAGGGCGGGGATGTGGGGTTGCAGCCCCCGCATCGCAAGGGCGCACTATATCGTGGCGTCCCCCACCGTCGCGTCACCGTGACGGTTTTCAGCATCCTATGAAAATGGGCTTGACCGGGCCGCAGCGCCGTTGCGACGCATTTCGCCCCGCGCGGCGGGCGCGCCCTACACTGCCCCCATGAGCCGATCCCGACATCCCGAAGTACATCGCTCCGACCGCGCGGGCTGGCTGCGGGCCGCCGTGCTGGGCGCCAATGACGGCATCGTCTCGGTGGCCGGACTGGTGGTCGGCATTGCCGCCAGCGGTGCCAGTGCCACTACGATACTGGCCACCGGCATCGCCGGCACCGTGGCCGGGGCCATGTCGATGGCGGCCGGCGAGTATGTGTCGGTGCAGTCGCAGGTCGATACCGAGCATGCCGACCTGGCGGTGGAGAAACGCGAGCTGCATGAAGACCCGCACAGCGAGCTGGAGGAACTGGCGGCCATTTACCGGCAGCGCGGCCTGACCCCCGACCTGGCCCACCAGGTGGCGGTGCAGTTGACCGCCCATGATGCCCTGGCCGCGCATGCGCGCGACGAGCTGGGCATCACCGAAGAACTGCGCGCACGCCCGCTGCAGGCCGCGATGGCCTCGGCCGGTGCCTTCATCTGCGGCGCGGCGCTGCCGGTGCTGACCGCACTGCTGGCCCCGCATGTGTACGTTGCACAGGTCACCACCGCCGCCACCCTGGTCGGCCTCGGCCTCACCGGTGCGATGGCCGCGCGTGCCGGGGGCGCATCGCCCCTGCGCGGCGCGGTGCGGGTAATGTTCTGGGGCGCACTGGCGATGGCGGCCGCAGCACTCATCGGCCAGTTGTTCGATACTGCGCACTGATGAACGCCCTCCTCCACCCGACCTCGCTGCTGGACGACATGGCCAGCCTGACCACCTGCGCGCGCGCCGACGGCTACGCCTGCGTCACCGCGCGCCGCGAACACGGGGCCTCGTCGGTGGACATCCCGCAGCCGCAGTTCGCGATCCTGCTGCAGGGCCGCAAGCAGGTGACCTGTGGCACGCAGTCGCTGACGTTCATGCCCGGCGACCTGTTCCTGGTCACCCGGCGCTGCCGCATCGACGTGGTCAACATTCCCGATCCGCACAGCGGCGTGTACCTCAGCGCGATCGTGCCGCTGTGCAGCGAGGCGCTGGCCGCCGCGCGCGTGCTCTGGAACGAACCGCTACCCGAGGCCGGCGACGCGCTGGCGCGGTTGTCGCTGGACGACCACGGCGACACGCTGCGTCAATGGCGCCACGCGCTGGAACACGCGCGCTATACCGAGGCCCGGCTCGCGCTGGCCGCACTGGTGCTGGCGTTCTGTCGGCGCGGCCACGGCAGCCTGCTGGTGCCTCCCGAGCCGAGCCTGGGCGAGCGCATCCGTGACCTGATCGCCGCACAGCCCGAACGCGACTGGCAATCGCGCGACTTCGAAGCGCAGCTGGGGCTGAGTGGTGCGACGCTGCGGCGGCGGCTGGCCAGCGAGCAGGCCAGCGTGCGTGCGCTGATCGTCGATGCACGCCTGGCGCACGCGATGAACCTGCTGTACACCACGCAGCTGCCGTTGAAGACCGTGGCCGCGCGCGTGGGCTACCGCTCGCTGGGCAGCTTCAACAAGCGCTTTACCGCGCGCTACGGGCTGGAGCCGGGGGCAATCGGCAACAGTTGAGCCGGCGAGCGGATCACGGCGCATTCTGAGCAGTACGCGGCGACGTCCGCGCGCAGCATGGAGACACCGCGGCACCGCCGCCTTGCGTAGACCCTGCCATGCCGCTTCCCCGCGTTCGCTCACTTGCCGCTGCCCTGTTGCTGTCCACGGCCACCGGCCCGGCGCTGGCCACCACCACGCACACGCCCTCGGCACAGGTGCCCGGCGTCTACCACCAGCAGATCGGCACGCTGCAGGTCACCGCGTTGTTCGACGGCACCGTGGCACTGGGCCGGCAGGAACTGACCGGGATCGATGCCGGTGCAGTGACCCGGCTGCTCGACCACCGGTATGTGCCCGAAGACGGCAAGGGCCTGCAGACCGCAGTCAACGCCTACCTGGTGCAGCGGGGCAACCACCTGACCTTGGTGGATACCGGCACCGCCACCTGCTTCGGGCCCGGCCTGGGCCAGGTGCTGGGCAACCTGCGCGCAGCCGGTTACGACCCGGCCGAGGTGGACGACGTGCTGCTCACCCATGCCCACCCGGACCACTTGTGCGGGCTGCTGGATGCGCAGGACAAGGTCGCCTACCCCAATGCCACCGTCTGGTTGTCGGCCGCCGACGCGGCGTATTGGCTGGACCCGGCCAGCGAAGCCACCGCGCCGCAGGGCGTGCGCTTTGCCTTCGCGCTGGCGCGCAAGGCGGTGGCGCCCTACGAGGCCGCGGGCAAGCTGCGCCGTTTCAGCCCGGGCCAGGTGCTTCCGGCGGGGGTGACCGCGTTGGACAGCCATGGGCATACGCCGGGCCATGTGTCCTGGAAGCTGGACACCGGCAACGGCCCGTCGCTGCTGGTGTGGGGCGACATCGTGCATTTCCACGCGGTGCAGTTCGCCCAGCCCCAGGCGGCCTACGAGGCCGACAGCGAACGCACGGCCGCCGTCGCCAGCCGCCGCGCGATGATGGCGCAGGCCGCGGACGGGGGCTGGTGGGTGGCCGGTGCGCACCTGCCGTTCCCGGGGCTGGGCCACGTGCGGCGCGAGGGCGAGGCATTTGCCTGGGTGCCGGGCGAGTTTGCGCCGTTGCCGGGCCGTTGACCCTGGGGTGCGCGGCATTCATTGGCGGGCCGCGAGCTGACCGGGTAGTGCCGGCCGCTGGCCGGCTACTCTTTCGGCCGGATCTATCGGGAGCCGGCCAGCGGCCGGCACTACCGGAATCCGCGCACCGTTACCGGGCCAGCCGGGGGCCGGAATTACCGGAATGCGTGCGCCGTTGGCCGGTAACCCGGCCCACGGTCACGGGGCCGCGCGGTATTACGCGGTTTCGGGGGCCGGCTTGTTCAGGCCCAGCCAGCCGCCGATGATGCCGCGGGCTTCGTCCACGCCCTGGCGGGCCGGACCGGAGAAGGTCTGCACGCTGACGGTGTCGCCGAACGAGGACTGCAGTTCCTTGCGCACCTTCTGCAGGGCAATGCCCTGCTGGCCACGGCCCAGCTTGTCGGCCTTGGTCAGCAGCGCGTGCGCGGGCAGGCCGCGCTGCACCGCATAGGCCAGCATCTGGCGGTCGTAGTCCTTCAGCGGGTGACGGATGTCCATCACCACCACTAGGCCACGCAGCGCCTCGCGGGTACGGAAGTACTGGTCGATGAAGGCCTGCCAGTGGGCCTGCAGGTCCAGCGGCACCTTGGCGTAGCCGTACCCGGGCAGATCGACCAGCTTGGCCTCCGGGGTGACTTCGAAGAACACCAGCTGCTGGGTGCGGCCGGGAGTCTTGGAGACCCGGGCCAGGCTGTTCTGGCGGGTCAGGGCGTTGAGGGCGCTGGATTTGCCGGCGTTGGAGCGCCCGGCAAAGGCAACTTCGGCCCCGACATCCTCCGGCAATTGCCGGGTGTTGTGGGCCGAAAGCAGATAGTGGGCACGTTCGAGGAGCAATGACATGCCCATAGGATCGCATGTCCGGGCCGGATCCGCGCTGCTGCGGCCGGTTTTGCTGCACCCTGCGTTGACCGTGGCGTGAAAGCGCATGGATAATCGGGCGATCCCCGCGGGTGCACCCTGCACCTGCCAGGCCGGTCCACACGGAGCTTCCGCATGCGCCACGCTCGCGTTCTTGCCGTTTCCGCTGTTGCTGTATCGCTGCTGGCCGCTGTCGCGGTCGCCCAGACCTCGATCACGCCCCTGCCTGACAACGGGCCGATCAAGACCGCGTCGCTGGAGGTCGATTTCAGCAAGACCACCTGGGGGGATGCCAAAGCCGGCCAGGCCAAGGCGGCCGCCTGCGCGGCCTGCCACTCGGCCGACGGCAACTCCACCGTGGAGATGTATCCCAGCATCGCCGGGCAGAGCGAACGCTATACCGCCCAGCAGATGGCGTTGATCGCCAACGGCCAGCGCACCTCCGGGGCCTCGGCGGCGATGGTGCCGTTCGTGCAGGACCTCACCCCGCAGGACATGCGCGACATCGGGGCGTATTTCGCAACGCAGAAGGCCAGCGCCGGGCTTGCCGACGATGGCCTGGTGGGCGAAGGTCCGTACGCCGGCAAGAAGTTCTACGAGATCGGGCAGCAGTTGTATCGCGGGGGCGATGCCGAACGCGGCATCCCGGCGTGCATGGCCTGCCACGGTCCCACCGGCGCCGGCAACCCGGGCCCGGCCTACCCGCATATCGGCGGGCAGCATGCGGCCTACGTGGCGCGGCGGCTGCAGGAGTATCAGGCCGGCACCACCCAGGAAACCGACAAGGCACACTTCCAGATCATGGCCACCATTGCAAAGCAGCTGACCGAGCAGGAGATCCAGGCTCTGGGCAGCTACCTGCAGGGTCTGCACAACCGCGCCGACGATGTCGCCTCGGCCACCCCCGCACAACCGGCGAAGGCCCCATAAAGACCGCTCGGCGGCGCAATGGCCGCCCCGCCCCCGTGGCGGGTTATGTTCACCGCCACGCCGGCACTGGGCCGGCGTTGTTTTTTCCGATGGAGATGGATGTAGATGATGTTGATGCCCCGCCTGATGCTGTTGCTGCTGGCCCTGAGCCCCCTGTCCACGCTGGCGGCCGCGCCGGTCGCCCTGGTCGAAGGCACCGACTACGAACTGATCGAACAGCCCGGCCCGTATGCGCCGCTGGCCGGCAAGGTCGAAGTGGTGGAAATGTTCGGCTACACCTGCCCGCATTGCGCGCGCTTCGAGCCGCAGCTGGAAGCCTGGGCCGCCAAGTTGCCCAAGGATGTGCGCTTCACCCCCGTGCCGGCCGCGTTCGGCGGTGTCTGGGATTCGTTCGCACGCGCCTACTTCAGCGCCGACCAGCTGGGCGTGGCCAAGCGCAGCCATCGCGCCATGTTCGAGGCGCTGCATGAAAAGAACAGCCTGCCCATGCAGAACGTCTCGCCGGATGAGCTGGCCGTGTTCTACAAGGACTACGGCGTGGCACCGGAGCGCTTCCTGGCCACCATCAAGGGCGATGCGGTCGAGCAGAAGCTGAAGGCCGCCCGCGCCTTCGCCCAGCGGACCAAGGTGCCCGGCACCCCGGCCCTGGTGATCAATGGCCGTTACCTGGTCAAGGGTGACTCGTTCGAGGCGCTGCTGCGCAATGCTGACGCCCTCATCGTCAAGGCCCGCAGCGAACGCACGCGCTGAGTGCAGGCTCGCTGAACCGTCACACACCGTCCACGCCGGACGCGCGTTGGCGCATGCCATCATTCCCCTCTGGCCGGCACCCCGGGTGCCGGCCCCACCATGTTCATCCGCTGGAGATGCCTAGATGAAGACCCGTTTCGCGATTTCGCTGCTGGCCCTGCTGCCGATCCTGGCGGCCTGCAAGGCCCAGGACGGCACCGCCAACACCACCGCCCCGACCGAACCGGCCACACCGAGCAGCGCCCCGGCCGCCGAGCCGGCCGCGCCGTCCACCGAGGCACCCGCTGCCAGCGGTGACACCGCCGCCGCCGAAACCGCCGCTGCCGCCGCGACCACCCCGGCCCCGGCTGCGGCGTCCTCGCGCCCGACCGGCCCGGAGCCGGTGGCAGGCACCGATTACCTGCTGATCGAAAACGGCCAGCCGTTCCAGCCGGCCGCCGGCAAGATCGAAGTGGCCGAGATCTTCGGTTACGTGTGCCCGGCCTGCGCCGCGTTCCAGCCGCTGATCGGGCCGTGGAAGGCCGGTCTGCCGAGCGACGTCAACTTCGTCTACGTGCCGGCCATGTTCGGCGGTACCTGGGACAACTACGCGCGTGCCTTCTATGCGGCACAGAGCATGGGCCTGCAGGAAAAGACCCATGAAGCGCTGTATTCGGCCATCCACGCCGAGCAGACCCTGAAGGGCGAGCGCGGTCGTGATTCGGTCGAAGACATCGCGGCCTTCTACGGCAAGCACGGTGCCGACGCCAAGCAGTTCGCCAGCACCATGAGCAGCTTCGCGGTGAATGCCAAGACCAATGCCGCCAAGCAGTTCGCCCAGCGCAGCCAGATCACCGGCACGCCGTCGGTGATCGTCAACGGCAAGTACCTGGTCAAGGGCAAGAGCTTCCCCGACATGCTGCGCATCGCCGATCACCTGATCGCCCGCGAACGCGCCGCCAAGGGCAACTGATCCTTACCGAGCCTGCCCCCGTCGTGAATTCCCCCACCACGCGGACCCTGCGCCTGCTGACGGCCAACATCCAGGCCGGCAGCAGCACCCGCCGCTACAGCGACTATGTGACCCGCAGCTGGTCGCATGCGCTGCCGGCGGGGCGCAAGCGCACCAGCCTGGACGCCATTGCCCAGCTGGCGCGCGGTCATGACATCGTCGGCCTGCAGGAGGCCGATCCGGGCAGCCTGCGCTCGGGCTTCACCAACCAGACCCACTACCTGGCCGAGCGCGCCGGCTTCAATTACTGGAGCCACCAGCCCAACCGCCGCATGGGCGGGGTGGCCTCCAGCGCCAACGGCCTGCTTAGCAGGCTGGAGCCGGTGGAAGTACAGGACCACGCCCTGCCCGGCCGCATCGGCGGGCGCGGCGTGCTGCTGGCCAAGTTCGGCGAAGGCAGTGAAGGCCTGGCCGTTGCCGTGGCGCACCTGTCGCTGGGGACCAACTCGCGGATGTCGCAGTTGGCCTTCATTGCCGACCTGCTTACCGACCATCCCAACGCGGTGCTGATGGGCGATTTCAACTGCCTGGCCGACCGCCCGGAAATGCAGGCGCTGTACCAGAAGACCACCCTGCAACCGCCGGGCTGCGCGGTGCCGACGTTCCCGAGCTGGCGCCCGGACCGGGCCATCGACCACATCCTGCTCAGCACCGGCCTGCAGCAACGCAGCGCCGAGGCGGTCCCGGCCGCGTTTTCGGACCACCTGGCGCTGGCCATGGAAATCGACGTCCCCAGCCACGCGCTGCGCTGACACGTCCCGTAGAGCGGGGCTCTGCCCCGCTGCATTTCGCATGTACCCCGACAGCCGGGCAGAGCCCGGCTCTACGCCCAGGTGCAGTGCCGCGCCTTCGCACGTAGAGCGGGGCTCCGCCCCGCTGCACTTCGCATGCACCCCGACAGCCGGGCAGAGCCCGGCTCTACGCCCAGTTGCAGTCCCGCGCCTTCGCACGTAGAGCGGGGCTCTGCCCCGCTGCACTTCGCATGCACCCCGACAGCCGGGCAGAGCCCGGCTCTACGCCCAGGTGCAGTGCCGCGCCTTCGCACGTAGAGCAGGGCTCTGCCCCGCTGCATTTCGCATGCACCCCGACAGCCGGGCAGAGCCCGGCTCTACGCCCAGGTGCAGTCCCGCGCCTTCGCACGTAGAGCGGGGCTCTGCCCCGCTGCATTTCGCATGTACCCCGACAGCCGGGCAGAGCCCGGCTCTACGTCGCTGCATCAGCCGGGCAGAGCCCGGCTCTACGTCGCTGCATCAGCCAGGCAGAGCCCGGCTCTACGGTTCCGACGGTCGCGTAAACAGCCCCTCCACAGCCGCTATGCGCTAATGCTCCGGGTCTGCCGAGTTCGGCATTGAGAGCCTTCCCTCCCCATGAGCGCTGTGGAGTCGCCTCCCTACGAGGTACGCACGCTTCGACCGGTCTTCCTGCTTGCCGCCACGATCGTGGCGGCATTTGCCATTCTGGTCGCCGCGTTTCCCATCCAGTCCGGCAGCCTGCTGCTGGATGCACAGACCTGGGCGTCGCGCAACGTCGGCTGGTACTACCTGCTGGCGATGACCGTGTACCTGGTCTTCGTGGTCGGCGTGGCCTTGTCCGGCTACGGCAACGTCAAGCTGGGCGCGGACCACGACGAACCGGAGTTCAGCTATCTTTCCTGGGCCGGCATGCTGTTCGCCGCCGGTATCAGCATCACGCTGTTCTTCTTCTGCGTGTCCGAACCGCTTACCCATTACCTGCTGCCCCCGCAGGGCGGCGTGGGCGAAGGCGAGGCCAGCGCGCGCCAGGCGATGCAGCTGCTGTTCCTGCATTGGGGCCTGCACGGCTGGGGCGTATTCGCGCTGGCCGCCATGGCGCTGGCCTACTTCGCCTACCGCCACAACCTGCCGCTGGCGCTGCGCTCGGCGCTGTATCCGCTGATCGGCAAGCGCATCAACGGGCCCATCGGCTACACCGTGGATGCGCTGGGCATCGTGGCCACCGTGTTCGGGCTGGGCGCGGACATGGGCTTTGGCGTGCTGCACCTCAACGCCGGGCTCAACACCCTGTTCCCGGTGCCGCATGCGGCCTGGGTGCAGGTGGGGCTGATCGTGCTGATGATGGGCGCGGCGATTACCGTGGCGGTGTCCGGCGTGGAAAAAGGCGTGCGCTGGATGTCCAACATCAACATGCTGCTGGCGATCGGCCTACTGCTCTTCATGCTGTTCGCCGGCCCCACCCAGTACCTGCTCAACGCGCTCATGCAGAACATGGGCGACTACCTGGGCAACGTGGTCGGCAAGAGTTTCGATGTGTATGCCTACGGCGGACGTCCGGACTGGCTGGGCAACTGGACGGTCTTCTACTGGGCCTGGTGGATCGGCTGGGCGCCGTTCGTGGGGCTGTTCATCGCGCGCATCTCGCGCGGCCGCACCATCCGCGAATTCGTGCTCGGCGTGCTGCTGATCCCGCTGGGCTTCACCCTGGCGTGGCTGTCGATCTTCGGCAACAGCGCGCTGGACCAGATCCTGCACCACGACCAGGTGCACCTGGCGCAGATGGCGGTGGATAACCCGCCCACCGTGCTGTACGCGCTGCTGGAAAGCTACCCGTGGAGCCGCGCGGTCATCGCGGTCACGGTGATCGTCAGCTTCGTGTTCTTCGTCACCTCGGCCGACTCGGGCACGGTGGTGCTGTCCACGCTGTCCTCGCATGGCGGCGCCCCGGAAGACGACGGCCCACGCTGGCTGCGCGTGTTCTGGGGGGTGATGACCGCGCTGGTCACCGCCGGCCTGCTGCTGGCCGGCAGCATGGACGCGCTCAAGTCGGCGGTGGTGCTGGCCTCGTTGCCGTTCTCGGTGGTGCTGCTGCTGATGATCTGGGGGCTGACCCGCGCTCTGGGCGAGGAGTCGCAACGGAAGAAGGCCTCGCAGTATTCACCGATCCCGCTGATCGGGCAGTCGCGGCACCAGCGTGGCTGGCGCCAGCGCATCACCCAGGCCGTGCATTTCCCGGTGCGCGACGAGGTGTACCGGTTCATGGACACCGACGTGAAACCGGCCATCGAAGCGGTGGCCGCGCAGCTGGGCGAACAGGGCTTGGACGTACAGACGAAGTTCGAGCCCGGCCAGATGGAACTGACCGTGGACCATGGCGAGCAGCAGGTGTTCACCTACCAGGTGATCATGCGCGGCTACCTCACCCCGTCGTTTGCTGCACAGCGCTTCCGCAACCTGCGCTACTACCGCGCTGAAGTGCATCTCTATGAAGGTGGACAGGACTACGAGCTGTTCGGCTACAGCCGGCAGCAGATCATCAACGACATCATCGACCAGTACGAGCGCCACCTGCAGTTCCTGCATCTGACCCGTTGAACCGCTGGTCTCCCGCTGCAAAGGAGTCATCGACATGCCTACATTCCCCGACCAACAGCTCTACATCGGCGGCCGCTACGTTCCCTCGCAGGGCGGACGCACCTTCGAGGTCGTCAACCCGGCCACCGGCGCGGTGCTGGCCAAGGTGCACAGCGCCAACAGCGACGACCTCGATGCGGCCGTTGAAAGCGCACAGGCCGGCCAGAAGGTGTGGGCCGCGCTGACCACGGTGGAGCGCTCGCGCATCCTGCTGCGTGCTGTCGCCCTGCTGCGCGAGCGCAACGACGCCCTGGCCGAACTGGAAACGCTCAACACCGGCAAGCCGCTCAGCGAAACCCGCAGCGTGGACATCGTCACCGGCGCCGACGTGCTGGAGTACTACGCCGGGGTGATGCACGGGCTGGAAGGCAGCCAGGTGCCGCTGCGCGACGGCAGTTTCTTCTACACCCGGCAGGAGCCGCTGGGTGTGGTCGGCGCGATCGGCGCATGGAACTACCCGATCCAGATCGCCCTGTGGAAGGCCGCCCCGGCGCTGGCCGCGGGCAACGCGATGATCTTCAAGCCCAGCGAAGTGACCCCGCTGACCGCGCTGAAGCTGGCCGAGATCTTCACCGAAGCCGGCCTGCCCGATGGCGTGTTCAACGTGCTGCCCGGCGATGGCGCGGGCGTGGGCACGGCACTGACCGAGCACCCCGGCATCGAGAAGATCTCCTTCACCGGCGGCACCAGCACCGGGCGCAAGGTGATGGCCAGCGCCTCCAGCTCCACCCTCAAGGAAGTGACCATGGAACTGGGCGGCAAGTCGCCGCTGATCGTCTGCGCCGACGCCGACATCGCGCTGGCCGCCGACGTCGCGATGATGGCCAACTTCTACAGTTCCGGGCAGGTCTGCACCAACGGCACCCGCGTGTTCGTACCGCAGGCGCTGCTCACCGACTTCGAGCAGGCGTTGAGCGAACGGATCGCGCGCATCCGCATTGGCGATCCGTTGAACGAGAACACCAACTTCGGCCCGCTGGTCAGCGCCGCGCACATGCAGCGCGTGCTGGACCACATCGCCAGCGGCAAGGCCGAGGGCTCGCGCCTGGTCTGTGGTGGCGAGCGGCTCACCGACGGTGCATTGGGCAAAGGCTGCTATGTGGCCCCCACCGTGTTCAGCGACTGCCGCGATGACATGCGCATCGTGCGCGAGGAGATCTTCGGGCCGGTCCTGAGCCTGCTGGCCTACCAGACCGAAGAGGAGGCCGTGCGCCGCGCCAACGCCACCGAGTACGGCCTGGCCGCGGGCGTGGTCAGCAGCGACCTGAGCCGCGCGCACCGCCTGATCCACCAGCTGGAGGCCGGCATCTGCTGGGTCAACTGCTGGGGCGAATCGCCGGCGCAGATGCCGGTGGGCGGCTACAAGCAGTCCGGCGTGGGCCGCGAGAACGGCCTGGCCACGCTGCGCGCCTACACCCGCACCAAGTCCATCCAGATCGAACTGGACCGCTACGCGTCGGTGTTCTGAACCGGCCTGACAGGAGACCACCGCGATGAAGCGCGAATACGACTACATCATCATCGGCGCCGGCTCGGCCGGCAACACGCTGGCCGCGCGCCTCACCGAGGACGCCGGCGTGAGCGTGCTGCTGCTGGAAGCCGGCGGCCCCGACTACCGCCTGGATTTCCGCACCCAGATGCCGGCCGCGCTGGCCTACCCGCTGCAGGGCCGCCGCTATAACTGGGCCTATGAAACCGAGCCGGAACCGCACATGGACAACCGGCGCATGGAGTGCGGGCGCGGCAAGGGCCTGGGCGGCTCGTCGCTGATCAACGGCATGTGCTACATCCGCGGCAACGCGCTGGACTTCGACAACTGGGCCCGCTTCGACGGCCTGGAAGACTGGAGCTACCACGACGTGCTGCCGTACTTCCGCAAGGCCGAAACGCGCGACATCGGCCCCAACGATTACCACGGTGGCGAGGGCCCGGTCAGCGTGGCCACCCCGAAGAACGGCAACAACGTGCTGTTCCACGCAATGGTGGAGGCCGGCGTGCAGGCTGGCTACCCGCGCACCGACGACCTCAACGGCTACCAGCAGGAAGGCTTCGGCCCGATGGACCGAACCGTGACCCCGCGCGGCCGCCGCTCGAGCACCGCACGCGGCTACCTGGACATGGCCAAGGACCGCGCCGGGCTGGAGATCGTGGTGCATGCCACCACCGACCGCATCCTGTTCGCCGGCAAGCGCGCGGTGGGCGTGCGCTACCTGGCCGGCAACAGCGCCGAGCCGATCGACGCCACCGCGCGCCGCGAAGTGCTGCTGTGCGCCGGTGCCATCGCCTCGCCGCAGATCCTGCAGCGCTCCGGCGTGGGCGCCCCGGCGTTGCTGGCGGCGCTCGGCGTGCCACTGGTGCACGACCTGCCCGGCGTGGGCGAGAACCTGCAGGACCACCTGGAGGTGTACATGCAGTACGCCTGCAAGAAGCCGGTGTCGCTGTACCCGGCGCTGCAGTGGTGGAACCAGCCGGCCATCGGTGCGGAGTGGCTGTTCGCGGGCACCGGCATCGGCGCGAGCAACCAGTTCGAGGCCGGCGGGTTCATCCGCACCCGCGACGAATTCGAATGGCCCAACATCCAGTACCACTTCCTGCCGGTGGCGATCAATTACAACGGCACCAATGCGGTCAAGGAACACGGGTTCCAGGCCCACGTGGGCTCGATGCGCACGCCCAGCCGCGGCCGCGTGCATGCCAAATCGCTGGACCCGCATGCGCATCCGTCGATCCTGTTCAATTACCAGTCCACCGACCAGGACTGGCAGGAATTCCGCGACGCCATCCGCATCACCCGCGAGATCATCGCCCAGCCCGCGCTGGACGAATACCGGGGCCGCGAGATCAGTCCGAGTGCGGACTGCAAGACCGATGCGGAGCTGGATGCGTTCGTGCGGGCGCGCGCCGAGACCGCCTACCACCCGTCGTGCTCGTGCGCGATGGGCACCGATGCGATGAGCGTGGTGGATGGCCAAGGCCGCGTACATGGCATGGAAAGCCTGCGCGTGGTGGACGCCTCGATCATGCCGCGCATCATCACCGGCAACCTCAATGCCACCACCATCATGATCGCCGAGAAGATCGCCGACCGCATCCGCGGCCGCGCGCCGCTGCCCCGCAGCACGGCGGACTACTACGTGGCCGGGGATGCGCCGGTAAGGCGCTGACAGGCCGGGCTCTGCCCGGCTGCTCCACGTTCCAACACCGCGCGCACCGTAGAGCCGGGCTCTGCCCGGCTGCTCTGCGTTCCAGCACCACCTAGCCGGGCAGAGCCCGGCTCTACGCCGCTGGCACCACCTAGCCGGGCAGAGCCCGGCTCTACGCCACTGGCACCACCTAGCCGGGCAGAGCCCGGCTCTACGCCGCTGGCACCACCTAGCCGGGCTGAGCCCGGCTCTACGCGCTTGTGACCGGTACGGCTGGCGCCACCCGCCGTGCCGTTACCGTGCTCCCCACCGACGCTACCACCGTGCAGCCAATGGCCGCCCACTGCAGCGCGGTGAGGTGCTCGGCCAGCAGGCCCATCGCCAGCAATGCGGCCACCGCCGGTTCCATGCTGATCAGGATGCCGAACGTCTCCTTCGGCAGCCGCTTCAGCGCCATCATCTCCAGCGACATCGGAATCGCGCTGGAGACGATCGCCACGCCCAGCCCGAACAGCAGGATCTTCGGGTCCAGCAAGGCCATGCCGGCGTGCGCGATGCCCACCGGCACCACCACCAGCGCGGCCGCGCACAACCCCAGCGACACCGTGTGCCCGGCATGCAGATGCCCTGCCCGCTTGCCGAAGATGATGTACATCGCCCAACAGGCGGCCGCACCCAGCGCGAACATCACCCCCACCGGATCCAGCGGCGCGCCATGGCCCAGCGGCAACAACAGCAGCAGCCCGACCACCGCGCAGCCCACCCAGACGAAATCGATCGGCCGGCGCGAGGACCACATCGCCACCGCCAGCGGGCCGCAGAACTCGATCGCCACCGCGATGCCGAACGGAATCGTGCGCAACGCCATGTAGAACAGCAGGTTCATCACCCCCAGCGTGATCCCGTAACGCAGGATCGCCCCGGCGTCGGCCCGCGTGGTGGTCCAGCGCCACGGTCGGAACACCGCCAGCAGCACCAGCGCCGAGAACCCCACGCGCAACGCGCTGGTGCCCTGCGCGCCGATCAGCGGGAACAACTGCTTGGCAAAGGAGGTGCCCACGGACAGGGCGGTGACCGAGCCGAGCACGGCCAGGACGGGAATGAGCGAAGCGTAGCGGGAGGTCGACATCCGGCCAGCATATTGCGTAGCGGCCGAAGGAGATGCTCAATTGCAGGGGCCTTCCTGCATGTTTCACTCACCCATGACCGCCGCGTACGCTCCCGACGAATTCGACCGCGCCATCCTGGCCATCCTGCAGCGCGACAACACCACCGCCCAGCGTGAGATCGCCGAGACCGTGCACCTGTCCGCGCCCGCCGTGCAGCGCCGGATCAAGCGCCTGCAGGAGGCGGGCTTCATCCGCGCCAATGTCGCCGTGCTCGACCAGAGCCGGCTCGGCCGCCCGCTGACCATCATGGTCGAGGTGCGCGTGAGCAGCGAACAACCGCATCGTGTGGCCCCGTTCCGCCGCCGCGTGCAGGACGACCCGGCCGTGCAGCAGTGTTATGCGATCACCGGCGACGCCGACTTCCTGCTGATCCTCACCGCCGCATCCATGGAGGAGTACGAGGCCATCAGCGAACGCCTGTTCGGCAACGACGACAACATCGAGCGCTACCGCACGGCGGTGGCGCTGAGCACACTGAAGCGGGGGCTGGACGTACCGCTGTAGGACGGCCGGCGCGCCCTCGATGGGTGCCCTCGATGGGTGCACCGGCAACCCGCGTCCTCAGGGCACGCGTGTGAAGTGGATCGTCATCAGGATCGGCTTGCCGTCCTTGCTGAAAAAGGCCTTCGACTCGGTCATCCGGTTGCCATCGCCGGCCACGGTGTAGATGCGCGTGGATGCCGGCGTGCCGTGGTCCACCAGCTGCATCACCAGCACGTTCGGCGCGGGCATGCTGAGCGAGGCCACGTCGGCACCGTAGTTGCCCGCGATCGGGCCGGGCGTGCCATCCAGCGGCAGGGTGCTGTCGGCGGTCATCTTTCGGCCCTTCGGATCGACGATCTCGGCGCGGGTGGTCCAGCGGCCCGCGCCCGCATCCTTGAATTCCAGCAGCACACTCTTGGGTCGGTCGCCCGCCGGCATCGGCAGCGTGGCGACATCGATGGCCCAGCGCCCGGCCAGGGGAAAAGCGGCAGGCGTGGCGGCAAACAGCGCCAGAGGCGCGGCCTGCAGCAAGGCCGTGGTCAGGCAGACGGCGAACATCCTCTTCATGGAAGCTCCTTCATGGATGAATGCACGACGTGAGCCGTGCACGGGCAACGGTGGCAAGGTCAGCCCCGGACGGCTGCTTCAATCGCCGCTACATCGATCTTGCGCATGGTCATCATCGCCTCGAATGCGCGCCTGGCCACGCCCGGATCCTCGCTGGTGACCGCCTCGGTCAACACGCGCGGGGTGATCTGCCAGGACAGGCCCCATTTGTCGCGGCACCAGCCGCAGGCGCTTTCCTGGCCGCCGTTGCCGACGATGGCGTTCCACAGCCGGTCCGTCTCGGCCTGGTCGTCGGTAGCGATCTGGAAGGAGAACGCCTCGCTGTGCGTGAACGCCGGGCCACCGTTGAGGCCGATGCACGGAATGCCGGCCACGGTGAAGTCCACGGTCAGCACGTCGCCCTGCCTGCCCGACGGAAAGTCACTGGGCGCATGGTGCACGGCGTTGACCGCACTGTCGGGGAAGGTCTGGGCATAGAACGTGGCCGCGTCCAGCGCGGTGCCGTCGAACCAGAGGCAGATCGTATTCCTGGCCACCATGGCGGTCTCATGCAGCGATCAAGTGCGGCCAGCCTACGACCGGGGATGTTAAGCGGCTGCCCTGCAGGACCGGACCCAGGCGTGGCAAGACCTTGGGCGATGTCCGGGGGCGGCCCGGCAGAACCGTTCGAATTGCTGATACGACTGATTCGCATTAACATGGCGTTATCCCGTCCGCGCCAGGGAGGCGCTGCGGCGATCAGTGCCTGCGCCCGCGCCTTGTCCTGCAAGGCCTCCGCGAGCCGCGTACTGACCCCCCACCCACTGCAGCACGCCAGGCCACCGAGGATGTCGGCCGTGTGCGTGCTGCCGCCCTGGAACCGCCAATGACCCGTTCTTCCGTTGTGCTGCCCCGCCTGCTACCGCAGGCCCGCCTGACCCAGGCCCTGCTCGCTGCGCTGTGCGTGCTGGCCGCTGCCCCCGCGTTCGCGCAGGACGCCCCAGCCGACGCCACCACCCTGGACAAGGTGGTGGTCAAGGGCGAACGCGCCGAAGGCTACTCCGTGCGCAAGACCTCGGCCGGCACCCGCTTCGACCTGGCCCCGCGCGAGATCCCGCAGTCGGTGAGCATCATCAGCCACCAGCGCATCGAAGATCAGAACCTGGACGACATCCTCGACGTGCTGGCCAACACCACCGGCGTCAGCAGCACCCAGTCCGATACCGAACGCACCGAGTTCTACGCCCGCGGCTTCTACATCGACAGCTACCAGTTCGATGGCCTGCCCACGCAGATGGTGCAGAACTGGAGCTACGGCGATTCCGGCCTGGACCTGGCCCTGTATGACCGCGTGGAAGTGGTGCGCGGCGCCACCGGCCTGCTGAGCGGCGCCGGCAACCCCTCCGCGTCGGTGAACCTGATCCGCAAGCACGCCGACAGCGCTGAACTCACCGGCACCGTGTCGGTCAACGTGGGCAGCTGGGGCCGCACCCGCAGCACGGTGGATGTGACCACCCCGCTGAACGCCAGCGGCTCGGTGCGCGCGCGCGTGATCGGCAGCTACCTGGATACCGAATCACAGATGGACCGCTACGACCAGCACAAGACGCTGGGCTATGCGGTGATCGACGCCGACCTGACCCCGGACACGCAGCTGAGCGTGGGCTACGACTACCAGCAGAAGCGTGCCAACGGCGCGACCTGGGGGGGCTTCCCGATGCTGTTCTCCGACGGCAGCCCGACCCCGTTCGATGCGTCCTTCAGCGCCAACCCGCGCTGGACCTACTGGGACACCACCAGCAAGCGCCTGTTCGCTACGCTGGAGCATGCGTTCGCCAACGACTGGAAGATCAAGCTCGGCGCAACGCACGACACGACCAAGGCCGACGACAAGCTGTTCTACCCGGCCTACAACGACTGGACCAGCGGTGCATCGCTGCTGGACAAAACCACCGGTGCCGGCGTTACGCCCTCGGCAGGGTTTTACAACACCGAGCGCAAGGTCGATGCGGTGGATGGCTTCGTGGAAGGTCCGTTCCAGCTGTTCGGTCGGCAGCACCACTTCATGGCCGGCCTGAGCTACAACAAGCGCGAGTTCGCCAACTACGGCGACTATCAGATGGGCTGGGCGCCGCTGGACAACTATCTGGCCGGTGTGGCCGATTTCCCCGAACCGAACTGGGTCGGCACCCTGCCGCTGCAGAGCGAAGGCACCATCACCCAGAAGGCTGGCTACGTCGCCACCCGCCTGTCGCTGGCCGATCCGCTAAAGCTCATCCTGGGCGCGCGCTACACCGACTGGAAGAGTGAGGGCGAAGGCGCTGACCGGTCGCACAAGGTCACCACGCCGTATGCCGGCCTGGTGTTCGACCTCAACGACACCTACTCCACCTATGCCAGCTACACCGAGATCTTCCAGCCGCAGACGGCACGCGACCGCAGCGGCAGCTACCTCGATCCGGTGGACGGCAAGAGCTACGAAATCGGCGTCAAGGGCGCCTGGTTCGACAATCGCCTGAACGCCTCCGTCGCTGCGTTCCGCATCGAGCAGGACAACGTCGCACAGGTCACCAGCGAGCTGATCCCCAGCCGCCCGGGCGAGTTCGCCTACATCGCCGCACGCGGCACGGTGAGCCGTGGTTTTGAATTCGAGCTCAACGGCGAACTGGCCCCGGGCTGGAACGCGACCTTCGGTGCCTCGCGCTATGTAGCCAAGGACATCAACGACGCGGACATCAACACCAACCTGCCGCAGACGACCATCAAGCTGTTCACCAGCTACACCCCGCAGGCGCTGAGCGCGCTGACCGTCGGCGGCGGCGCCAACTGGCAGAACGGCATCTACTATCCGGTGCCGGCCTACGGCCGTATCGAGCAGGGTGGCTATGCGCTGGTCAGCGCGTTCGTGCGCTACCGCATCTCGCCGGAGTTCAGCGTGCAGGCCAACCTCAACAACCTGCTGGACAAGACGTACTTCTCGCAGATCAACGGCTACGGTGCGTACGGCGACGGCCGCAACGGCTCGATCACGTTCAACTGGTCGTTCTGAGCGGGCATTGACCACAAGGTGACACCACAGAACGCCGGGCATTGCCCGGCGTTCTGCGTTCTGCACGACGCGCGGGGATGCGCAGCCAAGCATGGCGTGGCTCTACCGGTTGGGGCGCGGTGCGTCGCGTGGCCACGCCTGGCCGGGCGCCGGTAGTGCCGGCCGCTGGCCGGCAACCTCATGAACGATGACGGTCTTGCCTGGTTGCCGGCCAGCGGCCGGCACTACGGCCGGGCGCGCAGCAACGCCAGCCCAAACCCGATGAAAATGGTGCCCACCACCCGGTCAAACACCTTGCGCAGGCCCGGCTTGGCCAGATGCCCGGCCAGGCCACGCCCGCCGGCGGCATACACCGCGTACCAGAGCATTTCCATCAGCGCGAAGGTGCCCACCAGGATGACGAACTGCGGCAGCTGCGGCTGGGTCAGGTCGACGAACTGCGGCAGGAACGCCGACGCGAACAGCAGCAGCTTGGGGTTGCTGATGCCGATGATGAAGCCATCGCGGAACAGGACGCGGCGTGCAGTGGGTGCCACGGCAGCCACGTCGCCCACGTCGATCGGTGCGTCCCCGCCCCGCCACGCCTTGATGCCCAGGTACACCAGATACGCCACGCCGGCATAGCGCAGCACGTCGAACACCATCGGTGAGGCCTTGAGCACCGCGCCCAGGCCGGCGGCGGAAATCGACAGGGCCAGCACCAGCGCACTCAGGCACCCGGCCATGGCCGCGATGCTGCGGCGGAAGCCCACGCGCACGCTGCGGGTCATCACGTGCAGCATGTTCGGGCCCGGCGTGCCGCACAGGACCAACACGGTGACGGCGAAGATCCACCAGGTATGCAGGTTCATGGCAACTACGTTCGGAAGGGGGCAGACCCGGGCTCTGCCCGGCTGCACATGATGCCTGACGCCACCGCCAGCGGCCGTCCCGCCCCACACAATGGCCGGCACGCGCAACAGATTTGTCCGGCTGCGATGGGCACGGCCAGCCACGTAGAGCCGGGCGCTGCCCGGCTACTGCCAGCATGGACAGCCGGGCAGAGCCCGGCTTAACGTGGTGCCACCGGCCACGGCCCGGGTGCCGGACCGTGGTCGGTGTGTCAGCGCCCGATCAGAACCGCAGGTCCGCGCGCAGGTACCAGTAACGGCCACGCGGGATATCGTAGGTCGACGCGTCGTACCCGTTCAGCGAGCACGACAGGCAGATCGGCGGATCCTTGTCGAACACGTTGTTCAAGCCGGCGCTGAGCTGCAGGCCCTTCATCCAGTCCACCTTGTAGCCCACCTGCAGGTCATGGAAGGTGGTGGCGTCCAGCGTGTTGGTGCCCTCCAGCTGGTTGCTGCACACCGGGAAGGCCACCGCGTCGCCACAGTCCTCGGTCAGCTCGGAGATGTGCCGCACCGTCCACGACGCGCTCCAGTTGGCCAGCGCCCAGCTGAGCGTGGCGTTGCTGGTCCACTCCGGGATCGAACTGTCGGCCACTTCCACGCCCGGCTTCTGCGGCTGCCGCTGGCCCGCCGCGCCCAGCGCTTCATAGCGCCCCACGAAGGTGTTCTGCCAGCCCAGCTTGAACTGGCCGATGTCGCTCTGCGGGAACGTCCAGAACAGGTCCACGTCCCAGCCGTCGGTCTTGATCGAGCCCAGGTTGGTCAACCGGTTGTTGAAGCTGCTCACCGCACCGGTGGTCGCGCGGGTGATGCCACCGCAGTACACCGGGTCCAGCGTTTCCACGCACAGGTCCAGCTGAGTCTGCGCGTTGATGGCCTGGATGGCGCCTTCGATGGTGTGGCGGTAGAACGTCACTTCCACGTCGAAGCGCTCCGACCACGATGCGTCGTTGCCGAACCACGGGCTCCACACGAACCCGGCGCTGAAGCTGCGCGAGCGTTCCGGATCCAGTTCGGCGTTGCCGCCGGTGGTGACCGAGATCTGCGAGTTGGCCTGCTGGAAGCCGCTGGGGACGCCGAGCGCGGCGCAGTTGGCCGGATTGCCACGCGGTGCGGTACCGCCCAGACCGATCGAGCACGGGTCGAACAGCTGCAGGTCGGCACGCGCCGCCGAGCCGTACAGTTCACCGATGGACGGCGCACGGAAGCCTTCGGCGTAGCTGGTACGCAGCACGAAGTCGTTGGTCACCTGCCAGCGCAGGCCGTACTTGGGGGTGAACTCGCCGCCAAAGGTGGAGTAGTCCGAATAGCGCCCGGCCAGGCTCAGGTCGAGTTTCTCGCCGATCGCGCTCTTGGCGAAGATCGGCACGCTCAGCTCCAGGTACGCTTCATTGACGTCGTAGGAACCGGAGGTGGGCAGCGACGGCACGCCGTTGTAATGGCCGATCACCGTGAGCGGATCGGGATCGTAGCGGCCCTCGTACTTGCGGTACTCGTAGCCGGTGGCGAACGACACCGGGCCGGCCGGCAGGTTGAACAGGTCACTGCTCAGGTTGGCGGTGAACAGGCTCAACTCGTTCTGGCTGCGGTCGCGGACCACCGGCTGGATCCAGTCCAGCATCGCCGGGGTGATCGATCCGGCACCGCCGAAGATGTTCAGCGGCACGCAGCCAGGGGTGGCCGCGCAGACCGCCGGGTCACCCAGGGCCATGTTCACCTTGAAGATGTCATAGCTGCCGTAGTTGGTCTGTTCGGCCTTGTTCTTGCTGTACATGCCGTTGACGTCCCAGAACCAGCTGCGGCTGCCGGTCTCGAACTGGCCCACCAGGCCGGTGGCGAAGTACTGCGTGTTGACCTCCTGCTCGAAGATGCGCGCGCCGCCTTCCACCGGGCGCCGGCCGATCAGGCTCATGTTGCCCGAGGACACCAGGTCGAATCCGAACGGGTTGTACGGGTTGAGCGCGGACACCACGATGTTGTCGGCCTGCGGGTTGCCGGTGGCGCCATCGGGGCCGAAGAACAGCGGTTCGGGGCCGGCCTGGTTGGTCGACTCGCGGCGGTTGCCCAGCGCCTTGATGTACCACTGGATGTTGTCGGTGATGTCGAAGCGGAACTGGCCGAAGATGCCTTTGCGTTCCGACGGCGTCAGCACCATGTTGTATTCGGCGAAGTTGAAGCGGTCGGCCGAGGTGAAGCAGTGGTAGTCATCGGTACGGCTGCACCCGGCACTGCCGTCGTAGCGCGGATTGCTCACGCCGGTGTTGGGCACGATGTCCTGCTCGGCCCCGGTGTTGGGGTCGACGAAGGCGAAACGGCCCTGCGGGATGCCCCCGCTGCCAAAGGCCAGCCCGGTGCCGGGGATCGGGAAGCGCGACTGCTCGCGGTCGCGTGCGTACACCGGGTCCTGCTTGGTCCAGCTGGCGCCCAGGAACAGCGTGTAGCGGTCGCCACTGGTGCCCCAGGCCAGGTCCACGCCCTTCTGGGTGCCATCGCCCTTGCTGTATTCGCCGTAGTTCAGCGTGACCTGGCCGCCGTCGAATTCGCGCCGGGTGATGATGTTGACCACGCCGGCGATGGCGTCGGAGCCGTACAACGACGACGCGCCGTCTTCGAGCACTTCGATGCGCTCGACGATGGCCAGCGGGATGGTATTGAGATCGGTCGCCGCGCCCACGCCGGAGGCCGAGGATTCGTTGACCCAGCGGATGCCGTCCACCAGCACCAGCACGCGCTTGGCGCCCAGGTGGCGCAGGTCGACCTGGGCCGAACCGGCGCCCACGCCGCTGCCGTCGGGCGGGAAGCCGAAGTTGCCGGAGGAATTGAATTTGGCGTTCAGCGCCGATCCCGACCCGGTCAGCTGCTGCAGCACTTCGCCAATGGAGTTCATGCCGGTGCGCTCGATCTCGGCGCGGGTCAGGGTCTGGATCGGCACCTGCCCTTCCACTTCGGCGCGTTTGATCCGGCTGCCAGTCACCTCCACGCGGTCCAGCTCGGTGGTGGTACGGGGTGTTTCCTGCGCGCCGGCCAGGGCGGGGACTGCCAACAACAGACACAGCGATACAGCGACCGCCAAGGGGCGGTGGTGCAGGTCGTTCATTCGCTCTCTCCACAAAGGAATGTTGGGCTGGGCTGCCGCGCCCCCCTGCATGGCGGCAACGTCTCCTTTGTAAACAAACGGTAAAACGGGGGTCGTGACGGAAGGCACCTTTTCACGTGACTGCGACAAATCCGAACAGGCAACATGTAGACGCCACAACGCAAAACGCCCCCGCGGGCGGGGGCGTTGTTTTGTGCGCTGCAGTGCGCACGGGCGCTACTGCACGAAGGCCACGCGCGCCAGGTGCGCGTTGCTGGCAGCCGCCAGCACCTTGGCCATCACCGCATACTCGGCGTCGGGGTCGGTGGCGATTCGCAACTCCGGCAGATTGCCGGCGTGCGCCTGTGCCTGGTCCTGCATGCGTGCCTGCAGGGAGGCGACCGGCACCACCTGCCCGTTCCAGGTGACCTGGTTGGACGCATCCACGCGCAGCTCGATCGGCGGCGGTGGCTCGGTGGGCGGCACCACGGTGGTGGTGCGTTGCGGCAGGTTGACCGGGATGGGCAAGGACACCATCGGGGCGGTCACGATGAAGATGATCAACAACACCAGCATCACATCGACCAACGGGGTGACGTTGATCTCGGCCAGTGGTCCAGACGTAGCGGCTGCGCGGAATGCCATGCTCTGTCTCTCCCTGGAGCGGGCTGCCCCATGGCCGACACTACGCCGGACGCGGCCGGTCTTCACCGCGCTGTGCGGCGCTCGTTCATGATCGAGTCGGCTTGCCCTCACCGCCCTTCACCGTGCGCCGTTATGCTTTCGGCCATGACTCGACTTCCCCTGTATTTCCTGAGCGCCACCGTCCTGCTGGCCTGCACCGGGGTCAGCCCGGTGGCCGATGCGCAGAACCTGGATGCGCAGCGCGCGCAGCTCAAGGCAGCCATCGACAACGCCGAGCGCGGCCAGTACGACCCGGCCCAGGCCGCAGCGCTGGCCAGGCATCCGCTGTACGGCTGGCTGGAATACGCCAACCTGCGCCGGAACATCGACACGGTCAGCGCCACGCAGGCGCAGGACTTCCTCAAGCGTTACAACGGCCAGGCCGTGGCCAGCAGTTTCCGCAGCGTCTGGCTGCCCGCCCTGGCACGCCGCCAGGAGTGGCCCACGCTGCTGGCCAACTGGGTTCCCACCGACAACGTCGGGTTGCGCTGTGCCCAGCTCAACGCACGCCAGGCCACCGGCAAGGCCGACGCACAGTGGACCAGCGAGGCCCAGGCGATCTGGCGCAGCACCGGCAAGTCCCTGCCCGATGCGTGCGATGCGGTGTTCGCCGTGCTCGATGCCAAGGGCGGCCTGAGTGCCGACCTGCGCTGGGCACGCATCGATGCGGCCGCCGACGAACAGCAGCCGACGGTGATGCGCAGCGCGGCGCGCGGCCTGCCCGCCGCCGACCTGGCCCTGGCCAACACCTATGCCGCCTTCGTCGACAAACCCAATGCCAGCGCGTTGAACTGGCCGCGCAATGAGCGCAGCCGGCGCATCGCCACCGATGGCCTGGCCAAGCTGGCCAAGGCCGACCCGGCCGCCACCGAGCAGCAGCTGCCGCAGTACGCCAACGCGCTGCAGCTGAGCCCGGCCCAGCAGGCGCAGGTGCTGTACCAGGTGGCGCTGTGGACGGTGGCCTCGTACGGCCCCGAATCGGCTCGCCGCCTCAACGCGGTGCCCGATTCGGCCTACGACGAGCGCCTGCACGAATGGCGCGCGCGCGAAGCGATGTCGCGCGGCGACTGGCCGCAGGCGCTGGCCGCGATACGCAAGATGGGCCCGACCCAGCGCAGCGACTCGCGCTGGCGCTACTTCGAGGCCCGCATGCTGGAGAAAACCGGCAAGCGCAGCGAGGCGCAGCCGCTGTACCGCGAGGCGGCACGTGCGGCCACCTTCCATGGCTTCCTCGCCGCCGACCAGCTCGGCCAGTCCACCTACATGCTGTGCCCGTGGGAACCCAATGACAGCGCCCAGGCGCAGGCGGCGGTCGCCCGCGACCCGGCCATCGTGCGGGCCATGGAGCTGTTCAAGATCGAACGCGCCGGCTGGGCCGTCGCCGAGTGGAATGACGCCCTGAGCCGCTACGACGCCACCCAGCGCCGCATCGCGGTGGAAGTGGCGCGCGACAACGGCTGGTTCGACCGTGCGGTGTTCTCGCTGGGCAAGACGCCGGACGAGCAGCGCCTGTATTCGCTGCGCTTCCCGCTGCATCACGACGACGCCATCCGCCGCGAATCGGCCCGCAACGCGATCGACCCGGCCTGGGTGGCCGCCGAGATCCGCGCCGAGAGCATCTTCAACCCGAAGGCGCGCTCCCCGGCCAACGCCATGGGCCTGATGCAGGTGCTGCCGGCCACCGGTGCCAGCGTGGCCAAGTCGATCGGCCTGACCAACTACGGCGGCGCCGCCAGCCTGTACGACCCGGACACCAACATCGCCCTGGGCACGGCCTACCTGCGCCAGCTGATGAACAAGTACGAGGGCCTGCCGTACATCACCATCGCCGCCTACAACGCCGGTCCCACACCAACCGCGCGCTGGCAGACCCAGCGCCCGGGCTTCGACCCGGACATCTGGATCGAGACCATCAGCTACAAGGAAACCCGCGAGTACGTCGCGCGCATCCTGGCCTTCAGTGTGATCTACGACTGGCGCTTGAACGGCAACGCCCTGCCGGTGACCGACCGCATGAACGGCCGCCTGCAGGCCAAGCGCAAGAACTTCGCGTGTGCGGCCAACGCGGACAAGGGCGGCGACTGAGCCGCCGCGGTATGCCGGCCGCTGGCCGGCTCCTCGCAATGCCCGAAGATTCCCGCGAGCCGGCCAGCGGCCGGCACTACGTCATTGTGCGGGTTCATGGCGCGCCGGCCAGCGGCCGGCACTACCGGTTGGCGTCGCGTTGGCCCACTGCGGCATCATGGGCGCATGAAGATCTATCTTGTCGGCGGCGCCGTACGCGACCGCCTGTTGCAGCAGACCCCCGGTGACCGCGACTGGGTGGTGGTGGGCGCCACCCAGGCGGAGATGGAAGCGCAGGGCTACAAGGCCGTGGGCCGCGACTTTCCCGTGTTCCTGCACCCACACACCGGCGAGGAATACGCACTGGCGCGCACCGAGCGCAAATCCGGACGCGGCTATCGCGGCTTCGTGGTCGATGCCGACCCGTCAGTGACGCTGGAAGAAGACCTGCTGCGCCGCGACTTCACCATCAACGCAATCGCCTGCGACGAGGCCACCGGTACGCTGGTGGACCCGTATGGCGGTGCGCGCGACATCGAGCAGCGCATCCTGCGCCACGTGGGCCCCGCATTCGTGGAAGACCCGCTGCGGGTACTGCGTGCGGCGCGCTTCATGGCGCGCTTTGCGCCGCTCGGTTTCACTGTGGCCCCGGAAACCCTGGACCTGATGCGCCAGATCGCCGACAGCGGCGAACTGGATGCGCTGGTGCCCGAACGCGTCTGGCAGGAACTGCGCCGCGTGCTGCGCAGCGCCCAGCCGTCGGCCTTCCTGCGCACGTTGCACGAGGCCGGCGCGCTGCGGGCGATCCTGCCGGAACTGGAGGCGTTGTATGGCGTGCCGCAACGCGCCGAATTCCATCCCGAGGTGGATACCGGCGTGCACCAGGAAATGGTCAGCGACATGGCCGCGCGATTGGCGCCGGGCGACGACCTGATCGGCTTTGCCGCGCTTACCCACGACCTGGGCAAGGGCCTGACGCCGCCGTCGGAATGGCCGCGCCACATCATGCACGAGCAGCGCGGCGTCGCCCCGCTGCATGCCCTGTGCGAGCGCCTGAAGGTACCGCTGGACCACCGCCAGCTGGCCGAAGCGGTATGCCGCGACCATCTCAATGTGCACCGCATCGACGAACTGCGCGATGCCACCGTGCTGGACCTGCTGGCCCGCTGCGACGGTTTCCGCCGCCCGGAGCGCATCGCGCAGATCGCGCTGTGCTGCGAGGCCGACAAGCGCGGCCGACTGGGCTTCGAGGACAGCGACTACCCGCAGGGCGCCACGCTCACCCGCCTGCACCAGGCGGCACTGGCGATCCAGGCGCGCGACCTGGACCTTACCCACCTGAAGGGGCCGGCAGTGGGTGAAGCGCTGGCCAAGGCGCGTACGCGGGCGATTGCGGCGGTGCGTTGAACGTCTGCGCCCCTACGGCCCGTGCATCAACGGGCCCGCGCGGCGCATCCGGTTTCAGCGTGCATCCACCACCGCAGCGGCCTGTTTGCAGGCCGGCTGCGCAAGCAGCCATTCGCGCGCCAGCGCGGCCGCGTCCTGCCCTGCGCCCACCGTGACGTCAGGCTGCAGGCGGTTGCCGTCGCCTACGCCGTTGCGGTCGGCCATCACGCTGCCCGTCAGCAGCAGCAGGCTGCCATCGGGCAGACGCTGCGGGGTATTGGAGGTGGAATAGCCGGCACTGGGCTGGCCGAAGCTGCGCGAGGCTGCCCGGCCGCGGAAGGCCAGCACCGATGCCTCGCCGGAACTGGCAGTGCGCGGGCCGAACAGGACGGCCACCGGCGCGCCCGGGTGGCGCAGCGTGTACCGCGTGTTGCGCGATCCGACCACCGCATTGCCGTCCGACCAGATCGCGCCATCGCGATACGCCCACGGCTGGCGTTTGCCGGCCAGAATGGACATCCCCACCGGATCAGCGCCCTTGGCATCGCCCAGCAACGGGCCCAGGCCAAGCAGCATCGGCCACATGTTGCCGCCACTGTTGCCGCGCAGGTCGACCACCCAGCCACAGCGGTTGCCATCGTCCTGCGCCTGGATGCGCGCCTGCAGCGCAATGGCCGCCTGCTTGCGGGCCTGGTACTGCACTTCCTGGGGCTGGGTCTGGTCGTCCATGTAGGCGCCTACCGTGATCCACCCCAGCCGCGCTGTCGGTCCCGTGCTGGCGTCCTCTGTCTGAAGGGGCGCAGCGCCCATCGCTGCCTGCGTGGCCTGTGCGCGTTTCGACGCCGTGCGCTGCTGGTCGGCCGATATCCAACGCCCGTGCCCGCCACTGCTGCGCTGGATCACATCGTCCAGCAACCGCCGCGTCTGCGCCGGGTCACGCGCAGCCGCCAGCTCCGCGCGGGCCTTGGACCAGTCCACGCGGTCGCGATACAGCGACTGCTGCTGCAGCAGATCCAGAATCCGCGCCTGTGCCTCGGTGCTGGGTACGTCCTGTGCCTGTGCAGCGCTACTTGCCGTTGCAAGCGCCACCATCAACAGCCAACCACGTCCTGCGATCATCGTGCTACATCCGTGTAGTGAAGAGGCCGCAGCTTAACGCTGCACGCGGTCATTGGCACAGTGCACCGTTCACATGACCAGCGATGCATGCCACCGCGACGCAGCCGGCATCGCCGATTCCGTCCGGCGTGCCGCCGCGGATGCCCGCCTGCCGTCGCTACCAGTCCAGCCGCAGCCCGATATTGCCTTCGATCACCTTGCGTTCCTTGCGTGCGCTGCTTTCCAGGTCACGTGTGTAATCGGCCACCGCAAACGCACTGACATTGCTGTTGAAACGCGCCACCACGCCCACGCCCACTTCCAACGCACGCGCATCCTGCTGGTTGAGGATGCGGTTGCTGTCGAAATCGATGCGATCTTCCCCGTCCAGGGTCTGCCAGTAGTTGAGCTTGATGTACGGCTGCCAGCCGTTGCCGGCGATGTCGTAGTCGGCAGCCAGGCGCAGGCCGACGCGCCCGGTCCAGGCGTTGTCGTTGTCAAAGCGCAGCGCGGACACCGCGTCGCCGGCATCGTCCACCGCCGTGCGCTGCCTGATCACCTGCAACTGCGGTTCCAGCCACCACGCACTCTGCCCGACGCGCAGCAGCGGCTTGCCCACTTCCAGGGAGGCGGTGGTGCCATCGCCGCGCACGTCGATGCCCAGCCCGCGCGAGGAGGTTGCGTCGCCGTCGTAGCGGCTCTGCATCACCACCGCATCCAGGTAGCCACCGGCACTGCCGACACGGGTCCAATACAGGCCCACGTGCTTGTCATCCAGCCGCGTGCGGCCCACCGCAACGTTTTCCCAGCCGATCGCAAAACCGGTCACGTTGCCCTGCGCGCGGGTGCGCCCGACGAATACGCCGAACTGGTCGCGATGGCTATCGCCCGCGTTGGCGTACAGGTCCAGGCCGGCCTGGATGCCTTGGATGTCGCCGTCAAAGCCGGGCTGCGCGTCGCCGTCCCACTGCTGTTCGTGGCTCTGCCCCACCAGCCGCGCCCAGGCCGCTCGCACGCCGCCCTGCCCGGCCGGCAGACGCTGCTCGCCCTGGCGTTCGTGGAAGGTGCCCAGGCTGGCCAGGCCGGTTTCGCGCAGCAGCGGCGGCACCACCGAGTACAGGCCGGTCTCGAAGCGGTACAGCGGAATGATGTCGCCCTGCGCGGGGCGCGCACCGGGCGTGGGCGGCACCGCCAGCGGCCCGGGCACCCCCGCCACGTCGGTGGGCACCGGCGGCGGGGTATCGATGGTGGGCGGCGCGACGTCGGCCGGATCGGCCGGCTCGGGCGGCGGGGCCGGCTCGGGCGCGGTCGGGTTCGGATCATCCGGCGGATTCACGTCCGGCGGCGGCGGCGGTGCCGGCGGCAGGTCGACCGGCGGCGTGCCGGTGCTCTCCGGCGGCGGCGGTGGCAACGTGGTGCCCCCGCCCGGGGGCGGCGAAGGTGCGGGGGTAACGCTGGCCACCAGGGTCGAGCGCAGGTACCAGTTCTCGGCCGTGCCGCCGCTGACCCCACCCTTGAACAGGAAGTACTCGTACGCACCGGCGGCGACCGGGTTGTACAGCGCGAACGCGGTGGGCGCGGTGCTGGCGCCGTTGATTGCCTGCACCACCAGGATGCCGTCGGCCACGGTGGACGCACCGGCGCCGCCGGCGTTGAGGATGCCCACGCCGGTGGTGCCGCTGGCGCTGCCGGTGGAGATCACCAACTTGTCCGACGCCGAACTGTCGTCGCCCAGCACCGTGTTGAGATACAGCGCGCCGCCATTGCCAACGTAATTGCCGACCACGGTGAAGGTGTCGCCCACGCCGCCGCCGTTGCTCAGGTCGATACGACCGGCGTTGGTGAGCGTGGCCAGCTGCCCGGCCGTGAACGGGGCGACGCCGCCGTTGCCGCCACCGCCGAACACCGCACTGGTGGCATCGATGTCCAGGCGACCGGTGCCGCTAACGCTGTCGCCCAGCACCAGGGTGCCGTCGAAGGTCAGCTGGGTGTCGTCGCGCAACGCTACCTGTTCCCAGTTGGCAAAGCGCGCCACGCCGCCGGTCTTGATGTTGTCGAAGCTGAGCACGTCATTGCCCAGCCCACCGTCGAACACCGGCAGCGCGCCAAGGTGGGCGGCATTGAGATTGGTGAGCTGCGCGACGTCATCGCCGTCGCCGAAATCGATGGCGCCGTGTACCACGCCGCCGCCGTTCCAGGTCAGGCTGTCGTTGCCGAAACTCAGCCGGATTTCACCACGCACGGTGCCGCCGGTGATGGTGACCGCGTCGTCGCCGCCACTGACGCTGACGTTGCCGCCGATGTAGCCGTCGGACAGCACGATGGTGTCGCGGCCGAAGCCGGTGACCAGGTTGCCGTCGATGGTGCCGCCGGACATCAGGAAGGTGTTGTCGTCCAGCTTCATGTTGACCCGGCCGATGCGGCCGCCGGTCATTTCGGCGTAGTCGCCATCGTCGAACGCGCCGACGATGCGCCCGCCGGTCATGCGGAAGCGATCCAGCGCGTCGCCCTGCAGCAGGGCGCCGATGCTGCCGCCGGTCATCAGGAAGGTGTCGATGCCCGACCCCTGCTGCACCGTGCCGGTCACGCTGCCGCCGCTGATCTCCAGGCTGTCCTCGCCATCGCCCTGGTCGACGCTGTCGATCACGCCGTCGCGGATCACCAGGGTGTCGTTGCCCGCGCCCTGCAGCACGCCGCCCTGGATGCTGCCGCCGAGCATGTCGATGCGGTCGTTGCCGGTACCGGACACGACCCCGCCGGTACTACCGGCGATCGTGCCGCGGTTCACCAGGTAGGTGGTCCCGTTGAGCTGCAGCGCGCGGCCGGCGTTGGCGATGATGCTGCCACTGTTGTTGATGACATGCCCGGTGCCGGCCTGCACGGTGATGGCGTTGCCGCTGGCGATACCGAGCTGCGCGTTGGCCAGCACGTTGATGGTGGTGTTGGACGCGCCACCGGCGGTGACGATGGCCACCGGATCCGGATTGGGCGCTGCACTCGAGCAGGTCACCGTCTGGCCCTGCCCGGGCGCGGGGGTGTCACAGCCGGCCCAGGCGGGCGCGCTACCGGCCAGCAGGACCGTACCCAGCGCGCCGCCACAGCCCCAACGCAGCCAATGTGAGATACGGTCTGCCAGCACAGTGCGTGCCGGCGCAACGAGCATCGAGCGCATACGCCTTTCCTGTTCGACAAGAGGAGGTAGGGCAACGGCCCAGTGCTTCTACGCAGACCGGCGTCAGTACTTTTACCGCTGCACCGTGATGGGGGGGTAAAAGAAGGTGATGCCAATCTTAGATTTTGAGGTAGATGCGCCGCGCGTCCAGCGCCCACACCACGCTCCACCACACCGCCACGAAGCCCACCGCACACAGCAGCGAGGCCAGCGCGGGCGCGGTCGGCAGCAGCGTCGATAGGGCGTGATACAGCCATCCCCACGCGCCGCTCGCCATCAGCAGCAGCGCCATCGCTGAGGAGCCGAGGTACGCGGCAATGGCGTTGACGCCGAAGCGTCGGCCCAGCGCCGGCGCACCCCAGCGATCCACCAGCAGGTGGGCCAGCAGCAGGGCCGCCACCGATATCCCGCCCGTCCACAGCACGAAACTGGGGGTCCACAGCTGCTTGTTGAGGGGCAGCCAGAGCATCGCTACACCGCCCAGGAACAGGCATGCCGTGGCCAGCGCCGCCAGCCCACCCACCTGCCCCGCCCGCAGCCACGCGCCCGCACGCAGGCCCAGCAGCGTGCTGGCGAGCGCGCCCAGGCTGCTCAGCAACCCTTCGGGGTCGTGGCCGAGCCCGGTCAGCGCGTCGTACTTGTAGAGCAGCGGCGCGAACAACGTGGTATCCAGGCGGCTGGCCGGGTTGACCCACGGTGCCAGCGAATCGGCCCCCAGCAGGATCACCGCGTACGCAAGGAGCAGCCCGACCAGCACCGCCCATTGCGTGCGCGCACGCGTTTGGATCGCGAGCAGCCCGACCACCGCCACGCACAGCGCAATCCGCTGCAGCACGCCCCACAGCCGGTAGGCCGGCAGGTCCATCAGCCACCACGCCAGCAGGTGCAACACCGCGCCGGCCACCGCGATGCGCAGCGCACGCTGCAACAGGCCACTGCGCAGGGCCGGGCGCAACGCCGGCTCGCCCGCGCGCGGCGACAGGCTGAAGGCCATCGACACACCGGCAATGAACAGGAACAGCGGGAAGATCAGGTCGGTGGGCGTGAAGCCGTGCCAGTCCGCGTGCAGCAGCGGTGCATACACATGGCCCCAGTCGCCGGGGTTGTTGACCAGCAGCATCGCCGCCACGGTCAGCCCGCGCAGGGCATCGATCGAGCCCATGCGCTGCGATGGGGCGGCGCTCATGCGTCCTCGCGCTCGCCGGCGATCCAGGTGGCGCGCACCTGCAGTGCGTCGTCGAGCAGCACCAGATCGGCCTGGTAGCCCTCGGCGATCTCACCCAGGCGGTCGTCCAGGTTGAGGTACTGCGCCGGGTAACGCGAGGCCATGCGTGCAGCCTCGTCCAGCGGCAGGCCGAGCAGGTGCACCGCGTTGCGCACCGCCGTGGCCATGTCCAGCGCCGAGCCCGCCAGCGAACCGGCGGCATTGCGCACCACGCCGTCCACGGCCGTGATCACTTCGCCATACAGCTCGTAGCTGGGGCTGTCAGCGCCTACCGGCGGCATCGCGTCGGTGACCAGCATCACCTTGCCGCGCGGCTTGGCCGCCAGCGCCACGCGCAGGCTGGCCGGGTGCACGTGCACGCCGTCGGCGATGATGCCGACCCAGCTGTCGCGGTCTTCCAGCGCCGCGCCCACCGCCCCCGGCTCGCGCCCGGTCAGCGGCGACATCGCGTTGTACAGATGGGTGAAACCGCGGATGCCGGCGTCCAGCCCGGCGCGCGCTTCTTCGTAACTGGCGGCGGTATGCCCGGCGGCCACGATCACGCCGCGTTCGACCAGCGCGCGGATGCTCTCCAGCGGCACCCGTTCGGGAGCCAGGGTCAACAGGGTCACGCCGTTGTCAAGCGAGGCCGCCATCGCGATCTCGTCGGCGTCGGGCACGCGGAACTTGTTGGCGTCGTGGGTGCCCTTGCGTGCCGGCGCGATGTACGGGCCTTCCAGATGGATGCCGAGCACGCCGGGCACGCCCTGTGCGATGGCCGCGCGGGTGGCGTCGATCGCGCGGCGCATCACCTGCACGTCGTCGCTGATCAGCGTGGGCAGCAGCCCGGTGGTGCCGAAGCGGCGGTGCGCGGCAGCCAGCGTGCGCAGGCTGTCCACGTCGGGCGTGTTGTTGAACAACACGCCACCGCCGCCGTTGACCTGCGCGTCGATGAAGCCCGGCAGCAGCCAGCCGCCGCCCAGGTCCACCTGTTCGTCGGCGCTGCCCAGCTGCGGGGCCGCATCGGACACCAGCGCGGTGATGCGGCCGTCTTCGATCACCACCGCCAGGTCGTCGCGGAACTCGTCGCCGGCCAGAATGCGGGCGTTACGCAGGACGGTTTTCATCAGACGGTTTCCGTCACCTTGTTCAGATGCGGCGGCAGGTCCGGGTTGTGCCCGCGACGCAGCGCCAGCGCGTTGATCGCACGGTAGAACGCCTGCACGGTGAGCAGCGGTGCGCAGGCCGGGTGCGGCGCAACCGGCAGCGGCAGGTCGCCGTCGACATCGGCCAGCCACACCTGCGCATCGCGTGCGCCGAACTCCAGCAGCACCGCGCGGGTGCCCGCACCGGTTTCATCGGGCTGGGCAAACGCCAGCACCGGGAAGCCCGGCCCCACCAGCGCCATCGGGCCATGCTTCACTTCGGCCGAGCTGTAGGCTTCGGCATGCAGGCCGCAGGTTTCCTTGAACTTCAGCGCGGCTTCCTGGGCCGCGCCCAGGCCCAGGCCGCGGCCAAGCACGAACAGGTTGTGCGCCGACACCAGGCCATCGGTGAGCGCGGACCAGTCGCTGTTCCAGGCATGGCGCAACGCATCAGGCAGTGCACGCAGCGCGGCGATCAGCGCCGCGTCCTGGCTCCAGTAGGCCACCAGCTGCAGGATCGCCGACAGCGAGGCCAGGTAACTCTTGGTGGCCGCCACGCTGCGCTCGGCACCGGCACCCAGCGGAATCACCGTTTCGGCCAGCTGCGCCAGCGGCGAATCCTCCACGTTCACCAGCGCCACCACGCGCGCGCCGGCCGCACGCGCGGCTTGGGCGTTGCGCAGCAGGTCCGGGCTCTTGCCCGACTGCGAAATGACGATGTACAGCGCGCCACGCAGCTTCAGCGGCGCTTCGTAGACCGAGCCCACCGACGGCGAGGCCGAGGCGGTGACCAGGCCCAGCCGGGTTTCCAGCAGGTACTTGGCGTAGGTGGCGGCGTGGTCCGAGCTGCCCCGCGCGCAGGTCACCACGAACGGCGGCGGTGCCGCGCGCAGGCTGGCAGCCAGGGTCTCCACCGACGCCTGGTTGCGCGCGAACTGCGCGGCAATCACGTCGGCGGCTTCGGCGGCTTCGCGGTACATCAGGGTGTCGTGGGGCGCAGGCAGGGACATGGGAACTCAGGTGGTTTCAGGAGTAGGAGGGCGCGCGCCGGTCGGGCGCATCGGCGCGGTGGAACCGCGTACCACCAGCTGCGGCACGAAGCCCTGGTTCTGCAGCTGCAGCGGTGCGTCGTCGTAGGCATCGCTGCGCAGCTGCGCGATCAGCAACCGCGCCGCATGCCGGGCGATGTCTTCGGTGGCCTGCTTGGCGGTGGTCAGCGGCGGCCACGACTGGCGCGAGAACGGGCTGTCCTCGAAGCCGGCAATGGACAGGTCGTAGGGCACGTTCATGCCGGCCGACTTGGCCGCGGCCAGCACGCCCGCGGCGATTTCATCGTTGGAGCCGAAGATGGCAGTGGGCGGTTCGCGCAGCGCCAGCAGCCGGCGTGCGCCGCGGAAGCCGTCGTCGAAGGTGTAGTCGCCCTGCACCACCAGGTGCTTGTCGATGCTCATGCCGTAATCGCGCAGCGCCGCTTCGTAGCCGGCATAGCGTTCGCCGCTGGACCGGTGCGAGGTGCCGCCCCACAGGAAGCCGATGCGCTGGTGGCCCAGCTGGATCAGGTGTTCGGTGATTTCATAGGCGGCTTCGCGGTCATCGACGAACACACATGCGCCGTCTTCGGGGTCGGCGGTGGCGGCGATGATGCGCACCAGCTTGATGCCGCGCGCGGTCAGGGCCGCCACCAGGTCGCGGCGTTCGGACATCGGCGCGGTGAGGACCAGCCCGGCCAGGCGCGAACGCTGCACCCAGTCGGCCAGTTCTTCGGCCAGCATCGGCGAACTGGAATCGCAGGGATGGATCTGCAGCCCGAAGCCGGTCTCGCGGCAGGCGGCCAGCACGCCGTTCTGCACGCCGATGATGTGGTACGGGTTGGGGTTGTCGTAGACCAGCCCGACCACCAGCGTGGTGCCGGTGCGCAGGTTGCGCGCGGCGGGATCGGGCTCGTAATCCAGCTCGGCGATCGCGCGCAGTACGCGCGCGCGGGTGGCCTGCATCACCGACGGTTCGTTGTTGATGACGCGCGATACCGTCTTCAGCGACACCTTGGCCCGCTCAGCCACATCCTTGATGGTCGCTCTGCGCATGCTTTTTTCCTGCCGCTCCGGTTGGGCGTCCATGATCGCCGATCACTGACCGTCGCGGGGCAGCCCGGCCCGATGGCCGCGCACCGAATAGAACAGGATGTACAGGTAGCACGGCACCATCAGCCCGGCGAACACCCACTGGAAGTCGAAGTGCTGCTTGAGCACGGCAAATGCCTGCGGAATGATCGCGCCGCCGGCGATGGCCATCACCAGCAGCGCCGAGCCGGTTTCGGTGAACCGCCCCAGGCCGCGGATGGCCAGCGGGAAGATCGCCGGCCACATCATGGCGTTGGCAAAGCCGAGCGCGGCCACGAAGCCCACCGACACATAGCCGTGGGTGAGCAGCGCGCCGATGCAGAACACCACGCCCAGGCTGGCCGACAGGCTCAGGTAGCGCGACTGCGACACCACGTGCGGGATCAACGCCAGCCCGGCCAGGTAGCCGACCAGCATCGCGCCCAGGGTGATCGAGGTGAACATCTTGGTCTGGTCCAGCGGCAGGTCGAAGCCGTGCCCGTAGGTCCCGATCGCATCGCCGGCCATCACTTCCACGCCCACGTACACGAACAGGCACAGAACGCCCAGCCACAGATGCGGGAACTGGAAGATGCTGGTGCGTTCGGCGGTGCCGGGCGCGCGCGCCGGGGTGGCGTTGGCTTCGGCTGTCTTCAGTTCGGGCAGCGGCGAGAACAGCACGCCCACGGCCAGCACCACCAGCAGCCCGGCCATGGCCATGTACGGCATCTGGATCTTGGCCGCGAAGGTATTGAGCAGCACCGTCTTGGTGGCGGCATCGGCCACCTTCACCTGCGCGTCCAGGTCACCGATGCCATGCAGCACCAGGGTGCCGATCAGCACCGGGGCCAACATGCCGGCGATCTTGTTGCAGATGCCCATCAGCGCGATGCGCCGGGCGGCGGTCTCGATCGGGCCCAGGATGCTGATGTACGGGTTCACCGCGGTCTGCAGCAGGGCCAGCCCGCTGCCGATGATGAACAGGCCGCTGAGCGCGCCCGGGTACCAGCGCTGCTGGGCGAAGTGGGCGAAGACCACCGCACCGGCCGCCATCACCAGCAGGCTCAGGCTCAAGCCCTTCTTCATGCCGGTGCGCTTGAGGATCCACGAGGCCGGCAACGCCAAGAAGAAATAGGACAGGTAGAACACCATCAGCACCAGGAAGGCGCCGACCTCGTCCAGCTCGAAGGCCAGTTTGACGAAGGTGATCAGCGGCCCGTTGAGCCAGGTGAAGAAGCCGATCAGGAAGAACAGCACGCCGATGATCAGGATCGACGTAAGCACGCTCGAACGCGCGGAGGCAGCAGGCACGGCAGACATCAAGAAAGCTCCTGCATCGGCGGGCCACGGGGGCGTGCCGGAAGAGTGACTGGGAACAACGTTGTCACATTTATTCGTCGCCGCTGCCGGGTTTGTCAACAAGCGGTTTTCATCGCGGTGCCGATCCACGCCGTGCTGCACCTGCGCAGATCGCACGCCCCGCCACGCTTGGGGGTCCCCGGCCCCGGCATTTCAGGCAGGTTGCAAAAACATGGCGGGCAATGGATGAAAACGTTTTCTGACGACAGCGCCCGTTGCGGCGCAACATCGAAAGTCTGAGGTTATCGTTGACATCGTTGTCAGAACGATTACAGACTCCGCCTCAATCGCCGGGTCGGACCGGTCCTGCACAATCCAAGGGAGCCCGTGTGACCGCAGCCGCCCACTCTGTACCGGCCCATGTCCTGCCCGCCGCGGTGCCGCCGTTCCTGGCCGCCGATGTGGGTGGCACGCATGTCCGGGTGGCCAGGGTGCAGGCCGGCGCCCAGCCGGACGATCCGGTGCAGGTGCTGGAATACCGCAAGTTCCGCAATGCCGATTACCCCGGCCTGAGCGCGATCCTGGCCGAGTTCCTGAGTACCGGTGAGCGTCCGGCACACTGCGTGGTGGCCACCGCCGGCGTTGCCCGCCTGGACGGCACCGTGATCAGCGCCAACCTCCCGTGGCCGTTGTCGGCGCGTCGGATCGAACAGGACGTGGGCCTGGATCAGGTCTACATCGTCAACGACTTTGAAGCGGTGGCCTACGCCGCCGCGCAGGTGGACGCCAGCGGCGTGCTGCAGCTGACCGGCCCGACCAGCGCCCCGCGTGGCCCGACCCTGGTGGTCGGCCCGGGTACCGGCCTGGGTGCGGCCGTGTGGATTCCCACCGCGCACGGTGCGGTGGTGCTGGCCACCGAAGCCGGCCAGCCCACCCTGGCCACGACCACCGAACTGGAAATGGCGATCGTGCGCCAGATGCAGCGCGAGCACGCGCATGTGTCGGTCGAACACGCCCTGTCCGGCCCGGGCCTGATGAATCTGTATCGCGCGCTGTGCGCCCTCAACGGGCAGGCACCCACGCTGGCCACGCCCGATGCGATCACCGCCTCGGCCATGGCCAACCAGGACCCGCTCGCACGCGAGAGCCTGGAGGTGTTCTGCGGCCTGCTCGGCAGCACCATCGGCGACATGGCCCTGCAGTACGGCATCACCGGCGGGGTCTACCTGGCCGGCGGCATCCTGCCGCAGATCCGCGAATTCCTGTTGAACAGCAGTTTCGTGCGCCGGTACCTCAACAAGGGGCCGATGCGCGAGGCGCTGGAACGCATTCCCGTGAAGGTGGTCGAGCACGGGCAGCTGGGCGTCATCGGCGCCGCCAGCTGGTACCTCGGCCATAGGGACGACCCGCGCGCCTGACGGCGCGGCGGGGACGCACGAAAAGGCAGTACGTGGCACCCAGGCGCACCCCGGCAAAGGGCGCGCGGCAAAGTCGTACCAGACGCAAGAAGACACGCCGTCGCCGGCGAACCATCGGATTGATGAGGAGAGACATCATGAACCACCGCAAGAGTCTGCTTTCGGCAGCCATTTTCAGCTGTCTGGTGTTCGGCGCGCAGGCGCAGGAAACCGCTACCCCGACCGACCTGGACACGGTCAGCGTCGTGGGTATCCGCGCCAGCCTGGAAAAGTCGCTGGACACCAAGCGCAACAACGTGACCATTTCCGAGGCGATCACCGCCGAGGACATCGGCAAGTTCCCCAGCACCAACGTGGCCGAAGCGCTGTCGCAGCTGCCGGGCATTTCGCTGGATCGTCGCTTCGGCCAGGGTGAGCGCGTCAGCATCGACGGCACCGATCCCAGCCTGAACCTCTCGTTCCTGGATGGCCACCCGGTCGCGCAGGCGATCTGGCTGTATGGCGAACAGCCCAACCGTGGCTTCGACTACACGCTGCTGTCGCCGCTGATCCTGGGCCGCATGGAAGTGATCAAGTCCTCCGAAGCGCGCCTGACCGAAGGCAGCCTGGGCGGCACCATCCTGATGCACACCCGCCAGCCGCTGGACATGCGCGCCAATGAAGTGGCCGCGTCGGTGGGTTACAGCTACAGCGACCAAGCCAGCGAAGGCAAGCCGAACGCCTCGGCGATCTACAGCTGGAAGAACGACGAAGAAACCTTTGGCATCAACGTGGCCGCGCAGCACTATGAAGAGCGCGTGGACCGCCAGGGCATGGAAGTGTTCGGGTACGCCAAGGCATCCACGTTCACCAATGCACCGGGCGTGGATCCCAACGCCGACGTGCCCAACTCGGTCAACGCCGCATGGTTCCAGCAGGACCGCAAGCGCGACAGCGCCGTGGTCAACCTGCAGTTCAAGCCGACCGACGAACTCGAGTTCAACCTGAGCGGCCTGTACATCAAGGAAAACTTTGACAACTACAACCAGTCGATGTACTCCTTCCTGACCTGGAACCCCGGTACCGTGGGTGCGGTCAACCAGCTCGGCGACGTGCGCAACGGCGTGGTCAACAGCGGCCATTCCAACGCCAGCGCCACCGCCAACAGCGGCACGGTGATCTACGACAACAACGTGCGCGAATCCGAAGTGACCACCAAGGGCCTGGACCTGCGCGGCGCGTGGAAGGGCGAAAGCTGGGGCATCAGCGGCCAGGCCGGCCAGAGCAAGTCCGAGAACAAGGACCTGGCCCAGTACTTCATCGAACCGTTCTACAACGGTGGCTTCAGCTGGAACCTGGACAAGGGCATCACCTTCGACAACCCCGATGCGGCGCGCAACCCGGCCAACTGGGGTTCGGCCGGCGGCTGGTTCGGCAACAACGGCATTTTCTCCACGCAGAGCAAGGACACCTACGCACAGCTGGACTTCAACGTGCAGTTCGACAGCATCTTCAACCAGCTGCAGTTCGGCGCGCGCCACGGCAAGCATGAAGAGAGCTTCGACCTGAATGTCTACGGCGGCGTGCGCCCGGGCACCCTGGCCGACGTCGGCACCATCGGCCTGACCGACATCCAGGGCTTCAGCGATGGCCATGGCCGCCATGTCCAGGCCGGGCGCAACAACGTGCTGAACTGGGTCAAGGGCAGCCCGCTGGATTACGCCAACCCGGATCCGGCCAGCTACCTCAACAACACCTGGGCGCTGGAGCAGACCAACAACGCCGCCTATGCGCAGCTGAACTTCTCCAACGGCCCGGTCCGCGGCAACGTCGGCGTGCGCTATGTCGATTCCAAGACCGACGGCAGCGGGTTCGTCTACGGTGGCACCCCCACCCTGACCGACCTGGACAGCAAGTGGCAGACCCAGACCAAGAAGGAAGATTTCCTGCTGCCCTCGGTCAACCTGGTCTACGACACCGCCAATGACTGGGTGTTCCGCTTCGGCGCCAGCAAGGTCATCGCCTGGGCCCCGTACAACCAGATGGTGAACAACACGTTCCTCAACGACACCACGCTCAACGGCAGCGGTGGCAACGCCGACCTGTCCCCGTACGAGTCGTGGAACTACAACCTGTCGGCCGAGTACTACTTCGCCCCGCAGTCGGTGGTGGCCTGGTCGCTGTTCTACAAGAAGATCGACAACTACATCGACAGCAGCGCGGTCATCGAGCGCCAGTACAACTCGATCCGCGACACCTCGCCGGCCACCTGGGCCAACGTGGTGGGCACCAACGGCTGCACCGCCGACGGCTACTGCGACTACAGCATCCAGCGTCCGCGCAATGCCGGCAGCGGCCACGTCAAGGGCTTCAACCTCAGTTTCCAGCAGCCCTTCGGCGAAAGCGGGTTCGGCCTGACCGCCAACTACACCTACGCCAATGGCGAGAACAACTCCGGCGACCCGCTGCCGTACCAGTCGCGCAACTCGGTCGCGTTCAGCCCGTACTACGAGAAGGGCCCGATCAACGCACGCCTGACCTACAACTGGCGTGACAGCTACCTGGCCGGCGGCTACGTTGCAGGCTCGGCCCCGGCCAGCGTTGACGATTACGCCGAACTGGGTGCCAGCTTCGGGTACACCTTCAACGACAACTGGTCGCTGACCCTGGACGCACAGAACCTGCTGAACGAAGAGTATTTCCAGTACCTTGGCGACAAGGACCACCTGGCCTCGCGCTACAAGAGCGGCCGCCGCTACATGGCCACGGTGCACTTCAAGTTCTGATCACCGCCGTACCCTGCTGAACGCCTGATCGACGGGCCCGGACCTCCGGGCCCGTTTTCACAGGTGGAACCCGATTCGCTACAAAGGAATGACCCGATGCACACCCGCACCCGTCGTACCTCGCTGTCGCTGCTGTCTTTCGCACTGGCCCTGTCCCTGGCACCGCTCGCGCACGCCACCGATGCACAGGCGCCCGATGGTCCGCGCGCGCGGCCCGGCGCACTGCCGCTGATCCCCGCACCGGCCCATGTGGAACGCCTTGAGGGCGCGCCCTTCACGATGGCCGCCAGCACCCCGGTGTGGGCGCGTGGTGAAGCAGCCACGCGCGTGGCCAGCCAGTTCAGCACGCTGTTGCGCAGCAGCGGCGGCCCCACCCTGCAGGTCAGGAACGGGAACGGCAAGAACGGCGTCAACTTCGTGCTGAACACCGCGTTGAAGACCGGTGCGGAGGGATACCAGCTGCGCTCCAACGGCGATGGCGTGACCGTGGCCGCGGCGACCGAAGCGGGCTTGTTCTACGGTGCGGCGACGTTGTCGCAACTGTTCACCAGCAGCACCGACGGCAGCCTGCCGGCACTGCGCATCGACGATGCCCCACGTTTCAGCTGGCGCGGCCTGATGCTCGATTCGGCCCGCCACTTCCAGAGCCTGGACGAGATCAAGCGCGTGCTCGACGCGATGGCCGAACAGAAGCTCAACACCTTCCATTGGCATCTCACCGATGACCAGGGCTGGCGCATGGAAATCAAGCGCTACCCGAAGCTGACCGCGGTGGGCAGCTGCCGCGTCCCGGCCGGCGATGGTGGCCGCGACCCCGCCACCGGCGCCGAGCGTCCGTACTGCGGGTTCTACACCCAGGACCAGATCCGCGAAGTAATCGCCTATGCGGCCGCGCGCCATATCCAGGTGATCCCCGAGATCGACGTGCCCGGCCACGCCACCGCGGCGATCGCGGCGTATCCCGAACTGGGCACGCTGGATACGCCGCTGAAGCCACTCAGCGAATGGGGCGTGTTCCCGAACCTGTTCAATACCGAAGAAAGCACGTTCACATTCCTGGAAAACGTGCTGGAAGAGGTGATTGCGTTGTTCCCGGCCAAGTACGTGCACGTGGGCGGCGACGAGGCGGTCAAGGACCAGTGGGAAGCCTCGGCACGCGTACAGGCGCGTATGCGCGAGGTGGGCGCGACCAATGAAATGGAAATGCAGAGCCACCTGATCAAGCGCCTGGAGAAGTACCTGGAGCAGCACGACCGGCGCCTGATCGGCTGGGACGAAATTCTCGAAGGTGGCCTTCCGCCGGAGGCCACGGTGATGTCGTGGCGTGGCACCGAAGGCGGCCTCAAGGCGGCCAGCGAAGGCCACGACGTAGTGATGTCGCCGGTCACCGACATGTACATGGACTACCTACAGACCACCTCGGACAACGAACCGCCGGGGCGCCCGCTGGTCACCTCGCTGGCGCGCGTCTACGGTTTCGAGCCGGTACCCGATGCGCTGGCCAAGGACAAGCAGCAGCACATCCTGGGCCTGCAGGCCAACATGTTCACCGAGCACACGCGCACCTACGCGCGCCTGCAGCACAACCTGTTCCCGCGCCTGGCCGCCGTGGCCGAAACCGGCTGGTCGCCGCGCGAACGCCGTGACTACGCCGACTTCCTGGCACGCCTGCCCAGCCAGCTGCAGCGCTGGCAGGCCATGGGCATCGCGTATGCACAGACCCCGTTCCAGGTGGAGCAGGACAGCCGCGATGACCGCAAAGCCGGCACCGCGACGCTGGCACTGAGCACGCCGTTGGGCTACGAGATCCACTACAGCGTGGATGGCAGCCCGGTCACCGCGCAGTCGCCGCGCTACACCGCGCCGCTGACCCAGCCGCTGCCGATCACGCTGCAGGCGGCCACGTTCTTCAACGGCAAGGCCCTGGCCAACGCCGCCAGCCGTTTCGACATCACCGCCACGTCGCTGCTCACCCGCAACGATCAGCAGCTGGCGATGTGTCCGGGCGAAGGCAAGCTGCTGCTGCGGCTGGAAGATGACGGCCCAGCCGACGGCGAGCGCGCCATCTTCAACGTCAACATCTTCAACCCGTGCTGGTTGTGGCAGCAGGCCGACGTGGACGGCATCGCCAGGCTGCGCGTGCGTGCCGGGCAGATCCCGTATTACTTCCAGCTGGCCCACGACGAACCGGCGCGGAAATTCAGCCCGGCGCGCAGCGCGCATGGCGAAATGGACGTGCTCAACGGCACCTGCGACGGCAAGCCGCTGGTCAGCGTGCCGCTGCCGGCCACGCCGGGCGCCGATGGCTTCATCACGCTGGACGCCGCGCTGCCGCGGTCGCTGAAGGGCACCCAGGACCTGTGCGTGCGCTTCACCGGTGACACCCGCCCGACCATGTGGGTGGTGGATGAGGTGACGTTGCAGCCGCGTTGATCCGGGCGCGTACCCACCCACGGTGGGTACCTACCCGTGAACCCCGCACCGGCCGCGCGGGTCGGGAGGCGGGGCGAGAGCAATGCCACACGAGTGACGACCGTTGGTCGTCACCGCCGCTCACCCGCGCAAACGCACCAACAGGTCGCGCAACGGGGTGAAGGTGAGGCACAGGCCGGCGACAACGCCGATGCTGTTGGCCAGCACGTCCATGGGGTCGGCCATGCGGGTGGCGGTCAGGGCGCCTTGGGCGAACTCGATGCCGATGCCCATACCGACCAGGCCCACGCCCGCCCACACCAGCGCGGCGCGCGTGCGGTAGATCTGCACCGCCGAGCCGGCCAGCAGGAAGTAGGCCAGGAAGTGTTCCACCTTGTCGCTGTTGTCCGGCAGCGCCATCGGCGGCAGCCGGACCAGGCACACGGCGATGGTGGCGGCGATGGCCAACCACCACAGCGCCAGCCAGAACCGCGGCCAGCGCAGCGGCTTCAACATCCCTGTCGTGGTCATCTCAGAGCCGCCAGGTGAGATCGCCCAGCGTGAAGGCAGGCTCGAAATCGACATCGCGCTGGAAGCCCATCACCTGGAAGCGCTCCCCCATCGCGGTGGGCAGCGTGAGTTTCTTGACCTGGTCACGCAGGCGCACCTTGCCGAATTCATCGGTCCGCGCATCGGCCTTGGCCAACAACGCATCCAGGCCATTGCCCAGCAGGAAGTTGGCCTGCGTGCAGTACCCGGCCAGTTCGAAGCCCGCACCGGTGCCGGCTTCGGCCAACGCGGTGAAATCCACCGAGGCGGTCAGGTCCTGCAGGCCCGGCCAGCGGTACAGGTCGTTGTGCACCTGGTGGCGGTAGAACGCGCGCACCGTGCCGTCGTCGCGCTCGTCCTGGTAGTACTCGCCGCGCGGGTAGCCGTAGTCGACGAACAACATCGCGCCGCGCTGCATGCCGCCGGCCACGGCCTGGATCCAGTACGGCAGCTGCGGCAGCAGTTCGGACCGGTAGCCATCGGCGAACGGCTTCTCGCGGTAATGCTCGATATGGCGCACCGCCGCGCTCAGCATGGCGTCGGCCGGCTGCGCGCCGCGCATGAAGGCACCGTCGGCATCCAGCTCCACGGTTTCCTCGAAGACCATGCCGTCACGGGCCAGGAAACGCGGGGTGGGCAGCGCGTCGATCACCTCGTTGGCGAACACCATGCCGTCCCAGTCGTCGTCGAACGGGCCGTCCAGCCATTCCACCAGTGCGAACAGCGGCGGCACCAGTGTTTTTTCCAGACGCTCGCGCTGACGCTCGCGCAGGTCAGCGCTGGGTTCCAGGATCGCGTAGCGGTCGGGCAGCGCGTCCAGCTCGAGCATGCGCTTGAGCAGCACCTCGGCAAACGCGCCGCTGCCGCCGCCCAGTTCCATGAAACGCGCCTGCGGTCCCAGCTGCTGCATCACCGGCGCGATCGCGTTGGCCAGGGTGGCGGCGAACAACGGGCCCAGTTCGGGTGCCGTGGTGAAGTCGCCGGATTGGCCGAACTTGCTGGCGCCCGCGCTGTAGTACCCCAGCCCCGGCGTGTACAGGCTCAGCTCCATGAACCGGGCAAACGGCATGGCACCGCCATTGGCCAGGATTTCAGCGCGCAGTGCCGCGGCCAGCTGATCGCTGTGGGCCAGGGCGTCGGTATCGGGGGTCGGCAGTGGGGAATGCATGGTGCAGGCGATTGCGGTGACAATGCACAGCATAGCCGAGCCCGGAGTACCCCCGATGACCGATACCGCACCCGTCGTGCTGATCACTGGCAGCGCACGCCGGATCGGCGCGGCGATCGCCCGCCAGTTCCATGCCTGTGGCTGGTCGGTGGTGCTGCACGCGCATACCTCCACCGCCGAACTGCAGCAGATGGCCTTCGACCTGGACATGCTGCGCCCGGGCAGCGTGCTGGCGCTGCAGGCCGACCTGCGTGACGCCAACGCCCTGCCCGACCTGGTCGAGCAGACCGTGGCCCAGTTCGGGCGGCTGGACGCGCTGGTCAACAACGCCTCCAACTTCTATCCCACGCTGCTGGGCCAGATCACCGCCGAACACTGGGACGACCTGTTCGCGGTCAATGCGCGCGCGCCCCTGCTGCTGGCCCAGGCTGCGGCCCCGCAGCTGCGCCGGCATCAGGGCTGCATCGTCAACCTGACCGACCTGCACGGCACCCAGCCGATGCGTGACCACCCGGTCTACAGCGCGGCCAAGGCGGCGCTGGAAATGGTGACCCGGTCCCTGGCGCTGGAACTGGCCCCCAAGGTGCGGGTGAACGCGGTGGCGCCCGGCGCGATCCTGTGGCCCGAGCAGGGCAAGGACGACTACGCCCAGCAGGCCCTGTTGCTGCGCACGCCGCTGGCGCGTACCGGCACCGTGGAAGAGATCGCCGAGGCGGTGTACTGGCTGGTGACCGACGCACCGTTCATCACCGGGCATACCCTGCGCGTGGATGGTGGGCGGACGTTGTCCTGATGGATGCGTACCGACCAACGGTCGGTACCTACCCCGGCAGCAGGTCCATCGTCTCGAACGTCTCGCCAAACTGGCGGTGCGCGCGCCACAGCGTGGCCAGGTCCAGGCCGCTGACCGGGTCGATGAAGGTCGGTGCGATGTCGGCCAGCGGCTTCAGCACGAAGGCGTGCTTGAGCTCCGGGCGCGGAATGCGCAGATGGCCGGGGCCCTCCACGATCAGGTCGCCGTAGAACACCACGTCCAGGTCCAGGGTACGGTCGGAGAAGCGCGGGCCGCTGCGGTCGCGGCCGTGCGCGTCTTCCAGCGCATGCAGCCAGGCATCCAGCGCGTCCAGCGGCAGGTCGGTCTGGATGGCCACCGCATTGTTGAGGAAATCCGGGCCGTCAAAACCGACGGCGGCGGTGCGGTAGGCCGGGGAGACCGCAATGGCGCCGAAGCGCGCGCGCAGGGCCTCCACCGCGGCGTGAAGGTGCTGTTGCGGCTGCAGGTTGCTGCCCAGGCTCAGGAGCACAGTGGTCATGGTATTCAGCATGCGTGGGGCGAATCCACACCGGGCCAACAGGGCCAGCGCATAGAATCGGGGTGCACATCATAGGACACCGACATGACCTATTGCGTCGGCATCGAGGTGGACGAAGGCCTGGTCTTCGCCGCCGACACCCGTACCAACGCGTCACTGGACGACGTGCGGGTGCATCGCAAGCTGCACGAATTCGAGTTCCCGGGCCAGGCCGCCTTCGTGATCATGGCCGCCGGCAACCTGGCCACCACCCAGTTGCTGATCTCGCGGCTGCGGCGTGACGTGGAGGAACAGCGCGCGGAGAACCTGCGCGCCTACCGGCACCTGTTCGAGGTGGCCGAGTACGTGGGCCGCATCCTGGTCGACAGCCAGGTCAAATCCAGCACGCCCGAGCACGGCCACGACGGCGTCAACACCCAGGCCACGCTGATCCTCGGCGGCCAGGTGGGCGGCGAGCAGCCGGGCATGTACATGATCTACCCGCTGGGCAATGCCATCGCTGCCTCGCCCGAAACCCCGTTCCTGCAGATCGGCGAATCCAAGTACGGCAAGCCGATCCTGGACCGCATCATCCGCCCGCAGACGCGGCTGGAAGACGCGGCGCGCACCGCGATCGTGTCGCTGGATTCCACCATCCGCTCCAACCTGTCGGTCGGCCTGCCGGTGGACCTGGTGTTGGTCCGCACCGGCGACCTGCGCATCAGCCAGCGCATGCGCCTGGCCGGCGATTCGCCGCTGTACGCCGAAATCCACGGGAGTTGGTCGCACAAGCTGGAACAGGCCGTGTCCAGCCTGCCGGGGTTTCCGTGGGAAGCGGGATGACCGCGTCCGGTTACGCCGTCTCCAGCGCCTCGGCGACCGAGCGGAACACCTGCTGCATCTCCAGCGGCTTGCGCAGCACGTGCACGTTGATGATCGGCGGGAACACCGCCAGCGGCACGGTGACATCGGCCTCTTCCAGCACCAGGGCCGGACCGCGGTAGCCCAGCGTGGCCATCTCGCCCAGCAGGTGGCTGGCCGACAGCAGCTTGGAGCCGGCGTCGGCAATCACCAGCGCCGGCATCGCTTCCTGCTGCATCCAGCGCAGCGCCGCGGCGCCGTCCGATGCCAACTGCAGGTGGTAGCCCTGGCTGGACAGTGCATTGCCCAGCAGCGAAAGCCGCGTGGCTTCGCCATCCACCACCAGGATGGTCTGGCCTGCACCCGCAGCAATCGGCGCGTCGATCGCCTCGCCTTCGGCCGGCACTTCGCGCATCGGCAGCAGCAGGTCGAAGCGCGTGCCCACGCCGGGCGTGCTGTCCACGTGGATGGTGCCGTTGGCGCCTTCCACGATCCGCTTGCACGAAATCAGGCCCAGGCCGGTGCCGTTGGCCTTGGTGGTGAAGAACGGATTGAACAGGTGCGACAAGGTTTCGGCATCCATGCCGGTGCCTTCGTCGCTCACCGAAATGCGCAACCACTCTTCCCCGTGCCTGCCCGCGTCGGCAGACGCGCGCAGGGTCAGGCGGCCGCCGCTCGGCATTGCCTGGATGGCATTCAATGACAGATTCAGCAGCACCTGCTGCAGCTCGGTGTAATTGGCGTCCACGCCGAGGCCTTCGTCGGCCACGTCCAGGTGCAGGCTGACCTTGTCGGGCAGGTTGCTGCGCAACAGCAGTTCCACGGCCTCGAACAGGTGCGCGATGCAGATGTGCTCGCTCGGCTTGCGCGACCCGCGCACGAACGACAGCATCGATTCGGCCATCTCGTGCCCGCGCCGGCCGCACTCGGCGATGATGTCGGCCAGGTGATGCAGCTGCGGGTCGTCGCTGCGCGCCTTGAGCAGGTCCGGCATGATCAGCAGCGGCTGCAGGATGTTGCGCAGGTCGTGGCTGAGCCCGGCCGCCAGCAGCGACAGGCTTTCCAACCGCTGCGCGCGCATCAGTTCGGCCTCCACCCGCTGGCGGTCCATCGTGCTTCGTGACTCGCGCACCGCGCGTGCCACCGCCGAAGGCAGCCGCGCCGGCTGGTGCTTGATGATGTAATCGTTGGCGCCCTGGTGCAGCGCGGCCACCGCGTTTTCCTCGCCCATCGTGCCGGACACGAAGATGAACGGCACATCGGGATGCCACGCACGCACGATCCGCAGGGCCTCGTTGCCGGAAAAGCCCGGCATGCTCAGGTCCGACAGCACGATGTCCGGCGAGAAACGGGTCAGGGCATCGCGCAGTTCGCGCGCGCTCTCCACCCGCTCGAAGCTCGCTTCAAGCCCCGCATCGAGCATCTGCTCGCACATCAGTTCGGCGTCCTCGGGGGAATCTTCCACCAGCAGGACGCGCAACATACCCAGGGAGGGGCCAGTCAGCGGCATGGATTATTCGACTTCCGGCGCCTGGTTGATGACGGCCCAGAACTTGCCCAGGGTCTGCACGGCACCGAAGAACTGGTCCACGTCCACCGGCTTGACCACGTAGGCGTTCACGCCCATGTCCCAGCTGCGGGCCAGGTCGCTTTCTTCGCGCGAGGACGACAGGATCACCACCGGCAGGCGCTTGAGCTCGTCGGTGTTGCGGATTTCCTTGAGGACTTCCAGGCCGTCCATGCGCGGCATCTTGATGTCCAGCAGCAGCACCGCCGGCAGGCCTTCCTCGCGGTTGGCGTAGGCGCCGCGGCGCAACAGGTAGTCCATCGCTTCCACGCCGTCTTCGACGTGCACGATGGGATTGGCCAGACGGGCCTCTTTCAGGGCATCGACGGCCATCTCGGCGTCGGCAGGGCTGTCCTCGGCGAGGAGGATGGTGCGGAGAGCGGTCATGCGGCAGAGCCTTTATTGATTGCGTCGAGCGCAGGAGGAAGCAGGAAGTGGAAGGAGGCGCCCTGGTCGACGGCCGATTCGGCCCAGATGCGGCCGCCGTGGCGGGTCAACACGCGGCGCACACTGGCCAGGCCAATACCGGTGCCCGGATATTCGCTGGCCTTGTGCAGGCGCTGGAACACGCCGAACAGTTTGGCCGCGTAGGCCATGTCGAAACCGGCGCCGTTGTCGCGCACCGTAAACAGGTGGCCACCGTCGGGTTGTTGCTGGTACTCGACCTCGATCCGGGCCGGATCGCGGTTGGAGGAGTATTTGATGGCATTGCCAAGCAGGTTCAACCACACCTGGCGCATCATGTTTTCGTCGGAGACCAGGATCGGCAGCGGCGCGATCTTCCACTCGACACGGCGCGGTACGCCGGTCTCTTCGGCCTCGGTCTGCAGGTTGGCGTCCAGCATCGCGCGGGTGTCGGCCACCAGCGACTGCATGTCCACCGCCTGCATGCGCATCGCCGCGCGGCCCAGCCGCGAGTAGACCAGCAGGTCGTCGATCAGCGCCGCCATGCGGCGCGCCGAATTGGAGATGACACCCAGGTAGTGCAGCGACTTTTCGTCGGCATCGTCGCCCAGGTGGCGCGCAAGCTTGTCCGAGAAGCCGCCGATGTGGCGCAACGGGGCGCGCAGATCGTGCGAGACCGAGTAGCTGAAGGCCTCCAGCTCGCGGTTCACTTCGGACACCTGCTCGACCTTGCCTTCCAGCTGCCGGTTCAGTTCTTCCACGCGCTGCTGCACGGCGCGCTGCACGGTGACGTCGCTGACCGTCATCAGCACCACTTCATCGTCCTTGTCGGGCAAGGGCATGCGGCGGGCGTTGATCAACATGGTGCGCACCTGGTCGTCGGCGGTGCGCTGTTCGTGTTCGTAGTCCCACAGTTCGCGGCCGCGCAGCAGCACGTCGGTCAAGCGCTGACGCACCACCGCATCGGTCCAGGCACCGTCGCCGATGCTGTCCAGCGAACGCACTTCGCCGCTGTCCTCGTCCAGGCCGTAGAGCTCGGCGAAGGCCGGGTTGTGCAGCTGCACCTTCAGGTCGCGGTCGAGCAGCACGATCGGTTCGCGCACGGTATGCAGCACTGACGCGGCACGCGCGGTCGAACGCAACGATGCGCGCTCGGCGGCGGCACGATGGCCGGCCTGGCGATAGAGCAGCCACAGCACCAGGCCCAGCAGGGCCAGCTGTATGGCCAGGGCAGTCCATGACACGAACTCGCCCCGGCGCTGCTGCTTCTGGAAGGTCGCGGTGCGCTGCGCCAGCAGCTTCTCTTCGCTGGCCTGCAGTTCCTCGATCAGGCCGCGGATCGGGTAGCGCGTGGTCAGGTCCTGGACCAGCTCGCGCTGGTCGGAATTGGGCGAGGTTTTGGCCAGCTGCCTGGCCACTTCCATGCGCCGCTCGACCATCGACTGGATGCGTCCGATGCGCACCAGCTGTTCGGGGTTGTCGCGGGTCAGTTCAGCCAGCCGCTGAAGGCGCTGCGGGATCTCCTTGGCCTTGCCCAGGCGCTCACGCAGGCCTGGTGCGTCGATGCCCTTGGACATCGTCAGCGCGGCCGATTCCACATCGCGCACGTCGGCCTGCAGCTGGTAAACCACCACGCCTACGTCCTGGGTATGGGTGACCCAGCGCATGGCCTCGACATTGTCGTCGGACAGTTGTCGCAGGGCGACCCACGGCACCACGATGATCGCCGCCGCGGCCAATGCCAACGCCGGTAAACGCCACCGATCCCAGATTTCATCACTGAAAGCCAGCGCCATAGTTCCTCTTCACCGTGCGATGCCGTTGCCGGCGGTGCCTATCGCGGCCGCCTCGGCTTCCTTGGCACGCCGTCGCGGGCGAAGACGTCAATATACCGCAGCGCATTGTGAATAGGATGCGCCGTATTTTCTGAACAATTAAGCGAACGCTGTTCCTGCACAGCGGACGATAAAAACGGTTCTTCGGGCGCGACGCGATGCGGGTGGCCGGGGGTGTTCAGATCGCCTGGCTTCTCCGATCCGGGCCGGTCGCGAGCCTCTGGGCCCCGTAGCAGCCGGTAGGCCCCTGGTGCAAATGTCCCCCGGCCGCGTGGCGGCCTCCTCCTTTATTTTGCCCAGGAGCCTACCGGCTGCTACGGGGCTCGGCTTGCGGTGCAGCTTGGGGAAGCAACGCTTTTCTGTGGCTGTCGGTGGGTCGGGCGCTGGGGCCCCATGCCCTTGGAGGCGAAATAAAGGAGGAGGTGGCGGCCGCAGGCCGACGCCGGGGGACATTCGCCGGAAAGGGCATGGGGCCCCAGCGCCCGACCCGCCGACGGCTGCGCCTTGAAGCGTCAAAGCACGTTTCAGTCTGCCCGCAGAGGGGAGTAAAACAAAAAAAAGCGCGCCCGAAGGCGCGCCCTGTTGCGTGCAACAGCTGCTGGGATCAGCGCTTGGCAGCGGCGGCAGCGACCTTCAGACCGCTGGCATCGACGCTCTTGACGCCCTTGATGCCCTTGGTCACGCGCAGTGCCTTGTCATGCTCAGCCTGGCTGGCCACGGTGCCGGTCAGGGTGACGACGCCGTTGACGGTCTCGACTTTGACTTCGGTGCCCGGCACATTCTTGCTGGTGAGCAGGTCGGTCTTGACCTTGGTGGTGATCCAGCTGTCGGTCACCGGCTCGGCAGAGTCATGCTTGTCCGCATGGGTCATGGCGGCATGATCGGTGGTCTTCGGCGGGTCCTTGGCCATGGCCGACGACGTGCCCAGCACCATGCCGAGGGCCAGCGAAGCAGCAAGCAGATTACGGGTCGTGTTGGTCATGTTCGGTGTCTCCTTGGGTGTGTGGCCAGTCTCCGTGTCGGGCCGTGTGCAGGACGTCGGCAAGACATAACGCCGCCGTGAACCGCTCAGGTTGATGCACAACCGTTCATGTTCCGCGCTGCAACAACCCACGCTACGCTGTATGGCCCGCACGGTTGGAGCCCCACCATGACCACGCGTCTGCAGGTTGGATTGATCGGCTACGGCCTGGCCGGCAGCGTGTTCCACGCGCCGTTGATCCAGCACACCCCGGGACTGGCGTTGCACAGCATCGCCAGTTCACAGCGCGACCGCCTTCTGCGCAGCTTCACCGACGTGCGCATCTGCAACCAGCCAGCCGAGCTGTTCAATGATCCCGCGCTGGACGCGGTGGTCATTGCCACGCCCAACGCCGAACACGCGCCGCTTGCCATTGCCGCGCTGCAGGCTGGCAAGCATGTGCTGGTGGACAAGCCATTCGCGCTCGACCTGACCGAGGCCGAGGCGGTGGTGCGCGCCGCGCAGGGCGCCGAGCGGGTGGTCACGGTGTTCCAGAACCGACGCTTCGACGCCGATTTCCTCACCCTGCAGCAGCTGCTGGCCGATAGCGTGTTGGGCGAGGTGGCCGAATGCCATTCCCACTTCGACCGCTATCGCCCGCAGGTGCGTGACCGCTGGCGCGAGAGCGATGCACCCGGGGCCGGGTTGTGGATGGACCTGGGCCCGCACCTGCTCGACCAGATGCTGCAGTTGTTCGGCTGGCCGCAGGCCATCAGTGCCGATCTGATGGCGCAACGCGACGGCGCGCGCAGCGACGACTATTTCCATGCGGTGCTGCACTACCCGCGGCACCGGGCCATCGTGCACGCCGGCTCGCTGGTGGCCGCCGCCCGTCCGCGTTTTGCCGTGCATGGTGGTCTGGGCAGTTACCTCAAGCACGGTCGCGATGTGCAGGAAGACCAGTTGCGCGAGGGGATCGCCCCGGGCGCGCCGGGCTGGGGGCTGGACCCGGTGCATGGCCAGCATGTCAGCGTGGATGCCGCGGGCCACGAGCACGCGGCCAGCGTGGACAACGCCCTGGGCGACTACCGGCGCCTGTATGCGGCGTTCCGCGATGCGATGCTCGGGACCGGCGCCCCTACGGTGAGCGCGGAGCAGGCGCTGCGGCTGATGCGACTGCTGGCGGCGGGCACGGAGAGTGCGCGCAGTGGGCGGCGGGTGGCGCTGGGGTAGCGCATCCACCGCCCCGCGCGCGTCGGCGCGGGATGGGGTTGGACGGGAGCCGGCCAGCGGCCGGCACCGGGTGGTGCGGCCGGGAATTACCGGGTTTTGATCGCGTGGCCGCCGAACTCGTTGCGCATCGCCGCGAGCAGGCGGTCGCTGAAGGAGTTCTTCTCGCGCGAGCGCAGGCGCTCCAGCAGGGACAAGGTGATCACCGGGGCCGGGACGTCCAGGTCGATGGCTTCGGCCACGGTCCAGCGGCCTTCGCCGGAATCCTCCACGTAGGGCGCGATGCCGTCGAGCTGCGGGTTGCGCTCCAGCGCATCGGCGCTCAGGTCCAGCAGCCACGACCGCACTACGCTGCCGTGCTGCCAGGCCCTGGCCACCTGGGCCAGGTCCAGGTTGAAGTCGGTCTTGTGCTGCATCAGCGCGAAGCCTTCGGCGTAGGCCTGCATCATCCCGTACTCGATGCCGTTGTGGACCATCTTGCAGAAGTGGCCGGCGCCACTGGGGCCCACGTGTGCCCAGCCCCGGTCCTGCGCCGGGGCCAGGGTGCGGAAGATCGCGCCCACCTGCTCCACGGCCGCCGCCTCGCCCCCGATCATCAGGCTGTAACCTTCCTGCAGGCCCCACACGCCGCCGCTGGTGCCGCAGTCGATGTAGGTGACCTCTTCGCCCTTGAGCTGTTCGGCGCGGCGCATCGAGTCCTTGTAGTACGAGTTGCCGCCATCGATCACCACATCGCCTTCGGACAGGTGCGGGGCCAGCGCGGCCAGGGTCTGGTCGACCACCTCGCCGGCGGGCACCATCAGCCACACCACGCGCGGCACCGGCAGCTGCGCCAGCGTGTCGGCGATCGAGGCACTGACCTGGAAACCGCGCTTGGCCGCGCTGTCGCGCGCGCCTTCACCGGGATCGACGCCAATCACCCGATGGCCGCCGCGATGCAGGCGCTCGGCCATGTTGGCGCCCATCTTTCCCAGGCCGATCATTGCAATGTCCATGTATCTCCTTCCAGCGTGTCAGTTGTGGTGCGGGGGTGCTGCCGAGGGGGAATCGCACTGGCGAAGGCGTGCGTCGATCCAGCGTCGGTACAGCGTGGTATGCAGGTTGTGCAGGCCCAGTTCGAAGGCAAACGGCGTGCGCGGGTTGCGGTCGAGCAGGCGTGCGATGTGATAACGCACAGGACGTATACCGCGAGGATGCACGTAAATCACGAACCCCTGGTAGAACGGATCGTCCAGCAGGGCGTCCAGTTCGGCCAGCAGCGGTTTCTGCTCTGCGGGCAGGCCATTGCGCCACACCGGGTCACGCTCGATCAGCAGCCGTTCGAAGCGGCGCGGTCCCGGCCCGGGCATGCGCTGGGCCAGCGCCCAGATCTGGCGGTTGATCGTGTCGTAGTGGGCAAACCCGCCGTGCACGCGCAGCGCCTCGGCGGCCGCAGTGCTGACGTCGACCACCACGAAGTTCTCGGCCTGGTTGTTGATGTCGTCCAGGTAGCGCTTGTCGAACACATGCTCGATGAAACCGGGCGCGCCGACGAAGGCCTGTCGACCGAGCTGCGCGGTCTTCACCGCCTTGCCATCGGCGAGGAACGCGCCGGCGTGGCGGCCGAGCAGGATGCTGTCGGTGTCGTGCAGGGTCAGAAAGGTGCCGATCGACAGTTCGCCGGGGCTGAACTCGGCATCGAAGGCCGCATCACCGTAGAGCTCGCGCTGGGTGGCCAGCTGCGCCACCTGCCGCCCTACCCCACATTCGGAGCGGACCCGGCCGTCGTAGAAGTGCTGCAACGCGGCGCTGTTGGCGCCGGCCGGCTGATAGCCCCGCCCGAAACTGCGGCAACGCTGCCAGCCCTGCGCCTGCGCACCGCGTGCACCGAAGCCGATCCAGCCCAGCTGCAGCGCCGAGAAGCGGTAGCCGGGGTTGTCCTGCAGCTGCGTGGCGGCCCGGCGCGTGGCCTGGCCCAGTTTGAACATATACGCACACCGCGTGGCCGGGTCGTCGAACAGCCCGGTCAACCATTCAGCGCGCTGGTCGGCTGTCCACGCCTGTGGCACCTGCACCCGCAGGTCGCCTGCCTGCTGGGCCAGCGGCAACGTGGCCCGCGTACAGACCGGACCGCCGTGGATCACCGGTGTGGCCACCGGCGCGTCGACGATGCGCCAGCCCAGTTCTTCCAGCAGCGCCTGGGTGCAGGTCGGCCCAGGCGCGGCAGCCGCGGTGCCGATGGCTGCACACAGCATGGCCGCCAGCACCCGCGTCCAGCGGCGAGGCCTGCGCGTTACGGTTGGGGATGGCACCCTGCCCGCCTGCTCAGTGCGTGGGTACCGGGGTATCGGCCGCCGGTGCGGGGCCGGGCTCGGGCACCGGCGTCGGTGCGGCGGCCGGCGGCGCGGGCGGGGTTGGCTCGACCGGTGCGGGCGGGGGCGTTGCCGGTACCACCGGCAGGTACTGCTGCAGGCGGTCGAAGAAACGGCGGTAGAACTGCGCGTCCTGCACGGTGCTGCTGGCCACCTTCACCAGCGAGTCGTCGTTGCTGCCGAACGGCAGCGACACCGAGCCCAGCGCGCCCACCCCGACACTGGCCGAGGTCGGGCTCTTCTTCAACGCGTAACGGTCCTGCACCGCACTGACGAACACCAGCGCCTGGTCGCCGCGCGGCGCGCAGGAAATCCGCAGCACCAGCTGTTCGTGCTCCTCGTCGCGCGGCTGGAAGTTCTTGTTGCCCTCCACCGCCGCGGTGTCGGCCCGCGCGATCGCATAGCCCTGGCTGAGCAGGGTACGGCGCGCCGCCTCGCAGGCCTGCGCCGGGGCACCGGGCACGGTGCGCGAATAGGTGTCGCCGGAATCGAAGGACTCGCGGATCAGGGTGCTGTCGGCGGCGCGGCCGCCGCAGGCGGTGAGCGACACGGCCAGCAGGCCCGCCGGGATTACGTGGGACAGGCGCATGCGCGCTCCTGCAGGGACAGACTGCGCCCAGCATAGCCACCCCGGCGTATGTGCCGGGTCTAAAACGGCGAAGGGCCGGCACACTGGCCGACCCTTCGTTGCTTTCGGTTCATGCCCACGCGGTGGGGGCGGCGACCGTCCTCAGTCCGCCCAGCGGCCCACGCCGGTGGACTGCGGCAGCACCTGGGCCGACAGCGGGCGGTCGGTTTCCAGCAGGTTCACCGCGTCGGCCAGGATCGCAGCCGATTCGCGCAGCAGCGGGTCCGGGCGCTTTTCGGCGGCCTTCTCGCGGGCCGCATCCTTGACGATGTCACGCTCGTTGCCGGTCAGGCCGTCGTCATTGCTGTCATCGGCCAGCGGGTCCAGATCCAGGCCCAGCTGCTTGCGGATCACCTGGCGATCCACCCGCTGCTTGTCCTGCTTCTCACGCTCGGCGCGGCGCTCGGCCTCGTTGAGCGAGATGTACTTCTTGGCCTTCTCGGCACGGAACTGCTCCACGTCCTCGTTCCACCACTGGAACTCCTTGTCGACCGCGATGCGCGAGGCATGGCGGGTTTCCAGCTTGGGCAGCAGCGGGCCGAAGTTGCCGTACTGGGTGTGCGGCACCGCGGCGATGCGGGTCCACGGCAGCGCGTTGTCGTAGGTGCTTTCGCCGTACTCGCTGGCGTCCACGCTGGCCGGGAAGGCCAGGTCGGGCACCACGCCCTTGTGCTGGGTGCTGCTGCCGCTGACGCGGAAGAACTGCGCGATGGTCAGCTTGACCTGCCCATAGCGCTGCGCTTCCCCGGTGGGCCAGCGATCCAGGTCCACGATGTTCTGCACGGTGCCCTTGCCGAAGGTGGTCTCACCGATCACCAGGCCACGGCCGTAGTCCTGGATGGCGCCGGCGAAGATCTCCGACGCCGAGGCCGAACCGCGGTTGATCAGCACCGCCAACGGGCCATCCCACGCCACCGCTTCGCTGCGGTCGCTGTTGACGGTCACGCGGCCGCCGGACTCGCGCACCTGCACCACCGGGCCCTGCTCGATGAACAGGCCCGTCAGTTCGATCGCCTCGTCCAGCGAACCACCGCCGTTGTTGCGCAGGTCCAGCACCACGCCGTCGAGCTTGTCGGTCTTGAAGCCGGCCAGCAGCTTGGCCACGTCACGCGTCGCGGACGCATAGTCGGTGGCGTTGCGGCGACGGCCTTCGAAATCCTGGTAGAACGTGGGCAGCTTGATCACGCCCACCTTGCGCGCCGGTTCCCCGTCCTTGGCCGGAATGGTCAGCGTTTCGCCCTTGGCCGCCTGCTCGGCCAGACGCACCTTCTGGCGGGTCAGCACCAGCGTGTGGTGCTTGCCGTCGACGCCTTCCTCGGCCGGAATGAACTCCAGCCGCACCTGGGTGTCGGCCTTGCCGCGGATCTTGGCCACCACGTCATCGATGCGCCAGCCGATCACATCCTCGATCGGCCCGGACTTGCCCTGGCCGACGCCGACGATGCGGTCGCCCGCCTTGAGCGTGCCGTTGACCGCCACCGGACCGCCGGCGATGACCTCGCGAATCACCACCATGTCGTCCTGGCGCTGCAGCTGCGCGCCGATGCCTTCCAGCGACAGCGACATGGCCTGGTTGAAGTTCTCGGCGGTGCGCGGGGTGAAGTAGTCGGTGTGCGGATCCACCGCGCTGGTGTAGGAATTGAGGAAGAACTGGAACACGTCCTCGCCCTTCAACTCATTGACCGACTTTTCCAGCGTCGCGTAGCGCTTGTCCAGCGTCTTGCGGATCTCGGCCGGCTGCTTGCCGGCCAGCTTCAGGCGCAGCCAGTCGTTCTTGACCGACTTGCGCCACAGGTCGTCCAGTTCGGCATTGCTGGCTGCCCACGGCACGTCCTTGCGGTCGTACTCGAATTTCTCGTCGCTGCTGAAATCAAAGTCCTGCTTGAGCAGCTTGCGGGCATACCCCACCCGCTCGCCCACGCGCTGCTTGTACACCGCAAACACCTGGAACGCCGGCTCCAGCTCGCCGCCGCGGATGGCGGTGGCGATGTTCGCCTCGAACGGCGCGAACCGGGTGATGTCGGCCTGGGTGAAGAACTGCTTGCTGCCGTCCAACGCCTCCAGGTACCGCTTGAACACATCCTTGGAGGTGGCCGCGTCCAGCGCGCGCGGACGGTAGGCATAGCGGCTGTCCGAGAGCAGCCCGTACACCAGCTTGGAGGTTGTCACCTGGTCGGGCGTGGCCGCCGACGGCAGCGCCGGCGAATCGGCATAGGCGGCCAGTGCCAGCGGCGCGGTGAGCGCCAGGGCCATCAGGAATGCGGGGGCTTTGAATTTCATCAACTTGCTCATGGCACCTTGCCAAGGGGGAGACTGCGTGCGGATCAGACCACACGACAGTGCCGAAAGTTGCGGGCTTTGTCATCCATCGCCGCGCAACACGTATTTCCAGCCTAAACCGGGGTCTGTAGCAAATTGTGAATGTGGGGCAGCGCCGGGGAGCCACCGACCGTTGGTCGGTGGAAACGCGCGGATCGCGGAAGGAAAAACGCGCGAATCGCGGGAGGAAACGTGAGGAGCCCGCCCCGTACCGACCAACGGTCGGTACCTACCGGGAGGCGTTTTTGCCGTTGGCAACCGCCAGCGCAGGACACTGTCGGGGAGGGGGCAGGCCGCCCTCTCCGGGACCGTTGGCGCCATGGATGGCGCCAGACGAGCACCATGGAAGGGATTTGGCGTGTCCTGGAGAGGGCGGCCTGCCCCCTCCGGGCATGTGGAGAACTGAAGCGCTGCTGTGTGCTGTTGGCTGGATGCCCGGCAGAGCCCGGCACTACGTGCAAAGCCATGCCGGGCAGAGCCCGGCACTACGTACAAAGCCATGCCGGGCAGAGCCCGGCACTACGTGCAAAGCCATGCCGGGCAGAGCCCGGCACTACGTGCGAAGCGATGCCGGGCAGAGCCGGGCGGGATCAGGCTACGCCGGCGCCTTTCGCCTGCACGTCGGCATGGTACGAAGAACGCACCATCGGACCCGAGGCCACGTGGCTGAAGCCCAGCTCGTAACCGTAGACCTCCAGCGCCTTGTAGTCATCCGGCGTCCAGTAGCGCAGCACCGGGTGGTGGTGCGGCGTCGGCTGCAGGTACTGGCCGATCGTAATCATGTCCACGTCGTGCGCGCGCAGGTCGCGCATCGTCGCCCGCACCTGGTCCAGATCCTCGCCCAGGCCCAGCATGATGCCGGACTTGGTCGCGATCGACGGATGCTGCGCCTTGAAGTTCTTCAGCAGCGTCAGCGACCACTGGTAGTCCGCACCCGGCCGCACATTGCGGTACAGGTCCGGCACCGTCTCGATGTTGTGGTTGAACACGTCCGGCGGGTTGGTCGCCAGGATGTCCAGCGCGCGCTCCATGCGGCCCTTGCCACGGAAGTCCGGGGTCAGCACCTCGATACGCGTGTTCGGCGACTTCTCGCGGATGGCCCCGATGCAGTCGGCGAAGTGCTGGGCACCGCCATCGCGCAGGTCATCGCGATCCACGCTGGTCACCACCACGTACTTCAGGCCCATGTCGGCCACCGTCTGGGACAGGCTGGCCGGCTCGTTGGCATCAGGCGGCTTCGGCCGCCCGTGGGCCACGTCGCAGAACGAACAGCGCCGCGTGCACACCTCGCCCAGGATCATGAACGTCGCCGTGCCATGGCTGAAGCACTCGTGGATGTTCGGGCAGCTGGCTTCTTCGCAGACCGTCACCAGACGGTTCTCGCGCAGCTTGGCCTTCAGCGTCTGCACCGCGTTTCCCGACGGAATCCGCACCCGGATCCACGACGGCTTGCGCAGCACCGGCGTATCGGCGAACTGCACCGGCGAGCGGCCGATCTTGTCCCCGCCCAGCTGTTTGACGCCCGTCTGCAGCGGCGCAACGGACGGCGTGTCGCCCTGCACGATCTGCAGGGGAATGAGGCGAGCGGTGGTTTCAGTCATGGCCTTGGTCGGCGGCGTTACGCCGCCTCTGTCAGATCGGGCAAATCAGTGGTCGGCTGGAGGTCCAGGCCGAACTGGCGGGCCAGATGGCCCAGCAGCACCGGCGTCACGGCCGCCATGCCGGACGGTCCCCCCAAGTCTACCACCGAGGTCACCTGCAGCCCTTGATAGCCACAGGGGTTGATGCGGTGGAACGGCTCCAGGTCCATGGCCACATTGAAGGCCAGCCCGTGGAAGGTGCAGCCGCGGCGGACCCGGATGCCCAGCGCGGCGACCTTCGCGCCGCCCACGTAGACCCCGGGCGCACCGTCCCGCCGTTCAGCGCCGATATTCCATTCGTCGAGCGTATCGATGATCGCCTGCTCGATCCGGCACACGTAGTCGCGCACCCCGATTCCCAGCCGGCGCAGCTGCAGCAGCGGGTAGACCACGATCTGGCCCGGCCCGTGGTAGGTCACCTGGCCGCCGCGGTCCACGTGCAGCACCGGGATGTCGCCCGGCGCCAGCACGTGCTCGTCCTTGCCGGCCTGGCCCAGGGTGAACACCGGGTCGTGCTCGACCACCCACAGCTCGTCGACGGTGCTGTCGTCGCGGTTGTCGGTGAACCGCTGCATGGCATGCCAGACCGGCGCATACGGCTGCCGGCCCAGCTGGCGTACCCGCGCCGGCTGCGGCGGACGGGCACCCGGGCTGGGAACGCTGTCGCAGGCGGCTACAGCGTCCACTTCACTTCCGGGTGGTCACGCAGCGCGGCGTGGGCGGCGTCGTACTGTTCGCGGCTGTCGGCCTTGAACACCAGCCGCACCGACACATATTTGCCGTTGGACGAGTGTTTCCAGCTGACCCGCTCGGTCAGTACTTCAACGCCGGCCTGCTCAAGCAGGCGCGGCAATTCGCGTTCAAGCTCCTGGCCGGCCGCGCCCATGGCGCTGAGTTCGAACTGGCCGGGGAACTGGAAGCCGTGGTCGGGGTTGTCAGACGTGATCTCCATGACCGCGATTATGGGGACGCCAGCGGCCGAACCCAAGCGCTGCATGATCGTGCCCATAGCTGCACCCAACGCTACGTGAAAATCGGCCTTCACCAGCAAAACGCTCCAGTGCGTGCGCGGGTATGGTCAGTACATCACGCGTTCACTACGCTGCATGCGCTTAAAAACAAAACAAATCCTGAGCGGGAATTCCATGTCGTTGAAGCCCTATGCGTTGTCGGCCGCACTTGCCGGCGCCCTGGCGTTCGTCGCCCCCGCGGTACAGGCCGCCAACCAGTGCGGCCCCGACGCGATGCGCGAGCACCCTCCGCAGGTCAACTTCCGCGTCGACAACGACCTGTTCGGCGGGGCCGACCAGGACCAGGGCTACACCAACGGCGCCCAGCTCACCCTGGTCTCGCCCAATCTAGTGGACTACACCGACGACCCCTGCCTGCCGCGCCTGGCGCGCTGGGTCAACCGGCACCTGGAAAAGCTGCACCCGGGCGAATTCGAGCAGCAGAACATGATCTTCAGCCTGGCCCAGGGCATCTTCACCCCCACCGATTTCACCCGGAAGGACCTGATCGAGGACGACCGGCCCTACGCCGGCGTGCTGATCGGCAGCTTCGGCTACAACGCCCGCAGGGGCGACCGCCTGCAGACCACCCAGCTCGCCGTGGGCGTGGTGGGCCCGTGGGCGCAGGGCAAGCAGGTGCAGAACGCGGTGCACGAACTGCTGGGCGACGAGAAGTTCCAGGGCTGGGACAACCAGCTGCACAACGAGCCGGTGTTCATGCTCACCCACGAGCGCATGCGCCGCTGGCCGGCCGATGCCACCGACAACGCGACCGGCTGGGGCTGGGATGCGATCAGCCATTACGGCGGCGCGGTGGGCAACCTGGCCACCCACGTCAATGCGGGCGGTGAAGTGCGCTTCGGCTGGAAGCTGCCCGACGACTTCGGCAGCACCCCGCTGCGGCCGGCCGGCGAGAACACCGCCCCCACCCGCGGCGGCAAGCCGGCCGGTTGGTCCTGGCACCTGTTTGCCACCACCGACGCCGCCTGGGTGATCCGCGACATCACCCTGGACGGCAACACCTTCCGCAACAGCCACAGCGTGGACAAGCGCCACGTGGTGGGCCAGGCCGGCTACGGCGTGGCGGTCATGCGCGGCCGCTGGAAGTTCGCGGTGGCCCGCTACCACAGCACACGCGAGTTCGACGGCCAGCGCCAGTCGCCGGTATTTGGCAGCTTCACCATCAGTCGCTCGCTGTAGCGAGCGACTGATGGTGAAGCGGGTAGCTGCCGACCGTTGGTCGGCACACCAAAGAGAAAAAGACCGGCACCCGCCGGTCTTTTTTTGCCTCGGCTGTCCGCCGGCTCGGTAGTGCCGGCCGCTGGCCGGCTCCCCATGCCCCATCCAAACACCGGTAGGCGCCGACCGTTGGTCGGCGCCCCCTTGACCCCAGCAGGGTGTGCGAGGAGCCGGCCAGCGGCCGGCACTACCCGGAATCGCACCGTTTCGCCCGGGATTCGCAGCGGTTCACGCAGATTCCCAGCGGTTCGGCCGGATAAACGCACCGGTTCACCCTGTAGCTGCCGACCGTTGGTCGGCACACCATCAATCGGCCCATCGCAGCCCCCAAAAAAAAGACCGGCATGCGCCGGTCTTTCTTCACTACGGTCGGGCAGGCATCACTCCGATTCCCACCACATCCAGAAGCTGTCCCACAGACGCTTGAAGAAGCCGGCTTCTTCCACGGCGGCCACGGCCACCAGCGGGGCTTCGGCCACCACCTTGCCATCCAGCGTCACCTTCAGCGAGCCGATCTGCTGGCCCGCGGTGAACGGCGCCTCCAGGGTCTTGGGCACGTCGATGGTCGGCTTGAGGTCGTTGTAGCGGCCACGCGGCACGCTCACCAGCAGCGGCTGGGCCACGCCCAGCTGCACGGTGTCGGTCTTGCCCTTCCACACCTTGTGCTCGGCCACGGCCTTGCCGGGTTCGTACATGCGGTGGGTTTCGAAGAAGCGGAAGCCCCAGTTGAGCAGCGCCAGGCTGTCATCGGCACGCTGCTTTTCCGAGCTGCCGCCCAGCACCACCGCGATCAGGCGCTGGTCGCCGCGCTGCGCCGAGCTCATCAGGCAGTAGCCGGCTTCGGAGGTGTGGCCGGTCTTGATGCCGTCCACGCTGCCGTCGCGCCACAACAGCAGGTTGCGGTTGGGCTGCTTGATGGTGCCCACGGTGAATTCCTTCACCTTGTTGTAGGCGTAGGTCTCCGGGTAGTCGCGCACCATCGCCCGGCCCAGCAGCGCCAGGTCGAAGGCGGTGCTGTGGTGGCCCGGCGCGGTCAGGCCGTGCGCGTTGACGAAGTGCGAGTTCTTCATGCCGATCTTGGCGGCGTAGCTGTTCATCAGCGAAGCGAAGGCCTCTTCGCTGCCGGCCACGTGCTCGGCCAGGGCAATCGCGGCATCGTTGCCGGACTGGATCGCCATGCCCTTCTCCATGTCTTCCAGGCGCGCGGTCTGGTTCACCGGGAAGCCGCTGTAGCTGCCGTCGGTCCCGGCGCCACCTTCGCGCCAGGCGCGCTCGCTCATCATCACCTGGTCGTCGGGACGGACTTTGCCGTTCTTGACCTCGGCGGCGACCACGTAGGAGGTCATCACCTTGGTGATGCTGGCCGGGGCCAGCTGTTCATGTTCATTCTCGCCGGCCAGCACCTGGCCGGTGGCGTAATCCATCAGCACCCAGGCCTTGGACACGCTGGGCTTGGGCGCCGGCGGGGTGGCAACGGTGATCGGGGCGGCGGCAGGAGCAGGCGTCGGCTGCGGGGCCGGCTGCGGGGTCTGGGCAGAAACCACGCCCACCAACAGGGTCGTGGCCATGGCAGCAGCGGCAAAGCGGAATTTCATCGGACAGCAAGCTCCTGGAGGGCGCCAAGGTGGAAAGAGGGGTGGGCCATTGTAGGCCCATGCAACGGTGCGGCGTGTGGCGGCCGGCGGCGGCCGCCGTGCCGGTCAATCCTTCACGATCTGCGGCGATCCAAAGCCCAGACCCACGATGCGGCCGGCAAGTTCCGATGCACTGGCGTGGTCGGCGGCCGGAACCCGCAGGCGCCACAGGGTGCGGCCCCCGCTGACGATGTCGCTGATGCTGGCCCCGACAATGCCGGCCGAGGACAACTGCCCCAGCGCGCGGGTGGCGTTGTCGCGGCTGGCGAAGCTGGCCACCTGCAGGAACACGTTGCCCACCTGCTGTTGCAGGGTACTTGCCGGGACAGGCGCGGCGGCCGGTGCCGGGCGCGGCGCCGGGCGGGCGGCAGCGGCAACGGCCACCGGGGCGGCGGGCAGCGCGCTCACCGTGACCGGGGCATCGTCGATCTGTGCGGCCTGGGTGGCGGCCGGACGGCCCGCGCTGGGCGAGGGCGGCGACGGCAGCCGGCCCACCAGTTTGTCCATGTCGCTGGGCGTGCGCGCCGGCGCGGCGCTGGCCACGCTGGCGGCGGCCACGGCACGGCGCTCGCGGCGCGAGGGCTTGTCAGCCAGCAGGTTGTCGTCGCCCGGGCTGAGCGCACGTACTTCCACGTTGCCGGTGCCGCGCTGGGTGATGCCAAGGCGCACGGCGGCGGCATAGCTCAGGTCGACCACGCGGCCATCATGGAACGGCCCGCGGTCGTTGACCCGCACGATCACCGATTCGCCGTTGTCCAGGTTGGTCACCCGGGCGAAGCTGGGCAGCGGCAGGGTCTTGTGCGCGGCGGTGAAGGCGTACATGTCGTACACCTCGCGGTTGGAGGTCAGCCGGCCGTGGAACTTGGCGCCGTAATACGAGGCGGTGCCCTTCTCGGCATAGCCGCTGGTCTTGTCCAGCACCTGGTACTGCTTGCCCAGCACGACATACGGCGATTTGTTGCCCACCGGCGAGCGCGGCAGGTCGACCACGTCCGGCTCGGGAATGCAGGCCACGTTCGGAACATAGGTGGGCGTGCTGTCGTTGACGCCCGGCTTGTACAGCCCGCCGGCGCGGTAGTCGCCGCGGGTGCTGGGATCTTCGGTGGCCGCCTTGTACGGCGAGCCGTCCGGGCAATGGGCCGGGCGTCCGCCCTTGCCCTTGCCCTGCACCAGGGTGCCGCCGGGCTTGGCGGTAACGGCGCTGGCCGGCTTCTTGGGCGCGCTGCTGCAGGCGGCAAGCGCCAGGATCAGCAGACCGGGAACCAGCCATCTGCAGCGTGCGCGTGCGTTCATGCCGGGGGCAGCTCCTGTCCGGCGATGGCCTGGGACAACTGGAACACGGCCATCGCGTACATCTTGGAGAGGTTGTAACGGGTGATTGCGTAGTAGTTCTGGAAGCCCAGCCAGTACTGCTTGCCGGTGCTGCCTTCCAGCGTGATCGGGGTGGCGGTGAGCCCGGCCGGCACGCTCACGCTGGGCTGGTAACCGCGCTGGGCCAACGCGGACAGGGTCCAGGTGGGCGCCCATTCGGTGGGATTGAACTCCTCGCGACCGGCGGCCAGCGTGGCCGGTACCGCCACCGGGCCGCCGCGCACCCAGCCGCCCTTCTTGACGAAGTAGTTGGCGATCGAAGAGAACACGTCGTCGTAGCTGTTGAACAGGTCACGGCGGCCATCGCCGTTGCCGTCCACCGCGAAGTCCTGGTAGCTGGACGGCATGAACTGGCCCATGCCCATCGCACCGGCGTAGCTGCCCTTGATCGCGGTGATGTCCAGCTTCTCGTCGCGGGTCAGCGCGAACAGGCGCGCCAGCTCATCGCGGAAATACAGTTCGCGGCGCACTTCGCGCTCCAGCTTGGCCGGATCGCCGCTGCGCGGGTACTTGAAGGCCAGCGTGTACAGCGCGTCGAGCACGCGGTAACTGCCGGTATTGCGGCCATAGCTGGTTTCAACGCCGATGATGGCCACGATCACTTCGGCTGGCACGCCCGTGCGCTGCTGTACGCGGGTGAGTTCGTCGCGGTGTTCGGCCAGGAACTTGCGGCCGCCGTCGATCCGGGACTGGCTGATGAACATCGGCCGGTACTCGTTCCACGGTTTGACCCGCTCGGCCGGACGCGACATCGCGGCGATGATCGGGTCGCGGATCTGCGCCTGGGCCAGCGTCGCTTCGATCTGCGCGGCCGGAATGCCGTAGCGCTGGGCGGTATCACGCACGAAGTTGGCGCGGGCCACCTCGAACGGCACCGGGGTCAGGTCGACCGGCGCGGCGGTGGCCGCAGCGGCCTCCGGCGCGGCTTCGGCCGGGCCCTTCTGCCCGGGCACCGGCTTGTTCGGTGCACCCGATGCCTGCGGTGACGGTGACGGAGAGGGCGGCTGGGTCGCGCAGGCGACCAAACCGAGCGTAAGCATGCAGGCCAGAGTGCGTCGAATCATCGCGGCAGGTTAGCAGGTCAAGGATGAATTAAAACCCCTAAGACCATGAATCACAACGAATTGCGTCAGCCAGCGCCGACTCGTTAAGCCCGTGTGTATTTCGACCGTGATCGCAGCCCCATTCAGATAAAGCCGGGAAAGCACCTGGCGCCAGCGGCGGTCGAGGTTGAACGCGCGCGTCGGCTGCGGGAGAACCGAACACCCCGATAGGATCGCGCAGGCCGATGGCCAAAAAGGTCGTGCCGGCTGCGCCCCCATCCCCATGGACGCAACCGGCCAAACCGACCAGGTCGGTACCAGCGCGGCGCGCAACTCCCCAGCGCGCGCCTCGCTCCTTGTACCCGTAAGGTCAACTACTCCCCGTCAAGCTCCCCAGATGCAGCGCTTGGCTCACTGCACCCTGCTGACGGGCCGCCATTGTGCAGGCCGTTTACGACAAGTCCATTGATCAGGATCAAGTGACGTCATATGTGTGCGCCACATCCCACTTTTGCGCCACTTTCTTGACGAAACCTGCACCAAACACGACAGCAGATGACG
>Ga0182008_10000078_pt1 | contig 77087 bp, 60 predicted proteins | sample Sormic07211129_1_FD_120482 | JGI IMG/M metagenome (GOLD analysis project Ga0182008, IMG submission 120482) | Rhizosphere microbial communities from Sorghum bicolor, Mead, Nebraska, USA - 072115-129_1 metaG | ecosystem: Host-associated > Plants > Roots > Rhizosphere | place: USA: Nebraska...
AGGTCAGAAAGATTGCGGAGCATCCGGTTCCATATTTGAATGCCCCAAAATTAAATCAACCAATGTTAGCCCAATATTAATTTTGCATATACATTTGCTTAAAACCGAGCTCATAAAGCTGATATGGTTCATTACCATCAATCCATCACCGGCTTGCCTTGTATTTCCAGCTTTGCAAACTTTTGCACGTCTATACCGGGAAAACAAAAATCTTCAACCACCTTACCCAGGATCAGATAACAACCTGTTCCTTGAATTGAATTAACAATTGAACATCTAAAACCAAGAATTATGAAATAAACATAAAAACTGTTATCAAAAAAAAATAATCGGAATCTATTCGGGGAGCATGCACCGCACACCGCAACGAAGGAGGATAATGGGGACATCATGTAAAACCTAGCGGCCTATGATCAGATTGTGAGGGTTCGACTCTCCAGCTTCTATTCCATTTTTAAGATCAGTTTCAACCCAAGCTAATAAAATCTCTGCTTCATATTGTTTAGTCTTTGGGTTACGAATTCTGTTGAGATCTTTTTTATAAGAATTACCATATTCTTTAGGATATTCTGATCGTTCATTTGGATATTGAATCGAATATCTGATACACCACTTTTTTACTGATTTACCTTTCTTATCTTTGCTGTAGATATAGGGTTCGGAATGTGTGAAATTTGGCATAGTTTTCTTTTAAGTTAACAAAAAAATTGTCCCCATTTTGTCCCCGTTTTAATAAAAACAACTCTAATATACGAAATAACGATGTCGGACGAAAAAATAATATTTTCAATGGCGGGGGTGAATAAGATTTATCCTCCCCAAAAGCAAGTACTAAAAAACATATACCTTTCCTTTTTTTATGGCGCAAAAATAGGTGTTATTGGTCTGAACGGTTCAGGAAAATCATCCTTATTAAAAATTATAGCCGGCCTTGATAAATCTTTCCAGGGCGAGGTTGTATTCTCCCCAGGTTATTCTGTAGGGTATCTTGCACAGGAACCTGAGCTGGATGAGAACAAAACAGTACGCGAAGTCGTGGAAGAAGGTGTAGCTGAAATTACCGCCATTTTAAAAGAATACGAAGAAGTTAATGAAGCATTCGGTTTAGAAGAGAATTATTCTGATGCGGATAAAATGGATAAACTGATGGCCCGCCAGGGTGAGCTGCAAGATAAAATCGATGCTGTTAACGCCTGGGAACTGGATTCCAAATTGGAACGTGCTATGGATGCACTTCGCTGCCCCGATCCGGACACAAAAATAGGTGTTTTATCAGGAGGTGAGCGTAGACGTGTTGCCATGTGTAGACTGCTGTTACAGGAACCAGACGTGTTATTACTGGATGAGCCAACCAACCACCTGGACGCAGAAAGCATTGACTGGCTGGAGCAATTCTTAAAAGACTATAAAGGAACTGTAATTGCCGTAACCCACGATAGGTATTTCCTTGACAATGTTGCTGGCTGGATCCTGGAATTAGACCGTGGTGAAGGTATTCCATGGAAAGGAAACTATTCGTCGTGGTTAGATCAGAAGGCCAAACGCCTTGCACAGGAAGAAAAAACAGAAAGCAAACGCCAGAAAACCCTGGAACGTGAGCTGGAATGGGTACGTATGGCACCAAAAGCCAGACATGCAAAATCTAAAGCACGTTTATCGAACTATGATAAACTGGCCTCGGAAGATGGAAAAGAAAGAGAAGACAAATTGGAGCTGTTTATCCCGGCTGGTCCAAGATTGGGGAATGTGGTCATTGAAGCCAACAACGTAACTAAGGCCTATGGTGATAAAATCCTGTTTGAAAACCTGAGTTTCTCCCTTCCTCCCGCTGGAATTGTTGGAATTATCGGACCAAACGGAGCTGGAAAGACAACTTTGTTTCGCTTAATTACAGAGCAGGAAACACCGGATACAGGAACTTTCCGTGTTGGTGAAACCGTTGCTCTAGGTTATGTAGATCAAATGCACAACGACCTGGACCCAAACAAAACGGTATACGAAAACATTACTGACGGTCTAGACAATATCCAGCTGGGCAACAAAGCGGTGAATGGACGGGCCTATGTATCTAAATTCAATTTCAATGGCGGAGACCAGCAAAAGAAAGTAGGTATCCTGTCCGGAGGAGAGAGAAACCGGGTGCACTTGGCCATTACCCTGAAAAAAGGGGCTAATGTGCTCTTGCTCGATGAGCCAACCAATGATATTGACGTCAACACATTAAGAGCATTGGAAGAAGCCTTAGAAAATTTTGGTGGTTGCGCGGTAGTGATCAGTCACGACAGATGGTTCCTTGACCGCATTTGTACACATATCTTAGCTTTTGAAGGTGATTCGCAGGTTTACTTCTTTGAAGGTAACTACAGTGAATACGAAGAAAACCGCAAAAAACGATTGGGAGATGTTACTCCACATCGCATTAAATATAAAAAACTCGTTTAATTAAGTTTATTGGCATTAACCTCCAAATTGCTGGAGGTTAATGCTAAAACTCAACTGCAGATACCTGGTGATCTGAGTATTTCTACTATCTGTAATGGAGTTATCCACCACACTTCGAATCAAAGAATTCCCTTGATTAAATAGATCGTAAGCCTGGAGCTTTAAGGTAGCCTGTTGTTTTTTAAAGAATGTTTTCTGAATGCTGGTGTTAATGATCAGTGGGTTTTTAGCATCTACAGCATAACCAATATTAATTCGTTTGGAACCATCCAGTCCAATAGATATGGTGGGTGTAATGAATGTTTTTAAATTGACATTAAATTCATAGATCTGGATGTCTTTTAATACGCCCGTAGGCAGAGAATATCTATTGCTGCTATAGGTGTAATTCGCATCTGTACTTAGCGTAATTCCCTTTTGATTCATCCTCAGCATGGCAGCCTGAGAGAAATTAAAGCCCCTGTTGTTGTTCAGGATATTATCTGTATAGGACACATTATTGGCAAAACCCACACTTCCCCGAAACTCTACATTAAATTTATTCTCTACAAAAGGTTTTGACCAGGAATACAAGGCATCAATTCCGTAAGTTCCATTGGCGTTCTCAAAATGAGTTTCCTGTTTCAGGCTGTTCAATGTATCTGGCTTCAGGATGACATTACTCACCACCTGATCCTGTACAAAATTAGAGTTAATCCCCAACATCAATGCCCGTCCATTAATCGGATTACTGTTCTGATAGGTTAAGCTGGAATTGTGATTGAAAGTTGAACGGAGATTTGGATTTCCAATCACTATATTTTGTAAATTTCTGGTATTAGGTACTGGCTGCAACTGAGCAAGATTCGGAGCAACACTGCTTCCATTGTATAAAAACGTGATACTCGTTTTCTGAGAAAGAATCAGACTCAAATTGACCACTGGAGCAAGGTTAAATCCTGCATGATGGATCTGGCTAACCGGTTGTTCGTTATCAACAATAAGCAGATTCGGTTGTGCCGTCATCCCTAAGCTATAGGTCAGATCATCAGAACCAAATCTATAGCTCACACCAATCAGATGCGAGATAAATTTTGAAGTGTATTTTGTACTAAGAGAGTCTACGATCCTGCCATTTACAGTATGATTATTAATACGTGTCAATAAGTTATTATCATTTGTTTCCATTTGAAAATTATAATAAATATCCACATTACGACTGGAAGAGGCATTTTGACTACCTCCAATAGGCTCACTAAACCTAAAACTGCCACCTATATTCTGAGATCGGTTCCTGGTATCCACCAGCCGGTTCAAAACAGAATCTTTCGCTACTGTTTGCTGTCCCGGTTCATAGTAACCTGTACGGCTATCCAGATTCTCTGATAAATCGCTCGTACCGTTTTTTGCTGTTATCCCTAAAGAAAGATTCCTTCCAGGCTTATCAAAACGGTAAGCCCAGGCTATGTTCGCGTTAAAATCGGGCGTATATTCCTTGGTTGAGGTATTGTTGAACTGATCCTGCCGGATAATACCCGTTTGATTGGAACCACCCATATATTGATTATTTGTATTCAAAAAAGTGCCGATAATACCGGCCTGCAGATAGCTTTTCTCTTTAACAGATTGAATGTTCCAGTTTAAATTATGCTTACTACTTTTTACATTTCTTTCGTTATCATTAGTTGTAAATATGGTACCCAAAGAATTCAGGGTCTGTACAAAATCCAGCTGGTGCGTTTGGTTTCTAACATTATCAAAGGAATAGCTCATACTCGCTGTCAGGTCCGGACTCAGTTTATCCCTGTAATTAGCCCCAGTACTGATCGTTCTGTTCACGCCAGCAGAATTATTCGTACTGATGATATTTCCTTTTATACCGATTTGTTTTTTCTCCCGCCACAGGTTAGCATTAGTTTGCAAACCATACCTGTCATTCGTTCCTCCGTTTACCGAAGTATTCCCAAAATTCCCTTTATTGCGCCCTGGTTTAGTTACCAGGTTCAGCATTTTCTCTGAAGAGCCTGTCTTTACGCCGGTGAAATTCGCTTCATCCCCATAATCATTGATTACCTGTACCTTTGCGACCATATCTGCCGGAAGCTGAGCAATAAAATCCTTTACATTATTGGTAAAAAAATCCTCTCCGTTAACCCTTAACTTGGTCATTGATCTTCCCATCGCTGTCACTTTACCATCGTTATCAACGTTAATGCCCGGAAGCTGCCGCAACAGGTCTTCTACCCGGTCAGTCTCTCTAACCATATAAGCTGCCGTATTGTACTCCACAGTGTCTTTCATTAACCGGATAGGAATAACCTTTGCTTTGATGACCACTTCTTTAAGCGTATTGACGTCCTTTTCCATGACCGCCTGTATGGCAATATTCCTTTGCTCCGGACTGAAAGTATATTTCCGGCTAAAAGGCAAATACCCCATTGCATTTATGGTTAAGTATATTTCGGAGGTCACAATCCCGATTACGGTAAATTTGCCTCTATAATCAGCAGTCCCCTTAAGTGTATCGGTACCAGTGATAATTTGTATGCCTGCAGCCGGAACAGGATGATTCAACGAATCCCTTACAATTCCCGTTAGTTTATAATTAGACTGGGCAATTAGATTGGAAATGCAAAAAAGATGAATTGCAGTTATAAAGATGAGGCCTTTGTAACGATATAGATTTACATATGATTTTAAAAACCTGTTCATCGGCATCAGCACAATTTATGAATATAAAGTTACAATAGTTTTAGAGTCTGACGATGTTTCAGGCAATTCATACTATGCGAACATAATAAAAAACTTTAAAATTTTCAGCATCCCATAACAACACTATTTCTTGCCCGGATACTCCTATAAAGTTAAACAAAAAAGCATGATGATGTTGATCCCAACAAAACCATGCTCAATTAAAAGGAAATTAGAAGTAATGTTTTAAGGAATAGTAACCGTTTTGGCCTGTAAAGTATGCGCACTAAAAAATCCCTGCGCACCACCACTCAGATTAGTGATCGGATTTGCTGGAGCTGCGCCATTATTACCACCGCCATATGCCCCATAGAGACTGTTCAGATAGGTGTAAACTGATGCATCAATGCATGACATTTCAACTTTTAGACGATCTCCGCTTTTTAGATCATTGACTTTGTCATTTGTTTCATTGCCAAATGACAGTCTTTCGCTTACTTCTGTGCCCGGCGTAAAATCATCATTAAGCAAATCGTATCCTTTCTGATTTTTATCATTAACATATTTCCTGAACCAATAATAGTTCTTTACATTAGGAATATCCTTGTATCTGACCGTAACAATCGTATTTTGAGGATCAAAGTCTCCTGATTTAATATATGCATCAATTAAAGGAACCAGTTCAGGCATCGTGCTTGAAGCCGTAAAAATCTGTCCATCCACCTGAACATTTAAATGATAAGTTTGGCCTGGCGTTCCCTGGATGGTACTCGCTTCATAAACCCCCTTGCTTGTTTCAGGAAGCACTGTACTGGTTCCATTGTTTTCTATTTTCACAACAGCCCCGCTAATCCCTTCAAACTGATTGTTGTCGGTTAAGTTTTTTGTTTTACTAACAAACACCTTGCACACACCTGGTTCATTTGTAATCCTTCCCTCTACAATATATGTCGGCTTATTTTCTTTGGGACCAATATCTACAATCTTCTGGCAAGACCAGATTAATATCGAAAACATACCTAAAAGACTAAAATTTATAACTTGTTTCATCTGTGTAAGATTTACTTTTTGCTCATTAAAATTTAAAATTGTAAGAAACCGAGGGTATAAACCTAAATAGAGAGGTTTGTTCAGCAACGGTTTGGCTCGGATCACTTTCTTTGTCTTTAAACCTGATCTCATAGGCATTTTGCCTGCCATAAGCATTGTATAAGCTAAAATTCAACTCAGAAGAGAACTTCTTGGTCTGCTTAAGCAACCGGGTTGCCCCTAAGTCCAAACGGTGGTAGTTGGGCATACGGTCTCCATTACGGTTTGAATAATAGAAATAATTCTGATCCAGAACCTTATATTTTCCAATAGGAAAGGTAACCGCACTTCCCGTAGAAAATACCCAGTTAGCAGAAAGTGACCACTTTGGGTTCAACTGATACATCATGACCAATGAAATATCATGGGTCTTATCCTGGCGGGCATTATACCAGTTGTTGTTGTTAATTCCGTCAATTTTCCTTTCAGACTTCGACAAGGTATAAGCCAGCCAGCCGGTTAACCGGCCGGTTTTCTTTTTTAAAGAAAACTCTATACCATAAGCTCTTCCAATGCCAAAAAGAAGCTGGGTTTCAATAGGTCGGTTTGTAAAAATCTCCGCACCATTCTTATAATCCACCTGATTTTTCAGGCTCTTATAATAAGTCTCTACTGTAAAATCAAAAATATTATCTAATATATTCTTATAATAGCCCAATGAAAACTGATCACTCGTTTCCGGTTTAATAATATTGGTACTGGCCACCCAGCGATCCGTTGGAGATGCCGAGGTAGAGTTAGAGATCAGGTGCAGGTTCTGTACATTTCTTACATAAGAAGCTTTCACTGAAGAGGATTCGTTCAATTGTAAAGCAGCAGAAGCCCTTGGCTCCAGATTTAGATAAGTTTTTACCACTTCACCGCTTTTATAACTGGTCGTCCCGGTAACAAGACCATCACTGTTGATCTGATAGTAATCTCCTTTTCCCAGAATACTAAATGCCGAAGCACGTAAACCATAGGTTAAGCTTAATGCGTCACTCGCCTTCCAGGTATTGCTCACATAAGCTGCACTTTCTATAGAATAACGGTTCTGAAGATCCTGAGAAACGTATCCATTATCTCCTGATGCACGTACTTCGCCAGGCTTAATCGTGTGATATATAGCATTAACCCCCATACTGATGGTATTTCTCTCATTCGCATACCATTGCAGGTCTTCTTTAATATTAAAGTCCCTGATCTGTGAAAACAGAGAAAGAGTACTGCCTTTACCGTCGGATTTTATGGTATAATCATAATTACTATAGATTAAGGAAGTATTTGAGAACAATTTACTATTAAATATGTGGTTCCATCTCAAGGTTGCAGTACTGTTTCCCCATCTTATTCCGTTAACCCCTTTAGACTCCAGGACATCTTTACCAAGGTATCCTGAAACAAAAAGCCTGTCTTTTTCACCAAGGAAATAATTTGCCTTCATATTCACATCATAAAAGTAAAGCGAGGAATTTTTAAGATTGGTATCGCCAGACAATTTCAGAAACATATCCAAATAGGTTCTTCTGGCGGAAATAAGGAAAGAAGATTTATCCTTTTGAATCGGACCTTCTACATTCACTCTCGCGGATATCATACCAACACCCCCGCTTACCCCAAACTTTTGATTGTTTCCATCATTCATTTTGATATCAAGTACAGAAGATAACCTGCCCCCATACTGCGCGGGCATACCACTTTTATATAGAGTAACATTCTTAATCGCATCAGAATTAAATGTCGAAAAGAACCCCACCAAATGTGTCGCGTTGTATACCGGAGCTTCATCCAAAAGGATCATATTCTGATCCGCTGATCCGCCACGGACAAAAAAACCACCGCCCCCTTCGCTGGATGGTTTTACCCCCGGCAATAACTGAATGGCCTTAATTACATCGCGTTCACCAAGCAAAACAGGGATGTTATTCGTTTCGGCAATACTTAAACGCTCCATTCCCATTTGCGGATTATCCAAATCCCTTTTCGATCCGGAGGAGGTAATTTCAACGGTAGATAGTTCGTTTACATCCTCTTCCATATCTATATTAAAAATACGATTGGCCGTCAGGTCAATCTGCGCACTGTATTTTTTAAACCCCACAGCCCTTACTTCCACATAATAGCTTCCCGATGGTAAAGACAAAGGATAGAATCCATATTCGTTACTCAAGGTTGATTTTGGGGAGCCCGCCACTTTTATGGTTGCAGCAATCAGTGTTTCTCCCGTCTTTTGAGCTTTAATAGATCCACTTAAGGTAAAGGTCCCAGAACCTGAACCCCGAGTAGCCGCTGAACCGGCTTCGGGCTTTTTTGATTTCGAATCGTCAGCACGTATAAAAATTTCCTTATCCAATAGCGTAAAAGAATAAGGCTTTCCAGAAAAAATGTCGCTCAATACCTCCTTTATCGTTTTGTTCTGTACCTTCAGGTTTACTTTCAGATCGCTCTGCGCAATCTGTTCATTATAGGTAAATTTAACACCGCTGACCTTGGAAATTTTATCCAGTGCAGCCTTCAGGTTTTCGTTAACAAGGTGGATACTGATGCGCTTTTCAAGCGGACTTTGGGCATAGGACTTGATCTGAATAACAAGACCAATCAATAGAATTAAGTAAAAGAACCATTTAGGTCCGGATTTATTCATAACTTTATAATTAATGTTGATTAATAACTGTCCTCAGTTCTTCAGGCTTTGACAGTTTAGAAATTAATGATGCCCGTTTATGTCCTGTACATAACCGGGCAATTTTATTTTGAAATTACATACATTCCTCCTTTTTTCTGCCACATTGCATCCATAACCAGGCATAGTTTATCCAATGTATGGTCTACTGGGTCTGTCATCTTTAAATGACCGTAAAAAGCACTTTCCTCCAGATTTCTTTCCAGTTTTATTTGGATTCCGTACTGTATCTGCAGATCAGAGATCACCGCCGCCAGGGTTTCTCCATTATAATCAAACAAACCTAAACGCTTGCTGAGAAATGACGCAGCTGCAGGAAAGTCTCTCTTGGTCATCCTGAAACCTTTTTTATCCACCAGAATCTGCTGGTTGGCAACAATGGTATTCTGGATAACCTTATCGTTATTTTTCAGAGCCACAGCAACTTTACCGGTAACCAGGGTGACTTCTACATCTTGCTTCAATTTGTAGGCCTTTACGTTAAAACTGGTTCCCAAAACGGTTGTGTTTACAGCACCGCTTTGTATAACAAAAGGATGCCTCGCATCATGTTTAACCTCAAAAAAAGCTTCCCCTTCCAATTTAACTGCTCTTTTTTCACCACTAAACCGATCGGGATAATTAAATTTAGAACCCGGGCCCAACCATACTTTCGTCCCGTCAGGAAGCAGCAACTGTTTGCGCTCCCCGGCTGCGCTTAACAATTGCTGTTCATGAACAGGGTTTATCCAGTTACTTAATTCTGCTCTGTACAAATAACCTATACCTACAATAAGAAAAATTGCAGCAGCAGCTTTCCAAAGGATAAATCCCCGCTTCCTTTCAGGTTTGAGCGTATGAATTGGTGTAGTATCGAAATGATCGTTTAAAAATCCGGGAACAAGACCTTGCTCCCCTTGCAGCTCTACTTTATCCCAGGTAGAAGCGAGCAGTGAAAGGACCTCACTGTCTTCCTTTTGCTGACCTAACAACTCAAAAAATCTTTTCAGCTCTTCTTCAGTACACAGATTGGCGATGTACAGATGATATAAATACTTAAACTGTTCTTTTTCTTCCATGGTGTTACAATAAACAGGCAGCCTTTCGGTGCATCCTTATCAATAATACAACACCCGGCCGCCCTAGGACTAGTTAGAATTAAAATAATTTGAAAAAGCGATAAAAAAACACACAATACTCCCATGTTTGTTCACCGCCACACGTATAAATTTTGTGGCTTCAACCATATGGTTTTTTACGGTATTCTTTGAAATATTGAGTTTGGCTGCAATTTCATCATGAGAAAGCTCCTCATTGCGGCACATTTTATAAATGATTTTTTTTTGTGCAGGCAAACGGTCAATAGCATCATGGTAAACCTGCACCAGTTCTTTTTCGAAAATCCCCTCTTCTGTATGGTTCCTGATCTCATCAATATACGCAAATACCTGTTCCTGAAGGGATTTTTCTCTGGCAACCTTTTTTAAATGATTCAGAACATGATTAAGCGCTATCTTTTTAATATAGGATTCAAAATTCATATCCAGATTAATCTGTGCTCTCTTTTGCCAGATCCGGATAAAAACCTCCTGAGTAATCTCTTCTGCAACATCTTCAGATTTAGCGACCTTAAGTGCATAACGATTTACCTTCCGCCTGTAAAGGTTGTAAATCTCTCTGAACGCCTGTTGATTTCCGTCCCGGAGCAGACTAAGTAGTCGATATTCAGAATTAGGCAAATGGTCTGTATTCATGTCTTTTTGAAAACAAGTCTTAGACACCTGCCTTCCAGGATTATTACATAAAAAGTAAAATTATCATTACAAGAATACTAAAATCAGACGATTTTATCTTGCTGCTCAGGCTTAGGCCCTCTTTTATATATCACCAGTCCGTTCAGAAAATTTCTTAAGATCTGATCTCCACATGGTTTAAAATTCGGATGATCATCACTTCTGAAAAAGGATCCCAATTCACTTTTTGTAATCTTAAAATTAACCAGTTCCATGATTTTAATGATATCATCATTGGTGAGCTGGAGCGCAACGCGCAATTTTTTAAAAATATCGTTATTACTCATATTACAGCGCTACTTCTATTTTAACTTTTTTATTTTTAATTCTTTCCTGGGCGAGTGCAGAAAGTACCCTTCCTACCATACTGCGTTTTACAGCAACATAAGAACTCTGATCTTTTACTTCAATCAGTCCAACATCTTCCTTTTGCAGTCCACCTTTTTTTAGCAGTAAGCCTACTATATCAATTTTATTTACTTTATCTTTTTTTCCTGCAGCGATATACAAAGTTTGCCACTGGCTGTCGGAAGGGAGTTCGTAGTCACCGTCCAGATCTTCCGTTTCAAGGTCGTCACTTAAAAAGGGATACTTCTCTTCATCAGTTAACATAAGATAGGCCGTTCCTTTAGCATTCATCCTCGCCGTACGTCCATTACGATGTACAAATGCATCTGCAGTATAGGGAAGCTGGTAATGAATAATGCACTCCACCTCCGGAATATCTAATCCCCTGGAAGCAAGATCTGTTGTGATTAAAATTTTGATGCTGCCATTCCTGAACTTCAATAAGGCTCTTTCGCGCTCATCCTGCTCCATCCCTCCATGAAAAATATCATGGGCAAGGTCTTTGTCAATCAGCAAATCACTGATCCGGTCTACCGTTTCTCTATGATTACAGAATATCAGGGTAGTTTTATCCCCGACCTTGCAAATCAAATCAAACAAGGTATTCAACTTGTCCTCTGCCTGTGCATAGACCTTCATCAACTTCAGATCCGGCGCAGACTGCTGATCTTTTAAATAATTGATCTCTATCGGATTTTTCACCCCCGTAAACTCAGGAATCTCTTCCATCGCCGTTGCAGAAGTCAAGAACCTTTGATTCAACGACAATAATTTTCCAATGATATAAGACATATCTTCCTGAAAGCCAAACTCCAGTGCTTTATCAAACTCGTCAAGAACCAGGGTAGCAATACCTGATTCATCAAAATTCTCGTGTCTTAGGTGGTAAGCAATTCTTCCGGGAGTACCGATAAGTAAAGCAGGTGGTTCTTCAAAGTTATTACGCTCCGTTTTTACCGGGTGCCCGCCATAACAGCAGTTCACTTTAAAACCAGTACCCATCTGCCTGAAAACCTGCTCAATCTGTAAAGAAAGCTCTCTCGAGGGCACCATGATTAACGCCTGCACACCTTTTTTTGAAGCGTCCAGTTTAAGAAACAGAGGCAATAAAAAAGCTAATGTTTTTCCAGAACCCGTAGGTGCAAGCAACAAGACATCATTCCCTTTTTCTGCCGCACCAAGTGTTGCTTCCTGCATTTTATTTAATGCAGAAATCTTCAGATTCCCCAATATCTTGTCTACCGTCATGCAGCAAAGATAAGGTTATTAACCCAGTTGAGTTTCAGAAAAAAATGGACTAGAATCTAAAATATTTTTTCCTGAGTCTCTTTACAGAGCGGTTCACTGTATTTTCCAGGTTCATCAGCATAAGCCCTCTCCTGTTCATCCAGGTAGAAACCTTTTTATTAACCTTTCTTACAGGCATATATACCTTTTCATCCAACACTTCAAGATATTTTGCGTTAGATCTGCTTTGCTGCAGCAAATAAAATTCATTTAATAATTCCGTATTCATCTGCATTTTTTGTTTTGTTACGACACTTGATCTAATCTACTAAACTTCTCCTGATTTTCAAATATTTAAATCAAAAACAAGTCCTCTGTTCCCATTAAACCCAAAAATGAATATAAGGGACATACTATATTAACTCTTTAAAATCTATTTTATTTCAAAACACGCGTCAATTTGTTGACAAACACCTGATTGTTAGCAAATAAACTACAAACAATTAACCTGTTTTTAATATTATCCAGTTAAATTTAAGAAACCTGATTGTGGGTTATTCATCTTAAAACGCAATAAGTATGATCTGGAAAAAGTTCAGCGGCGAAGTGATCCATTCGTCCATTTTAGAAGAAGTTGAAAAAGCCATCATCCGGGAAACAGAAAATGGCTATCATCTTAAAGTTTGTATCGGTACAGACTCACAAGTAAAAGGAGCACTGACCGATTTTGCCACTGTAATTGTCCTGCTTCGCGAGCATCATGGAGGTTTTATGTACATCCACCAGGAAAAAACACCTCAGCGAATGAGCATTAAAGAAAGAATGCTGATTGAAGTCCAAAAATCTATTGAAACAGCCTACTCAATCTGCGATCTGCTGGACGTATACGATGTTGACCTGGAGGTGCATGCCGACATCAACACCAACCCAATGTTTAAATCCAACAAAGCACTAAACGAAGCGATGGGCTATATTTTAAGCATGGGATTTATCTTTAAAGCAAAACCAGAGGCCTTTGCCAGCTCTACCTGCGCAGATAAAATGGTCCATTAAAAAACCGCCGGATCAGGAAGATCCGACGGTCGCTTTGGTTTGGTTGAGTCGAGTACAATGAGTTTAGAATGCGTATACAGCAGCTAAAGAAAACTGAGAAGCGTTTTTAGTTGGTGTTAAATCAGATTTGGCAAACAATTTATCAGAACGGTTATCAAACCTGACCTCCGGAATAAAAGTAAGTCCGCCCGTTTTAAAATTACCTGACAGTGTCACCGATTTAAAGCTTTCCCCTTTCACTTGCTGAACATCTTTAGTTTTAAAGTATTCACCCCTTAAACCCAGAGAGAAGGCTTTTGTAAAGGCATTCTGAAGATATAAAGCTGCACCACTATAACCGCCGTTACTACCTGAAATGGTATAATCAGCAGCGTTCAAGCCCAGTTTAACTTTTTCAGTAGCTTGATAAGAAGTGGTTAAATCAAATAAAGAACCATCTCCGGGAGCACCTGCATTTCGACCAGTCAGCACATTCAGGTAGGCGTTCCATCCCTCTACAGGAACAAGAGACAATTGTGCTCCAAAATGAGATACTCCATTAACGTCCTTATAAGTATTCCAGTCGTTAAACAAGCCTAACATCAAACTCACTTTGGGAGAAAAAGCATAAGTTCCTTTAATCCCTGCATTTTGAAAAGGGCCATTAGTAAACAAATAAGAAGTAGAGTAATTGAAATTTCCAACCGGAGAAATCACTTCATAGCCTATAAAAGTTCCCATAAAACCCGCCGTCAAAGACAACTTATCATCAACAGCATAGTTTACATATAGATTCTGAATATGAAAGGAGTTCTTTTCATTAGCTTCTGTACCGTCTCCGTTTGACAGTGACTGGTACTGACCTCTCGGGCCAAAAGAAACCTCGCCAACAAAAGACGCTTTTCCTGTAGATTTTTTCAAAGCCAGATCGATCATTCCCAATGAAATCGAATTCTGATCATTGGCAAAGCTGGTTCCGATATTTGGCTGTTTTTGAAAATCATACTTAAAATACGTATCCACAGATCCGGAGATCTGCAAAGGGTTTTTCTCTGTTTCCTGGGCATAACTCACCGAAGAAAACGCAAGGGCTGATAACGATAGCAGAGTAGATTTTAATTTCATGTTTTTTGGTTTGAGGTTGATAATCTAGACGAATTAAATCATTCAGGTGGTAGGTTCGTGGTCCATTTCCATACCGGTGGCCGCTACGATCAGCGTACCCTGAAAGTATTTTTCATTATGCTGACTGGCATCAAGTCCTTCTTCTTCTTCTTCAGAAGTTACACGGATAGGTTGAATCACGTTCACCAGTTTGAAGATCACAAAAGACATTACAAAGCTGAAAACAGCCACAATGACAACACCTTTTAATTGGGTAAAGAAGAACGCTGGATTTCCATATAATAAACCGTCAACGCCTGCGCTGTTTACCGTTTTGGTAGCAAACACACCCGTCAGAAGCATTCCAACGATACCACCTACACCGTGACACGGAAACACGTCTAAAGTATCATCTAATGAAGTTTTTGATTTCCAGGATACAGCAAGGTTAGAAACCACCGCAGCAATAACGCCGATAAAAATACTAGATGGGATACTTACGAATCCAGCACCCGGAGTAATGGCCACAAGTCCAACAACCGCACCTATACAAAAACCAAGTACAGAAGGTTTTTTTCCTCTGGACACATCAAAAAACATCCAGGATAATCCTGCAGCACCAGCGGCAATATTTGTAGTTAAAAATGCAGAAACAGCCAGACTATTAGCACCTAATGCAGAACCAGCATTAAAACCGAACCAGCCAAACCATAGTAAGCCCGTACCAATTAATACATATGGAATATTAGCAGGTGGCACTTCCTGATGTTCAGCATGACTTCTTCTTCTTTTAAGCACTAATGCACCGGCAAGAGCTGCCATACCCGCAGAAATATGCACTACAGTTCCTCCAGCAAAGTCAAGAACACCCATTTTAAACAGAATACCTTCAGGATGCCAGGTCCAATGTGCCAGTGGTGAATACACTAACAAAGAAAACAATACAATAAACAGAATATACGAAGTAAAACGGATACGTTCGGCAACCGCACCAACAACCAGACCCGGAGTAATGATCGCAAACATGAGCTGAAATACTGCAAACAAAGATAACGGGATGGTCGGAGCAAGGCTCCATGGATGTCCTGAATTTACCCCCTGAAAGAAGAAAAATGTTTTAGGATTTCCAATAAACCCGCCAATGGTATCCCCAAAGGCAAGACTAAAGCTTACAACCACCCAAAGTACAGAAATTACTCCGGCAGCAACCACACTTTTAATCATGGTAGAAAGCACATTTTTACGATGAACCATTCCTCCGTAGAAGAAAGCCAGACCAGGAGTCATTAAAAACACCAAAGCGGCAGCAATTAATACAAATGCAATATCAGGTGCACTGTATTTTCCCTCATCAAAATTAGGAAGAAGAGGAATAAAGAGGGCAAGAATTGCAATTATTAATAAAACTGCAAATGGTCCCCACTGTTTAAACAAAACTTTCGCCATACATTTTAGATTTAATAGTTATAATTATTGGTTTGATTTAAATTTTTTATAAAAATAGCAATTAATACCAATAAAATAAATCATTATCCAATTAAAAACACTCAAAAAAGTAAAAAAGACAAAATTAAATAGCCATTTTCATGCAATATTATTAATTAATGCAGTCATTTTTTAACAAACACAAGGTTCATCATAAAAAAATAGGTCAATTTTTATTAAAAAAATAAAAATCACACAAAAACAATACAAAAACACATAAAAAACACGGATTTAAACAAAAATCATCACCAGAAACCTTAAAAAAACCAATACTGACCAACAAATTGTATATTATTCATCATGAAATCATATCATATTGAATTTTATCAAAACAGGCCAATAAACCTGGAACAAGCCTGGGATGTTAACTTATAGCCTGCCACTCTGCATTTAGGCCGTATGGCCAATTCGATATTTGTTGCAAACAAAAGCAGCAAATCTTCAGCTATAGAAAAGAGAAAATAAAAGAATTATTCGGTGAACTATAAATAGGGCTAAAGCATATATGCAGATCCCTGTACCACACCTCTACGCTCAATCTCCTTATCTATATAGGTTTGAATCGCAGATTTGTTTAGCCCCCAGTTGGGCGCAATAAGAAGATCCCAGTCCGAGATTCCAAACAGGCGCTGAATCACAATATCAGGACGCAGAAGTGGAATAAGCTTACACAACAGATCTGTATACTCTTCCAAAGAAAAAAGCTTAAAAGGCTGTTTTTTATATTTCACCCCCATAATTGAGCCTTCAACAATATGAAGATGATGAAATTTCACAAATTTGATTTGAGGAAAACGATTAATTTCATGAATATAACCCAACATCATTTCTTCTGTTTCCCATGGAAAACCAAAGATGGTGTGAACACAAAGATCCAGCTTGGTTCCCTCCAGCAGTTTAACTGCCTCAACAAATTCACCATGACTGCAGCCCCTGTTGATTTGTTCCAGAGTTTCATCATAAATAGATTCCATCCCCATTTCAAGGTCTACATCAAAACGATCCGTATAACTTTCTAAAAGAGCTACCTTTTCTGCATCTATGCAATCAGGCCTTGTACCCACAGCAAAACCAACTACATCTTCCGGATTAATAGATAAGGCCTCGTCATACATCATTTTAAGATAATGTACAGGAGCATATGTATTGGTATTGGGCTGAAAATAGACAATAAACTTATCCGCTTTATAAAAACCCTTACCGCGTTCCATTCCCTGCTCCAGCTGTTCACGGATGGTGGGCAGCTTACGGGATAGTTCTGGCGTAAAAGAATCCACATTACAATACGTACAACCACCATAGCCTTTACTGCCATCCCGGTTAGGACAAGTAAAACCACCATCAACAATCACTTTAAATACACGCTGACCGGCATACTTCTCTTTAAGATGTGTGCCGTAGTTGTTATATCCTTTTATCCCTAAATCCAGTGGAGTTCCCAATTGCTTTTTTTTTGCAAAAATACACATTAATTTTTAAAACCGATTCGTAGAGATCAGCGTTTCTATGGACTGACGATAGGCATCACCAAGCGGCAATTCTTTTTCGTCAATAAAAACAGCGTTCTTTTTAATTGCAGAAATGCTTTTAATGTTTACAATAAATGATTTGTGAATGCGGATAAAATCCGGAGGCAACTGACTTTCCAGACTTTTAAAACTGATGCGAACCACAACCGGCCTGGAGCTACTTTTCAAATGGATCTGAACATAATCCTTCAACCCTTCAATATAGAGCACATCATCTAAAATAACTTTAAGCAAACTGTAACCCACATTTACAAAAATATAACCAGCAGGCTTCTCCCCAGGCAAATCTTGCTGATGTCTAAGATCAAAAAGATCTTTCGCCTTATTACAGGCTTTCATGAAACGCTCTATTGAAACAGGTTTCATTAAATAATCCACAACATCCAGGGCAAAACCATCCAGGGCATACTGTTTATAAGCAGTAACCAAAATCACCATAGGGCGCTTTACCAGACTTTCAATAAATTGCAAGCCGGTAATTCCAGGCATTTGTATATCGATAAACACCAGATCAATCTCATTTTCCTGCAACACTTTATTTGCAGAAAAAGCATCCTCACAAGTAGCCAGTAAATTCAGAAAAGGTATTTTGCTGATATTATCAGCCAATAGGTTTAGCGCCAACGGTTCATCGTCAACAGCAATACAGTTTATCATACGCTCAATTTTAGCCATAAATTCACCTTAAACCAGTCCTTCTCTTTCTCTATCGTCAAACTATGGTTATTCCCATATAATAAATTCAGTCGCCGGCTTACATTAACCAAGCCTATACCAGAAGACCTGTCCTTAGCCTCGCCTTCAGCAGAACTGTATTTATTTACAACTGAAAAATTCAAATTCTTTTCATCCGTACTCAACTTAATGCTGATCTGCGGATCCTCTATCAGTCCAACCCCATGTTTGAAAGCATTTTCAACAAAAGGGATCAGCAACATCGGCTCAATCTCCTGATCATCGCTAAATAAGTTAATCTCCACACCTACCTTTACTTTCTTTCCAAATCTTTGTGTCTGAAGGTCAATATAGGAATTAAGGTATTCTTTCTCCGTTCCAAGAGACACCTTCTCCTCATCCGTTTCATAAAGCATATATTGCATCAAACCAGAAAGCTTCATCACCGTAGGTTCCAGTTCCGTACTCTTTAACCTCACCAGCGCCACAATATTATTTAATATATTAAATATAAAATGCGGACTGATCTGAGACCGCAAAAAAGACAATTCCGTTTTCATGGTCTCCTTATCTCTTTCCAGGTCTTTCTTCTCCATTTTAATCCGGTCGGAAACCATAATAAAGGTTGTACTTCCAGCAATTGTGAGCAAGAATGCAGGCAAATTAAACCAACCTGCCCTGCCCCAGTTAAACTCCATCTGGTGAATAAGGATCTTGAAAAGTATAAAATGAACACAAAGCACCAGACCATAAAGCAAAACAATACTAAGGGCATACAAGAGATATTTTTGTTTATAAAACAACCTCTGAATCAGCACAAAACTATTGAGGTAAAAAATTGCAATCAGAAAAAAATAGCTGATGAAGTTCAGTTTAAAGAACTGAGTCTCTTCTCCCGGGCTTAAACGGCGTGGTGGCGTACCATGATTAGAGTTTACGATATAAGGCAGGATCATCAGTACCAGCCAAACCAAAACATGCAGCGCTACCTTAATACGTTTATCGGAGAAGTTCAGCATCATTTCTCTTTTCCCTGTTTTTAACATAGCTAAGTTATTATATTATTTTGCTTTAAAACAAACAACCGCTTTTACTCGTACCGCAGTGCTTCAATTGGATCTAAACGACTCGCTTTCTGTGCAGGGTAGTAACCAAAGAAAATACCGGTAATTCCGCAAACGATAAACGAAATCACAATCGAAGACTGTGAGATCAGGATGGGCCAGCTCAAAAAATATGAAATCAGATAAGCGGAACTGACCCCCAGTAAAACACCAAGTACCCCACCGGTAATACTGATCAGAATGGCCTCAATCAAAAACTGCATTAAAATATCCTTGCCACGCGCACCGATAGACATTCTTAAACCAATTTCCCTTGTTCTTTCCGTTACAGAAACATACATAATATTCATGATCCCAATACCTCCAATCAGTAAAGAGATTCCAGCAATAGCGGTTAACAAAACGGTAAGCATACTACTCGTAGAGGTAATTGTACTGATGAGTTCTGCCTGCGTACGCACCTGAAAGTCATTATCCTGGGATGGCAATAATTTGTGACTCTCCCTTACCGCATTCGTAATCTCCTCTGTGGCCGCTTCGCTCGCTGCTTCAGAAACCGCTGAAGCATAAATAGACTGCAGATAATTTGTTGCAGTGATCCTATTCTGTACAGTAGTATAAGGTGCAAGTATAATATCATCCTGATCCTGACCGAAATTACTCTGGCCTTTAGGCACCAGGGTACCAATGACCTGGAAAGGAATACTTTTAAAACGGATGATCTGACCAATCGGGTTACTCCCATCCGGAAAAAGATTATCTATAACCGTTTTTCCCAATAAACAAACCTTTGCTGATTTTCGGACATCATTATCAGAAAACATAATTCCGTCAAGAAGTTTCAATTGCCGGATATTTAAATAATCCGGACCGATGCCAGTAATACTTGTAGGCCAGTTATTGCCTCCTTTTATAGCCTGGCCACCAGAAGAAACAACAGGAGACAAACCATTGATATTGTCCGACTGGAGTCTTTTTATGGCTGCAATATCTTCCAGTTTTAAGGTTTGAATACTGCTTCCGGCCAATCTTACACTTCCCGGTGTATTACTTTGAGGCATCACGGTGATCATATTAGATCCCATGCCCGATAAAGAAGATTGAATACTCTGCTTGGATCCCTGTCCGATGGCCATCATGGCAATTACCGCCGCCACACCGATAATGATCCCCAACATGGTCAGAAAGGCACGAAGTTTATTTCTTCTCAGCGCCCGAAAAGCGATCCTTAATAAATTTAAAATGCTCATCTTATCCGTTTAATAGTCGTCAGATTCTGGTAATGAAGCCAGCGCTTCTTTCGCAGAACGCGGGTTTTCATTTTTATTGTCCTTCTGCAGTTTGCCATCACGAAGCATAATAGTCCTGCTGCTAAAAGCAGCAATATCAGGCTCATGAGTTACGAAAACAATGGTTTTACCCTGTGCATTCAACTCCTGCATCAGGGCCATGATCTCATAGGAGGTCCGGGTATCCAAATTCCCGGTGGCCTCATCAGCAAGGATCATTACTGGTTCATTTACCAGTGCCCTGGCAATGGCCACGCGCTGTTGCTGTCCACCAGAGAGCTGACTTGGGGTATGATCAAACCGATCGCTCAGTTTTACCGCCTCCAGGGCCTTGATAGCTCTTTCCTTTCGTTCCTCGGCTGTCACTTCTTTATTATAAAAAAGAGGCAGTTCCACATTCTCCAGTGCATTTGTTCTGGGCAACAAGTTGTAGGCCTGAAATACAAAACCAATCTTCTTATTTCTTAATCCAGCCAGTTCATCCCGGTTCAATCCCTTTACATCTATCCCATCGAGAAGATAACTCCCTTCCGAAGGTTTATCCAGACAGCCCAAAATATTCAGAAGCGTGGTTTTACCTGATCCACTGCTGCCCATAATGGTCACAAATTCACCCGCATTGATTTCAAAGGACAAACCTTTTAAAGCCCTGACAGTCATATCGCCCATTACAAACTCCCTTTTCAGGTCGTGCAGTTCTAATATTTTACTTGCCATTATCTTTTCTTATTACCGCCCGGACGTTTTGGCATAAATGGACTGGAAGCTGCACCAGCTGTAGCCATACCTGGCCCGCCCGAGACCTGACTGCCTACCACAACTTCATCATTTCCAGTAATACCACTTAAAACTTCAACCTGCGTGTTGTTGTTAATACCTACCTTTATTTTCCTCTGCTCAAGCTTAAGATCTCCGGTTTTCACCCACACATACCCTTCCTTCGGAGAGGTCGGCTTCCTTTCTCTGTTTATCCAGACCAGCTGGTATTTCTTAAGCGTAGTATCCGGAGAGAACTTAAGCGCCTTTGCAGGTACCAGCATAGCATTGTTCACTTCTTTGGCAAAGATGGTGATGTTTGCCGTCATACCAGGTTTTAACCTTTTATCTTCATTGTCTGTATTGATAATGGTGGTATAAGTCACCACATTTGAGGTAATTTTCGGACTCAGCCTGATTTCCTGAATACTTCCTTTAAAGGTATCATCTAAAAAGGCATCTACCGTAAAAGTTGCACGTTCGCCTATTTTAATATCACCAACATCAGCCTCATCAACAGAGGCCTGCACCTGCATTTTAGTCAAATCTTTTGCAATACTAAACAAGGTAGGTGTACTAAAACTTGCCGCAACCGTCTGGCCTTCACTTACACTCCTGGAAAGTACTGTTCCGTCAATCGGCGAATAAATACTGGCCAGCGAAAGGCTTTTCTTCGCAGACATCAGTTGTGCATTAATGCTGCTTACAGAAGCTTTTGCCGAATTATAGGTGTAGAGTGCATTGTCATAATCCGCTTTACTGATTGCCCCAACTTTATACAGTTCGCTCTGACGTCCATAATTGCCTTGCTGAAAGACCAGCTGGCTTTGGGCACTGGCCAGATTGGCCGCAAATTGATTTACAGAGGCCTGGAATAAAGTTTTATCCAGTTCTGCAAGCAGCTGGCCCTTTTTCACTGTCGAGTTAAAATCGGCATAGAGCTTTGCAATATTTCCGGATACCTGGGAACCTACCGCTACAGTATCCACCGGCTGTACTTTTCCAGTTGCTGTTACATTCTCGGAGATATAACCCATTTTTGGCTTCTCTGTTTCCAGTTTGACAACCACTTCGGTTTTTCTGATGGCGAAATACCATACAGCAAAGGCAAGGACAGCAATACCTACAATAATGAATATGCTTTTCTTCGTTTTCATCTATTTATTTTATTCTGTTATTGGAACACCTGTATAAAAATCATAAATCTTAGTATACAGATTCGCCGTATATTTTGCCTGAACAAAAGCCTGCAAAGCCTGTACATATAAATTTTTCTGCTGAAGGTAATCTACTATGCTGCTCGAACCCAACTTCAGTTCTGCCTCTGAAATCCTCAGCGCTTCACTGGTATAATTGAACTGTTCTTTGGCTGCCTGGTATTGGCTATTTGCATTTTGAACATTCAAATAGGCCTTTTCAACCGATTGTGTCAACGTTGTTTTGGTATCTAAAAGTGAGAGTCTGGCCTGTTGTATCTCTATATTGGCTTTAGCAACATTCGTTTTAGTCACTTTTCTATCAAAAATGGGAATAGAAAGGGTCAAACCCAAAGCCTGATTAAAGGTATTGTTCATCTGGTTTGGATAGTTGCCAAACGAGGTGCTGTTATAACCGCTGCCCAAAGAACCATTTAAACTCAGCACAGGCCTGATGGTAGCCCGGGCTTTTTCCAGTTCTGTATTTTGCAATTGCACATTTAGCTCTGCACCTTTCACTTCCGGCCTGGTCCGAAGTGCCTGGTCCTGAGCAGAAGCAAGATCAATTAAGTGTTCATTGACTTTGGTGGTATCGGCCGCCATTACATCAAAGCCGATTCGCGTAGGCAGCTGCAGCAATTGTTTTAAAGTCAATACATTTTGCTGGAGTTGATTTTGCGCTGTGATCAGTGTATAATTGTCATTGGCCATCGTTGCCTGCAACTGTAACAAGTCTTTCTTAGCAATTGTTCCTGCAGTTAAGCGCTGAGTACCTTGCTTTACCAACGCATTACTGGTACTTAACAGATCATTCAAATAGGTAATATTTTCTTTACTCAGCAGAATATTCAGGTAAGCCTGGGTAATCTGCAGTGTGATATCATTCTCCGCAGCATTCACAGAGAGATTAGCCACCTGTTCACTCAAGGTTTTCGACTTCACATCGTTGTTCAGATACCCTCCATTAAACAACGTTATTCCAGAACTCACTCCATAACCACTGGAACTTTGGGTGCCCGAATTGTAATGCGAAACGTCCTGGGTTACATTAGCCGATAAGTTTGGATATTTTGCAGCTTTAGCCGCGATTAAGCTCTGCTCAGCAGTTTTAGAACTGAGTTTTAAACTATTGATGCTGATGTTGTTTTTCTTAGCATAATCAATACAGTCTTTTAGATTCCATGTCTTGGGCAGATCATGATATAAAGAATCCTGCGCATACAAATCCCCGCCGTGGAAAACTGATGCAAAAAAGAGGATCAGGACGATATTTTTTAACAAAACGCTCATAGGGTCTTTCTGTTTATCTCAAATTTATTTATAAATCACCAATCAGATTTTAAAATGAGACGAAACGAAATACCCCTGGGATCAACCCCTTGATAAATGCGACAAGTACCAATCCTCTATTTAATGAGGATAACAAAATCAGTCTGACCTTGTTTGATGGTCTTCAGAAAGAAATCAAACCCATGATTGACCAGAATTTCCCTGACCAGGGTAAGTCCTATTCCCTGTCCATCTTTCTTTGTGCTAAAAAAGGGACTAAAAAGTTGTTCATGATGAGCTTCAGAAATTCCCTTTCCATTGTCAGAAATCACAAGCCGCCCTTCCTTTAGCACAAAACGAATTACACCCGCACTCTCCATAGCCTCTAAGGCATTTTTCACAATATTGATCATGGCCTGTTCCATCTGCTGCAAATCAGCAAGGATAAAAAAAGGATCCTCGGGCAAGATAAATTCAAAAATTACATTTGCCTCCGTCGCTTTTATTTCCATCAAAGCAGCTACATTATAAATCAAGGCTACAAGATCCATCTTTCTCCGGTTAACCGGAGAAAGCTTCACCAGATCTGCAAAATTCCTCATGAACAGATTAAGGTTCTGATTCCTTTGCACGGCCACTTCCAGTGCATTCTTTAGTGCTTCCTGATCTCCCTCTTCCCAAAGCTTGTTGGTTTGCAGAGACAAGTTTAAAATTGAATTGACCGGTCCAATCGTATTGTTCACCTCATGAGCCATCATTCGGATCACTTTTTCATATACACCCTTCTCTGCTTCAAAGATCTCTGAAGTCACCTCTTCAATCATCAGGAAAAAACGGGCAAATCCACGGTCTATGAAATGAGATTTTTGAAGCTTATAAGCCCTTAATCCATTAGGCCGTATCAATTTAGTCCCACCGGCTTTAAGTTCATTTGCCAAGGCAATTACTTCCTCTATTTGTGTTCCCAGCATCGATAATGCTGTAGGATTAACCTGTTTCACCTGATGATCATAATCCAGAATAATAATTCCCGTCGGAGAAGTCTGGATGAGTTTCTCCAGGAAAAAATGTTGCTCCTCCTGTTTAATACGCTCTGCTCTCAATTCATCCATCATCTGATTGTACACTTCAATCAGCTCATCCATTTCACGTTTGCCCGTAGGCAGAAACTTCACATTAAAGTCCCTGTCCTTAATGGCATGTATTCCTTCTTTTAAATGGTTCAGCGGACTGGTCAATTGCCTGTATAAACTCCAGGAAAGAGCCCCTGATCCAAGGATAAATACCTCCGACAAGATAAATAAGACCTTATTTTGCTCAAACACCAAATACGTCAGCACCAGGCAAACCAGGTGCAAAACAGCAATAAAGAGGATATACTTAGTGCTCAGTTTCATCAAATGGAATTTGATATTTCTCCAGTCTGCGGTACAAGGCATTTCTGGTGATGCCTAAAGATGCCGCGGCTTTTGTTATACGATTTTTATGAAAACTCATTGCACGTTTAACCATTTCTACCTCCATTTGCTCCAGCGTCATTACCCCCACATCCGGGAGCGGTGCCAATTCTTTCCGCGAAGGAGACTGGTCCATCTGCTTTTTAAAATCATCAATTTCCAATACATCCTTTTTACTGACCAGAATAGAGCGTTCCACCAAATTCTTCAACTGGCGGATATTACCAGGCAACTCCAGTTTCTGCAGCCACTTCATTGCCTCCGGTGTCACAGACAGTGCAGGTCTGTTGTAAATTTCTTTCAGATTATGGATAAAGAACCTCACCAGCAGAGGTATATCGCCAGGACGTTCGCGAAGAGCGGGCAAATGTATCGTAATCAGATTAATTCGATATAACAAATCCTCTCTGAAAAGCCCCGGTCCAACCATATCATTCAGGTTTTTATTGGTTGCACAAACCACCCTGGTATCCACTACTTTGGTTTTACTGCTCCCCAGCACTTCATAAGTCCTGTCCTGAAGTACCCGAAGTAATTTCACCTGGCTGCTAGCCTCCAGATCACCAATTTCATCCAGAAATATAGTTCCCTTATTCGCCATTTCAAAGCGGCCAATCCTATCGTAACGCGCATCTGTAAAAGCACCCCGCATATGCCCAAACATTTCACTTTCAAACAAAGAAGATGAAATTCCGCCCAGGTTTACTTTAACAAATGCCCGGCTCCTTCTCAAACTGTTTTCATGGATCGCTTCAGCAATCAGTTCCTTTCCAGTACCACTCTCTCCGGTAATCAGTATAGATGCATCCGTACGGGCTACCCTTCCAATGGTATCCATGATCTCCAGCATTTTTGGGTCTTCCCCAATGATCTGCTGAAAGGCATACTGCTTATCCAGCTGCCTGCGGTCCCGATGTGCAGGTTCCTGGGCATGAAGTTCCATCAGCGTTTTCACCGATTGTAAAAGATGATCATTGTTCCAGGGCTTATTGATAAAATCGTTCGCTCCCAGTTTCATTCCCTGCACTGCAAGCTCTATACTTCCCCAGCCTGTAATTAAAATAACCGGCAAACTGGCGCTGATCTTTCTGATCTGCCGGAGTAAGTCCATCCCTTCTTCACCGGAAGTACCGATAGAAAAATTAAGATCCAGTAAAACCAGTTCGGGCTGGCGCTTGTGTATCACATGGAGTGCTTCATCAACCTCATCAACCGCCACCACCTCGTAGCCAGCGCTTTTAAGCAGCAGCAGCAAAGAAGTTCTTACGGCTATATCATCATCAACAATTAATATCATGGGTAAATCAGCTATTGAGGTATAAATTTATAAAGTAAATTCGTTTATCTCTAATCTATTCCTCGTGCAACGCAACTGCAGGATGTATTGCCGCCGCCTGTTTTCCGGGGTAAAGTGCACATACAAAAACCAACACATAAATAAATGCGATGGACAGGAAGATCGCTATAACATAAACTATTGAAGGTACATTAAATACATTCATGATCGGAAACTGCAGCGCAAAGAAACACCCCACGGCTAAAGACATGGTGGCCAGGATCAACGATTCACTGATCAACTGACCGGACACCGAATTTCCGGAAGCCCCCAGTGCCCTTCGCAAACCAATTTCACCCCTTCGCTGATTGATATTATACCAGAGCACACCAAATAGTCCCAGCGCCACATTAATGATCAGGAAACTGGCGATAATCATGAAAATAAGCATAGGAATGATCGTTTGCTCATTTTTAGCATCTCTCATTTCCGAAAGATGCTGAATTTCTATACTTGAATTCTTCAGTCTGCTGGCCATAAACTTATACAAAGAACTCTCGAAGCCCGCATCAGCCTCTGGCCTCACTTTAACAAGAAGGACATTGGTATGCTTTAAATAACCAGAATCCAAAGGACTGAACAGCGCATATCCCGCTGGCCAGAAATCTCCATTAGCTTTAAAATCCTGCACCACACCAATGATTTTCAACTTACCCTTATCTTCATAATCGCCAACAGATTTACCTATTGCCGGGGCCTTTCCAAAAATCTCCTTTCTCAAAGATTCATTAATAATGATGGCTTTATTCCTCGCCACTTTATCTTCCGGATTAAACCAGCGACCTTCCAGCAATGTCATTTTCCATACCTTATTATAGTCATCCCCAACCATATAATTATTGACATTATAAACCTTTTTACCAGCCGGAGATAATCCTGTAGTCATGATACCGCTGGAATATGGAAAATTGTTACTCGTATAACTCACGGCCTCCACCATTGGCATTGATTTTAAAGCCTTCTGCAGGTCTTCATAAAAAATCACCAGCGAATCCATATTCTTTGATTGCTGGTTGCTATTGTAATTAACAGACCATACCCGATCATAGGCTAAGCCCATCGGTTTTCTATAATTCATATAATAATACACCAGGAAAGAAAAAACAGCAAAAATAACCAGGAAAGAAACCAGTATTTCAGAAAGGAACAGAAAGTTATGCCTCCTTTTATTCCATATTAATTTAAATAAATGCTTAACCATAATAATACCTTTTAAAATTTACTGCGCTTTTAACGCCTTTACAACATTTAGCCGGGACATGCGCCAGGCCGGATAAACTCCGGAAATCAAACCGAAAAACACACAGGCTAAAAAACTATACATCAGCACAGAAAAATTCAAAGACAACCTGACACCATCCATCAGGTTCCAGGAATTGAAAAAATAGATCATCAGCGCAGAAAAAAATAAACCCAATAACCCGCCCAAAAAAGTGAGGATCATATTTTCTACGATAAACTGATAGACCAAGGTCCTGGAAGATGCACCAAAAGCTTTCCTTACCCCAATTTCCGAAGACCGTTCCATAATCCGGGTAATATTAATATTCACCAGATTAATGGTAGGGAGCAGCAAAAACAAAATAACTAAAGCAACCAAAACAGATACCGCTTTAGTAATCCCCGAATCCTTCCCATCACCGGTTATCCCTCTGGTCATGCTGGCAAAAAAATAATCTGCATTGCAGTAAAGACGGTCAAACTCCTTATTTCCTATGGGAACTTTCTTCATCATCTGATCAAATTCCAGTTTCATCTTTGGAACATCAGCTTTTGACCTGGCCAACAATACTGCGCTGTAGGACCCCATTAAATCTGGTTTTTTATAATTTTCTTTAGATACGGTATAAGGCAAAAACATATCTCCTGCAAAATTCCGCATTGTTTTAGCCACATTATCTACAACACCGATAACCCTGTAATTCACCTCATCCGCAGAGATGTATTGACCAACCACACTTGACACATCCCCAAAATAGGCTTTTTTTATAGCTTTAGAGATCACTGCCACACGCTCCGCATGTAGAATCTGCTGTTCCGCATAGGGCTTTCCCTCCAGGAACCGATATTCCAATACCCTCCAGTAATCTGCATTCGTGTACTTATAACTGATAACGATCTTCTTATTGTTGATGTAGGCGTTGGAAGCCTTTGAATAAGAAGAAATCCCAATCTTTTCCACACTTTTAAGCCGGGACACATAGTGATCAAAGAAATAAAAAGAAACATTACTCCTATTCAGCCAACCCTCTTTAGAATTCTGCAATTCCATAGACCCTACGTATAAAGATCTCTCTCTTTTATAATCCGGATAATCAGGACTGATGACCTTATCCAAAAAAGCAGTACCAACCATCAGTATGGTTAACGTAAAACTGATTCCAAACAAACTTATAAAAGTGAAGAACTTTCTTCTCTTGAGTACCGCAATGGCTATTTTAAAATAATTTCTAAGCATAACCTTCAATTATTGTACCTGAGAACCATCAAATAAACGAACCAGGCGATGCGTTTTATTTGCCATATTTTCATCGTGTGTTACCATCACTACCGTTGTACCGTCATTCCGGTTTAAATTGATCAGAATATCCATAATCTCATTGCCCATGGCACTGTCCAGATTTCCTGTAGGTTCATCTGCCAGTATAATCTGAGGTTTACCAACAATTGCCCGGGCTATCGCTACCCGCTGCCGCTGTCCACCAGACAATTGTGAAGGAAAATGTTTCAACCGGTTACTCAGGCCTACTTTCTCCAAGGCTTCCGCAGCCAGATCCCGCCTTTCCCTGGCCGATGAAGAACGATACAGTAAGGGCAATTCCACATTGTCCAGCACCTGCAGATCATTGATAAGATGATAACTTTGAAATATAAAACCCAGTTGTTCATTTCTAAACCTTGCCAGCCGCTGATCAGAAAAACTGGAAACATCCTGCCCGGCAATCCTGATCGTGCCCCTGGATGGCTCATCGAGCAAGCCCATGATGTTCAGCAAAGTACTTTTTCCACAACCCGAGGGGCCCATAATGGAAAGAAATTCTCCTTTTGCAATATCCAGGCTAATTCCATTTACAGCAAGGGTTTCAACCGTATCGGTACGGTACACTTTTTCAATGTTTTGTAAACGTATCATATCGTATAGTTACAGATTAAGATTTATTTATAAGTAATTTTTTCATTTTTTTCGAAATCATACAAAGACAGATACCTCAACTGATAATAGGCGCTCCAGAAGTCTCTAAGTGAAGCAATATAATCTCTCTTTGCCCTGTCATTTTCCTGGAAAGCAATGCTCAGATCCGTAATACTCAAATCACCCAGCACATATCTTTCCCGGGCAATCTGATATTTTTCAGAAGCAATGCGATCCGCTTTGCCTGTGAGCTCTACCTGCTCCTTCATCATATTAAACAAGGTTACCTGGGTAACGATCTGCTGTTTAAAGGTCTGCTTGTCCTGTTCCACAGCATAAGCAACGAACTGCTCATTGGCTTCAGCTGTCTTGGTCCTCGACTTTGACCGTCCCCAATCCAGCACTGGAATACTGAGCTGCAGTTGTATAGACTGCTGGCTCTTTGGAGAACGATACACCTCAGCAATATTACTTGCTGCGTTCGAAAACCCAAGATTAGCATTCAGTGTTGCCGTTAAACCATTTTTACCCCTGGCCTTTGCTACATCCCTTTTCGCTTCAGCCAGTTTACGCACAAAAGCAATGGCATCTGAACGGTTCTCAAAAGCTTCCTTCAATACCCTATCTGCCGAAATGCTCATTTGGTTTACCTGTGCAGGCATATCCAGTACAATCTTATCATCACCCTCCATCCCCGCATAACTCCGCAGATTCAGCGTCGCTATTTCCATGTCCCGTTTCGCTGTCCCAACAGCCTTTTGTGCATTGAGCTCCTCCAGCTGCAACTGCAAAATCTCATTCTTGGAAATTTTTCCCAACTCAAATTTAGTATTGGCGATGTCCAGGATCTTCAGCGTATTGGTTAAATTGGTGGCTGCAATATTTAAGTTGACCTGGGCAAGCAGCAGATCAAAGAAATAACCTGTTACCGTTACCGCAATTTGTTCCTGTGACTCAATATAGGCCTGCTTACTTTCATTGTACTTTAAAGGTTCAATCTTCTTGTCCCACTTTAAACTATTAAACTGCAACAAGGGCTGTGTGTAGCCAATTCCATAAGGAATGGCATTATAAAGAACATTTTTACGATCAAAATCATCAAAGCGCTGCAGCTGCGTCGTTCCATAAATAGTACCTCCGGTAGCTGCAATACTCTGGCTAAAGTTCATCGTCAGTGAAGAGTTATCATTGTGCACTGGCTGGAAAAGAATAGCCCCGTTAGGCTGCAAAACCTGAGAATATGTTTTATTATAACCAGGCAATACCCCGGTTAATTCCAACTGAGGCTGATAGTTAGACCTGTATGTCCTCCATTCCCAATACTTGGTTTCTCTAACAGTGATGGCCTGTTTAGCCGCAATTGAGTTAGCTTTGGCCATTTCAACCAGTGCGGGTAAACTCAACTTAAGGGTATCATTAGTCGCTGCCGCCTTTACATGCATACCAGATAACAAAAAAAAGAAAGACAATATCGTTTTCATCTTGTTGATTGAAAATTCAAACAGATCAATTGTTTACAGCCACCTCCGCTGTATTCTCATAAGCCTTCATATCAGATGTAATGACTACATCCCCAGGCTTGATCCCTGTCAGGATTTCTATATAGTCAAAATTACTCAGTCCGGTTTTCACGGTCCGTCTTTCCGCTTTCCCTTTATTCAGCACAAAAATCTCCTGGAGGTTTGAGCCCTTAAATGCTGGCCCGTTGGCTACCCGCACCGCACCGTTCCGGGTAGCCGTAACCAGGAAAATATCTACCTTCATATTGGGCCGCAATAATTTATTATTCCGTTCCTCCAATTGCGCATCAAAGGAAACAATACCGTTATTTACTGCAGGAGAAATATTCACAATATGCGCCCTCAACTGCACATCATTTATCCGGACAATAACCGGCATGTGATTGTGCAGCTGATCCAGTTGATTATCGGACACACTACCGGCAATTTTAAAACTACTCAGATCCGCAATCCTGGCCAGCGATTCACCCTCCTTTATACTCGCACCTATGTTCTTGTTTACCCAGGTGATCACTCCTGCTCTGGTGGCCACTACGTTCGCCAGATCAAGCTTACGCTTCAGTGCATTCTGATCATTACGCTGTATCGCCAGGGCAATCTCGGCTTCTCTGATCTCTATTTTCATGGTCTGCTGTTTACTCCGGATTTCATTTTCGAGTTGCTGTTTCTCCAGCTCGGCCACTTTCAGGTTCAGTTCAGCCTGCTCAATTCCTTCCTTTGTTCCCCCACCCGCCTTGTATAATCTTTTGGCACTGGATACTGCATCCACCAGGTTTCCAATCCGCAATTGTTTAATATTGTTGTTCGATTTGATATCATAAAAACTCTTCTCCAGATCCAGCTTTAGTTTTCGGATCTCATTCTCTTTAGATTCTATCTGAAATTTAAGTTTATCATATTCAGACTGTGCGGCAGATTTATCCAGGATGAGAATAGATTCTCCGGCCTTAACTTTATTTCCGGCATCCAGCAATACTTTCCTTACCGAAGCACTGATTGGACTGGTCAAGCTTTCCTCAAATTCAGGCAGCACTTCACCCGTCGCATTGATCGTATTTTCAATATTTCCAATTGCAGCAACAGAAGTTGTGATATCAGAAGCCGACAAAGCTGGTTTAAAATAAAAACGAAGCAACCAGATACACAATGCAAGCACAGCCACCGCAAAAAAAATGATTAAAATCGTCTTTTTCTTCTTTTGTACGGAAACCTCATTTGCAATGCTCTTATCCATTGTGTTTGTTTTTACACAAGGCATTACAAGGTAAATGCCATAGTTAAAAACCTAAAATACAACAGATTACAATTTATAGATGTATAAAAAATGCCCGATATCGAACAAGATGTTTAATATCGGGCATTTTTTATATTTTGAGCCTAAGGCTTTTTAACCACAGGAGGCGGAACAACTCTATTTTTTGCCTTATGAAGTGCCGCTCTTTCTAAAAGGGTATAAGCTTTCCCATCAAAAGTCATCTTTGCCTTCGTTACTGGCTCAGCAGCCATCGGGGCTGTTCCTTTTCTTAACCACAAGCCGGTCATGTGCAAAATAACCACATGAGGGGGATGTTTAGCATAAGCCTTTTTATCCATAGGACTGGCGACCAGGTTGTCGTTCTTTGCACGGGTAACACCCTCCTCTACCACCATCAGTGAACTGAGATAATCATCTACATCGATAAAAAACTCGTTATAATTGCTTTCATCAGAGATTTTAAAGCCATAAACCAGATGATCAAACACAGAATAGTCCACTTTTAAACTGTCTCCAGCCTTAAAGTTTATGCGATACCCTCCGCTTTCCTCCAGCTGTCCATCTGTTACCGGTATAAGCTGTTTCTTACCAGGACCAGATCCAACAGCAACAGAAACCGGCACCAGAACCTCCTTGCCTTTTTTACTGGCAATCAACAGGCTCACTGAATCTTTGCTCAAAGACTGATTATACCGTCCGTATACCTTCACTGCATCATACTCCGGAGCAGTGGTCAGCAATGCTTTGTTGTTCTTTACCTTAAAATTTCCAGAGGCAAAAAATAACTTTTCTTTATCCTTTGATTCTACATAGGTAGAAAAATAACCCGATAGCTTATCAAAGAATACCGTAGTTGTCGTTCCCTCTTCGTCCTTTCCGGAAAAGCAGCCGTCATAAACGCTCTGCGCTTTTACCAGTGGTCCCAGGCAAATCATACCCAGCAATAATAATATTTTTTTCTTCATAGCACAGAATGCATTCCTTTTTCAAAAATAAGATACGCTATTTAAAATCAGCTCAATAATCCTGCTTTTATTTCGTCATAAATTCTGCTTGTTTCCACAACAGGGATATCAAGCAAATTTCCATAACTGATTATTGCACCCGCAAATAATTCCAGCTCTGTATGTACTTTTCCGGATTGCACATCCAGCTGAAGCGAAGTTGGGGTCGTATAAGGAAAAGTTGCAGCTTTTTTAAAAGTGAGTTCTATAATATCCGGAGGTACAGCAATCCCTTTCTGATCAGCAATTAATTTTAGCTCCCCCATAATTCTGTTCGCCCTGGAATGCAGTTCAGGATCTTCGTTAACAACGCCGATCGGTTTGTTATACCTGGCCGAAACCAACCCGAAGCTCGCAATAAAGAAAAATTTCGTCCAAATATCAACCAGGGCGTCTTCTTTATATAGAATATCTATTCCCGCTTGCTTCAACAAACCTACAATCTCAGAAGGATCATATGGCAAATGTTCAGGATCCCTGCCAAGGATAATTCTTCCTGCCGCACCTTTATGTTCAACAATTCCTTTTTCTTTAATATGCGAAGCTACATAAACACAAGCAGGCAATACTACTCCGTCGGGAATCAGTTTTCTAATTCTATCATAGATATCCACCCCATTCATTAAGGGCAGAATGACAGCACCCGGCTTTATTTTATCCCGTAACTGCAGGCAAATGTTCTCCAGATCATATTCCTTTACACAAACCAGCCATAGATCAGCCACAGGCGCATCCGCAATTTTCTGAAACAGACCTTCCGGATAAGCCACAGGATGCCGATGTTCCGGAGAGATCAAGGTTAACCCATGTTCCTTTACTACATTATAAGTTGTTTCCCTTGCTATAAAATTAACCTGAACATCAATCGATTTTTTAAAAGCATCGGCCAGCTTAAATCCAAAATACCCACCTACCCCGCCTAATCCGATTATAGTTATCTTCATCAGAACATATTTTTTTCAAAGATTATGAAACCATCATGGACTCGCTATTTCACTGAAGGAATTTCTTTCAGCACCGCCAAAAGATACGACCAGAATTTTTGAACAGAAGAAATCTGAACCCTTTCATCCGGAGAATGCGCTCCTCTGATCGTTGGACCAAAAGAAATCATATCCATACCAGGGAAATGCGCACCTAAAATACCACATTCCAAACCCGCATGACAAGCTTCTACCTTAGGCTCCTTATTAAAAGACTCCTGGTATAACCTGACCATCAATCTTAAAATATCAGAGTCCGGATTAGGTTTCCAGCCAGGATAATCTCCGCTTTGGCTAACCGAACATCCCATCCCTTCCAGGCTGGCACGAACCGCATTAGCAACATCATCTTTTGTACTTTCCACACTGCTCCGCTGCAAAGACTGTGTAATAAATTTTCCATCCTTTACAATCACACGGGCCAGGTTGGTCGAGGCTTCCACAAGGTCCTCAATATCCGGGCTCATTCTAAATACACCATTAGGCATAGCGTATAACGCATTTACTATTTTTACAAAATCGGCGCGCCCCATCACTTCCTCAGGCAAGGCCGTTTCTTCGGCCACAACAACCAGAGAAGGTTCAATGCTGTGGTACTCTTCTTTCAAAACAGCAGAAAATTTTTCAAGAAAGGCCAGAAATGCAGTCTTCTCTTCGTTGGGAACAACCAATACCGCCCGCGATTCTCTCGGTATCGCATTCCTTAAACTGCCACCGTCAACAACAGCCAGACTGATCTTTACCGATTTCAAAGCCCCATAGAACAAGCGGTTCATCAACTTATTGGCATTGCCCCGGCCCTTGTGGATATCCATACCAGAATGTCCGCCGGATAAACCTTTAATCGTAATCTGATAGGCTGTACTATTTTCATTGCTCTTCTCCAGCGTATATGTATATTCAGAATTGGTATCGATACCTCCCGCACAACCAATCGTCAGCTCATCATCTTCCTCAGTATCCAGATTTAACAAAATAGAACCTGTAAAATTGGAAGGATCAATTTCCTTCGCGCCGGTCATTCCAGTTTCCTCATCGATAGTAAACATGGCTTCCAGAGGAGGATGTTCTATAGTCGTTGAAGCCAGCAAAGCCATAATAGAGGCAACACCAATACCATTGTCTGCACCTAGCGTAGTTCCTTTGGCTTTAACCCAATCACCATCTACAAACATCTGAATGCCCTGGCTGTCAAAATCAAAAACAGTATCGTTATTTTTTTGGTGAACCATATCCAGGTGAGACTGCATCACCACAGTTTTCCGGTTTTCCATACCAGGCGTTGCAGGCTTACTGATCATGACGTTACCTGTAGCATCCTGAACAGTTTTCAATCCCAGTTTTTCACCAAATGCAACCATAAAAGCAATCACCCTTTCTTCTTTCTTAGAAGCCCTGGGTACTGCATTCAGGTCAGCAAAATTATTCCAAAGAGCCTTAGGCTCTAAATTTATTAATTCCATCAGATCTTAGTTAAGAGCGGCCAAATTAGCTAATATTGCCCTGATAAACCAATAAAAAGATGGTTTTATAGACCGGTTCTGTGTTAGATTGAAAGTTCTTATTTCATTTTTGCGTAGATCTCTATAATCTCATGATTAACATGCAGGCTGTCAATTTTTTCTATACCCCGCTGAATCAAGGTATCATTTTTCATCTGCAGTTTGAACTTAAAATCCAGGTTTTCCCAATCCCGGTAACTACAATAAGCCAGATGTTCGGTATAATCCTCTCCCGAAAGTTTATAAGTTCCGGCACCACAATCAAACGCAGCAGCAGGCGTCTTACCTTTTTTCAGATCATGTTTAAAAAAGGAGAAGTGAGTTCCATTAAACATTTTAATCATCTCCTGACCTTTCACCGGAAAAGTAATTAATGTATCCTTTCCAGTAATCGTTTTAGCAGAAACCAGTTTCCAGGTTCCGTTAAGATCAGCTCCTGCATTTTCCTTTTTAGATTCTGGTGCTCCGCTACAAGCCACAAGCTCCAGGAGTACCGGCAGCATCAGCCATTTTAATTTGTTCATAATGTCGTTCGTTTTTAAATACATAGCTAAAAAAAGCGACCATATAAAAGGTTTATATATTGGTTATAGATTTAACTGAGCGCTTCATAATCAAACATAAAATACATTTCCCTAAATGTAAAATTTAATATTTGGTTTTATTTTTGCTGACATTTGCATTCATGCGCCTACCTATACTTCTGACTCTGATTTGTGCTCTCTTTTCCGGTTGTAAGACTGAAAAAAAACCACATCCTACCTTTTACTATTGGAAAACAGTTTACAGCCAGAACAAAACAGAACAACAATACCTGGAAAAAATGCAATCCAGGTCTTTGTATGTACGCATGATGGATATCGACTTAAGCCCTGACGGACAGCAAGCCATCCCGATCTCTCCAATCACTTTTAAAGAAAGCGTACCTCAACAAGTAAACATCATCCCTGTAGTCTATATCGTCAACAACATTTTAAATGTAACAGACAGTACCGCACTGAAAACACTTGCCAGTAAAATTGCAGTCTTTGTCCAGGCAAAAGTACAGCAAGCCGGAAAAAAAGACTACCAGGAATTGCAGATAGACTGCGACTGGACCAAGACAACCAAAGACCGTTATTTCTATTTTCTTGAACAGCTCAAAAAATTACCCCAGCTCCGGAACAAAGAGATTACAGCCACGTTAAGGCTCCATCAGGTTAAAAATATAGAGAGTTCAGGCATTCCCCCGGTAAAGAAAGTTATGCTGATGTGTTACAATATGGGCAATTTAAGGAAGTATGGTCCGCAAAACTCCATACTGGACCAGGCTGAAATGGACCTCTACCTGAAAGACCATTTAAAAAATTACCCTCTGGCCCTTGACGTAGCACTCCCCTTATTTAAATGGGCCGTTATTTTCCGTAACAAGCAATACGCAGGGATATCCAAACGATTGCAGCCAAATCAGCTGCAAGACAAGAACATGTTTAAGAAACTGGAACAACCCTTACTTTACCAGCTTTTGGTTGACCTCCCTCAGGCCGGACTAAAGAAAAATGACATTGTGCGATGGGAACATATTACAACAAAACAACTTCTGCAAACAGCTGATTTTTTATCCGCATATTTGCCCTCAACAGAATTTAACCTCACATTCTACCACTTAGACGAACAATTATTAAATGATTTTAAATATGACGACCTGCAAAAAGTTATTCATAGGTTTTAGTACTTTCTTTACTGTTTTTTTTGCCGAAATCGCTATCAACCTAGCCTGTGGAGGCGAAGTAGACCCTTACGACTATTATATAAACTATTTCCACAGCGATGTATCCGGCGATGAGTATTCTCCTTTCTTTTTTACACAGCTTAGTTTCCTCTACGGAGATAAAGACACCCACAGTGAATCGGATATCAACAGCGAAGAATGGGCTAAATACCTTCAGGTAAAAAAAGAAGATGTTGAAAAGGCCATGTACCGAAGTAATGACGCCACCAATCTGATACTCAGCAAACTGGATCAGCAGCCAATCTCCAGTCTGCCAGACAGCCTGCAACAAAATACATTTATACAAGCCCTTGGCAAAAACAAAAAAGCTGCTCAGTACTTCTCTTTTGCCAAAAGCTGCGAACCTCTTGCCAATTCAAGCTCAGATTACTGGAATCCTGCTCCACGTGATACAGCAGGAATGATTTCGGCTGCAAAAGAGGCTCTCGACCTGGTCAGTTCCTCTCACGGCGATGCCTTTATTAAACTCCGTTATGCCTACCAGTCTGCAAGAATGTACCATTATGCAGCACAATACCAGGAATGCAGGAACGTCTATGACAAACTGATCAAAACCAATAAAACTTCCAGCGCCGTTAAAGGCTGGTCCATGGCGCTGTATGCCGGAGCCACACGAAGATTAGGTATGAGAAGCGAATCCGCATATTTGTTTTCCAAAGTGTTTGAAAGCAATCCTGAACGCAGAATACTTGCTTATAGGAACTATTACAACATCAGCCCATCCACAGATTCCGTACTCCGTTTTGCTAAAAATAATACAGAAAGAGCCACCATCTGGGCTATAGAAGGATTTGGAAACCCAGCAAAAGATTTAAAAAGTCTGGAAGAGGTGTATAAAAACGATCCCAAAAGCCCAATTAACGGTGCCCTTTTGGTACGGGAGATCAATAAACTGGAAGGAAATATACTAAACGGCTCCAGCAATTATTACTATTACAACAGCCCAAACAATGCCGACAGCGTAAAGAGGGTCAATCTTAAACACCTGACCCTGGTAAAAAATTTCGCACTTAAACTTGCCGGGGAAAAGAAATACAGTCAACCTGAATTAGGCACTCTGACAGCCGCCTACCTTTCCTGGATGGAAAACAAAGGTGCAGAAGCTTCATCTTATCTGTCGAAACTTGATTTCCCCAAACTCCCGGAACGTTTAAAAGATCAATACCGCATCACCGATCTGCTGATTAAAGCAGATCAGATTAAAAAGGGAAGTTCATTTAACCCCAACGATCTTTTACCAGGTCTTAAATGGCTCGATCAAAAACGCTTTGAAGAGAATAAACCAAAGCCCGGTCAAACCTATGACGATTGGGGCGGCTACAATAAAGCTTTCAGCTTAAGCGCAAGAAATCTCTATCAGGATGTCCTGGCACCAGCCTACCTGAAAATGGGCGATACTGCCCGTGCCGCCATGGCCATGGTCAAAGGTGACATCAGGTCTTCAAACTTAAAGAACAAGGATTTGTTCAGCAATATGGGCTCTACGACCATTGGATACTGGCAGGAGGCCCTAAGTCCAACAACCTTACTGAGCATTGAAAAATACAGAACAACCCCGCCTCAGGATAACCTGGACGGACTGCTGGCCGGAAGCATCAGGCAACTCAACCAGGATGATTTCTATGAACTTCTGGGCACCAGCTACCTCAGAACACATCACTATAAAAATGCCCTGGCCTGGTTTCAAAAAATTAATCCTAAACATCAATACTTCAGCGCATCTAACTGGTATGAAGGCGATGAAGGAAGACTTTATCCGAATGCATTTATAGAAACCATCCGGGATTATCCTAAACAAAACGGCAGTAAAACAGGAGGTTTAAACAAGAAAACCTTTGCAATGGAGATGTTACGCCTGCAAAAGCTCGTTACTTCAGATCCAAAAAATGCGGCAGCAAACTATTATAAAATGGCAAATGCCCTGTATCAAACTGGTTATTTTGGAAATTCCTGGGGACTGATCAGTTACAGCTGGAGCTCCTACGACAATGTAGTTCCTCCAAAATACGATTATGAAAAAGATTATAAACAGGCCCTGACTGCAAGGCGGTTATATCTAAAAGCCAGAATACTGACTACCGATCAAAACCTCAAAGCCAAGTGTACCTTCATGCTGGCCAAATGTGCTCAAAAGATGATCATACCCGGTAAATATCCAGATTACCTCTATACTTACTTAAATGGTAAAATCACCTATAAAGACTACCTGGATGCCAACCTTGCCAATCCATATTACAAGGAGTTTTCTGCTAAATATGCAAAGACACCATTTTATCAGATTGCACAAGGTGAATGCAGCTATTTCAGGGAATTTATAAACCGCAATTAAAACGAATCGATTACATTTTATTGCGTTTTTAACATCTAAACGCAGAAAATAAAAACAATTCTAAGATGTCAAAAGTTATTATGGCATTAAGCTTGTAGTATATAGCTCATCTATTAACATTTTTAAAAAACATCTTATGAAAAAATTTACTTTAAGTTTGCTAACTGTTGTACTACTCGGAGTAGGCCTCTCGGCAAGCGCCCAGATTCAAAAGGGTAATGTATTAATTGGTGCAGATTTGGCCAATTTCGATTTAGGTTTAAGCGGATCGAAAGTATTCAAAATGGACATTACTCCAAAAGCAGCATGGTTTATTCAAGACAATATTGCTTTGGGGGGTTATGCACATATCGGTTTAGTTACCGCAAAGAATGCAGCAACCACTACTGACTATGGTATTGGTGCCCTTGGTCGTTATTACACTGGTAAAGATGTAGAAGTTCTAAAACACGGACGTTTCTTCGGAGAGGCAAATATTGGTTTCGGCGGAACAAATACAAGTAAAGGTGGTGGCACAACGAATGGTTTAGACTTTGGTGTAGGTCCAGGTTTTGCTTATTTCATTACCCCTAATATCGGGCTTGAAACCTTGTTAAAATACCAGGGTTTAACAGGATTTGGAAATAATGGATATCAGGGCAATCTGCATTTATCTTTCGGTTTCCAGATCTATCTGCCAGGTCGGGGAACAGCCAACAAGGTTAGAAGTGATGTGAAATAAATTAAAATTTAATTTATAAAGCCCGCTGCAAAAAACAGCGGGCTTTATTTTTTAATCCCTTTTACAAGAGGAACTAAGATCTTTGTTTAGATTTGCAGCTTAGCTCCATCCCTGTATCTATGAACCGCGGTATAAAACTTCTTTCTCTGAATCTCTTTTTGATGCTGTCACTCCTTTCCTGTACCCAAAAGAAAGATGGCTATACAGTTTGGAAAGAACAGTCGAAAACCAATATCAGACTTCTGCCAGAATACGGGCATGCTGCAAAAACAAAACAGCAACTGGAAGCAGACAGTTCCTTTATAAAAACAGCTACTCAAAAAGAAAGCCCGGAAAAAGCATCAGAAGCGCTGGTACAACTCGGTTTTAAATACCTGAACGAAGGAGATCCCCAGACAGCCATGTACCGTTTCAACCAGGCCTGGTTATTAAACCCAAAAAATCCAGAAATCTATTGGGGATTCGGCTCCGTTTACTTCAGCTTCAAAGACTATAAAAACGCCGTTATGCAATACAACGAAGGGCTGAGTCTAGATCCCAAAAATAAAGGAATACTAAAAGACAAAGCCCTCGTTGCACAATTATTAAGAAAGAAAAATTAATTCATTTTAAAAGATTCTCCTGGTTTAGCCAGTTCATATCTGATCCAAAAATCAGAAGATTTAGAGCTGTTGCCCCCACCTTCATCTCCTCCTCTTTGGCCCATGCCACCTCCTCTTCGGCCACCGCCCATTCCACCACCATGACCGCCAACGCCACGCATACCTCCACCCATTCCACCACCTCGAGACATTCCACCGCCTCCACCTTCAATACCACCTTGTCCTCCCTGACGGTGATGTTCCGGATTTCCAGCACTGCTGTTGATCTTGATCTGATAGGCAATTCCTTTTGCTTCTTTTCCCGTTAAATTCAACTGAGTCAATGGGATAGCCAGTTCACAAATATAGTCCCTGCGCTGATTAAAGGCAGCCGCAACCTGTATCCCTGCATCATTAGGAATAGTTAAACTGCCATCCGGAATACTTTTAAAACCAGACACCGAAATGGATCTTACACCCGGATCATGTTCATGCTCTCCTATCCCTTCAGAATGGTGCATGGTACTATCTTTCAATTCGCCATGTGGAGGAGGAGGTTGTTGCATGCCCAGAAAGTTCAGTTTAATACCATCCTTCTTTTTACCCGCAGTATTAATGTTTAAAGTCAACCCTCCGCGAATCAAACGGCCTGTTGTTATTTCATCCAGAGATTCAATCACCAGATAAAGGTTTTGCTCGTCATTCCCAAGAGCAAATGCCAGCTTGGTTTCCGAATTAAAATTATTCAGTGGCTCATGCCATTCCTCAGAATTTCCATCCACCACAACCGGGTGCTGCATCCACATATTGACATCCACGTCCGGATCTGGTTTTTGAGCATAAGCCGCAGTACCGGAAAGCCCAGCCAATCCGGAAAAAAATAAAATAGCTAAAACTTTCCTGTTCATTTTTGAGGTGCAGGCTGCAAAAGATCTGCACAACAAATCTATTCGATTAACAATTGATCTTTAGTAAATTAACATATTTTAACTTCTATAACCTCTGCACTTAAAAATTAGCCGCAGCAGCAGCCCTCACTTCCTTGGTAACAGCCGCAGAGCTTTCCACATTCAAATCAATTCCCTTAGCTTTAAGTTCGGCAGCAATAGCCCTTTTATCAAAATCAAGCTTATCCAGCAGATATTTATGTTTCACCGCAAAACTTCTGAACACATCGTCCCAGGTCATGGCAAAGATCTCCAGATTGCCCCATGATTTGACCAGAAAACGCTTGCCCTTGCCCCTGAATTCATCATACTGCTTTTTGATATAAGCATCAGTTTCATTACTGATCACAAAAAACTTCCATGTACGAGTTTGCGCATTAAATTCCGGCTGGCGGGTCACAAAATCCATATAATCTTCTATCTGGCGAAGCTGCGCTTTGCCGATCACTACATCCGGACGCTTCAATTCCACCATAATGTTCTCTTCCAGGTCATCATCATGGTTGGAGGGATCCGGTACGCTCCGTTGTCTGCAGATAAAAAGATCAGGCCTTCTAACCTTCTCCCCATCCTCTAATTTAACTTTTGCAGGTGCAGGTAAATCATCTATGATGTGCAAATACTTCGACAATACCTTTTCAAATGCCTCATTCGCTGTAACCAAATGGAACTGCTCTCCAAACAACCAATAATTCTCTGCAATGGCATGCTGAATATGATCTCTTTCATTCGTGAAAGACTTCAGGTCAAATACCAGTGTCTTTAAAAGTTCTATGGTTTTAGCGCGGCTTTCAATCAGATTAATGGTTCGCAGAATATGGCTGAACGATGTTTTTTTTAACAGGTTAGACAAATTCTCCCGCTCTTCGGCCGTTATTTGCACAATTCCATCCAGAATATTCAAAATATGTCCCCTTTCATCAGTATCCAGTAAAAGATTAATAAAACCCACACTCGTCTTTTCCTGAGTTTCACTTAAACCCTTAAAGATCTTCGGTTGTATACAGTAAATCTCCCGCACCACCTCTACCAGGTCTTTCTTTTTCTCCTGCTCATACTTATTATTCCTGAATTTTGGAAATACCCCCAAACGTTCATACTTGGAAATCAACTCATCTGCCGCATTGATCCGCACAAAAGCCTTCTGTTTGATATTAATAATGTTCCGTAGTTCCTTTAAAAGCCTCTTAAAAACCAGATTGTTCCTGTTCACCCCAAACAATCTCCCGGAACCCTCTTTATCTGAAGAAATAAACTCATTAAAAAAGCTCGACTCCACATACATGCTGTGGTAAAAATTAATGGCATTGTGATTAAAAGAAGTCAGCTCTTTATACAATTCCTTTTTATGCTCATTCAAAAAATAATAATAGAACTTGTCACCGATCTTCTTTTTCCACCGCACATAGGTGATCTTAAATTCAAACTCATTTCCTCCATGATCGGAAACCACACTTTTGAACACCTCATCTTCAGCAATAATATCCCTGAATTCTATAGCCACACCATTTAAACTCAGGCTGAAATGTCTTTGTTCATTCAATAACAGGAACCACCCAAATTCTGCCTTCAGATAATCCATAAACTCTGTACTGCTCAAAGAATATCCTGTAATTCCGTACAGATTGGACAACCTTAAACTCGTTCCCGTTTTCTCTGTGGTAGAAATCCGGTTATTTTCATTCTTATATACATGTTTGTTTCCCGCATGTATGGTAATATCGTATTCCAGAAATTGTCCGCTTTGCTGATCCTTATAAACCGTCTGCCAAACCGCCGTTTCTGCAAATGCGATAAAAGAGAATCTCCCTTTTCCCTTCTTTCCCCTAACCGAAGAAGTTTTTTGTACAGACTTGCGCTTCAGAGAGTCCAGAAAAGAGCCAAAGGTTTCGCCCAGTGTAGACAAGTCAATTCCAGTGCCATTATCCGTAATGACCAGATCATCAATATGGTCCAGCTCATTCGCATTAAAAATAAGATCAACGCGTGTCGCTTTAGCATCAAACCCATTCCAGATCAGCTCCGCAATAGCCTCTTTATACTCTTTGGTGATACCCGCTGAGTCTACACTGTTGTTATTTATTCCGACTTTATTTTCCATACTTAGGCATAAGATCAATTGAATAGCTAAAATACTAAAAATATTAGTAAATAAAAATAAATACATATTTGTTGAGAATTATTTAAGGCATTATCCAAAAAAATACAGCGCTCTTCAACTTTTGAAGAGCGCATTTATTTTTTTATCTTTACATTAGGCCCCAATTCAGACAGCACGGCTCTGAATCATAACATGATACCAACAAAGCCAGAAGAGATTTTTAATGACGAAAAAGCATTATTGCACCAGACTTCAACTGGTGACACCAAGGCTTTCGGTATTATTTTCCATCGTTATAGCCCAAAAGTCTACCACTACGCCTTAAAAATTGTCAAATCAGAAAACCTTGCCGAAGAAATCACTCAGGAAATCTTTGTAAAGATCTGGAAACAGGAAGAACACCTCAGCCAGATTGAAAACCTGGATGCCTACCTCAGGGTCCTGACCAGAAACCATACCTTAAAAGTATTGCGCAGAATGGCATTGGAAGTCCGAACCAGCAGAATGATGGCCACGAACTACAAGGAAGATCATAATGAAACCGAGGAATACATCATATTTAAAGACTCAGAAAAAGTCTTAAATCAAGCCATAGAGAAATTACCGGCACAGCAAAAGCTGGTTTATACCCTTTGTCATCAGGAAGGATTGAAATACGAAGAAGTTGCCGAAAGGCTCAACATCTCTAAGCTTACCGTAAAAACGCATATGCAGCATGCTTTGCGCTTTCTGCGTAATTACGTCAGCACACATACCGACATTGCAATCGTCGTTATCCTCGTGACTTTGCTGGCTGAAAAACATTAATTAATTTTTTTTTTCACTTCCATTACTCCTCTCTCCCACGCCAGGGGTCTTTACAATAAAGGGAGCCTAAACAACACACCTATGAATTCGAGATTAGCCAGTTTATACCAGCGGTACATTGAAAACACCTGCACCAATGAAGAGCGGGAAGAATTTCTATCACTGGTCGGTGAAAATCAGGAAAACGGCGACATCCCAAGCTTAATGGATGATACATGGAATAAAATCAAAACAGACGGCCTTTTGTTTCCAAACGCAGACCATATGCTACAAAGCATACTATCAGACCATCAAAAACCTGTTGCTAAAAAAATCTTCTGGTACCGTTACGCCGCAGCAGCAGCAGTTCTTTTACTTATCGGCTCGGGCATTTTCTTTTACACCTCTTACTACGGAAGACGTCATCTCGAGGAAAGCGCAGCAACGAGAGATCTGGCAAACACGATCAAAGCCGGCCAAAATAAAGCAACTCTAACACTTGCCAATGGAAAGGTGATCAATCTCGACAGCACTACAAATGGAGAAATTGCCCAACAAACCGGCATCACCATTACCAAAACTGAAAAAGGACAACTCGTCTACAATGTTACTGAGTCAGCGAAAAAAGAAAAAACTGCATCAGCAAAAATAGCCTACAATACCATAACCACACCTCGCGGCGGACAATACCAGGTCAATTTACCGGATGGCAGTAAAATCTGGCTTAATGCATCTTCCTCTTTAAGATACCCAACCCTATTCAGCAAAAATGAACGCAGAGTTGAGTTATCAGGAGAGGCTTATTTTGAAATAGCCAAGATGACCTTCAAAACATCAGGCCGCAAAAATGTACGAATGCCTTTTATTGTCGTAACCAGCAAACAACAAGTCGAAGTACTCGGCACACACTTTAACATCAACAGCTACGAAGACGAGGCTATGACCAAAACAACCTTGTTAGAAGGCGCAGTACGGGTTTCACAAGTCGGATCCCGGAAAACCGTAAACCTGCTCCCAGGTCAGCAATCGGTCCTAAGCAACAGCAATCTAAGCACGCGTGCTGTAGATACTGATGAAGCTGTCGCCTGGAAAAACGGATACTTTCAATTCAATGAATCAGACCTTGGAACGATCATGAGACAATTATCGCGCTGGTACAACATAGAAGTCATTTTCAAAGACAACAAAAAATCTGAGGAATTTTTTCACTTCAAAGCTTCCAGAAACCTGGAACTCAACGACATGATTAAAATATTTGAACTCAATGGAATTAAACTCAAAATAGAAAGGAGGACACTTATAGTAGAACCATAACCAACCCCATTTAGCCTTTAATAAAAAAACCGGAAGTGTTACGACCACTCCCGGATAAGTTTTAAAGGTTAAATAAAAGATCAATCCTGAAAGACCATATCAATTATCAACCAAATCGAAACAAACCACAAACTCCTTGAGGGGGATAAGGCTTGCTGCGACTAAACCAAACAAATATGAATAAAATTTTAGACACATTAAGGGTCATGAAATTAATTGTATGCTTACTCATTATCAGTTTCCAGGCCAGTGCTGTTGCTTTTAGCCAAAGCATTACACTAAATGAAAAAAATGCAAGCCTGGAAAGCGTGATCAAAAAGATAGAACTGCAAAGCGGTTACTCCTTCTTTTACAAAATCGACCTGCTGAGAAAGAACGCCTCAAAAATAAACCTGTCTGTAAAAAATGCCACCGTTGATCAGGCTTTAGAGCAAACGCTCAGCAAACAGCCCCTTACCTATATCATTGTAAACCGCAATGTGATCATTAAAGAGAAACAGGCAGAAACCGGAGAAAAAAAAATCCCCGAAGTTAAACGACCTGTTAAGGGCCGTGTTACAGATGGTAAAGCACCGCTTCCGGGAGTCTCAGTAAGAATTGACGGAACCGGTATCGCCACCATGACCGATGGCAACGGAAATTTCAATCTCGACCTGACCCCTGGAACCTATCGCATAGTATTTAGCTCCATCGGTTATGAAAGTAAACGTATTGAAACCCTTGTACTCAACGACGACAATGCAGAAATCAACGTTGTCTTAAATCCAGCCATCGCCCAATTACAAGAAGCAGTAGTGGTGGGCTATACGACTAAAAAAGCCAGCGAGATCACAGGTTCACTTCAAACCTTCAATTCCCGCGAACTGGAAGGCGTTACTTCCAATAACCTGATCTCCCTGCTCAAAGGAAAAATTGCCGGAATGTACATTACAGAGCCCTCAGGCGACCCCAATAAGAAAGCTTCTTTTGTAGTCCGCGGACAAGGCACATTACCCATCGATGCAGCCAATGTACGTGTAACCAATAACCTGAACCCTTTGGTTGTCATAGATGGAATTATCTATTCAGATGTAATGTACCCAAGTGATATTGTTTCATCAACAGACATTGAAACAGTAACCCTGTTAAAGGATGCAGCATCCACTGCCATATTTGGTTCACGCGCCAGCCAGGGCGTATTGGTCATTACCACCAAAAAAGGTGTTGCCGGTCAATCCCAGCTCAACATCAACAGCAGTATTGGTATGAGCCAAAGATACCTGGGTAAAATTCAGTTCATGACCAGCCAGGAGCTGTATGATTATCAACGCCAGATGCTCCTGAATTCCTTTGCCATTAAAACAGAAAATTTAACCCAGGATGCTTATTTAGCTAAATATTTACCCCCGGCATCCGTATTAGGGACAAATACCAACTGGAACGATCTGCTTTACCGCAACGGCTTAACCAAAACTTTAGATATGTCTTTATCTGGCGGAAACGAAAAGACACGCTACTATTTTGGTGCCAACAACTACCACGAACAAGGACCATCAAAGGGAAATGACTTAAAAAGAAACAGCTTTAAACTTAACCTGGACCACAACATTACCAGTAAACTGAGTTTTAATGCCAACCTCGGTGCCATTTTCGATAAAGGCGACGCGAGTCAGGTAACCGGTTCACCAACTTTACTGCCATGGTTTACCCCTGACAATCCAGATGGAACACCAAAAAAAATAATGGGGTCCGATGTACTGGGAAATCCAAGTCAAAACCCACTTTATGATTTGCCCTACAACTCCGCTATTACCAATACCCAACAAGTTCTTGGCGTATTTTCGGCGAAATACAAAATGTACGACTGGCTGACCCTCTCCTCAAACAACTCTTACAATACCACATTTATAACCACCAATACCTATCAAGACCGTCTATCCCTTAGCGGAGCAGCCAATAAAGGCAGTTTAATCCAAAGAAAAGGTAATTCTTACTCCTTTTTAACCTCAAATCTCCTCACCGCACGCAAACAATTCGGTCTGCATACTATAGGTGGTATAGGTGGTTTTGAATACAACAAAGGCGGTAGCGAATACAATACACTGGCCGTTAGAAATATGCCAACAGGTATTAAAGTTCCGGCTGCAGCTTCCGAAGCCTGGAATACACTTTCAGGAAAATCTTTCAACGGTGAGAAATTCGTAAGGGGATCTTACTCTCTGTTTACCGAAGGAAACTACAATTACGACGAGCGCTATTTCGCAAACGCATCTTACCGGATGGACTACTCTACCAATTTTGGCATCGACAACAGAGCAGGAAACTTCTATTCTTTCAGTGGCGCATGGCTGGCCAGTAATGAGCAATTTTTACGTAGGAACAAATACCTCAGCAATTTAAAAATCAGGGCCAGCTACGGAACAAGTGGTAAAATTGCCGGTGAAGACTTCCTGACAGAGAGTTTCTATAATTTTGCCTACCAGTACGCTGGTGATCCTGCAGCCATCATCAACCAGTTAGGCAACAGGCAAATTACCTGGGAACGGGCCTATGTAACCAACTTAGGTATAGATCTGGGTTTGTTTAACCGTATATCGGTTTCTGCAGATTTTTACCGCAAGCATAATACCGATCTGCTGCAAAAAGTAGCCACTTCCTCTTTGCTGGGAGTCCCTAGCCAGTATCAGAATATAGGTGCAATGCTCAACCGGGGTGTAGAAATTGTATTAAATTCCAGAAACCTGGTGGGTAAGTTTACCTGGGAAACAGGCTTAAACCTCACCTTCAATACAAACAAAGTTGAAAAATTATACGGCGGTCAGATCCTCTATGGCAATGCGGGCATCATCAAAGAAGGCGACAATATTGCCAGTATTCATACCGTAAAATGGCTTGGAGTAGATGCTCAAACCGGAATGCCACAATTTGAGCGCCTGGAACGTGATCCGGTAACCAACGCCATCACCCGCAAAATTGTGAATACGCTCGATGATGTCACCAAAGGTTTAACCGGCAGTGACGTCAACATGCAAAACCAGCTGATCGGAAATACTACACCTAAATTTTATGGCGGTTTGCAAAATACGTTTGGCTATAAAGGCTTTGAACTATCGGTATTGCTAAACTTTGCTGGAGACTACATGGTATACAACAACTCCAGATCATCTTACTTCGCATCTGAAGGAAACAACATCATCAAATACAACCAGATCAAACCCGCTGCTGGTCAGGTTATCTGGCAAAAACCAGGAGATCAGGCTACTGAACCCATGATCTATCGAAACCGTACAGATGGTGCCGATGGAACCAGCTCCAGATTTTGGGAAGACGCCAGTCACATCAGGGTACGTAATGTTCGTTTAAGTTATGCTTTACCAACACAACTCATCAGCGCAATTAAATTAAAAAGAGCAAATATTTACGTCAGCGGCGACAACCTGTTCATCTTCACTAAAAAAGGCTTTTATGGTGTAGATCCAGAAGGCGGACTGGCAGGTGATCAGAACAATTACGGCATAGGTGCCGGCTATGGCGCCAGTCGTAAATATCTTTTAGGTATACAGTTAACCTTTTAATCATGCAGACAATGAAGAAGTACATATTATCCATTTATATAGGTTTTGCAGCAATGGTTTTATTTGGCTGCAAAAAAACGATCGACGAAAATATCCGCCCATTTAATGACAAAGCCGATGTAGAACTGTTGAGCACCTTAGATGGCCTTTCCAGTGCCACCAACGGTAACTATGCCTTACTGGTTACCTCCTCAGCCAGTGATGCATCTTATGATGCCAGCTGGTTTAACCTAAGTGAACTAAAAGGGAACAACCTCTATGCGGTAACCCGCGCATTTCCTCAAACCAGAGACGATGCCTATACTTATGCCAACTCCCCGAGTCAGGGCGCAACCACCAGTTTCTGGCGTGTATCCTACCGTATTATTTCTGGCACCAATAAGGTTATTGACGCCGTAAAAGACGGAGAAGATGCAGCACACGATCAAATTAAAGGAGAGAACTATTTCCTTCGTGCCCTGGCCTATTTTAACCTGGTCAGGATTTATGGCCGTCCATATTACCAGAACAATGGTGATAACCCCGCAGTTCCTATTTCTTTAAACTCTTTGGTCAACAAAGATTTCCAGCCAAAACGCAATACCGTTAAAGAGGTCTATACACAGGTCATTTCAGATTTGGAAAAAGCTGCAGCTTTAATGAATGCCCCCAGATCTGGCAACCCGAATTATTATGCAAGTAAAGAGGCCGCATGGGCACTGCTGTCACGTGTTTATCTCTATATGGGGGGTACACCAGCTGCACCACAAAATACATACAACACCAAAGCAGCCGAATATGCAGATAAAGTGATTTCGTCAAATAAATATACCCTGATCACCGGAACGGCCTATACCAATGCTTTTAACTCGGATAGCAAAACCAATAAGGAATTCATTTTCGACTTCAAACATGACGATGCCAATGGAAACTTCATCAATGAATTTCTAGCACCAAGAGATGTATTTGGAAACCCTTGGCAAGGTGAATACACAGCATCACCAGATTACATGGCCCTGTTAAATCAGAATTCATCAGACCTACGAAAAAATTTCATCACGGTTGAAAATGACAAAAGAATAAGCGGAACTGATAAAAGCAGAAATACGGTAAACAAATATAATTATCAGCAAATTTTTCCCCTGGGTGGATTTGATTTCAGTGCAAAAAGCCGAAGCGGGACCTCTTACCTTCGTTTAGCAGAAATGTACCTCAACAAGGCAGAGGCTTTAGCTAAGGCCGGCAATACAGCCGATGCACTAACTGCCCTTAATATGGTCAGGACCCGGGCCACTGCTCCGGTATGGACTACTGCCAGCCTGGAAACTGCTGGTCTCACTGTATTTCAGGCCGTATTCAATGAGCGCAGACTGGAACTGGCCTGGGAAGGAAACTCTTCATTTGACAATTTCCGCAACGGATTGCCATTGTCAAGAAGTTATATAGATTATTTTTTCTCTGCGCCTTTAACTATTCAACCTGATGATAAACGCGTCGTTTACCCACTTCCACTGGTAGAGATTCAATTGAATCCAAATCTGCAACAAAACCCACAATAAAGACATGAAAAAATTATTCATCGGACTCAGCTGTCTGGTTACACTATCTGTCTCCGCCCAAAACCGGGAGATCACATTTAAGGAAGCCGACTGGAAAACACAACTGGCCACAGCAAAAAAAGAAAACAAGATCATCTTTTTTGATGCCTATACCTCCTGGTGCGGCCCATGTAAAATGATGGCCAAAGATGTATTTACAAAAGACAGTGTGGCAGATCTCTTTAACGGCACCTTCCTCAATGTTAAATATGATATGGAAAAAGGGGAAGGCCCCGCGTTAAAAGATAAATACGAAGTAAGTGCCTTCCCCACTTATTTATTTATCAATGGCGACGGAGAAATTGTACATAAGATTGTTGGCAGTATGTCTGCCTCAGAGTTTATGCAAGAGGCGGATAAAGCTCTAAAACCGGAAAGTACCGCCTTCGGACTGGCCAAAAAGTTTAACAATGGCGATCACTCCGAAGCTACCGCAACAGCTTATATGGAAGCACTTGAGAAAGCTTATGAGGCCGATAAAATGGGTGCTGTAGCAAAAATATATTTTGATGGCCTCCCTCAATCGGCACTTTTGGAAGAACACAACTGGAACCTTGCCCTCAAATACCTGAACAACCCATCCTCTCAGGCTTTTGCCTATCTCTATGCCAATAAAGGGTCATTGGAATCAAAATACGGAGCAGAGAAGGTAAACCCCTATTTCAGAAATACTTTTAGCATGGCCGTTTACTCCGTAAAAAGAGCATATGAAAAGAAAGCCGGGCTCAAAGAAGCAAAAGAAAAGCTTGCCGGGATAAGAAAACTCCTGGCCAAAGGCACCAATTATTCCAAGCCTATGCTTACCCAGCTTGATCTGATCGAATACGCTGCCGCAGGACAGTGGGATAAATTCACCAGCCGTGTCGATGCTGTTTCTAATGATAGCGATTTTTCTTCAAAGAACTACTTTATCATCGGAGCTGCTAACGATGTGGTAACCGCTGCCCCCGCAGTACAATATCCGAATGCCTTGAAATGGGCCAATCAGATAGAGAAAAGCAAACCCGATCTTTTTACCAGCATCCAGCTGGCCGACCTGAGAAAAAGAGTATTAAAAAAACAGGGAAAAACAACAGAAGCAGAAGTTATGGCAACTAAAGCACAAGACCTGAGAAAAGAGGCCATGCAAAAAGGGCAGATGACCCCTCCAATGATGAAAGACTAATACAAATACTAAAACAAAGAACAATAAAAATGAAAAGAAGAGTAATTCTAGCGGTTGTCGCGTTATTTATGATGATCAACTGCTTTGCACAGAATGGAAAAACAGTAACCCTTACCGGTACAGTTAAATTCCCCGATACAGAGAACAAATACCCGATCTATCTGGGCAAGTACGAAGGTGAAGGCTTTAAAAGAGCCTTCAAAGCAATAGACAGTACAAAATTAGATGCAAACAACAATTTTTCCTTTAAAGTACCGGCAGACAAGCCAGATTTTTACCAGGTACGCGTTTATTACTTTGACCGCATTGATTTCTGGGCAGACAAAGACAATATCCATGTCAATGTACGGGGTATAGATACGGCGAAGATGAAGATCAAAAACCCACCGTATATCTATATGGAAAATACATCAGCGGATAACGACTTGATCAATGACGTAAACCTTGTGAGTTACCTTGATTACCAGCAGATGATTGCCGTAGGTCAGGAACAGTACAGAGCGGGGCTTTCTAAAGATACTTTATGGATCAACTATATGAAAGATGGCTTTGAGCGCATCAATAAAGACCGTGAATTCCGCATCAAATATCTTGTTCACAAATACAGAGATCAGCCTACAGTATTGTACGCGCTGAATTACCTGAACCCAAAAAGAGATCAGGACCTGATCATGTCTACCCTGGATTATCTGACCAAAAAATTCCCTAACCTGGATCAGGCCAGGAAAAGGAAAAAAGAAATCCTGGATGGTATTGCCCAGGCAGAGAAAATTGCCGACGGACAAAAAGCACCGGGCTTCGCTTATCCAGATATAAACGGTAAAAAATGGGGGCCTAAAGATTTCAAAGGAAAATACCTGATTATTGATTTCTGGGCTTCATGGTGTGGCCCTTGCCGCCAGGAAATCCCTCACCTAAAAGAAGTATACAAAAAATATAAAGACAAAGGTCTGGAGATCTTATCTGTATCTGTTGATGCAAAACCTGCCGACTGGAAAAAAGCAATGGCTGAAGAGAAAATGGGCTGGCCACAGATCAATGCTGTAGAATCTAAACCAGTAATGGCCGATTACCTGTTTAGTGGAATTCCTTATCTGGTTGTTGTAGATAAAGATGGAAAAATCGTAGAAAAAAATGTTCGCGGCGAATCCTTGGACAAAGCCATGAAAAAAATATTCGGAATGTAATACCAGTTGCCCGGGACTGATGTTCCTGGGCAATTTTTTCAAGTTAAAACCCTCAAAGATGAAAAAGATCCTATTAGCCCTGTTACTCCTGACCAGTTTATCTGTAAGTAAAGTACGCGCTCAGATGGAAGCGGCACAAACCATAAAGTGGGATGTCTCTAAAGCCGTGGACATCAATATGCCGCTGGAGATGACATGGGAAGTTTTCAGCAACAATGACTTACTTAAAAAAGCCTCAAATGGTTATGTAAGTACCATAGAAGTAATAGATGCGACTCCACCCGTATCCAGAAAAATTGTTTTTTCAAATGGAGGTAGCCGCGTAGAAAATATAACACAAAATGAGCCACACAACAAACTCATGGCTATAAATTTTGCAGATAACAACCTGCCTAAAGGAATTAAATCTGCAGAATATGCCATCTTTTTAAAAGACAAAGATGGCAAAACGAATGTGATATGGAGAGCCATGATAAAAGGTGATGCAGAAGCAAAAAAGGCTCTGGTTACACAGCTAACCGCAGAATTTGACAGTTATGCCACAGGTTTGGACAAAATGACGAAAAAATCAATCCCAGCAGCAAAATTGAATTAATAAACAGATTCCGCACTATTTATTTGCCCCAAAGAGTTTCCGCTTTTTGGGGCATTTTTATGGTCTGTGCAGTTTATTTCATGATGAGGATCGTGTGATCAGATTCCATGAACAACAATGTAACATTTTCTGTATATTAATGGTCTGATTACTAAAACGTTTACCATGAAACACCTGTTCACCTTCTTCATCATTTTCACTGCAGCGTGCAACACCATATCTGCACAGCAAACCCAGGAAAAATATGTCAATGAAATAAAGTACCTTCTTTATTTACCCGACAATTATAAACAAAATGATCAGCAAAAATTTCCGGCTGTACTATTCTTACACGGAAGCGGTGAACGCGGCGATGATGTCAGTAAAGTAGCCGTAAACGGATTACCTAAAATGATTGCTCAAGGCAAAAAATTCCCTTTTATCGTGATCTCACCACAGGTACCTAATGGAGAAGGCTGGGAACCCAGTGATTTGTTTCGCCTCCTGAAAGACATTAAGGCTAAATACCGGATCGATGAAGATCGTTTATATTTAACAGGCTTAAGCATGGGCGGCTATGGTTGCTGGGAAATGGCCATGAAATACCCGCAAATGTTTGCGGCAATTGTACCTATCTGCGGTGGAGGCGATACCTCTAAAGTGTGGAAAATCAGGCATACTCCCATCTGGGTTTTTCATGGCGGGAAGGACAATATTGTTCCCCTTAAATCAAGCCAGGTTATGGTGGATGCCTTAAAACCCATCAACCCTGATGTTAAATTCACAATTTTCCCCGAAGACGGCCATGACAGCTGGACATCCGCCTACAATACCGATAGTTTATACACCTGGCTCATGGGCATTAAAAGATTTAAATACGCCAAAATAGCTGTAGATCAGAAAATACTGGATACCTATCAGGGCTCCTATTATAACGATCTGACGAACGACACCTTGAAAATAACCGTTACAACAGGTATAGTCACACTCATCCGCAAAAAAGGAGCTACGGAGTTAAAACCTTATGCAAATGATAAGTTTTTCATCAATGAGAACGATCCTGTTGACGCTGTATTCTCCAGCAGAAAACGTAAAATGCAGATCCTTGTAAATGCAGACAGGCAGTACATTTATAAAAAGATCAGTGATTGAAATAGCGTATCTTTCAATTATACAATCCCTGTATTTTTGCCAATTCAATTGTCTTTTCAGGATTAAACCGGCTTCCATTCATATATTTTTCAAGGCTGTATAACAATTGCCTGGCCTCTGGTCTTTTGTCCTGATCAGAAACAAGATCAACAGCCGAAACAAGCAGTTTGCCTTTTCCTACGCGACATTCAAAAACCAAAGCCAGCGGCTGGGCAGTTACCCAGTCGTCAATAACCCTTACTATGGGGTTCATATGGTCACTTACCGCGTTAAGCCGGATCGCACTGGAATGGGTCATTGCGTCCCACCACTGCCAGTTGCTGTGGTACTGCGTCGGAAAATCTGCGAAAGCAGGATGTTTCGGATTGCACAAAATGCCTAAAGTTGTTGGCGGCTGACTATGGGTCCATGCTGTATTCCAAAATATGGTAGAAAACCCGATCTTGATATCTCCGCCCATTTCCGGCCTGACCGATCCCCTTTTTAGCGTCAGTAATACTTTACCCCCGTTATCAAGCAACTCAAGGGCCTTCGCATCCAGTCTCTGAGTAACAAGCACTTCTTTAGAAGGCTCAGGCAAAACCTCTGGATAAACAAATATATCCCAGGAGTTTACATGATTCCCTAAAGCCACCTTCAAGACAACACGCTGGGCCTTTTTAATCGATTGAAGTTCCTGCCGGATGGTCCCCAGTTTTATGGAATTTCCTAAAGCAATACTTTCCTTTGTGAAACTTCCATGAAACAACTGATCTCCGTTTTCTGATTCGACACTCCAATGAACCACAGCGGCTTTAATAGGAACGTCGCCAAAATTGGCAATCTCGATGGGAACAAGCAATTCTTCAGAATTGGTATATATCATTTTGGGCAATCTCGCCAACAGCACTACAGGGCTGCAGAACTGGCTGTACTCGCTGGAGCTCACATAAGGCTTTGCTTCCCAAAAGGGATCCAGAACGCCTACAAGAGCAGTCCCCTGACCAGGAAAGTCGCTTAAACCCAGAAGCTGGAATCCGGCAAAACCTGGGGTACGCAAGGCCGCTTCAACATCAGCCTTGTAACATAGCGTTTGTAATTTACCCGAAGCCATAAAGAAACTGTCGGCCAGCATAGACATCCCATTTTCTTGCAACTTGTCTCTAAATATTTCGAAGTTTTTAGGTTTTAATACCCCATCGTATTTTTTGATTTCTTTAAAATCAGGATATACACACCACTGGCCAATTTCATGACTAACCGTAGGCTGTTTCCATTTAGAGATGATACTGGCCCAGTCGTAATCTGCTCTCGGCGCCTCCTTATTGATGATACTTTGCAAGCCCTGGCCCCAGCCTTGGATTCTCGGGTCGGGCGTATTGTTGTAATCACTAGCTTCTTCTACCGGCCAGCCCGCTGCAGTAGTATACAGTCGTCTCGAATCTTTCGCCTTCCAGTAATTCACAAAATCAACCAGGTATTTAACCATACCCTTTCCTCCCGGCTCATTTCCATAGGTCATCATCACAAAAGAAGGATGGTTTCCATAGGCTTTCACCATTCTTTCACTTTCCTGATAAATATATTGATCCAAAGCTGCACCATCCCCAATTACAGCACCCTTCTCCCCATTTGCCCACGCAGCACATTCGGCCTGTATAAAAATACCCAAACGGTCAGCAGCAACAAAAGCCGCTTCCGGAGGGCACCAGGAGTGAAACCTGACATGATTCAGTCCATAAGCTTTTACCACCTTAAAATTCTTTATCCACGATGCCACGTCGGTTGGAGGATAACCTGTTTTAGGAAACGAGGCGCAATCTAAAGCTCCACGTAAGAAAACCAATTGATTGTTAACCATAAACTGTGTACCTCTGGCTTTAAAATCACGCATCCCAAAGACTATACGTTTACTGTCTGCTTCCTGTTTCTTTTCCTGCCTCAGGTCCACCTTCATCTCATATAAATCCGGATGAAATTCATTCCATAACAATGGATGACTCCCCATAGCATAGACCATTTCTATCCTGTTTACTTTTTCATTCAGCACGAAGTTCTTCGTCACTGGCTTCAGTTTTGCTGAACCAGGTTTACGGGTCAGTGCCAATAAATCCAATGATATTGAACTGGAGGCCCCTGTCATATTATTCACCTCAACCTTTACCAAAACTTGCTTCTTAAGCAGATCAGGATAAAGCTGTACATCAGAAATAAATACTTTCGGCTTTGCTCTAAGACTCAATTCCCCAACCATTCCATTCCAGTTGGTTTGAGTATGGTCAGTAACACTGTGGGCATTATCGCCCATATTAATATCCTTTATCCTGTTGTCAATTCTAAGGGTTAGCCGATGCATTCCAGGTGTTAATTTACTTCCTATCTCAAATAAATGAGCGGTGCCCAAACTATTCTCCATGCCAATCTCTACATCGTCTAACCATACCGTTGTTTCCCAGTGGCTTCTTTCCAAAAAGAGCTGAATGTGCTTTCCCTTCCATGAAGCGGGTATATTCACCGTTTTCTGATACCAGGCCGCGCCACTGTAATACTTTTCAGGCTGCAGCCAGAAGGGAACTTTAATATGTCCGGGCTGTCTGTATTTCGCATACTCCTCTTTAGTAAACCACGATTTATCGATAATATCTCCAGCCCATGGCGTTTTCATCGTGATTTCGTTCCCCTTTCCATTGGTTGTCATTGACCCCGGAAGTTTAACCTGTTCTTTTAACTTCTTATGGTACCATTTCTCAGAAACTCCCCGATCCAGCGAATCCACCTGAAATGACCAGGTGCCTGAAAGATCAATTTGTTGACTTTCATTTTTCGACTGCCCCGTTGCTGTGAGGCTAAAAAAAAGCAAGGATACTAAGGATAATTGTATATACTTAAAGAGAAATTCCATACAAGTTTAATAAGAGTTAGACCAACTAAATTATCAATGCTAAATAATGAATACTTTTATATTGGCAATATAAAGATCAGATTTACGGCTGGAGGTTAAAATGGATTAATTTCCAAAAAGATGGATTATTATAGGGCAATTACACTAATTAGCGGTACAAAGTGCTATCAAACGTTTGCGCTATTTTTAAATTTTATTTTACAACAGCAATGTTTCTATTTGAATTAAAATCAACTGACCACCAAAAAAACTTATGACATCCCACAGGAAAATACTGTTCATATTGCTTTGCATACTTTCCGTCTATACGGCGAACGCACAGCAATCGCAAACCTTTAAAATCGGAAAAGAAGCTTTTGAACTCAACGGAAAACCCTATGTAATACGCTGCGGCGAAATGCATTTTGCCCGTATACCCAAAACAGAATGGCGCAGCCGCTTAAAGATGGCAAAGGCCATGGGCTTAAATACAGTTTGTGCCTATCTGTTTTGGAACATGCACGAAAAACAACCGGATACATTTACCTGGACAGGCCAGAGTGATGCTGCTGAATTTTGTAAAATCGCGAAAGAAGAAGGCCTGTATGTTATTTTACGTCCGGGGCCTTATTCTTGTGCTGAGTGGGAGTTCGGAGGTTTTCCATGGTGGCTGCTGAAAGATAAATCCATTCAGCTCCGTACACAGCATCCTTATTTTCTAGCCCGCGCCAAGAAGTATTTACTGGAGGTAGGACGCGAGCTGGCACCACTGCAAATCAGCAATGGCGGTAACATCATCATGGTTCAGGTAGAAAATGAATATGGCAGCTATGGCAAGGATAAACAGTATATGGAAACCATTAAATCCTATGTAGAAGCTGCGGGCTTCAAAGTGCCCTTGTTCCATTGCGACGGGCCGTCACAGTTAAAAGAAGACCACCCCGATGACCTCTTTGCAGTCGTGAATTTTGGCAGTAATCCAAAAGAAAACTTTGAAGCATTGCGCCAGGTACAGCCAACAGGCCCTTTAATGTGCGGCGAATATTATCCAGGTTGGTTTGACAGCTGGGGCAGACCCCACCACACCGGCGGTACTAAAAGAATTATTGACGAGTTGAAATACATGCTTGACCACAAAGCATCCTTCAGTATTTACATGGTACATGGCGGTACCACATTCGGTACCTATAGCGGCGCAAATGCCCCACCTTTTTTACCGCAAACCACCAGCTATGACTACGATGCTCCAATAGATGAAGCCGGAAATCCCACTGAAAAATACCACCAGATCAGAAAATTATTCAGCAACTACCTGCAGGAAGGAGAAACACTACCCGATATTCCTGTTTCAAATAAAATTCAAAAACTTGCTCCGGTTAAATTTACTGCCTTTGCAGCACTGAATAAAAATCTTACAAAACCAGTTTTGTCTGATACGGTTAAGCTCATGGAAGATCTTAACCAGAATTTCGGATGCGTACTCTATCAAACGCAATTGGCAGGCGGAGATAAATCTCTGCTGCAATTTCGCGATATCCATGACTATGCACTCATCTACATCGACGATCATCTGATCGGTACTTTAGACAGAAGAAAGAATAAATTCTCCCTGGAGATACCCAAACACAACAAAAACGCTAAACTCAGCGTACTGGTAGAAGCTGTGGGCCGGGTAAATTATGGTTATGCGATGCACGACCGTAAGGGGATTCACGGCCCCGTATATCTGGTTACCGGCCATACGAAAACTGAACTCAAAAACTGGAAGAACTACCCTATACAGCTTGGGGAACACAACATCCCGGTACGTTATCAACCTATTATACCTCAAAAACCTGCAGCCGGTTTCTACAAAGGGACTTTTACAGCCTCGAACTTGTCTGATACCTATATCGATATGAGCAAGTGGAACAAAGGTCTGGTTTGGATCAATGGAACTTGTCTGGGCCGTTACTGGAATATCGGACCAACACAAACCATGCTGGTACCGGGAAGCTGGCTCAAAAAAGGTCAAAATGAAATCATAGTGTTTGATCTGTTCGGCACTGCAGCTCCTGCGCTAACCTTCACTGATCAGCCTATTTTAGACAAAGTAAACGAGACACAACCCCAGGTGCATAAAAAAGCCGGACAACATTGGATAAAAGATGCCCAGGAGGTCTATCACACAGGCAGTTTTGAAAACAGTGCCAGCTGGCAAACCACCTCATTTAAACCTGTAGAGGCAAGGTTCTTTTGCCTGGAAGCGCTATCCGAACAACATGGACAGCCCTATACATCCGTAGCCGAACTGGTCTTGCTCGATCCTCAGGGTAAAGAAATACCAAGGAGTGACTGGAAAGTTGTTTATGCAGACAGCGAAGAATTAGATGGCGATGATGGGAACGCAGCAAATGTTTTTGACTTGCAATACACCAGCATCTGGCATACAGAATGGCAGGACAAGGCACCTAAGCCACCTCACCAAATTGTTATTGATCTGGGTAAAGTTTACAAGGTAAGCGGGTTGAAGTTATTTCCAAGACAAGACAATGCTAACGGACGTATAAAGGACTACCAATTATACTTTTCCGTAAAACCTTTTAAAGGAATATAAAATGATCATAAGAAGGTTGTATCGTAAACATCCACTTCTTTAGGATACAACCTTCTTTCTTTGAAATCTTTTACGAGACCAGTGGCAGGAGCTCCATAAGGTCATTTATAATGAAATTGGGCCTGGCAGTTTGAAGTTGCGCAGCTGTATGGGCACCTGTGGTAATACCTATGCTCAGTCCGCAACCCGCATTCTGCCCTTCTTCAATATCAATCGTTGAATCTCCAACCTTAACCACACTGCTGCTGTCTGTAATGTCGAACTTTTTCATCGCAAACTCAATCATATCCGGCTGAGGTCTGTTTTCCGGAACATCAGAAGCGGTAACCAGCGCATCGAACTCCACACCTTCCTTCCATCCCAGCTTCTCAATAATCGAGCTGGCTGTCGCTCTGTCATACCCTGTATTCAGAACAGCCAGAATATTCTTATCCCTCAATGCCGAAAAAACGGCAGTAACATTCGGTTGAGGTAATATTTCCTCTTTGGCATAAGCATCAGTAAGCGCAACTATAAATTGATCATATATACTTGAAGTCAATACTTCATCCGTAATTCCGCCATAAGTAGATAGTACAGAGCGGATGGCTTGTCTTTTTTCCTTACCAGCACCCTGTGCAAGTACTTGCTCCAGACTGAAGTCAAAGCCAGTATTGTTGATGGCATTCCTAAGGGTTTTATAAACGATATTATCTTCATTTACTGTAGTTCCCGCCATATCGAAAACCACCATAGCTATTTTGTTTTCTTTCATATTCTATTGTTTAGCAAAACTAAACAATAGTTTACCTTAGCAGCCATTTACGATGTTAAATTTGTGTTAAGTTATTTAAGAACTAACCCCTGGTCAATCAAATCTGTAGGTAGATCACTGCCTGCTTAATCCCAGGACAACAGCAAAGAAGGATATCTATAGCAAGAACGCCCGATGTCTGACAGACACCGGGCGTTCTTGATTTATATTGGTCAGGTTGCCCTTATTTAGATTTTTTGCCTGAAATGACAACCAGATTAGTCGCCTCAGCCAATTGCGCATCAAGATCATTAACAGCAGCAAATAATGGCGTAGAAGAAGTGGTTTTCAGTACTGCAAAGCGGGTTACATTTAAATTGGAAGCTTCTCCTTTTACCGATACATGACGATCAGCTGATCCGCTTAATTTCAATGAAGACGCATCTTTAATTACAGTATACACATCCTGCGCAACAACATTCACCTCTACTTTAGCATTGTCCTGTACGAAGATCTGAAGCACAGGCAAGTTAAAACGGCCAGTTGATTTTACGATGGCATTTTCAGAAGCATCAATTCTTTTCAAATCTTTCACGGTCAGATAAACAGTTGTAGCCTGGTCATCAGCCGCATTGATTAATAATTTGTTGCCATCTCTTTTAAAAGAAACTTTAGCCTCTGGCTGATCTGTCTCCACACGGAAACTTTCTTTAGTTCCCTGGCGCAGGTAAACAGTTACATTACCTTTAACTTTGATCATATCAAATCCAGAAACAGCAGAGATTTCTGAAGGATTTTTGTCGCCTTCTTTTGCAAAAGTTGTGAATGCAGATGAAGTTAAAGCGATAGCTGTTAAAGCTGTTGCGAATAAGGTTTTGATAGCGGTTTTCATATCTTTATGTTTTTAAGTTTTTTAAATTCTCTTTGTACATAAGACGCCCTCAACCTCAAAACGTTGCAGTAGTTTTTGCGCTATTAGACCAACGGGAGTGTAACCATCGACGAACAGCCAAATATTCACGACCAGTGCTGCAGCCGGAAAATATATCTTTACCAACAACACTGTCATGAACTTATTTCAGGCGTCAAAAATGAGATCATCTTCCCATCAAAATCTATATCCCAGTACCCAGGAAAGCGCATTTATATCCAAACCATACCCGGCATTATTATTCAACTTTCCAAAGAACCCATCGTTAAGAACACCGTATTTTTTAGCCAGACTGATTAGCTCCGTTTTATAGCCCTCCTCTTTCACTACTCTTGAACCACTGTAACGATCCAAAGCCACTCTATAGCTCAACTCCTTATACCTTCCGGATTCCTCTACATAAAAATGGTTCTTTTCGTCAACCAAACTGTACAAGCCGATCTTCGATCCTTTAACAATTGCCCGGAGCAGCACCGTATCCCTCACCACTGAATCCTGCCCTGCCGTCCACAATTTCCCCAAATCGACAGGAGCAATATCTTTCAGAACAATAGCTTTTTGATAGGAATCCAGTCCGTTAACCTCAAAAGAAACGATCTCTTTGATTCCATATATGCTGGTTTCTTTGGATAAAGAATCCGACCTGAACGTAATTTTAACCGGATTGCGGTTCCAGGACTTATAATTAATCCAACCCGTCTTTTTTTCACCCCCTTCTAGAACGATACTTCCTTTTCTAAGTACACTTTGAGCAGATATATGAACGCAAATAAAAGTTGTAATTATCAATGCAAACAAAACTGATTTCATGACGCAAACCTCTCACATCCAGATCTTAAAATCAATCCATAGGCTAAAAATCCATAAACTTTTATTGCTTTGCCAGGTTTGACGCTATTATATTCTGAATTAGCTGTTAAAAACTTCAGGAACAAAATATTATTCTAAAAAGAAATTAAAGAAAATCAAAAGGAATAATATTTAATAAAAAATTACAAAATACTGAGAATTGTCGATTTACCATATATTTACAAATGCGAGCACCATTTAGAAGCGTCAATTACTTATTAGTTTCGCTCGTTTTAAAATCCTACTTTCATACTTTATTCTACTATTTGATAATATCTCAATTATATGATCTCGCTCCTTCATATAACCAGGTTCAATCGCCAATAATGGGTCTTTAATTTCACCACATTTCAGCAAAATTTTATGATCCCCAATATATTTCCATTTACCGATGCACCCATAATTATTTTCAAATGCTCTTCCATGGACGACAAAATCAATATCTGATGTAAATTGAATAGTGAATTGTTTATCCTTTACATCCCTATATATTAAAGGGGAATTCAATTTAAGAGCTTGATTTTTACATGATAAAACTATAGTACAAAAGATTAAAATATTTACAACTTTCATTTCTCAGGGTTTAAAATATACCAATGAACTTGTCTTTGCTATAAAATTATGAGGTAAAGCTCTTAAAATAGAGATCATACCTGGATATGCCCTGATTAAGTCTTCTCTTGTAGAATTCTATTAACATTTGTTATCCCATCATTAGCTAAAAACCTCTCCCTCTACCCACACGGGAGCAATAGTCGAGTTAATTTTGACTATTTTAAACGTCTGTAATTGTATTCAGCTTGTTACCCACGAATTATAACTCTGTGGGAATAAAGCATTCCGGGTTCAATATCATAAATATTATCTTATCATTCTGATATATAATTTAATTAAAAAGCTTTAATTCAAAATATTCAACATTTTCTAAATTCAAAATCAATAATCCTTTTTTTCTAAATAAGTTTGAATAGCAATTATAGTACAAAATGTTTCTCTTCTTTTTCAAAAACACAATATCTTGAAGGTCATATTCAAACCCCTTCATCTTCAAAAAATCAATATAAGAATTAGGATATTTGACATTAAGATCATAATCCTTAGCAATGGCGCTCACAAAGAATTTTCCACTAAGAAATTTGATTTCATCATCTTTAATGCCTACTAAGTATCTGGTTCCAACCCCTTGTTCCAAAAACCTTCTGCTTGCTCCTGTTTTTTGGTTTTTAAAATAAAGACCCAAAGGCAATTTTACACTATACAATGCATACATGCCTCCACGGTACTGAATATCATTCACTTTCTCAATTACCATTTCTAACTTATAATCTAGATCTGCAATGTATTGTTCGTAAACCCTTTTAGAATTATCCTCAAGCACCATTTTATCAATTGATTTATTAAAACTCAGACTTCCATAACGAATATTATAAGCCGCAATATTTTTATAGATTTTGTTATATATAAAAGTATCTATCGACAAGGGTTTTATTTGCTGAGCATAACACTGAACACTTACTATATAAACACCTATTAAAACTATGACTTTTCTCATTTTTATTAATTTAACCCCTTTTTTCTTTTTTCTTCTTCTTCTTTAAGCTTTTTCAAAGCCTCTTTGTAACTTTCGTCAAATTGTTTATCGGCAGCTTCAGCAGCCTCTCCATTTTTATTGCCTGTTGCATGGCCTTTTTTATCGTCACCCGGGGTGAAAGCAGCTTTGGCTTTATTTAACAAAGTATAAGCTCCATGTCCGAACTCGTGAGCCAAAACTCTAGCAAAGCCTTTTCCACTAAGTCCCTCGTCAATAGTAATTGACGGTTGAATTAGGCCCACCAAATCATTCGCTTGAGACTCAGATATACTCTCTGGATCACTTCCAGGGGATTGCCTAGTAAATGAATATTCATAAAAAGCAGGATTTATATCATTTAGCCTATCCCGAATTGAAAACTCTGTGCTAAATTCTCCATTTTGATCAGCAGTCGTCTCTCTAGACTCAAATGACACCGTACTATGCGAACCAGTTGAGATGTCTACAGACTTTTTAGGAACCATTTGTGCGATTGAGATTGTAAATATTTCTTTTGCCTCTTTTAGCGTTTTATAAATCTCAGGATTTGTTTTTTCAATAATCTTTAAAGCATTATTAATTCTCAGTATTTCTGCATCAGTTCCCGTTGGCTTAATCTCTCTTCCATCTGGATCAATAAATTTAATTGGACAATCAATTGCATAAACATAGGGCGAAACTGATAAATACTTTTCTGATTTCAGATCAACCACACTCCACCTCCCAACTGCCGGATCATAAAACCTGGCTCCATAATCATATTGCTCCAGCCCATCCTGCAATTCCTTCCCATTATAAAGATAATTGTTTCTAGCCCCTAAAACATAACTGTTAAAGGCCTTTCCAAATGGATAATAATCATCACTTTGTATTTTAGTACCTGCACTGTTAAAGGAATATCTTGCATTGCCCAAATGATCTTTCAATGTATACTCATAAGTATATGCTCCAGAAACCGGTCTTGCTATCCCTTCTTCTGTTTGAATGAAATCAATTGCAGATCCAGTATATTGGATCCCGTTAACATAATGCGTGGTCACAGAACCTTTTACCCGGGTCAGTTTCTTACCCGTCGCATCATAGGTATAAGTAGCAGCATTAGCTCCAGTAATCGTAGCTGGCAGATTTAAAACATTGTAGGTAAAAGTATTGACACCATCAGCCAAAGCATTCCCATTCAAATCATAAGTATAACTTCGGATCAGCCCTCCTGTAATTGCATTCAACTTATTACCGGTGTAAGCGTACACCTGTGGAGATAACGCATCCCGAGTCAATGTCATCATATTTCCCATAGGATCATAACTAATTCCTTGTTCATTTTTTCCATCGGTAGAAACACCTGACGTGAGACGGTTTAGTTTATCATAGGCATAAATATAAGTTTTAGCAGGCCCTCCTGCGGTACTCCATTGCTGATTGGCAATGTTTCCGTTATATTGAGGATAAGTTCCATCTGTATAATTAAAAGCCAGTAAAAACCCAGGTGCCGCACTTCCTGTTAACCAACCTCGTTCGTTATAAGAAAAGGTGTTTGTATTTAACCCATTGTTCCTCTTTTTGGCAGTAAGTTGCCCTATCCCATTATAGGTCAATTCTGAAAGTAACACCTGGGCACTGGAAGCATTACCAATCTTCTCATAGGTTTTAATCTTTCTGCCCATATGATCATATTCATAGGTTAAATAGATCATAGTACTTGTCGATCCTATAGCATGAGTCCTGGTGTTCGAAATAACCTGATCCTGGAAATTATAAACCAGATCTGTCGCATCAACGCCATTCAGATGGTTCTGAGCCCTGCTCTGAACCAATCTTCCCTTTGCATCATAATAATTTGTTGTCAGCAGCATAGTTGCTGTTCCCAGAATATTCACTTTTGAACCCGTAAGCAGCGATTTAACTGCAGTACTTTGTGTACCAGTTGGATTACCAAAAGTATTCCCATAGAAACTATAGTCATCATAATAATTCAGGGTATAATAAGAAGAAACCAAATTATGCGCAGGCAAGGCCACATTCGTATAACCTGTTCCTGTACCAGAAATATTCGTATTGTCCCTTCCCTCACAAATTTTAGTTGTCGCAGTAAACGAAGCTTGCCAAGCCGCCCGGGTGCTGCTACTCGAAATAACACCGGTAATGATCGGTCGGCTAAATGTATCATATTTACTAAACAACCATTTACCAGCAACAGCCTGAATTGCATCCCTGCTCATCACCAATCTATCCAGCTTATCATAAACCATTTCTTCCCAGCCCTTACCAGGAATCTTTTTCTCAATTATCCTGCCCAGTCCATCATAGTGATAAGCATAAACCAATTGATCAAACTCAAGTGTACTTCCTTCGGTTAAAGACAGAGCCGTCACCTTAGGTGGAATTACATACCTTAGTCTATTGTATTCATCATACACATAGTGCGTAGAACGTGCAACCACTGCACTTTCCCAAACACGTTTACACACAATTTTGCCCTCCATATCCTTATACTCTTCAATGACTCCTGCATTTCCACTAATCCAGTTCTCATCTTTACTCAAGGTTTTCATCAACTCTCCAGCTCCATAACTTGCAACAGTACTAACCGTTGCCCCGGTAATTGTCCATAACTTCACCGTATCGGCTGCATTATTTAACTTATAATCCACTTTCTGGGTATGTCCTGAACCAGCAATGGAACTACTAAGTGGTTGCCATGGTGCTCCACATGCACCTTGTTCCATTATCCTATTCATTGGTGATGGCTCATAAACAGGTTTGCTAAATGGATACAGAGTTTGAACTACGCCTGTTGGCGAAGTACTGTAATAGGCAAGTGCAGCCGCCTCTGCAGCCACTTTAAAACCTGCATCAGCAGTTGTTGCGCAAAATGGCAAATAATGCAAATTTGACCTACCTAAATCATCATAAGTAGTTACATTCACCAAGTCATGCTGATCATTGCTTCCTTTCCAAACTACAGACTGTATCATTCGACCCAGACCATCAAAATAATTAACACTACGGTTTACGCTTGTTACTGGCAGTCCTGTCAGGCTCGCCTCTGTTGTTAACCCGGCGACCTTAACTGAGGTCTCCATTATAAAATTCTGAGTCGTTGTTGGGGTTTGGGCAATACTTTTTTGAGAAACAAAGAGTAATACCGGGACGATAAACGTAAAAACATATTTCTTTTCCATACCTCTAATGTTTATAGTTATACTGATAAGACTTCACAATATGCCCATCACTGTTTTTAATCAGCTTAAGTCTTAAAAAATCATCATATTCATAAAAAACTGATATCCCTTTGGAATCTGTTGAGGTACTCATCCCAGACAGCGGACTGTAAGTAAATGAACTCATCATTGCATTCGGGAGACTGGCTCTAATAATTCCCAAGTGCGTATTCAGAGCTGCATCATTCACAGGGTTATTCAGTATGGCTGGATTTGCCAATGCACTTACAGTTGCATAATCGCTACCTATAATTTTAGCAACAGGATAAGCCTGATTATATCCCCACAAATAAACCTCTTTAAAACCTCCCGGCTGATATTTTTCAACCAGATTTCCATTACCATCATAATTAGAAAAAATAGTTTCCTTATAGTCCAAAGCAGAAGTATAGTTCTTATAACCAGACAAATAAAGTTTATTGGTATACCAGGCACCAAAGGTATATTTAACCCCTCCTGTCAATAACGGCGTTCCTCCTGAGGCAGTCAATGTATTATTTACCTCAAGGGGAAGGAGATAGTTCCTACCCAGTAAGGTGGCTTTCATTGTTTGTTCCGGAGCAGTAAGACCAAATTTAAAATCAGTTACATTATTGAAAGCATATACATAATTCACCTCTCTTGTTGTTCCATTGTTAATGGTCGTTTTAACCTGCTTTACCAAAGGCCGGTCATTGTATAGGGTATCGTAACTATAAGTTGTAGAAATCAACTGGTCACCTGCAGTTCCATATGTTTTTTCAAATGTGGCAGTTAACCCATAAATCCCCCCGGAAATATAATAATTAGTTCTCCTGGCCATAAATGGAGCTGCCCCAGGAGTCGCCGGGTAATCACGACAATTAATAAGACCATGAGTATAATAAAGTGTCAATATGGAACCCATTGCTGACTTTTTCATCGGGGAGCCAAGCGGCAAATAACCATACCAGGAATAATTTTCTTTTAACAGTGTACCATTTTGGGCATAGATCTTTTTGGACAACAGCTTTCCGCGTACTTTAGACTGCTCCATAGATAAAGGCATAACAGGATACTGGGTAACAGGAGGAAGTGCATCTGGCGCATATGAATATTTACAATCTGTATACCCATTACCAGCTTCAATAGTCCTTACTTCCGGATAAACAACATACGAACCCCCATCATTGGCTAAAGGATAACAACTCGTCGTATAAAGCCGCATATACATACAACTATTGCAATCGTTATTAAACTCATTCATAATCCTGACGGGTGTATTCAAGAACCCACTTGTTAAGGTCGAATCGGTAGAATACATTTTATACATATAAGTAGTACTGTTATTTTTACCCGAAACCGGATCATAATCTCTTATTTCTTTTACCCTTAGCCCACCAACAAGGCGGTTATTTTTTGTGAAATTTCCATAAGGAGTTGTGACCCCTACATTTGACATAGTAGATTCTTGCCATGACCCTGTAATACTGTTAAACAGGCAGGCGTTATCTTTATAAACTTCAAGCCGGTAATTACCATTTGGTAAATCCCATTTATTGTTGTAACTATTATTGAATGTTTGGATCAAAAAACCTCCGTACAGATCACCAGGAACCAATAATCTATAAATCTTAACACTATAAGAAGCACTACAATAGTTAATACTAATATTATATTTAAAATTAGCCTGCCCATTTGTAGAATTGATAGTAAACAATTGACGAAGTGATGGTAATGTTGGCCCTCCATTTGTAAAATCTGATCTGGTAAAATTTCTGTACACATCATATGCCGGATCTGGAGTGAGTTGCTCTCCAGGATTTAAAGCTGTATTTCCTTCATAAATAAATGTTCTGGTCCCCCCTGTTGGATAGGTTATTTTATTAAGAATATTTGCCTTCGCGTAGCCAGGGCTACAGTATCTGTTTGCCAGATTTGTAAGATTGGCAGTTACCCCATAGTAAGTGGATATGCAATTAGGAAAATAGGTCGTATTGTATTGCCCATTATAAAAGCCCCAAAAATCAACTGATCTTGACAACCTGTTCGGCATAGTTACGAAAGGCTCATAATCAAATTTATAAGTCAAACTATCCGTCCCGGAACTACCAAACTCGGAAAAATTAGCCAGCATTAACCGTTTATCTGCAGCGAAACCGGATCCAGTATAAAACTGATTAAGTTTATATGTTTTCTTTAGGTTACCAGTAGGGTCATACACCGCAATACTACGCATTCTTGTTCCTCCGCCAAGATCAGCGCGGTCCTGAGTGGAATTGAAAAGAACATAGCCATTTGAACCTGTTATTTTCTTTGGTATACACTCATGGATCTGGGTATTGACAATAAACTCCTGTTGATACACAGTTTCACAATCAGTGACATAGTTGGATTGAACCTTCATAAATCCCCCTGAAAAAACGTCAAAGCCTGATACGCCACTGTTATATTCAAAACTAATTACGTTTTGGTCATTCATGTCTTTGATGTTATAAAGGAGCCATGAAGAGTAATACGCAGAGGGATTAGGCGCAGTTCCCCCACCAAAAACATTAACTGTACTTACTGTTTGTTCTTTAGGACCAAATACGTACTTATTGCCTTTTCCGTCAGTAAGCGTCCAGTCAATAATTCCATTGCTGTCTCTGGAATAAGCCACCTTAATATCAGATTCCTGCATCATCACAACTTCACCTTGTTCGTTAAAGAAAAACTTACCTGATTGTCCATTAAAACTGTACATAAACAGGTCAGGTTCCAAATCGATCTGGTTCGCTTGAAACCCTATCAAATGCGCAGGGGTTGCCGTACTAAAATTTGAAGGCTTAATTGCATTATATAAATACCCATATACAGGTATATCATCAGATATACCTCCTCTTTGGATTCTTGTAATGCGACCGCCTGCATTTAAGTTAAAACCAAGACCGATAGAACTTGCTACTTCTTCTACCCTAATTCCCCCCGTACTGTTATAGTCCAGAGATATTGGTACAGAAATATCCCCACTGGAAATAGTAAAGAGAGGAAAATTAACAGGAACAGTGCCTGTGTAGTTTCCTATCGGCCTATCTAGTGTCTTAAACAAAGCGGCAGCTTCCGGAGAAACCGGACTCACTATGGGTACTTTAGTTTGTTGCCCCAGACTATCGTGGAAAAAGAATATTGCGAAGTGGAAGATGATCAGATAACTCCACCTGTTCGTATAACATGATTTCTTTGTAATACTTCTCTTCATAGAATAATATTTAGTTGTTCAACACACAGCTAACTTAAACTAACCCAAGGCATCTATTTTGCCTTCAAAGAATATTCATGAGAAAACTTTAAAATTAAAATTCGGATTAAAAACGGCTTCAGGAAACAATGAAAATGCAAACAGTTCCCGATTTCAGATGAATCTTATGATAAACGCGGGGCATAGAAACAGGAAGCAGAAGTAAAATTGTCAATACTTTCCAATTTTACCTCCAACCCATGATCGACTAAAGCTAAAAATTTACTATATAATATTTTCATTCCTAAGAGCTTTAAAAACTGCGTTTACAATACGTTCACTCTTATCCTCTTCAAAACCAAGTTTAAAAACACCTTGTTTGGTATATACATAAGACTTTTTTGCTACATTATATTGAATTGGACAACCGAGGTCTCTCATATCCTTAATTATTCCTTTAACCTTGCGTTCAGAAACATTAAATTTATCCGCCAATTCTGCAGGGGTACCAGTTTTTCTTTTCTGAATCAATTCATTAATTTCTTTAATTTCGACTATCTGTTTTCTCATAGAGCATTAATTTTGTTTTATCTAAAATTCAGAAAATCAACAGCCAACATCAACCCCTCCCCTATATTTCAATAAAATTTAAAGAAGAACATCCTCTTAACAAAACTTTATTTGCCACGAACCCTACAGCATGGCTATAAAACGAAATTATATTCTAAATTTCAGCCAAACCGTCAGCCAAAATTAATTTAAACTTAAAAAACAAAAATACACATACAACTAACCATCAAATAGTTAAAATAAAATACATAACTTAGATTAACATTTAAACACAAAAATACACTTAAACATAAAAACCCTAAGAATGAGGAGCCAAACGGTTAGGTAATGGCTCTATATTGCTTTGGTATGCTTGCGCCATGAGTGCGCAATGAGTGCGCCATGAGTGCGCCTTTTTATTGAAAAAAGGCGCACTCATGGCGCTAAGAAGATCCTGTCATTCCGCAAGCATACTAAGGCAATACTGAACATAACATGAACCAGATATCAACTTAAACTAAAGAAAACATGGGAAAATTTGACGGAAAACAGATCAGAGGCCTGGTAGGCAACATTGTAATTCGAAAAGGTAAAAAAGGGCCAATTGTGCAAAGTGCTCCTCGTAAATATAAACAAACCAAGGCAACAAAGCAAGAATCAAGTCTCTTTGGAAAAGGCAGCACTCTGGCCTCTGCACTCCGGCATGAACTGAACCTCATTATCAGTTCCAATCAGGATGGCGAAATGGTGAACCGCTTCAATACCCCGATAAAAGCGGTACTTAGACAATGCTACGATCCGGAAACCCAAAAATTTAATTTTTCAGAAGACAGTTTCAGCCGGCTTGCCGGTTTTGAATTCAACATTAAATCTCCGCTGATCAACAGTCTTTGGGTAAGCCCTGAAATGCAGCTGAATGGAAATATTTTAACCATAAGCCTGCCCGAAATCGAAATCCCTGCCCAGTTAAAATTTCCCCTGGCTGCCAATACCTGCATATTGATGGTCATCGTCAGTTTTACTTCTCTGGAGCAATGCATGCGAAAACGATCTGCTACACAAACCATTGAGATTAGTCAAAACGAAACCACAGTATCAGCCAGACAATTTGATTTTGAAGTTCCACAAGGCTGTTTATGTATTGCCGGGATAGGACTAAAATACTTCTCCTTACACAATTCCATCAGAACAACCTTCAACAGTAAGGCTTTTAATCCTGCGGGAATTATAGGTGCCGTGATCAGCCCGGGAACATTTGTCCTTCCTCCACCGGTGCGAATAGGCAACAAGTCTATGGCCTCTGAATGGAGCACCATCTTTAATTTAACCTTGTAATTATTTGGTCTCTACAAATACCACTTCTGAAATCATCGCATTACTCCCTGCTACAGATTCAATCTTTACATGGACTTTGCCATCATTGGTATCTTCCCGCATCACAAATAATTTTATCCATTTGCCCGCTTTGTCCAGTTTCCCCGTGGCAAACTCTCTTCCTTCAACCCATATTTTGGCATCGCGGCCTTCATTATTCCAGTCTTCAAAATGAAGATACAGTTCACCGATAACCCCCTGGGGTGGATTGATTTCCATCTCCAGCTTTTTGCCATACCAGCCTTCCCTGGCATCCCATTTCCATATATCTTTTGTGCCGATAAATTTAAACTGCGTATTCCGTTTAAGTACAGGCGCAGCTGCTCCCGACTTTGTATATAACAAAGCCTCAGAAAAAGCTGCTGGTACAGGTGTCTTGCTTTCAGCTTGCTTAACCAATGGAAAAGTTGCCGCCAGCAGCCCTGTGTCTACACTAACCTCTGGTTTAAAAGCTTCGCCAGACATATATTTGAGCAGGCTATACCTGAATTGTCTGGCAACCGGGTTCTGTGCAGACTGTACATCATATCCGCAAACCAGTAATTTCCCTTTGCCTACCTGGCATTCAAACAATGATCCTAATTTCTCGTTGAGGTGAAAATCGCTAATCGGCTGGGCCATTGGCTGTATATTTTTAGGCCATTTTTTTAGTTTAAACGACCGCCCCCCTTTACTGATGGCTTCCCACTGCCAATCGCTGTAAAAGTCTGTCGGAAAATCATTAAATACAGGATGTTGAGCATTAAGGGAAGTGCCCAGAGTAGTATTTTCCTGGCCTGGGAAAAACACATTGGACCAAAACAATGGCTCAAAGAACACTGGCCTGAAACCATCCGCCTGGCCAAGCCTGGAAGCGTAGAGCAATACGGTTTTGCCATTTTGCAGGTCTTGCAATGTTTTTTCGTCGAGTCTGTCGGTCTCTGTGACCGCTCCGGAAGTTGGAGCTGGAACTTGCTCCGGGTAGATCCAGATTTCCCATTCATTGTGATAGGCTGTTCCTGGCAAAGACAATACAAACTTTGTTTTTGTTGCCTTCGCTACTTTTGTTAAAGGCAGGCGCACCTCAACCACTGGTTTTACCTCTCCTCTTTTTATCAATACATCGCCTGCTGTACCCTGCCCTAAAACCTGATTACTTTCATCAGTAAGTGTCCATTTCAGCTCATTTTTAAGGTCTTTGCTTCCATAATTGGCCACTTGCAGCTTTGCCTCAAAGTCTTCTGTGTTTTGCCAGATGAATTTTTTAAACCTTGCCAATGGGACCACCTCATTGTTATACTGTTTAAAATAAGGAGCTGCTGTTGTGCCTTTATCGTCATAAAACGCGTCCAGCCAACCCACCAAAGCTTCCCCCTGTCCCTGGTAATCCTGCATGCTCAGCATTTGAAAACCTGCGCAGGAAGGTGTGCGGTAAAAATTTTCAATCAGGGCCTTGTATAAAACCTTTTGTAAGGCGCCGCTGGCTTTATGGAAAACCGCATCTTGCTGATCTAATCCATTCTCCACTGCAGAGGCTTTGCAAAGCTCTAAATTACGGGCTTTCAGTACGCCGGTATATTTATCAATCTCCGTCCACAGAGGATAAACGGGAAATTGCCCCACCTCATGGGCTATAATTGGAATATTACTTTTGGAATAGTTCTTCTCCAGGTCATAATCTGTACCCGCCTCCTTCAGGCCATAAGTTCCGCCTCCATTTGGGATGTTATGCGTAGCGGAGAAGTCATCAACAGGCATGATCTTTCGGGCAGTAGATAAAGCATACAGCCTTCTGGCATCCTTGTCTTTTATTTTTGTGATCCATTCCTGCATTTTGGAAAAATCTGAATTCCCCAATTCATTGCCTATACACAACATGGTAAAAGAGGGATGATTTCCATAAGCCGCTACGATCCGCTGCAACTCGTCCTGTACAAACTGATCGGCCGAGGGATTGTGGCCAAGACCTTTAGGAAGGCCCTTTGTCAGCATATCCGGACGGTCTTTAGGCGGATCGGTCATCCACCAGTCAATCCATATCATTTCGGCCTGGATATAGATGCCAAGCTTATCCGCAGCTTTAAAGGCCGCTTCAGGTGGGCACCAGGAATGAAAACGTACATGATTCAGGCCGTAAGATTTATAGATCCTGAAAATCCTTTCCCATTCTGCCACATCGCAGGAAGGGTATCCTGTTAATGGAAAATGAACGCAATCCAGATTTCCCCTCATAAATACAGGTGCATCATTGATCAGGATTTTTGAGGCATTTCGGCTAATGTTCCGGAAACCAAAATCAACTTCAACCTGGTTCTTATTCTGCAAGCGGGCGGTGATCTGGTAACGGTTCGGACTAAACTCATCCCATAATTTAACAGGAAAGTCCAGTTTAAGGTCGTGTACCTGCTCAGCCTCATTGGTCAGCCTAGTTTGCTTGCTGAATACCAGTTTGTTGGTTTGCAGGTCGACAATCGTATAGACGATATTCATGGGAGCAGGATCCTGGAGTTTTAATTTCAACTCCAGCTGCTTCTTTTTTGCATCAGCAAACACCTGCAAATCTGTTAACCGTGTTTTCGCTTTGGCTTGCAGTTCAATTTTACCAACTACGCCATTCCAGATGCTCTGTGTATACTCCGTATAGGCATGGCCCTTATCCCCGATATTATAAATCAGGTCGTTGTTGATTCGAAGGCTGAGCTGGTGTTTTCCTGGCTTTAATACACCTAAAGAATGAATATGCGGTACGGCAAGTGCATCTTTTTTTGACAATTCCACTCCGTCAAGCCATACTGTAGATTCCCATAGGACTCTTTCCAGAAAAAGTTCAATTTCTTTTCCTTTCCAGGCAGATGGAATATTGATTTCTCTGCTGTACCAGGCTGGTCCTATGTATTTATAAGCTCTTGATAGAATTCCGTAATCGGCACCCTGAGTCTTTGTTCCTTTTTTTGCCTGGTCTGTTGTACCTGGAAGCTGGATGTGTTCTACCTGGGGGTTTTGATACCAGTCTTGTTTCATTTCCTTCCCATCCGGATCAAGTTGAAAACACCAGGAGCCAGCTAAAGAGAGCCTTTCCTGCGAAAAACCTGTTTGAGTGAATAAAACAAAAAAAAGAAATCCGGTGAAGTATTTCATCATAAAGATCATCCAGGTTTGAGTTGACAAGAACAGAAAACAAATTTACATGATGTTCAGCGTTAAATTAATGGACATTATTCCATTAATGATGGATTTTCTTTGAGTAGAAGTCAGTTCTGCCCGGTCAGCTGTCTGCTGACCACCCTTTAACGGATCAGCAGAATATTAATCCGTCTCCTTTTAGCAAAAGTTCAAATATCAAACGTTTGTGTGATGTTTCTTCAGTTTACTAAAAACAGATAACTCTATATTGCCTTTAATTACTGTTAACAATCACGATGAAAACATTCTGGATGCCTAAACCCCGAAATAAAGCTTTACTAACCATAGCTTTTACCGTACTCACTGCCTATGCTCCGGCAATTGCTGTACAAACACCAAGTACAATTCAACAGGTCCTGCAAAAGGACCATAAAATTATCAGTGCAAAAAAAATCAACCCGACTACGATCGATGTCTTGTTCTCTGATCAGCAACATTTGACTTTTGATTTCTACAGCGATCAGATTTTCAGGCTTTTTCAGGACAATTCGGGTGGCCAGATGAGA